>Ga0179593_1633385_pt1 | contig 14339 bp, 17 predicted proteins | sample CZODoug2_1_08_16_FD_185931 | JGI IMG/M metagenome (GOLD analysis project Ga0179593, IMG submission 185931) | Vadose zone soil fungal communities from Angelo Coast Range Reserve, California, USA - CZODoug2_1_08_16fungal (PacBio error correction) | ecosystem: Environmental > Terrestrial > Soil >...
GGCAGGCATCACCGGCGGAACTCTGGGCACGGAAAAAAAGAGGGGCATCTTTACGGAAAACGCTGTCTATTAACGATCAAAACAAGGCACATCGGCTACCTCCACCTTCGGGGGCCAGCCGGGCCGCAAATGTCGGCGGGAAAACAGAGATCCCCAAAAAGAGGGGAAATCAGGTCACCACCCCTCCCCCGTCTGAGGGGGAGGAAACGACCAAGTGTTCGTCGATAGGCAAAAATAGTGACTTCGAAGGAAGGGGAAACCGTCTGAAAGTCCAGAAAGGACGCCTATCTGCCTGGGGAGAATCACAAAGAGAAGAGACTAAGGACGGAAACGAATAATGACTTAAAAATAAGATAACTCAGGTCATCGTCCACTTGGGAGGGGAAAGGGGAGATGACATGTGTTCTCCGAGGAAGGGGAAAATTCCTGTAAAAAAAAAGGTCTTCCGAAACGTTACGGAGGATGGAAAAAAAACAAGGATTAACGTATGGGGGAAAAAAAAGAGCAGCAGAGCGAACGAGGAAGGGAATTGTACCGGTGGAAGAGGAGGGGAAGGTTCTTCCGGTTGCATTCAGAAATTCTCGCCGAGAAAAAAAAAAGGGAAATGACCGGCTCGGCGATACCCTGAAAGAGCCGCGGGGTGAAATGGGAGGGGGAAAATCAATTCTCGTGGAAGAAGAAAAAAAGGAAAGGGGGATAACACCTGCTACTAAGGAGCGGAGAAAAAGGGTCAGAACATCATCCAACACGAAAAAAAAAAGCCATTCTTGAAAAGCGAAAATGCTTTTTGCGAGAGAAAAACGGATCGACTACATTCTGCTAGCCTTTCAAAGGGGGAAGGGAGGGAAAAAGCTAGATTCCCCCTCGGCTGGTGTAGAAAAAATTAAGAAAAGACTACTGGAAAAGAAAGTATCAGCACTAAGTGCCGTTTCCGACGGGGAAAGGGGAAAATGGGACAGGGCAGAACCAAAAAAAGGAAGTGCAACTCAGGAAAGAGGGAAAGCCAACATCAACGAAAAAAGAGGGAAAAGGAACTGATCACCAGTCCGCTGCAAAGAAAGCTTGACCCCATAGGCTAGAGAGGAAAAAAGAAGGGAATCTTAGGGGAGGGATGGGAAGCCGGAGAAAATGCAAAAAGGGGGGGAAAAAAATCCACAATTGGGAAGAGGAGAAAAGGAAAGAAGGAATTCCATCGGCGGACATCTTTACTCGAGGAAAGGGCAAGAAGGGCTCGGGCGATAGGAACTTGACAAGGGGGGCTTTCCGTGGAAGACGGGGGGTGAAAGAAAGGTCATTGGACAGGGCTCTCCTGTAGGGCCCTGGGGGCAGGAGCTGCGATCTTTAGCCGAAAAGGGGAGGTGAGAGGGAGACACCGGCTCAATTCTATACCAAAGGGGCGTCAATATCTACCCCCCCCCACCAAAAAAAAAAAAAACCACCCCAAAACAAAAAAGAAAAAAAAAACCCACCCCCCCCCACCCCCCCCAAAAAAAAACCCGCCCCCCCTCCCCCCCCCCCCCACACAAAACCCCCCCCCCCCCCCCCCCCCCCCCCCCCCCCCCCCCCCCAAAAAAAAGAAAAAAGAAAAACCCCCCCCCAAAAAAAAAACAAAACCAAACAACCCACCCCCCAAAACCACAGAAAAACCCCCCCCCCCCCCCCCCCCCCCCCCCCCCCCCACAACCCCCCCCCCCAAAACCAACCCCCCCCCCCCCCCCCCCCCCCCCCCCCCCCGAAACCCCCCCCCCCCCCCCCCCCCCCCCCACACCCCCCCAAAAAACAAAACCAACCCCCCCCCCCCCCCGCCCCCCCCCCCCCCAACAAAAAAAAACCCCCCCCCCCCCAAAAAACCCCCCCCAGAAAAACCCGCCCCCCCCCCCCCCCCCCCCCCCCCCCCCCAAACACCAACACAAACAACCACCCCAACCCCCCCCCCCCCCCCCCCCAAAACCCAAACACCCCCCCCCCCCCCCCCCCCCCCCCCCCCCCCCAAAGGAGACAAAAACACAAAACTCTAAAACAGAGACTCCCACCCCCCCCAAAGAAACCCCCAAAAAAAGACCCCGCCCCCCCCCCCCCCCCCCCCCCCCAAAGAAAACCCCCCCCCCCCCCCCCCCCCTCCAAAAGGGGTGAAACCCCCCCCCCCCCCCCCCCCCCCCCCCCCAAAAAAAAAAAAAAACCCCCCCCCCACCCCCCCCCCCAAAAAACAAACAAACAAAAAAGACACAACAACCACCAGAAAAAAACAAAAAGAAAAACCCCCCCGCCCCCCCCCCCCCCCCCCCACACAAAAAAAACACCCCTCCCCCCCCCCCCCCCCCCCCCCCAAAGAACACCCCCCCCCCCCCCCCCCCCCCCGCCCCCCCCAAAATAAAAAAAACAAAAAAAACCTCCCCCCCAAACCCCCCAGGCCCACCCCAAAAAACAACCCCCAAAAAAAAAAAAAATAACCCCCCCCCCCCCCCCACCAAACACCACCCCCCCCCAACACAAACCCCCCCCCCCCCCCTCCCCAACAAGGAACCCCCCCCCCCCCCCCCCCCCCCCCCCCAAAAAAAAAAAAAAAAAAACAAAACCCCCCACAACAAAAAACAGAAAAAACCAGCCCCCCCACCCCCCCAAAAACCCACCAAAAAAAAAACCACCCCCCCCCCCCCCCCACCCCAACAAACCCAGAACAACCCCCCCCGCCCCCCCCCCCCCTCCAAAAAGGACCAAAACCCCCCCCCCCCCCCTCCGCCCCCCCCAAGAAAACAAAAAAACAAAAACCCCCCCCCCCCCCACCCACAACCCCCAACCCCCGAGCCCCACCCCAACCGCCTCACGGAAACCCGAAAAAAGGAATGGCCCCCCCCCCCCCCCCCCGCCCCAACCAAAAAAACCAAAAAACCCCACACCCCTCCCCCACCCCCCCCCCCAAAAAAACAAACACCCCCCGCCCCCCGCCCCCCCCCCCCCAACCAAAAAAAAATAACACACCCCCCGCCCCACCCAAAAAACGCCCCAAACCCGCAAAAAAAACCAAAAAAAACCCACAGAGAACCCCCCCCCCCCCTCCCCACCCCCACCCCACCCAAGAGGAAACCCCCCCCCCCCCCCCCCCCACAAAACATAAAGGAAAGAAACCACCCCCCCCCCCCCCCCCCCCCCCCCCCCCCCCCCCAAAAAAAAAGACCCCCCCCCCCCACCCACCCCCCCCACATGCCGCCCGCCCCCCCCCCCCAAACCAGAAAAGGAAGGCCCCCTCCCCCCCCGACCCCCCCCCCCTACAGAAAAAAAACCCCCCCACCCCGCCCCCCCGCCCCCCCCCGACCCTAGAAAGAAAAAACCCACCCCACCCCCCCCCCCCCCCCCCCCCCCCGCCCCCCAAACCCAAAAGGCCCCCCCCCCCCAAACACCCAACCCCCCCCCAACCACCCCCCCCCAAAAAAAAAAAACCCAACAAAAAAACCCCCCCCCCCCCCCCCCCCCCCCCCCCACCCCCCACCCCAACAAAAGCCAAACCACCACCCCCCCCCCCACCACAAAGCACGAGAACGCCGCTCCCCCCCCCCCCCCCCCCCCCCAAAAAAAAACCAAAAGAAAAAATTGCCCCCGCCCCAACCAAAACCCCAAACCGCCCAAAACAAAAAAACCCCACAAACGATGACCACCCCCCCCCCCCCCCCCCGCCACCCCCCCCCCCAAAAAACCAACTCCCCCCACAAACCCCCCCCCCCCCCCCCCCCCAAGAAGAAGAACCCCCCCCCCCCCCCCCTCCCCCCCCCCCCCCCCCCCCCAAAAAAAAAAACAAACAACCCCCCCCACCCCCACCTACCCCAACCCACCCCCCCAGCCCGCCCCCCCACCACACACACCAAAAGAACACCCCCCCCCCCCCCCCCCCCCCCCCCCAAAAAGAACCCCCCCCGACACCCCCCCCCCCCTCGCCCCCCCCCAAAAAAAATATAAAAAAAACCCCCCCCCCCCCCCCCCCCCCCCCCCACCAACAGAAAAAACACCCACCACCCCCCCCCCCCCCAGCTCCCACCCCCCCCCCGCCACACCCAAACAAAAAAACCCTGGAGGAAATTTTATTACACTATATAATTTCCAGCCGTCTAGACTGTGATAAAAGAACTGGAAAGAAGCCTACACATCTGCGAAGTCCCACCCTCGCCCCGAGGGATAAGATCAGAAGGTCGCATACATTATATCCATACTCAAAGAAAATGCTCTGATTCACCCAGAACTCACTCACTCTCTGAAAGAGAAGAGACGAAAACTATCCTCTTAACGAAAGGCTCCGCACATCTGATATGGGTGATTTGTGGGTTGAATCATAAAAAAAAACCGCACGTTGTGGTCCTCGGCAATTGGTACTTTCTCCATTATGGCCATCCCTATTAAATTAAGCCTATCCCCCCCATGAAGACCAGGGAAATAAAACAAAAAGACAATCCCTCCGCATTACTCCCAGTAGTTGAGGGGATTAAAGTGAAAGTTTTCCGGAGGGAGAATCGCCAATCTAACTGTAATTCAGGGGAAAAGGATACCGTCGGAATATGGGGTCAAGAGAGTCTTAACACGTCACGGCGTTCGGGGTAGGAAGTTCCGATAAACCACAAGAGAAAGTTCATCGAATAAGAAAACCAGAAAACCAGAAAGGGGGAGCCTTCGCCTCTTCTAAATGAGGGATATCACAGAAGGCCGTTCTCGGTCTCCACCCTCGGCGGAGGAAAAAGCGTATCCCGCCGGAGGGGGAAGAAATTGTGATGGATGACCAGGGGAAGGAGAAAAAGGGTGTTCTCCCCACGCAGGTCGGTAAGGAGGAAGGGGAGAAAAACCCACTAGACGGTGAACCAATTTAACCCTAAGAGAAAACCATTTCCGTGAATGGTAGAGCCGAAGCGCAACGTTACGGAAAAAAGGGGGGCTCTGGAGAAAAGGGCTTACTTCACCGCCGACATGGCAGGAAGGGGCAAATTCATTGGCGGAGGAGGTGGGCGCTTCCTGCACTCTTACGGGGCAGAAGGAGGAGTTTGCATAAAAAAGCAAGAAGGGAAATATCACCGAGGAGCTGGTAAAGTATTAAAAAAGCACCACGGCCGGCATGTAAAGAGGAGGAAGACCGAAACAAGAAAAAGGAAACGTCTAGCTGAGGGAAGAAGAGCCCCTCGAAAGAACTAGACGTAAGGGGTCGTCCTTCCGCGGAACACGTACCCACGGCAAGGGAAGAAGAAGAAAAAGGAAAGACTTTCGGGAGAAGAGGACCAGACTCGCATCGGGGAAAAAGAAGCGCCGAACACTTTGGAGGGGGGGATAGCACAGCATAAAAAAAGGGTGGTGACAGAAAGGCTTGTTTTAGTAGTTTTAGCCGAGGACGAAGGGGCTCCGATTCAGGAAGCCTTACCAGAAGGGCGTAGCCGGGACCTTGAGAGAAGTGTGGGTCCGTCACTCTGCCGCCTGGGGAAGACAAAGGGAGGGGGGTTCCGCCGGCGCAAAGAAAAAATCCGCTTGCGATGATCCCGGCGGGGGGAGCCAGCAAAATGCCTTGAACGTTCTCGGAGAGGGGGGAAGGGAGAGAAGGCAGGGGAAAAAAAAGGCGGCGCTCGACGTTCCCGATTGAACCATGTAAAGGAAAGGCCAGTTGGAGAGAACAGCAAGGGGGGGGAAAAAGGCAGGTTGGGGCACGAGCTTGCTAAGAAAAGGAGTCCGCGCCGCCGAAAGCTGAAGAAGGAAAAAGGGGGGAGATGTCCGCTTCATGGGACTGAGAGGGGAGTGAATGACGGCTGCGAATGAAAGGGGGGTCTCGTGAGGCTAAGTCAGTAGTCGACTAAGAGTAATCCTAAAGGCGGTCTCGACGCCACCGGAAGGAAAGAAACAGGTTTTGGAAACGGAAAAAAGGAAAGGGAGAGCCGATAACAGCGTTTTGGGAAAAGGAAGGGGAAGGTCAAGTGCTCAAGCTGGACGCGGTTTCCCGGCGTTTCTGAGGGGCAGGGAGCAACGTCCAAGGCAGCCATTCGAGAAAAGAAGAAAGAAAGATGATTGATTGACCTATTGGGTGAAAAGGGGGGTTCACCGGATACGGGACCGGAAAGGGCTGAAAATGTCAGAAAAAAAAAGGGGGGGTGCAACGATTCCGAACCAGCTCTCTTCAGAGGGGGAAAAGAAGAACCGCCTGTGAACGGGGGAAGGGGGGGGTTTGCTGGGCCAGGGGGAAGTTTTCATTATTGAGAAGAAAAAAATAAAGAGGGTCTTTGTGGGTTGTGCATGGTGAGGGGAGCCCTTTTTTAATGCCGACGTAGTCGCCGTGGGGGGGGGAGGAAAGGGATCGTCTGTGGGGGAAAAGAGAACTAAGCCCTCGGCTTCGGAAGCTGCAGAAAAAAAAGTGATCCCGCCACGACGAGAACGCCGACGGATTACTCAAAAACAATGTAATAGGACTGACCCAACAAAATCAGGAAGTCGCTTTTTCGCATCTCTCAGAAAAGGGAAAGAGAGAATGCGAACTCGAGCACGGAAAAAAAAGGGAAACTGTTCCGTGTCGTTTGAAAAAGGGTTTTGTTGGGCAGCGGAGGAAGGCGTCCGGCTTAAAGAAGGGGGGGATCAAGGGGGGGGGGGGGAGAAACTATCCGCTTGCGAGCGTCTCCGAAGAAGAGCCTTCGGCCGAAAAAAAAAAATTCGGCTTCAAACACGGTGCAAAAAAAACAAACCCACCACGAAGGACCGCTATCTGAAAGGCCAACATTTGCCGACGACAGGAACAGTTTCAACCGCGTGTAAATGTAAAAAAAGGGAGCTCGGAAAGGGTTTCTGCATCCGAAGAAACCTTCACATGTGGTGGAGCGAAAATAGAAGGACCGGATCCGGGTCGGAGAAAAAAAAGGAGGTTCAATCAAGAGAGAGGATAGGATGACGATGCCGTCCTTGAAGGTTCGGCAAGCGAGTAGGATCAAAAGCCCCTAAAGAGGACTACCGGAGTACGAAAAGAAGGGGAAGGCCATTCTCTTTTTAAGTCGGTCTCGAAAAAGTCATCACTGACGTACGGGTCTTACTGTCGGCGGAGAAAGAAAGCTGATCTAATCACCTCAGGGGGTAAAGAAGCTGGGAATGTCCCTAACTCGTGGAAAAGAAGACCTTCACAAGGAGAGGGAAGAGGAGGACGTCCTTCAAGTGCATAGCACATGTTTCGGACGAGGCCTCAGCTTCGTGCGAATCCTTTCCGAATCGTGTGCAAAAGAGAGAAAGGCTCCAAAAAGGCCCCTTTGCCAACCAATGCGAGGGAGTCTGCGCGAGAACCTGGTGAAGAAGACCACAGGTGAGCGCCGCATGCGGGGGAGGGTCCCGAAAAAGAAGGGGGCATAAAAAGCATTGCAAACATCGCAGGAACGAGGACTCATACACTTAGGAGGGCTAAACAGGAAGGGGGGCGCGTCGATCTCGCAGGGGAGATAATTTTTTTTCACAAGATGGCCGCATCACCGGCGGAACTCGGAGGGAGAAAGGCGTGCACTTTCCCGGGGGAAAAAACGAGTATCACCGCTAAAAGTCCATAATCTAAGCCAACGGGAATCTTCCTCCTAAGGGAGAAAAATGTCGGAGAAGGAAAAAAAATACTAACAACAATGGGTTCGGGTGCAATCAGGGTCACAACCAGCATCTGCGTGGGGAAGAAAGGGATGCTAAGATTAGCGCTGAAGAGGGAGAGGAGGGACTATAAAGAGGGGCTGACCGACTTCCTAAAGAGGGTGTTTAACTGTTCCGCGGCAGGACGAGAAACCCTGGAGAATAAGCCGGAGGCCTATGCCTAAGGCGTCAAAGAAAAGGTCCCCGGAAGGGGAGGGGGGGTGGGTGAAAAGCGATGACATGGCAAGGCGGCGGTGCTGGGAGTAAAAAAGTGGAAAAAGGGAAAAAAAGATCGGAAGGGAAACGGGTACGGCTTTTTGAAAAGGAAAACCTATGGGTGACGTACACGTCCGGGGCCTCGAAAGCAAAAAAGATACGAAAGAAGACGCCCAATGAATTGGACCGGTTCTGAGGGGGAAAAGGGGTCGGGGAGGGGGGAAGGAAAGAAACCGCTGGTCCGACAAAAAGGCGAAAACCGGCACGACATTGCAACAGTGCACGGCTCGCGAGAAAAGGACACTTCAATGGAAGAAGGCGTGTTCAATTGGAAAAGAAGGGGTGGCTTGGGAAGAAAGAAAGGAAAAGCCCTTCGTTGGAAGATCGGCGGCCGAAAGAAAACAAATCAAAAGGCCACGGCCACCGCAAAAACTGGAACCGGCGATGAAAAGGTGGGGGAGGGCCGCGCACGTCCGATAAAGGGAGAGACAAGAAGTGAACCGCGGGAGTTTCCCCTCTTTCTGGAAGAGGGGGGGGGGGAGGGTACGCGATGAAAAGGAGAAAAAGGGTGTATTATCACACGTCGAGGCACGAACGCCGGACTTTTCAGACGAAGTGGAGCTGCAGGGAAAAAAGCGATCTTTTCACACAGAGAGTCCGTGAGAAAAGGGGAGGGGGGGGCCGGTATTTTCAAAGAACTTAGCCGTTAAAAAATTGGCAGGAAGAGCTGGTCTTCATGCTCGGAAGGGGAAAACCCGAGGAGGACAATTCCACCTCAAGGAGGTTATCGGAGGAAGATTTGAAAGGGGCCTACTGTCTCACTATGAAAAGAACAATTTGGGGGAAGGGAAGGGACAGCCAAATATAAGTTTAACACGCAAAAATCCTCGAAGGGGAAGGAAAATCTTTACGCGTCAAGAGGAAACTGTCATCGGGGAAGAGAGAAGAAGTCGCGGTCGCCGCGCGGTGGACTTGTTGGCGTCGAAGGGGAGGGCAATGTTGGCCATGAGACGGAGGGAAGGTACGGCTTTGGGCCGCTATTTTCGAGTGGCCGACCGTCTCAAGTCTTCTACAAGGGGGAGGAAATCTCGACAAAAAAAAAAAACCCCCCCCCCCCCCCCCACCCCCCCCCACACCCCCACCAACCCCACCCCCCCCCCCCAAAAAAAGAAAACACCCCCCCCCCCCCCCCCCCCCAGAAAAAAAAACCCCCCCCAAAAAAAAAACACCCCCCCCCCCCCCCCCCCCCAATCCCCCCCCCCCCCCCCCCCCCCCCGCCGAGACAAACCCCCAACCCAAAGAAACCCCCCCCCCCCGCCCCCCACCCCAAAAAAAAAACCCCCCCCACCAAAACAAAAAACAAAAAAACCCCCCCCCCACCCCCCCCCGCCCCCCAAAAAAAAACCCCCCCCCCCACCCGCCCCCCAAGCCCCACAAACCCCCGCCCCCCCCCCAAAAAAAAGCCCCCCCCCCCCCCCCCCCACCCCCCCCCCAAAAAAAAAAAACCCCCCCAAAAATAACAAACCCCCCCCCCCCCCCCCCCCCCCCCCCCAGCGCCCCCCCCCCCCCCCCCCACCAACCCCCCAGCGACCCCCCCCCCCCCCCCTAAAAAAGAAAGGTAAACTTATTATTCATTAAATATATTATTTGAGAGGGGAACTTTTCTATACGGTGAGACGGGAGATACACACCTACACATCTTCGAAAGGAAAACCTTTCTCTTACCCTATTCTCCCAGAAGCCCCAGGCCATACATTAGAATCCATACGGGAAAAAGAAACCCACGCGCTCTAACGAAAAGAAGATAATCTCTTACGATTCCAGAAGCAAAAGACTTACCGATGCGTCGAAAGGCAGCATGCAAGCTTGCGTGGAGCATATTTTCTTGCTGACAGGGGGAAGTCTAATCGTGCGAACAGGAGAAAAAGATTCCAATTGCCGGAGAAGGGGAAAAATCTTGCTGTGACCTGGGATGAGCGAAAGACATTACCCCAGTATGTTGAAGTGGGGATAAGGGGAAGGAGCAGTCTTGTGAGAATACGCAAAAAAATCGAAATTGGAACGAAGCGACCTCCTGGAGGGGGACCTAAGAGGGGAGAACCGTCGGAAACTGCACGAGGACGTGATGGAGCGAAACCTCTGACCAAGTCGGGAAGCGGGAAAAAGAAACCCAGCCCGAGGGTGTCAATGGGCAGGGGGGAAGGAAAGCGCTGGGGGGGGGGAAAAAAGCCCAGCGCATTATTCGAAGCCTGACCAACAAACTCAAGGAGGTAGATCATCGCAAGGAGAAACAGCCTGGCTGTGGCCCGTGCCGAGGGGGGAGAGGGACTGAAGGGAACATCCGGACAGGCAGTTGTGATCACAAAAGAGGGTCTTCGAAAAGAAAAGCTGCCTTTAAAAAACAAGAGAAGGGAGGGAGAACCCTACCTGTCCTCCCAAGGGGGAGTTAATGTTAAGCAGGGGGAAGAAGCTTGACTTGAAGGGTCGCCGATAATAGGGGAAAGGAGGTTGTAAAAGAAAAAGACGACATTGCCCCGACAGAGGAGGTCATTTGGAGTCCGTGGGAGGGAGCTGTTTGAGCGAAGGAAACCGGAGCCATCGGTAATCTGACGGACCTTCAGGAAGGGGGAAACTGCTCTTGGGAATGATGAACGGCCAGGGGGAAAAACTGCCCGGGGAATAGGGTCCCCAATAGAGGAAGAAACCAAACTCCAATTGGTTCTTTGACCGCGAGCTTAGGACCCGAAAGAGCAGAGGAATCGGGGGGAAGAAAAGTCAGAGAAGCTGACGTAGTTTTGATTCGTCGGGCGCAAGTACCCACGGCCGAGAAGGGGAGGTCCATCAAAGGAAAGGAGAGTCGACGCTCATCGGGAATCTTCTCTAACCTTGGTAGTTGGTTCAGGGCCCAAGGAGGGTGCTGGGGGGGACACCGAACCCATTGAAGTGCTGGGTGGTGGAAGAAAGGGGAACCGACTGGGGCAGAAAAAAGGGAAAGGAATCTGTAAAAAAATTGTCGTATCCAGAATTTTGGCTTGCGGGTGAGCTCGGGGGAGTTTTTCCGGCAAGTGCAGGTACTCAGAGAAAGGCCCCTCCTGCCGGCATCCCGTAAACATTCAAGGGGGATCTAACTCTCGGGGAAAAGCATGCCGGGAAAGGGAGGAAAGAATCGCGTTTGATAACGTTAACGCCAGACAACGAAGGCGGCTCACGGTACCGGGGACAGGGAGTAATTCCTCATTTTAGGAAAATTGGTTTTGAATGTCATCATTGCAAATTTTGTCCGGTCGGGGACAATCCAGGTCCGTTTGTCCACGTCGTCAACCGGAGCGGTCTCTCCTGGGAGGGGGAGTCGTGTGCCCGCGAACTCTTCTAAATTCCGTCAAAGTCATGGGGGAAGAAAATGTTTGTCGCGACGAAGAAGCAGAGAGGAGGGTCTCTGACGAGGGGGAGGGGAAATCGAAGAAGAATGGAAAATATTCCATAGGGGGGAGGGAGTAGTATCGCGGGGGAGGGAAAAGAAGGAAAGAGAAAGCCTTCCATTTTTTTAATGGAAAATGCTTTGACGGGCCTAAGAACAAGAAAATGTGAAGGGGAAGACGGGACTTGTTTCAGTGAAGAAGACCTCCGGGAAAGAAGAGGTGTCTTCGTGTTAGGCGGCGCAACGCAAAACCAGCAGAGAGATACGACTACGAAAAGGAAAAGGGGGTGGGGGAAAGAAAGGGTGTCACATGATACCGAAAAGGAATCCACCCATGTGCAGGGAAGGTGAAAAATCAAATCAGATGCCGAAAAAAGCGTCCGAGCTGCCAGGAAAATGGAAAAAGGTTGAAACGGGGGGGGAAAGGGAGAGGGAGGGGCCGCCGCGTTGACAGGGGGATTGCTCAGATAAGGAGGGAGGTTGGTGGGGGGGGGAGGTTCCCAGCGGTGGGAAGAAGGGCTCCTAATAGGGAGGGAGAAGCCTTCTTCGGCGGAGTGCTCGGGCGACGGAGACCGCTTCGGAACGGCAAAGAAACCATTTGATCCGAGAAAAAAAACGCCGGGAACGAGAGAAAAAAAAGAGCTGCCCAACAACACACTCTATGACGGGAAATCGTTCCACAAGTTCCTCGTCCGGAGCGAGAGGCATCTCTCACACCACAACGGAACGCGCCTTTCCCGGCTATGTAACTTAAGGGGGGAAAAGGGTTGGGGGGTGGGGAGGAAGAATCGTGTTTTGTTGGAAAAACGCTCTTCTCTCGGGCTTTAGGCAGCCCGTGAAGGAAAAAGGCCGAGCGCGGGCGAGAAAAGACCGGCCAAAAAAAAGGGGGGCTGTCCTCCCCTAACTACTTCGGCTTCAACACGGCGAGGGCGATGTCAAGTGACCAGCAAAACCCCAAAAAAAGGAAGTCTGAGGCAATCCTGCACTTGCAGAAAAAACAATCAAGCGAAAAGAAAGGGGGAGAAAGGCCGCTACAACTGGCAGCGAAGTGTTCGTCATCGGGGAAGATTGCAAAACCTGCCAAGGGAGGCGCGTCCGGTAAGATCGGAAGAGCAAACCCAATAGTCAATTCGTCTATTCTTAGGCCTGGAATGGCTGCTGAGGAAAGGCTAACCGCCGAAAGGGAGAAGAACCGGGAAAGATCTGACGCCCTTGAAAGGCCAGAGGAACTGCAACGCTTGTTATATCTCGGAACCGGAAGGAGGAAGGTACGGAGAGGAAGGTCTGACTGGGAGGGGGAGGGGAGACCGAAGTCTTCTCCGGTGGCAATCTGATCATGAGGGAAAAAAGCTTCAGCTCACTATAAAAAGGAATCGAAGATGAAGGGAAAGTACCTCATCAAACATCGAGGGATCAAGAACTGGGATGCACCGGGGGGCTTAACTACATCTTCGACGTGAAAAAGTCCTAACGGTTGGTCAGACCAAAAATGGCCTTCTAACCCGTTGTCAAAAAAAGTTCTCTAACGGGGAATTCGATGTCGGTCAAAAAGGTTAAAAGAGGGGGTCGGTAGCGCCGACAGGGAAGGTCCCGCCCCGGATCAAATCGCGGCCCTGACAGAAGAGCGAACATTCTCGCGCGAAAGGAAGCGGAGAGGAGGGGGTTTCCTCCCTCGGCGAAAGAAAGGCGCTGGTCGATGAGGACTAAGGCGTGAATAGGACGGGGGGAAATGGTCTATTCCAACACTAATCAGAGAACATCTGAGACGAAAAAGAGGGGGGTACCGCTTCCTCTCCTGGCGTAAAAGGGCGGCTATGAAGCGACAACGAAAAAGAAGGAAATTGTTGGGGCAATCAGGGAAAACCCCAGAGGGGGCAATCCGCAAATAGAGGATGAGCGCCTACGACTCGCTTCGCGTAGAGGGGGGGAAAATGCTGACCGGAAAAAGGATGTCTCGGCCTATTCCAAAAGGTTCCGCGGGCAGGACGAACACAGGAGAATTCCGTAATCTTCGGATAGGATGCAAGAGGAAGAAGAAGCGGTCACTCCATTGGGGGGGGCTTGTGGGGCCGAGAAGGGGGAGGACATTCACGCTTTTCGAAAGGCAGCTGGTCCAACAGAATCATAAGAGCGGTAACGTTACGCTGGGTAAACGATTACCGAGGAAGTCCTTTTCATGGCTGAGAAAAACGACTAACAGAGAAAAGGAATTTGTGTACGGTTGCCATGTCGTCGGTGCATTCAAACCGATGGGCAAAAGATCCAGAACGCAGTTGAAGGAAAGGTTCTGTTCACGGTTGGAATCAGGGTCTTTGTTAAGCAGGAGAGGGGGGGGGGCCTCAAGCAGCGAAAACCGACAGGTGGGAACTGATACTAATAGGGCGGCCTCAACTGTCAGAGAAGAAAAAGAGGGGCACGACTGCCACCTGCCGGCAAAGGGTATGAAGAGAGCCGAGGTGGGCCAAAAAGAAAGGATCTAAAAAGGAGGGGGTCGGCATTTCAAAGCCGGTAAAACGGCGCCACGAGAACTCCCCCTCGGATCTGCGGGGGGGGGGGAAACGATGACCGATTACGAGAGTTATCAGCACGTGAAAAGAGTCGGCACGAAGGGTTCCTACGTTGTAGTTAAAAAAAGGAAGGCCCACCAAAAAGACGTTCTATCTTTTCAAGGAGGAAACAATTCGATTGGGGCCGGTAAGTGAGACGGAAAGAGAAATGATCCGTTTCCCCTTGTCAACAGGAGAGGGGGGAAAATGGGGGGCGTCCTTGCGAAGCTTTACCCCATATATAACGAGGCAAAAAAATCATGAGGGGAAGAAATTTTGGGGGAAGAAGGAACCCTACTGCGCACGATTCGAAGTGGGGGTGGGCAGGGAGGATTACAGGCAGGGGGAGAGGGCTATGGGACCGCACAATCTAAGTAAGGGTCGCGGCTCTGGGCGAGAGGATCCCTTAGTCGGGGGGGGGGGGGAGTGGCTTTCTTCTCGGGGAATATCCTACTTGATGGGAAGGGGGGGAGTCTGGCTCTCCTTTGGATGTTGGCCATTCGCTGAGATAAGACATGGGAGGGGCTCGGGGTCTTATGTGGAGGGGACCG
>Ga0179593_1259553_pt1 | contig 14338 bp, 13 predicted proteins | sample CZODoug2_1_08_16_FD_185931 | JGI IMG/M metagenome (GOLD analysis project Ga0179593, IMG submission 185931) | Vadose zone soil fungal communities from Angelo Coast Range Reserve, California, USA - CZODoug2_1_08_16fungal (PacBio error correction) | ecosystem: Environmental > Terrestrial > Soil >...
CCTTTCCCCATGACCCCTGAGATTGATCAGTCAAAAATCTAACAATTCAGGCCCGGGGAAAGATGGCCTTGGCCCCCTTGTAAGGTCCGCTGGGGGGAAGGAGTGCGGTTGGCTAAAAAAATCGTTCCGTCTATGTACCGAAAGGCCGAAAATACGGGGAAACTTGCCTTAGGGAAAGAAAACCAGCTTAAAACGAGCCTCACAAAAACGCCGGGGTAAGCCGTCTCAGTTACTTCAAAGTGCGCAGTTAATGGGAGTGGGGGATGAAAAGCGATATTCGGCCGGTTATCAGTTTGTCGGTATGAAAGAAGTATGGGCCCTTTATGACCAGAAAGAGTCATTTCCCAAGGCACGGGTTCGGCTGTAAAAAACGGATCAGTGTCTAACATTGGAAAGATACGAAGTCTTGGACTCTGTAGGTAGAGCGGAAGCGGAAAAGAGCCGGACCTCACTGTAGGGAAGGGCGCGGGTTGTGCGTCTTCCGCAATGGGGAAAAAACTGGACCTGCCCTGTGGAGTGGGGACAGATCCGGTATTCACCTAAAAGTAACGGGAAATTGGGCTTTGGTAATGGAGAGAGACTCATCGACAAAACACTAGACCTGCGCAATATTTGGAGACCGTTCTGGGAGGGTCAACTTTCCTGGGGCGAAGAAGACAACAAAATCAAGATACACAAGGCAAATTGGGGGAAAAAAGCCAACCCCGTGTGAGTGAGTGAGTGTGACGGGTAATTGGCCCAAAGCGCGCCAGGAGAAAACAACAGAGGAACAAAAGTATGGGGGGGGGCAGGAAGTTCCGAACAAAAACACGTTGGAAAAACAAGTTTGGGGGGTGTCGACGCGCGTCGCCGGTTAGGAAGAAGGGGGGTTTTTGGAGAAGGGGGGAGGCCTAGAGACCGCAAAGAGGTGATCGATCTGGGAGCAAGCTTCAAGGGGGAAATTGTGGGGAGAAGGGCAGCTACGAACAACGCTCCCGTATTACCCACCGTAAGAGCCAAAAAAACAGGGGCTCAGCGAATTTTGGTGTTCAAGTAATAAATCGATACGATCAAACAATGAAACGATGAGGGGAGGGGAAACGTTTGTACTAGAGGAACAACAACAACGAGGGGGACGAAGAAAATCTGATTGAAAAAACAGGGGGCTCACGAAAACTCGCACTTTTTTGGAATCCAGGAGCGTAGAAACGTAAACCAAGGTGAGAGCCAATGGGTGGGGCGACGTGGGTCCAGAAGGGAAAAGAGGGGTCATTCTAGATTTCGGAAAACGGGCGTTCAATTAACAGGGCAGAGGCCGGGGCGGGTATAGTCGCCTCAGAGTGAAAAGGAGAAGAAGACACTGAGTCTTAGGAAAAACAAAATGGGTAAACGGGGGGGTGGAAAGGGGTGTGGCGTAAGGAGAATTTTTTTTGTAACCGAGGGCGGAGGCCGGGTGGCCGGAGCTTTAAAAGACGAGGGTGATACCCCATTCCGAATGTGGAGGGTGGTATCGGGAGGGGGTGCTTCGCAGTACGCCCAGCAAGGGGGGGGGACTAAAAAAAAGAAATCAGAGGGGAAAGTCGATGGTAATGACGGAATGCGGAGCCATGATCCCAAGTCCAATCCTGGAAGTGAAGGGGGGGGTGACTCCCATTGCTCTGATCGACCAATAACAAAGGGCATTTCTTAAAGGTGCGTGTCCGGGGACGTCGGCCATAAAAGCAAACACAAGAGCCAATTCGCGGCAAGGTACCTCTTGCAGTCTTGAAGCAAGAGACAACGCATCGATTCGGCGTTTATCGGAAAGGTGATAAGGTGGAATCCTTGGGGGGGGGTGTAACCTCATTTCTGAAGAAGAAAATTCATCCAGGGAGCATTACCAGAATGGGGACTATAACAAAGTCAAGAACCTCGGCAAGAACTGAATAGGCGTGTCAAAAGGCCCAACGCAAATGGAGGGGAGTCCAATTTATGCCAAATGAAACGCCGACTGAGTGATGATAACTGAGTTTCAATGCTCGGAGGCAGAAGCCTATTACGCGAGGTGGGGGGAAGCGGTAAGCTCAAACGATAGGGGTTTGAGAAGAACTCAAATAGAGAAGACTTACCATGTGCAACTGGTAAAAAAAGAAATTGTCACCAGGGAAAAAAGGGGGGGGTGAAGGAGACTCATACGTCAAAAGGAGGAGGGGAAAAAATGGCGTACATAGGGAAAGGCATAAGTGGGTCCGAAATGGGACGTAGTAGAGGGAAGGATTGTGTAGGTTGATCAAAAGGTGGGTCATAGGGAGGCCGACAAATTGGGGGACAATTACTGCAGGGGGAGTGTACAAATAAAGACACAGGAAGAGTCGAGAAGCTGGCATGATTGCTATCATAAAGGAGCTCCCGGTAGACGAATCGGAGGCGTACGAGCGAGCGGAGAGGTGGGGGCTGACAGAAAAGGTCTCAAATTACATCAGGATAAGGATATCACCCCCGTGTAGTGGAACTAGGGTACCGGCTCCTTTCTTATAGATGTAAGGAAAGCCAAACCATAGGTGAACAGCTTTGAAAATGCCAATTAAAAGGGGAGGAAGTTCTCACCCGCGCTTGTAACATAACTATAAAATAAGAGCCGCAGGGAGAAAAGAAATACATTTTTCTGAAAAAATTCTAGAGATAGCTGAAGTATTAGAAAGTGCGAGGCAATTGAGTAGGGTTCCACGCACGGCCTCTGGGTACCTTTTGATTCTTAAACGGAAACACACCCCACCACTGTATGCAAAGCCAGAGGCGTAGAACAAAACAGCTTGGGGGATGGAAAGCTGCGGCAGCCTAAAGTCTCATCTGGATGTCGACATGAGGGTAAGACCAAAAAGGAGGAGAGGAAGTGAGGCGATGCCGGTTGGGATGGGTGCGGTTGGAGGTAATAAAACTTATCAAAAAGCTAAACAGTGTAAATAAATCGACGAAAAGGAGGCGCATCCTGTCATGAAGATTGGGGTGAACGTCAACGTAAAAAAACGAAAGTGGCAAGACGTTTCTCGTATACAAAACGAGCATCGGCCAGAAGTCTGAGTTCAATAAGTGTAAGGAGTAAATGGAATTTGGTAAGGTCTTTATCTAATTGATGAAGTGCCGTAAGCATGCATACCGACGATGTGGGGAAAGGGGGTTTAAGGGAGACATTGTTGGCTAAAAAAAGTTGTTGGTTACAGAGTGTTGTCTAATCTGCCTTAGATCAAGGTGGGTGGTGCTAACCTCGGGACCGAAAGGTTGTGACAGGGGTAAGCATACATAAGGAATGCTGTGGCGGTAGGAGACAAAAAAATCAATCATTTACCGTGGGAAAAGGTTACCTATGGGGAGGCGAACAGACCGGCTACAGACCTAAACAAACCAGAAGGGCGTTGATCTTAAAAAATTATCTGACGCTTCAGTCGACTGGCAACTTGCTGTGGGGAAGGGGAGTCACAACAACATAAGGCCCGCGCGGGAGGGGAATGGTTCAGGAAAGCGCGTAAACCCCTCACAGTGTAAAAACGAAGAGAAATGAGGGGAAAGCATGTCACGCGGAGATTTCCGTAAGGACAGGCTCCAAGGGGCTTCGGCATCAAACTAAGGAAGAGGCCAGAACGACCTCGTATGATCAAACAAAGGGGGAGGAAGAAAACGAGGTAGTGAGAGGGCAAATGGCGTGGTTTACGTGAGAGAGCAAGATGGGAAGGAAAGGAAGGGCGGAGGCGCATTGCTACCCGCCGTACTCCTATGTAACTGGGTAGTGGGTGACGCTAGAGAGGTTACGCATTGAACCTAAGGGAAGAAAGGACAGAGGTGGTTGAAAGGAACAACAGAAGGGCCTGCCTTAAGCCTGAAGATACGGAAGGAGAGATCTGAACCAAACGGGCTTGGGGATGTGTCGTATTGTTAGAAAGGACATATGGTCCACGAAAAAAGGGAAAAACGTACTAAAACCCCGGATAAGGGTAGTCTTAGTAACCTTAACCGAATAAGGACCAGGGGTTGTAACACCAAAACGTCGAAAATCTAATGAAGAGTTATCAGAAATCCGACCAACGTCACGGACAACATGTAGGTCTTCTTTCCGGAAAAAAAAGAGGACGGAGTGACCAGATGCGTCACAGGTGTCACTCTACAACAAAGGAAATCTGTTGAAAAAAATTCAATGACATACAAGTGAAGAAAATACATAAGAATATACTTCTTCTGGTGTGTGGGTACCTTAAAAAAATACGCAAACGGGGCCGGCTTTTTGAAGTGTCTTGGGTGGAGAAAAAGGACCCAGTGAAAGGTTTGAGACCAGAAGGGAGGGATCAGGGCACGGTATAGGGGTGATAATGTTTCTAAGACGAAACAAAAAAAGAAAGAACAACATGAATAGGATCAATCGCGTCCGGCCGTTTCTGTGTCCGAAAAAGAATGGAAATCAATATGGGGGCGGAGACTGCCTGGAGGCTTTCTACAGGGACAACATAGTAGAGGCAAAAACGACTGGAGGAGATGAACGTGAGGGGGGAGTAGCAGACTACACATTGCTGGCGAGGCCACGTTAATTCAAAAACTGTTAAGAAATGGAAGAAATATTTCTATTTTACGGAGAAAAGATCATCCACATGTGAAAAGTGACGGTAAGGCCCTTTAAACGGGTCAAGCATAAATGAGAGGGGTCTGGGGGGGGGAACGCTAGAGGTATAACGGTAAATGCCCCTGGTCAAACTCAGGGGAGAAGTGGGTCTAAATCTTGGGTAAGAGATAGTTTTGTGATGTCAAGCTGGACTAAGGTAAAGGGGCTCCTTTTAACGCGGGGCCTCCCCTCTTTGTGATGAAGAATTTCCGTTGATTGTCCATCGAAAATTGGATGGACTCAAGGCGTGTATAAAGGCAATTCCTGCTCTTGAAGATCAGGAAAAAATTTACCGGGGACGACAGGTAGTTCAAAGATGCTAGAATCGTCCGGTCTGCGTTAATTCACTTAAAAGAAAGGCGGAAGGCCATTGGCGGGGAAAATCCAAAGTGAAACATGTGAGCAAAAAAACGAACCAAAAAAAAAAAAGTACTCGTAACTAGGAACGATAGGCCTTTTTCAACCTACGGACGCCGTTGAAGAATTTCAAGCAAAGGCGCGAAAAAAAAGGTCTTCGCCGGGGCGTGGGGAATGTAGGCAACCCATTTAAGGCCCGGCGCGATTGCAGGGGGTCTGCTCCCCTGTCGGTTAAAAGTCTGGGCGGAACAGTGACGCCTCTCGGGAATCGTGGCTGGTCGCAGCAGCCACCTGAAATCCGTATAATCCACCGTCGGCCTTAAAAATTGAATGAAAATGAGGAATCCTGCATTTTGCGTGGGGGGATGTGAAACTGAGAAAAGTATCAAAAGGGGGGGGATGCCTTTGGTGGCAGTGACCATAGTGGCATGAGCAAGGTATGCAGCCTCAGTTCGTTGCAAAATTCACTTTTTTCTGGGGGGGAAAAAAGTAGCCATTGGTGGAAACAGTCGATAACAGAAAAATAGAGGTAATATTATTGGAGTTCCGGAGAAGGCAAGAAAATGAAGACGCGCAGGAGGAGATTTGAAGGGTGGTTCACTTGGGAGCCAGTCTCAATCACCTGGAACTCAATTGCAATTTGGTAGTGAGGGTAGATAAATAGACTAGAGTAACCCTTCTCCTTCTTGCCTTTTGGGGTGATTGAGAACAGACTCATAATCCCAAGGCGGAGGAATGAGAAATCTTTTCGAACGTTCGGTAGGCCAAAAGTTGAAGGGACGTACGCCATAACACAAAGCCGAGAACTCCAACAACAAGGAAAAAATGGAAGTTCATGGGTTAGACCACCCCTTGGTTGAACGGATTTATGTGGAAAAACAAGGAAGCCAAACGGGAGAAAAAGACGAAAAACATAATGAATCAGTTTAGTGGTATTTTGAGACTCCGCACAAACACGGGAAACGCACACAGTGCATGGGGGTTCAGAGAAGAATAAACGCCTTGGGTTTCTTTGCTGACGTGATGGTTGGTAGTGGCGCCTTTTGATATCCGCCACGAGTTGAAGTCGTAGGCTGTGGAAAGGCAATGCAAACGGGGAAAACTATAAAGAAACAAAACCAAACGCCTGACACGAAGAGCCCCCACGGCAAGTCTAAAGGGGGGGGGGGGTAGTTCTGGGAACTCGCTCGGATCAAACGTGCGAGGATGGAGAATGAAAAAAAGGTTTGTTCTATAATAAAAAATCTCACCAACAAAACGGAGGAACGAGGATATATACCAAAAAACGTGGATAATAAATCTTCACGTGGTCGAGGATATGTAAGAAAAGAAAAAAGGTAGCGCCCTGTTTTGGGAGAGAAGATTGATCGATTATTTGCAAGAAAAAAAAAATATGTCGCCCCCTTGCAGCGTATTAAACAGGGGAGAGATCGAAAGGAGTGTCTTGTATATCAAGGAGAAGAGAAAGACAAAAATAATTAGCCTACACACGGCAGTCTAGAGGAAAAAAAAACTGTAAAGGTTTGGGGCCGTGGGTTGGCGGAAATCAAATAATTGGAGGAATTCTGTTGGTTTTTCTTAGGAGGAGAGGGCCGTTTTGAAAGAAGTGGGGCTGGACCATAATAAACCAAACGGGTGAGAACCAGGAATTCCATGGGGCCGGTGTTTGTGTATCTGGGATGTGTTGGGCGGGAAGTACGAAAAGAGTTTGGACGAAAATAGGGAGGAAAATTGCGACGTCTCTAAGTGAGGATTAAAAGGGGATCAATAGAAAACCAAGAGGAAGTACGATGTATCATAAAGGCTGGATAGCAGGAACAGACCTGTCATGGGAGGGAGTTAATTGCCGCCAGTTCTGCCACGAGCAAAAAAAAAAACCACTTCGAACATGAAAAATTCCGAGGGAGGAGACCTTCTCCTGGAACTATACAAAGAGGACTCAAAGAGTCGGTGGAGGGGTGTAGCAAGGTTTATAAAGGGTAGCAGGACGACAGCAACATTTACTGGAAAAGAGAGGAGAGAACGAAAGACGGAAACGATGGGACATGAACCAATAAGGAAAAAGGGTCAACTGTAGGGAGGGGTTCAGCCAAAAATTCCGCCCAAAATGGAAGGACAAATCATTAATACTTCCTCTGCGTTATGATAAGGATGGGGGAAGCTTTTTCTGACTCGAAAGAAAGAAAACTCGAGTTTGAACGGGCAAGGCTTAAGAGAAATAACTATCGGGGTTAGTTCAGCCCTCATAGAGAAGCGGACTTACGGGGAAACTCAGGTCATCGTAACCCATGCTAGGAGGGGTTTTTACGCTGTCTTGACTTAATTCAATGGAGGGGGATAGAGGGGAAAGCATATTTCCTCGTTTGAGAGTAGAGTGCAGGGGTGTGTCGTGTGATCCCATTGGGTATCATCTGGTTTCCGGACGCCAAATTGGAAAGGTCAAAAAAAAAGATTTATGGTTAACAAGAAAAATAATTAACCGAAAGGACGATTGAAAAATGTGGTCTTGCTATCTAACGGGTCGCTACCAGGGGATAAAAAAAAAAAAAAAACGATGTAGCTTAAAAAAAGAAAGGACGCGGAAAACGGATTTCTGAGACTGTCTACTAACAAATGAAAGAGAAGTTCCTTAAGACATAAAGGGGGATTAGAGTGTCCCCGGCGCATTATCTGCCTGGAACAGCCACCACTATAACCCAAAAAAAAAGGTCATACAGAGTCCACTTAAGGCGCCCGTTAAACGCACCTGGCAGCTTCCCAACATCCCTCAGTTTGGGGGGGGCACTTAATCTGAAAAGAGGAAGCAATCACAGTTTGTGGGCTGCTTGCGCTGCTACCTGAACCGGAATTGAAAGGGGGGCTAACCACACACACGAAAACCCCAAAAACCAAAAAACCCCACCAAAAAAGTCCCATGACGGCCATTCAGTGTAAACGGTGGGCGATGGCACTTCCTATGAAAGAACGGTTTTTAGAAGAACCCTAAAAGTGTGCACTCGAATTCGTTGGGGGAAGAAAAACAGTAAGAAGAAAAAAAAAAAAAAAAAAAAAAAGGAAAAAAAAAAAAAAAAAGAGATGTCCCCTGAGGCAGCCTAAAAAAAATATCCGCTGGAGTTCACATGCGGTCAGCGGCACACCAAAACGGCCTGCGCGGAGGGGGGAGAAAGAGGCCGTGTTGGGATTGTCGAAGGGTTCAGGGGCAGGGAAACCGCTGGCAAAAGAATCACGGGTACTTCTACGACCGGATGGCTCTCAAACCAGGGCATGTAACAGTGTGTCACAACAAGAATAAAATAACTTGTGTGAAAAAGCCGTTGAAGGACAGAAACAGTATCGGCTAGGAGAGATTTTTCGTGGAAAGTTCTGAAGAGGAATTTTGTAATAGAGGGACATAGAGGGATTTAGGGGGGGACCGATGGTGGAGGAGGACGCACCAAAAGGGGGGTGTGGAAGGGGAAACGGAAGACTACATTGTGCTCGCAGTTGTGGTCATAGTGTTCTAATAAGTAATGAGAGGAAAGGTGGGGTGATGAAACTATTGACTCGACGGGCGGGAATAAGAAACTCATGAAGTTTACGTGAGGAACAGACAGCAGCAAATGGAAACTTGTCCTGAAAGAGGGGGGAAAGAAACGGAACAGCCTACTACAGACCCGTCCCGACCGTATGGGGTGATCTACCATCTTCGAATGAAGAAGATGAAAAGGATACTCTTCAGGGAATGCAACGCATGTTGGGGAATGGTCTCAAAAAAAACATCACTGCCTGCAGGCCGGATTTTAAGGTAACAAAAAAAACATCTAGCTCCAAAATCCGTGTCATTCTAAGAAAACAGGACAGGTAGGAATCGAGGCCCGTCATTCAATAGAGAAAATCAGTGCTTCGCCGCAAAAAAAAAGAAGAGCAAAAATCGAAAGAACCTCGGATCCTTCTCAAAAAAAAAAAAAAAAAAACAAAAAGGAGGATTTATATAGAAGAGGGAGGGAGCTATTAAGGGAATTGGACTGGGAGAAAGAAACCTGAAATTACAGTATCTATGGAGAATTCTTCCAGAAGGGAAGAAGGCTGAGAAAAAGAAGGTGTTTTGAAAAGGGTTTCGCTAAGGCTTTTTAAAAGAACCAAGGTCCTAGGCAGGGTGATGTGGGGGTGGAACCAGCAAAAAATCATTCATGAATCGAGATATCTACTGAGGGAAGATGGGGAGAAAAAAACACTCAACTCGTTAGGGGAGGTGGGATTATTGTTTGAATAACAGAGGGGGCATACAAGTAGGGGGGGGGGGGGGGGGGCTCTTTTATGGTTCCGAAGTCAAGAAAGCTTGATAAAAAATGAACAAGAGGCGAGGCAACCTATTTGGGGACCAAAAAAGGGAGCGAATAAGGTCGATTAGAACAACCTTAAAAAAACCGAAAAAACGTATGGCTACGGTAACTCAAAAAAATCGGTATATCCTGCGAAAAAAAGTAGGAAAAGCTAAGAAAAAAAGGGAAGAAATTGAAAAAGGAAAAGGGGTATAAGAAAGGGGGACAGGAAAAAATCCCTACTCCCGGAGACCGGGTAAGGAGGGTTTTCACTAACAACAACGTATGGAAAAGGGAGGGTTTGTAGGGTTCGGAGGAGCGCGAGGTTAATGGAATGGATGGCCGACTAGAAAGTATACAAGGTTAGGCTGGGGGGTTTGATACGAGGGGTTACGGACCAACAACGGGAATAAAGGGGTCCACAGGAAATCAGGATAACAAGCATCGACGTCCGGGGTCTGGGGTTGGTGGGGGAAAGGGGACTGGTAAAGAAGAGGAAAGAGGGGAAGGGGGGAGAGCGCCTTCATGAGGGAAAAAACGTCAAAAAATCACATTTAGTCAGGAGGGGAACCGCCACAAAACATCAAAGGGCGAAAAAAGGGGGTTACAAGGAAGAAACAGGGCGGGCGGCCGTAAAGGGGCAGTAGAAGGATGGACGATATAACATGGGAATCCCGGTGTCGGTAGAAAGCTAATCAGGAAGGGGAGGTCCCCCCCAGCTTTACAAGTAAAAGCTAATCTCGTTCGTTGTGAAAAAGAGAAGAAGAAGGTTCCGCACGGGGGCTAAAAATTGGAGATGCGGGAAAGAGGTTGAGAGATGAGGGTGGGGCGGGGTTTCCAAAGAAGAAAGACTTCAAAGAAGGGGAAAGAGGGGACACTCGGGGGGTGGGGCGTGGGGGCGGGGGGTGGTATGGGGGTTGGGTGGGGGTGGAGAAGCATTAGAGGGGGTGGGTGGGGGGGGGGGGTTGGTTAGAGTCGAGGTTGTTAGGGGACAGTTTTCGGTGGGGGGGGGGGAAAGGTCGCGGGGAGTAATCCTCTTCATCAGGTGTGGCATCTCCGAGGGGGGGGCAAAAAAAACGCTCAAGGTCCGCTGTGATCAAAGTTTATAAGCGCGGAAGGCCAGGGCCTGGACTCTCAAAGTTGAGGCCTTAGGGGTTCTTGCGCTTTACAAGGAACGTGCGTATCATTGTCATGGGGGGAGGGCCTTAAGCTGGTAAACTGTATCAAAAAACACGAGACGGCCCTCGACGAGAACACGCGGAAACGAGATTCCGGTCCCATAGGCAAAGAAAAGGTGAAAAGAATGGATAAAGAGGAAAAAAAAACGTAGGGTTCGCCTGGGGAACGGGCATGTCGTTCAAAGTTTATCAACTCTTTCTGTAATTCTGGTCTTCAGTCAAATAAGAACAGCTGTTAAAAATGTCTCTTTAACCGGCCGAGGAAACGAAACCTGAGGGTCATAATTTGCATGTCCGAGCCAGAAAAGGAAAAACTTAAGACACCACACCTGGGGAGGAAGTCGGTGTAGGAAAGGGAAGGCAAAGTGGGCCTTCAGGTGGGAGGGTTGGCGGAAAGAGCCGATCAGTCAGGCAGTGAAGGAAGTTGTTTCTATGACCAGAGGTATAGTGACCTGATAATCACCGTAGGGCTTCCATTCAACACTGTTCGCTGGCGACCGGAAGGCAAGGGGGGGTTGGGTCGACCTGTCTAAGGCCTAAATCGAAGTGAAGCTTAGGGAGAGTTAATTCTCAGGAAAGAGGGACCTCGGACTAGGCGAAGGGGGTATCTTTTGATCGGTTGGCTCCAGGCCAGCACTTGTAAAAAAGGACCTGTTTTGAAAGGGAGACTTCAAAGCCTCGGAGAAATCGTAAGCAGGAGGGGGGGGGGAAGTGATCTGTAGGAATGCATAGACAAATCGAAGCCTCGGCTCAATCTTTTCGGGGGGCGCCGATTCTTGCGGCAAAAGAAGGGGGGGGACAGGCCGCAGAATCAAGCCAGATCCAAACGGGACAAAATGAAGATGTAACCCTTTGTGGGATGGATTGGGAACAATTCTTCAACAGGAAAAAAGGGGGCGAATATGACGCGAAGAAAAAAAAAAGTCCCTATTGTTCTCTTTTGACCGGGCACAAAAAAGTTTCCACACCACCGGGAAGGGGGGGGGTTCCTAAGCAATAGAACGGGGGGGAGGGAGACTTATTGTATGAAGGGATTTTGGATAGACCGCAAGACGTTGGGATAGAGAACTAATGTTATCATCTGTGCACGGGGGGAAAGAAGAATGCCCCCAGAACTCCGTAGGTAAAATGGCGAGAACCCAATTGGATCCCGACGGACCTTTTTGTAGTTCTTTTCATCAAAGGAATATAAGAGGGGGGACAAACAGGGGGGAAGATAGCGGAGATCCGGGGCGGTTTGGGTATCTCGAGAAAAAACAAAGATAAGAGAAAAAAAAGAGAGAGGACCCAAACCGTGGCTCAGACTCTCTCAGCAAGGGGGGGGGTGTAGGAAGAGGGGGGGGGGGAGGGGAAGGGAGACAAATTAAATAGCGACCTGTTGGGGCTCGACGGGGTAAAGAGAGGGGAGTGGCAGGGCGAGAGGTATCCCAGGGGGTAAGATGAGGAAACAGTTCATTAGAAAAAGAGGGGGAGGTGGCAAAAAGTCGAAGCCCAAATAAAGGCCGGGCCTAACAGCGATTCGGATCTGCCCATTTAAGGGGGGGGGGGGGAAAACGTGGTGGGTGCGGAAAGAGCAATTTCGGGAAAGGATGGGGGTTTTTCAAGGGAGGGCGCTCGACTTTGACAAGAAATTGTGCATTCAACACGCAAGCAAAGACGGGGTGAAGAAATTAAATTCCATTTTCCTTTTGGGGGGGCGGGGAGGTTGGGGGGTGGGCGGCGGCGTAACTCCAGAAGGGGGGAAAAAAACGAATGGGAGAAAGAAGGGACTGACTTCTCGTATGGGTTTCGAGAAAAGTTCGCATGTCTAAAAAATCTAAACTGCCGGGGACAGGGGGTAAGAGGTAAACTCCCCCCGAGAGGAAGGATCCAATCAAGCAAATGTGTTCTTCCAGTGAGTTGGAAAGGGGGGGCACACGTTCGTCCAATCCCCCCAACAGGAAAAGCCGTTAGTAAGCGTACCTTGTCGTTCTCAGAAGATAAGAATTTACCGGATTTCGCGGTTTTATCGCAAGGGGGGACGGACTCCGGGGAGCCAGCGGGAAAATTGAATTGAAGAGAAAGAGGACATAGTAACTCAATGACAATAGGGGGGAAGAGGAAACAGAAAGAACACACCTACTGTATCTTAGGTTTAGAAAAAGATGAAGGGGCGCACCTTGGAATTCACGGAGAACTTCCTAGGCGGGGGGAGAAAAGGGAAATGACCAGATGGTCTGAGACGCAGAAAGAAAACAAAATAAGGGGCGTGGAATGTCAAGGTAAAGCGCGAACTATCAGTGTGGAGCCCCTCATAGGAGAAGCGGAATGGGGGTACAAGGTTGCACGCCCCCTCATGTCAACAGAGAAGACGCGTTTTTTTCACGCAAAGGAGCAGGATTACAGGAGGAGCTATGGGGGGAGTCATCCGTTAAGCAGTGGGGAAGGGTAAGAGGGCAGGTGGGAGGGGGGGGGGGGGATAAGTTTTTACAGATTGGGGCCCCAAAGGGAAGGCTCACGAAGTGATTACAAAAAAAAAGCAGGGGGCTACGATTGATAATCTCGGGTCTTGCTAAATCGAAGGATCAAAGGGAGAAGGAGAATCTGGGCTTGACACGACATGAAGCGGCTGAATATTGGGAAAAAAAACATAAAAGAGGTAGTAGACAATACAGCGAGGTCGGATAAGAAAGGGGTAGGTGCAACGCGGGGTACCCAGGCGAAATTTCTTCGCGGGGAAACAAGAACCCACAGAGTCGTCCCAAACTTTAAGACAATAGAACAAGGAAAAAGGGTTCAAAGGCTACCTGCGCGTTAACGCCCTCTGAAGGGACTGTGGGGAAGATGAACGAGTGGAAGCAAGGTTCGGATTAGCGATGGCGCGGACCGGGAGGAAAAGGGGTTCTAGGGAGGAAATTAATTTGAAAGGGGTAACGGGCAAGGCTAAAGAAAGTGGGGGAGTATGAAACGAACCCCTCCAAATGCTCGCCCTAGGGGTGCCAAAGAAAAGAGGGAATGGGTACGTGAGAAATCATGCCGGATCCCAGCACATCCATCTGGGGGGGAAGCGGGGAATCGTAACAACTCAACGGTACTGAGGATAAGGAAGGGAAGGGGGGGTCCTGGGGGAAAAGGGGGGTGGTTTGCGTTTATCAACTGCGGAGGCAAAAACCGGGGGGAAATCCACATTGGGGAAGAAGGACTAGACATTCCCTTGGATACAAAGGGGGACATGTAAGCATTATTAGAGGAACAGACAGGAAGAAAGAAATTGCCATCCGTGGGCTGGGGACTCAGAAAAAAACCTAAGCATCGCAGAAAAGGCGGAAGGGAGGGTCTTTCCGTGGGAGGAGGAAGGGGGGAAGGGGTTTTCAATCGTATACTAGAGGGGAGGTAGCGTGCCAAAAGGGTGAAGAAGACTAGAAACAGAGGGGGGGGGAGGACAGTGACTACAGGTTGGGGCTAGAGTTTTGTCAGGGAGTGCTAATTGCCTTGAAGGAGGGGGACGCAGGGGGTGGGGGGAAGAAAACGCTGTACTCTACAATGGTTAGGGTAAGAAAAACGGACTTCAGGCTTTTGGGACGGTAGGGGACAAGACCTCGCACTTACAGGGTGGTCGGACCGTGTAATGCGAAGCTAGAACCAGCCCGAAAAACTTGGGGGGGGGGAGAGACCATCGCTCCATTGAAAACTTATCTAAATCAAAGAGGATAAGCGGCCAAGGGGGAGGGTGAATTTGAAAAACCATCAGCCTTCTTCACTGGAGTGAATTTCCGAAGAGAGAAGACGCAAAAGCACAGGTACAGGCAGCAGTCCGGAGAACGGGGGAGGGGAAGACAATGTGAGCGGGTGGGAACGTCGGAAGGCAAGCATATGCTTTTTGGATTCGCCAAAGAAAACCTCAGAAAGAGGAAAAA
>Ga0179593_1375724_pt1 | contig 14338 bp, 11 predicted proteins | sample CZODoug2_1_08_16_FD_185931 | JGI IMG/M metagenome (GOLD analysis project Ga0179593, IMG submission 185931) | Vadose zone soil fungal communities from Angelo Coast Range Reserve, California, USA - CZODoug2_1_08_16fungal (PacBio error correction) | ecosystem: Environmental > Terrestrial > Soil >...
TCAAAGCTACGAGTAGAAAAGACAAGGCGTTTGCGCGAAAACTGGGAAAATTGGTTCGTCTTGGCAGTAACGTACCTGATGCGAATGTACCCAAAAGACAGGCGAAAAAAGAAATAGTGTCAACGTAGAGAGGACCCCCGCTGGCCCACGCATCTAGGGGAATAGTCCTGCCGAAGCGCCTTTAAAGACAATTAGTTCAGGGCATGGGGAAGGGGATCGCGTAAAGAGAACTCAAATTGGGGACCAGAGATTGGCAAAAAAAGGGAGGACTAATCCGCAAGGAAGAAGCAGGGAAGATCGTGTGCGCGGACCTCCTAGACAACATGAACAACTTGCATGGAAGGGGACCGTCATGCAATGAGCGGGTGCGAGCCAAGCCAGAAGGGGACGCGTCTAAAGAAGAGACGGAAGGGGAAAAGTTTAAACACCAGGGCTATGAATTGAAAGCTACTCAGAAGGTTAAACCAGGGGAAACAACACTTAAGGTTGCACCTGGAAAAGTGGGATAGGGGAATGATTAGTACATAAAAGACAGGGAACCTTCAAGAAGTGAACTGGCCACACTAGGAAAAAAGGGGGAGAAAGATTCGCCAATCGCCCCAGGTTCAAAGCGGGGGGGTTTTAGAAAAGAGAACGCGTCAACTTGGACGCCCTCCACCAGAGGAAGAGACAGTTGAGAATCCTGACATGCAAGAGACTCCTGTTCGGGGTGTTGTGGGGGGGGGGGGTGTTTTGTTGGAAGAGATCTGTAGAGAAAAGAAGGAGCGAGGGGACTAATCGCGAGTCACATCGAAAACAGGAAAAATGGGGGGTCTACTTTAGAACGTGAGCGCTGCTTATTTGAATGCCGGAGAAAAGGGAAAGTCGGAACAATAGGGGGGGACGCATCGGTTAGGCAAGGGCCACATCGCTGAATTTGGAAACACAAATGCAAAAAAAGAGAAATTAAGAAGAAAAAACAATCCATTCTCCACCAGGGCCGCAGAATCCGCAACAGGCCCTAAAAATCGCGAAGATCACGTGTGGGCTTGGACACAAAAGCCAAAGGGGCTGAAGTCCTAACTTTTTCGTGCAGCGCAAACCCAGGTCACAACTGGGTGACCTGCTTACTATTGGGAAAAAGTCAGAAGGAAAGGCATTCGTCTAAAAAACGTTCGGAAAAAAGCGGCGTCATCAAGAGCCAAGAGGATTTAAGAGGGACACAAAAGACCTGTTACCATAGAAAAACCCAACCCATAAAAAGGTAAGGCAACACTACCCGAACATACAGATTTAGCGCTAAGGGATTGAGGAAGTGGGGCAAAAATACCATGACGGGTTCAAAATGGGGTTATGTAAAGAAAGTTTCGGGGGGGAGTAGACGACAAAAGCGAAAGAGGGCGATTTCGGTTGAGGGGCAAGTCGTCAGGGCAACCACATCTCAGTTCGGCGTGGTATACCAAAAAGGGAAGGACCTGCATATGACCATTCAAGGGTGAGGACTTGAGGAATCGCAGTGCTGTTCTGATCTTCAAGGACAAAAGGGTCGAGAAAAGGAGAAAAGGACGCTTGTGAAAAGTGCCTGTGAAAAACTGGACGAGGGGGTTTTAAAAGGCTGCAGGGAACTCGACCGGTCCCTACCACCTAGCCGTTTAAAAAAAAAGGTAGAATTATGGAGGAAAGGGGTATGACCCAGAAAAACCACGCAAGTATCGTAAGGGACCTTAGGCACTCCGGAGGGAAAGCGCTGGAAAAAACCCCCCGGAAGAAGATTCCGCAAGAGAATTCAGAGAAAAAACTCTCGGACTAGGAAGGCGTGTCGAAGCATATTGTAATGCTGGAAAACTTAATTTTGGAAGGAACTCGGGAGCTGTCAAGCCAGTTTAAAAAAAGTAGTTCTCAGGAGGAAAAAAAGGGGGTTAAAGGACGCCGAGAGACTCTTCTGTAGGCTGACATGGAGCCGCATTTCGGTCAGATGGGGGGCATTGTAGGAAAAAAAAAAGACGTAATGCAATGATTAGAAGGAAATGGAGAGAAAAAACCGGATGAGGAGAGAGATAAAGCCGCACTTCGAGGACCTGGAACCGGGACGGGGAGGGGAAATAGCTCTCCCATGAAGGGGAAACAAGCTCCAGAGAAGCTACTGGGAGGGTGAACTCAAAAAGGGAGGACCGTGATGGAAGAAAGTATCAGGCGCAAATTGTCCATCACACTCTGCTTAGGGACTCCCTACTTTCAATTACGGGAAGCGATTATGCCAATTACAGGAAGGAGTAGACATACGGAGTTACAAAAAAAATATGATGAGCCTGAGAACCCATCTGGCAAAGATGGGCAGTGCAAGATGCGGGGGACTTCTCCGTCGTGCCCGGGATCGGGGGGGGTTGAGAATAGTATCTATCAAAGAACGGATTCTGCGCGTTGCAAGGGCATCGGGCGGTGGGGGAAATTCAAAGGCTGAGAAGGCGGAAACACAGCTCGGGGCAAAAAAATCAAAAACGCCAGTAAGCATGAAGACAGTTCGGACCTGCAAAGTTCTCCGGCAGGGACGATTATCTAAAAAAGCATAGCGGGAAAAAAAAATTAATGAAGGGGATCCTCCATAATGACGGGGATAGAAAAAACCACGGGTTGCGGGGACGACGACGCCGGGACCTAAAGTAACCAGTCCGCCCAACGCTAAATTGTCTGGAGGGGAGGCAACGAAGTCGGCAAGGGAGTTCGGAAAAACTCTCGAACAAGCAACATTGAAACTTCAGGGGGCACAAAAGGGGCCGGTGCGAAGTCTTAAAAAGCGTACATAGCTCGTGGGGTATGGCGCCTGATCGAATGTGGGTTGGTTCGGAAAGGAGTTGCCGTTGATCTTCGACAAACGGATCCGGAAAAAATTTCCTACTTAACCGACGTTTCGAGGGGACGAAGGGCATCTGGAAGAGGTGTGCCGAAACCATGTTCACGATAAAGCCTCGGTAGCAGGGGAAGTGACGGGTGCCGGGGAAAAAAGGCAACGACCAAACCGGACAGAAGCTTTGCAAAATTCAAAAATCGTGAGGAGGTAAGACCGCCAGAAGAGGGGATGGCATCCATGTGTCCGAACGTGGGGAAAATGAACAATGGGGGGGGGTTTCCACATGCGCCAAGAGTGCATCCGATGCAAAAATACATAATTTTGGGAAAAGGGGAAAGAAAAGTCACGGCCATAACTCACCCACGCGACTAAAACAGTGTTAGTCCACCGTCGGCCGAAATCGGAAGGGGGGGGGGTGGGCGTGAAGGGACGCACTAGAGAAAAGCAGGTCGTATAACGGGCCGAGCGGAATTATCTCGGGGGAGCCTGTGTGAAACAGATGGGACCGGCGATCTCAAACTCTATCAGTTGTGGGGGAAGCTCAGGAGGGGGGGGCTAAGGTGGGTCCGGAAGGGAGCAGAGGACCACGTGCGACACCGGGAGGTGGGAAAGGGGTCGAATCTAAACAGGGAGTGAAGGATTCTCAAAAGAGTGGGTCAGATTTGGAAGTCAATAGACCAAAGTGCAGGGACAACTGTTCTAGGGCTGGCCGTCAAAAAAGTTTTGCAATGAATCTGCAAACACCGAGGAAACAAACCTGGTGTGAAAATTTTCAAAACAAGCGAAAAAACAAGGAAAGGTAACGCACAACGGATCAGGAAGAATAACGCTCAGGAAGGAGAACAAAACACCCCCCCCCCCAACAAGAAATTAGGGCTTCGGACAAAACCAAGTCAAAGGGACTTAAATCATCAGTTGCGTTTGGCGGGTGGTCTCTACTTATCTTCGGGGAAAAGGGTTTCCGACCATGAAGCATGAAGGCTTTACACCCGAAACTACTGTAATCTGGAAAAAAAACACTTTTGCTGCACGATCAGACTGAACCTCCGAAGAAATGCCCGACTCGCTCTACAAAGCGCTGCCGAATTTGAGCCCTGGACTGACAAAAGCTTGCAGTCAAGAGGGAGTTCTGGGGAAAAGAGTAGCCCGCTGACGCTAACGTCCGCCGATTGGAGTTAACACAATTGGGTACCTGTTACGAAACGAGGGCCAGAACTGGGTATTATTCCCAATTGCAAATAACGGGGAGGAAGTCAGGGGTAGTCGCGCAAAACGAAAGTGGGAAGTTAGATAAACGGGAAATGAATACTGAACAACAACGACAACGGGGGAAAGAGGAAAGAAGGGAGGGGAATTTCATGTGTCAAATCACGCGCCTTCCCAGACGCGGAACAAGCTGCAATCTTGATCCAAGTCTGGCAAAGGGAACCCGCAGAATTGCACCGCCGCTTTCGCAAAGTAGGCGGAAACGGCATCTTTACGCTGGAAAAACAAGAAGATCAAAAAAAGGTAGAACGAGGAGGGGACATTTGGAAGAAATAAGTACGAGCTCTTGCAGGCAGTAAGCAGGGATGGGGGGAGGACGGCGAACCAATGAAGATCGACAAGAAAAGTTTAAATGACAGGCGGCGTAAAGCCGGCACGCGGGAATGCGAGGGGTTCAACAAGCTGACTTCGAGAAAGCACCTGGGACGGCAGAGGAGAAAAAATTGTTTGGAGTTTCAGCAGGAAGAATTCAGCAGGTGCGCCGCCAGCATCGACAGGGGAGCCAACAAGGGGAAAGCGGGGGGAAAGGGGGGTTGAAAAGCTCTCAAATTGTTAAAGGGAACGCGATATGCATGGCCGTTGTACCAACCAAACTAGAAAAAAGGGGGTGACATAAAATGTAGGGTCGGCAATCGGACAGAAATCACCATCTAGCCACTTGGGAGGAACATTTGGCGAAAGATGCAAGCAACTCGGGTCATGGGAGAATCGAAGTACCCGCCCACGTGCAGTTGTTCAGGAACGTAAAAGTGCAGAAGGCTGATCTCCCAGAAGAGGGTGAGACTATCAAATAGGAAACTCTGGGAAAGGAAAATTCCTAGCTCAATTCCACGCACACGAGCAGATCTGGCGGAAACGCGCGTTTGCTATAAAAGTGGGAGGGATCCTGGAAGAAAGGGAGAAACCTTTCCGAGTGTCCGATGGGGTTACTAAATGATCTGCGGGAAGTGAGGTTTAAGGGGGCATGTGCCCTATGCCGGTCACATAGGTCCGAGTACAATTATTGGTGGGGGACAGCTTGGGGGAAACGGGGCCAAATATGGAGTGGAAACAATTTACCATACCGAAGAGAGGTATGAATATCTGGAGAATAACGAACCTCGACCATAGTGATCTATTCAAACTTTGGGGGGAAAGGGAAAAAGAACTTGACAAAAAGGAGCAGTTGGTCCGTGGAAGGGAGCAAAACAGTACAGCGGAGAGAAAGCTCTGGGATGGCATTCTGAGGACGAAGCGTAAAAGGGAAATTCTATGGGAGGACTGCCAAGGAATCAGAAGAAATGCGGATGCCGACGGACCACAAAGAAGAACTCCAGAAAAACATCAGGAAGGGCTCCAGACTCAGTTACCGCGGGAGTGAGTCACTTTTGGGGGTGAACTCGTCTTTTGCTGTGGGGGTTCCGCGGGCAGCGCGGTGAGGTACCACTAGCCGTTGCCGACTGAGTCTCCAGCACCAATTCGAGGCTGCGGAAAAGTTCCGTGTCGTCAGGGCTTCTTCAAAACCTCGGAAGGCGAAGTTGGACCATTAAGGCCATGGAGGCAGGCTAGCAAATTCAGGTGGGAATAGTCATAAGGGAGACAGAAAGACTCAAACGGTCTTCTTCGACATTTAAGCCGAATTACTGGTGCGCAAAAATGGAGCAGCACGGTCACAGAGGAATGAACCGACGTACGACCACCCCGAGGGAAACAATTCCTATTAGAAGGGATGTTCGCAAGGGGCCAGGCCGTAAAAAACCCTGGCGCGGAATATGCACGGCGGTCAAAGGCGTAGACGCCCCCCGTGGAAAAGCAGGGCGACGCAAAGAAAAGGCTTCCAGGGGGAATACGCCCATGTCAAGGGGGGGGAACTAAAGTTTGACGGGGGAAGGGAAAGAGGAGATCTCAAATACAGACGTTCAGGGTCAGTCAAAGGAGACTATATAATAAAGAAAAGCATCAATGGGGAGGACTGCGACTCAAAAGATGAGCACAAACGCCTTGCAGCAAAAGGAAAAGGTTTCACCATCCTGCAATGGGGAGACGCGTACGATGAGGGGAAGCTAGACTCAACAAAAAATGAAGGAGTAATCTACCACGAAAGAGACTGCGAGCCATGAAAAACGTGACTAATAAAAAAAAAAAAGAATCTTCCAAAAGGTCGCATCGATCTAGGCGTACGAAGTCAAGAGGATGCCCGCAAAAGGGATGCATAGACTTCTCAGTAGACTTTGGAGAGAAATGCGGGGAGGCACCCGCGGAAAGCAATTGGAATTGGCGGAAAGGATTCGAACTCGTCAGGGAGAAAGATCTTAAAGGAACTAAGAACAACACGGCAAAAGAGGGTCGATTAAGTGGTCGAAGGCCGCCATCGGGTGGGAATCTTGTTGATCCGTGGGACTATGAAAGGAAGAGGGGGGGGGGGCAACGTTCAGAATGGGAAGGTAAAAGGGGGTCAGAGGATTAACACATGGACTCGGGAGGGTTTAAAAACGGGACGTCCACTTATAGGGAGGTTAACGAGGGAGGACGGTCACAAAAACCGCGCATGACCCGTCATTACACAAAAGTCATCAGTGGGAGGAACCTGTGGTGAAATAGTAGGCCGCAAGTGATATCCAAGAAAAACCTCCGGCCAACCCTTTAATGTAGGCAAACCCCCAGCCGGTCACTTTCTGAGCATAGAACTGGATGGGGGTTTTCGGTGCAACGGCTGACTACCTAAATGACAGATGAAGTCACGGCCCAATTAACTCTTTTCGAAGAAGCAGCTTGAAAACATAGCGAAAAAGAATCAAAACAAAAAAAAAAATAGGGAACTAGAAGGGCGGAAAAAAAGATAAAACGCTGCCAGTAATATCTGATTGTGAGGTTATAGCTCCGGAGCGGGGGGTTTTGGAGAATTTGACCAAAAAAGGATTGGGCATAAATACCGCTTGCGAGCCGGGCGTTGTCCTCAGCTACCAGGACATGTTTTCGACGAAGATGCGAGGGTCTAGATGTGACGGGAAAGGTTCAGAAAATACTAGCCGACGGAGGGGGTGGACGTTCAGGAGAAACTCACTACCACGAAGTATATGTGCCTCTAAAGGCTTGGCATCACTGGGCCCAAACCGAAAAAAAGGTATTGAGGGAGGGAAAGGTCTGAAAGAAAAAACACAACTGGGATTTTGGGGGTGGGGCCTACATGAGAAAGAGCAGTTTCTGGGAGGGGGGGACGCGGGGGTTCCAAAAACCAATTGGGTGGCGTTGGCATGACACCGATGGAAACAGTCAATAGGGGTAAATAGTCTATGAGGACCGCATAGTCAGTTCCAAGAAACGAAAAAGAAAGCATCCAAACGTAGAAAGGTCCAAAAAAAGAGGAAAATGTGTAGCGGCAAACTCCCCCAAGAATACGCATCGCCCCACGGCTTGTCGAGAAAAAAAAAGATCGCCGAGAAAGAGCACTTATCTGGTTCCACTCGGGGACTCAGGGGTCTCAGAGTCTCACGGGAAGAAGGAAGTGCTTCGAAAGGAACTATCGTGCAAAGATTCTTCAGCGTGGCTAAGGAGTGTAGGTACTCGGAAGCTCGCAAAGGGGTGAGTGAGGTACTTTGAAGCGGGAGTAGGTCATGGAATGGTGCCGAAGAGACCTGAAGGAAACTTGAAGGGAACCCGGTTTGACAGGCAGAGCGGGAGACGAATTGCACATCGTCGAAACCAGGGGTGAGACTTTCACGGCAACCAAGAGGAAGGGAAATCTATTGAGCCTGCGAAATTCAAATGGGGAGGAAGAAACCTCGGGCTGAACTTAAATCTGAATGGAGGGAAGACCCCGACTTGAGCACGTAAAGGGACGCCGGCTACGACGGAGATGAGTTTGACCAAGTCGATTGCACGCAGGAAAAATTAGAAGAACTTCACGGTTGGGGGAAGTGCCCAGAACATTTCTAGGAAGAAGTCATCAGCCCTGACTGAAAACGTCCGCAGATGCGGGATACGTCGGCCTGACCTAGGCTCAGAAAAATCCTAGGGCAGTCTTGCATAATCATGGGACAAGAGGCGCCCTGGAAAGCTACTAAAATCGTATTTTGCATTCGGGGAAGGGGAAACCGAGGGGGGGAAAATGGACAGGCTGGCAAAAAGGGGTACACACTTGGGTGAAGTGAAATCGCCCAAGAAAATCGGAATCTATTTAGGGTCATAATAAGCTAAAAAACAACACGTGAATAAGGAGAAGAGAGATATTAGGAGTCAAAGAACTAGGAAGTAGAGCCGGCACTTCTTTTTTCAAGGACAGGAGCTATTACTGAAGGAATGGCAATAAGACGACTAAGGGAACCGCAAGAAAAAAGCATCAGCATACCTTCATTCAAAAGGGAAGCACAGGGGAGCAGGGGGCCTCAGAAGAGAACCGGCATCAGAATCTTATTACTCTATATGCATTCCTAAATACAAAAAAGTGGAGGGAAGTCGGTCGGAGGAAGCGACGAAATGAAAGAGCTAGTCCCAGCGAAACCGTTTCAAAGGCGAGGCGGGCGAAGTTGAGGCGAAAAATAACTGCACCTCACGAGAGAAACGATCTCTCAGTCTAGGCTAACATGGTTGCTGGACTTTACACCCAGAGAGTTTAAAAAAAAAAAAAAAGGTCCCAGCGGGAAAAGATCTTCGCGAGAGTGGGTCAAAAGGGGTGAAAACCGATCGCACCATTTTGCCAGTTATTTCTCCTCGAATAATCAAGGGACAGTTTCCGCCACACTGAGGAAACAGGGAAAGAAATGTGAACGGCAAATTAACACGAAATCAACGCACTTAATACAATGGGGGCAGAGCTTCCGAAATTAAAAAACTGGCGTGGCGGGGGGGAAAGGAGTTGAAAAGCTGCAAACAACCAAGGTTCCATTATCGACCTCTTGTCGCCTAGGCTCTCAAAACCAACGGTTAGAGAGCAGGCATTCCCAAGCTGTGGAAAGCTCAGTCGCGAGAAGAATGCTAAAGAAAAATCTGTTGCGCGAGAAGAAGGTTAGATTCTGAGTTGCCGCTGAAAAGACAAGGTCCGGAACGATTCAGGTTAAAGTGTGGAGATGCCTTAAATCAGAGTAAAACATTATGATTGGACTAAGAGGTGGGACAACGCCATAGGGACTCCTTTAAAAAAAAAATCTGCCCAGAAAAAAAGGACAGTCCATGGGGCCATCCCGCTTGAGGCAGGAGGAAAAAAACCTCTCTCTAGATTCCGCGTTACAAGAAACGGCCAAACCGTATCCGGGGGCCGTTTACGCCACAAAGAAAAGGTTACGACGTCTTACAGCGGAGATGATTAAAAAAAAAGAGAACAGAGAAAGCTGAAGAAAAAAAACGTCTGGGGCAAAACGCTAAAGGCCATTCTAAACAATCACAAGCCTAAACAATAGTCCGGCGATCTAACCGAACCTCATAATAAGTCGAGGACTTCGAAAAAGTGTGCCGAGCAGAGGGACGGGGGAAGTGGTATTGGTTGACGCGGGCGAGCGAGGGGAAGATTCTTCGGCACCAAAAAAAGACGGTCGTAATGGAGTTCGGAAGGCTCGGAAACGAAATCCCATATCAGTGCGATAGGGTTATAAAGGACCATGTTCTCGGAGACGTGAAAGAGAAATTAAAGGTGTTCCGGAGGAGGAGGACAATCAGCTCGAACTGAGTCTTGCACGACAAAGCAGAGAACGCGCGAGCTGGTGGAATGGGGGACTGTGCAGCTGGACTGGCGTGGGACCGCTCAGCGTGTCCAACTCAAAGAAAAAAAAAAACGGGTGGGTGGGGGGTGCCTACTCACGCTGGTTTAAGATGCAAAGAAGGAAGTACGTCTGGATTATGCCGGCAAAACCCGCACGAGAATAGAAAGGAAAAGACGGAGCTTCGAAAGCATCAAATTGTCAAGCTTCTATCTACAGTCTCCGATTGACTCAGGATTGAACAGGCAGAGCGCGAACCTCATTTTCCATTAAAGCTGCATGGGGGGGTGAGGGGTGTGGTGGGGGGGGGGGGGGGGGGGGAGAAGGGGTTTGTTGTTGGGGGGGGGGGGGGGGGGGTGTTGGGTTTGGGTGGGGAATTCCGTTCACTAGAGGTCTTTTCACAAAATTGAGGTACTCTAAAACTCCTAACGTTGATCCCCTGTGCGAAGATCTGGACAGACCTTAGGGGGGGAGCGAAAAAGTCCCGGCATGCAAGGCTCGAATAGAGGGAATAGCTCTCACAAACATGAAAAATAGATTAAAAGAAACGACGAAGCCAATTGCAGAAAGTCAACAAAGAGGCCCGCATTCGGAGGAGTGGCGATTCCGACCAATAGAGGATGCCGTGCTGATAAGAGAAAGAAAAGTCCGCCGTGTGAATGCCATCACGGACCTTTACAGCCCTCGTTCTGGGGACCAAGACAGGACCTTAAGGCACATAGAATGCAATAACAATGCGTACATAGCGTCAGGGGGAGAAAACCTGAGCGTCGACAGCTTAGAGGAACGGGGGGCGTATGGGGGGACAAGCGGCTGTACCCTCTTCTTCAGGACACGGTCCCCGCGATCAGCCACTGGGTTTTTTCAAGAAGGGATCATAAAGGAGGAAAAAGGCATCGTTGAAAAAACCTCTGCGGGTACGCAGAGGCGGAAGACGTAGGACCTTGAAAACGCATTTGACACAAAAGACGAAGGGGGCACGGGGGTAACAAAAAAGGCTTCCTCTGCGAATGAATAAATGAGATAAAGAAAGCGCCGAGAGGGCAACCAACATTGTATGGAATATAAAAAAGACATCATGGAAGGGGGATAAAAACGAATCAAAGGAGATGGGAGTTCTACTCGCCGAATATCTCCAAATTCAACACCTTGGAGAGGTAGACGAAAAGGGCGGCACGGGGGGAGGAATGATCCTCGAGACCAAGATAACCAAACCATCATAGACCGAAGGGACATCAAAGAGAAGTCAAAAAAAAGTCTAAGTTAGTTCGAGAATCTCCTGACGTTTGGAGGACTATTTTACGCAATGGGATTGGTGCCGAAGGGCATACGACCCTTGTTGCTATTCTTCAGGCAGGGGGTCAGTTCAGACTGGAATCCGGACTTTTTGAGAATAATCTTGGAAGGGAGAAAGGGTCTGGATACCTCTTTTCCGTGGGAAAGCAACGAACATACGCGGCCCCGACGGGGGAAGTGCATAGGGTTTAAAATCCCGAATCTTTCTAGGGGGGGGGGCGACATAAGGGGATTGACCGAAGTTCTTAAAAGAGGGGGGGGATACTTGTCACCGTAATTTTGGTTTGCCCTATGCCTGAATAACATAAATTGGTTGAAAAATAGGCGATGTCTGCCAATATGACACAAGAAAGGAAAACACCAGTAACGGGAGGAAACAGTCGCCGAAAGACGTCACGAAAGTCCTGCAAAAGCCTCATCGTCAAGCTTCTCAAAGATCGGGGCACGCTGGAGAGGAGCGACTGAATAAGCCCAGCGGGAGACTTCTCGGTTCTCACAGGTTTATGAGTAGACTGGGGAGAAAGAATGCTACTAAGGAACCGGGGGAGAGAAAAAGGGAGATCTCAGTGGTCTAACGAGGTTTAAGGGGGAAGAATCGCACAGGTTGAGGTTGAACAAAGGGGATTCCATTGTTCCCACTTACAGTGGAAAATGTGACGAAGTGATGGGACGGCCGGAAACCGTGCAAATGCTAGAAGCTCAGTGAAAGAGGGAAAGACGGAACGTGTCCAACACGAAAAGATAAAATCCAGGGAAGGGTCTTTCGTCACGACCGTCGGACGAAAGCAAAAAACAAATGGAGAAATCAAGAACAGAAACTTGCAATTAATCCGTTTGAGCGTCAGAAAAGGGAAGTGGTCGCACTTGGGGCCGGAACGTCTCTTTGTCTTTTAAACGATCGGTTTAGGACACCAAAATTTGCTGACGCGACAGTGTGCGCCGTCAGACAAGAAGCCAACTGCAGACGAAGCGAAGGCTGAAGCAAAAAAAAAAAAGGAAAATGAGGGAGGCACATAAGACAGGAAGACCGCTGGGGTCTTCGGGGGCAAGACGGACTCTGCAGATGAGGGGCCAGCGTATTTTAATGTCTTTCTGGCACATGCGCGGAGGTGGGGCCACGGGTTACAACACAACAGAATTATTATTGAAAAAGGGTAATTGCGAAAAAAAGAGGCGCGAGAAACTCGGAAGGGAGGACTAAGTCTAAAGGTATACTCACACAACGGAGGAGAAAAGGGAAATGGAGATCTTCTGATTCAGACTAGATTGAGAGAAAACTCGTAACTGAGAAAATGCTGGAGCTGAAACTGTCAACTTGAACATTACTGGGGGTGAAAAATAAGTTAACACACAAGGCAGACGACATTCTCAAGAGGCGTGAGGGAGAGGAAGAGAACCGCTGTCCAACCAAGAAATAGCCAAAGCAGTGCTCTCTGGAAAGCGGGATTGGGCGTAGGAAAGGGACGCTCGCGACCGTAGGTCCCAGGGCGAAACTTTGGAGATCCTAGCAAACGCCAGCAAGGTTGGGGACCCGGAAGTGAAAAGAAGGTTAGGGGCAGTAAGACGGAAGGCGTGCAGAAGGCAGAGAAGGGTCGTCTGAACACGCATCGTCCTGAAGAAAGCAAAACGGAGAAGTCGCAGTCGTGCGGGAAAAAATGGGTTCGCGTGGGCTAGACATTCTATAAGACCTGCGGCGTACATAAGCGTGGTCAGCCGGGTTGAAACGAAGAGAAAAAAGGTTGCCCTATGCGGGAATCGCTATAAGGCAAAGTGTCCGGAAAATGAGTACAGGTTGAAAGGCAAAGTGGGATTGGTAAGAAATCGGAAAGTCACGTCATTCAGAAAGTTACGAGCTCCGACCTGACAACACTCAAATGTACGCCACGCAAGGGAAAGGGCCTACGCCCGCAGAGACCAACCACACACCAAACGGGGAGCGGAATGTTGTTAAAGCCGAAACTTACAAGCAAAAATCGCAAAAAGAACAGGTACCGAAACTTCTTCAAGCTGGAAACAGATTCAGGCCGGAAGAATGACCCAGCTCCCGAGAGGGGAGAGAAATCTCTCGGAGTGCAGGTGGCCTCACTGAAGAGGCTAAAACTGGTTGCACCGAGTCGCGACGTGACGAACGTGATCTGGCGATACATTTTTATACCGGTTCACATCAAGAGTAAAAAAAATGATGGGTGGGCAAATCAGGTGAGCAACCGCAAATCTGGGGGGAGCAATGGTGGAAAAAAAGCGGTAAAAAATAAGCAAGGGGACTAAAGAGGCCCATAAGAAAGAGTCCGGATCCGTACAAGAGAAAGATACTATGGTCGGCTTCCAGTTGACAGTCGCGGCCTAAAAGGCCTTGCGGGGAAGGTCTACCCGGAAAAGGGAACGGGACGTCGTACCGCGGCTCACGGATGAAGAACAAGTTTTTTCTTCAGGGTAAGGAGCTAGGGGGTCGGCGAAACCACCGAGCTCAGAAGAAAGTGGCCTCATCAAGATCTACGAAACCTGTGAACGTCCTTCCCAAAAATCGACTGGCGCTATACCCTAAGAAGACTCTAGTCTGAAACGGTAATACGGGAAGGGTTGGACCCTAGTTCATCGTGCAGACTTGGGGTTGGAAGAGGGAGAGCGATGTTTTGCCAAAATATCGATTCCAAGCGAAGGAGGTCAGGAGGAATCTCGGCACGCGGAGGAAGACACCGCAACCAGCGAGTAGGTGGGACTACCAAAACAAACCTCCTGTATCAGGGGAAGAGAACCATTAAAGTGGTGGAGGAGCTATAAGGGATAAGAAGCTGGCGCACTGCGGGATCAAACGGTCCACACCTAAAGATTGTGAAAAGGAAGGGACGCCTGACTGCCTGGTGTAACAGAGAAAGCCTCCTCCGCGAGAAAAAAAACTGCCAGATCAGAAGGTTGGAAAAAGTATTATCCTGCTGGATCTGAACTTGCCTCTTAAAACGAGCGCTATCGTCAACCGCTGCAAAGAGTCGTGAAAGGGTACCCCCCGTAAGGCTGACTCACATACTCTCATTCGAAGAAAGGAGTTCAGACTAATTAATTGTCAGGCAGTCGAGAAAAGGGAAGTCGTCATTTTCCGGAAAGTCGGGGCTTGCAAAAACTGATGGGGGGGGGGTTTGGGGTGTGGGGAAAGGGGTTGTATTCTGGGGGAAAAAGAATCAGGGTGTATAGATCCGGAATTGGTGATGGAGAAAAGAGTGAACAAAGAATGGACTTTCATAAGGGTTGGCTTGTCGCCCGTGATCAGAAGTCTGGGTTT
>Ga0179593_1322996_pt1 | contig 14337 bp, 11 predicted proteins | sample CZODoug2_1_08_16_FD_185931 | JGI IMG/M metagenome (GOLD analysis project Ga0179593, IMG submission 185931) | Vadose zone soil fungal communities from Angelo Coast Range Reserve, California, USA - CZODoug2_1_08_16fungal (PacBio error correction) | ecosystem: Environmental > Terrestrial > Soil >...
CATTGGTGCAGGAAAGGAAGCTGAAGGAACGGAGGGGGGTGAAGATCGATAATCTTAACTGGACGTAACCAAATAGAAGCCCATCCCAGTGGGGGGTGGAAAAGATCCGGGCGATGAGATTATACTCCTAAGGCTCAATGAGCCAGGATCGGATAAACGATTGGTCAAGAACGCGTACAATACGACGAGCCGCTCGACGCAATACGTTTTGGGAAATAACGGCGGGCGATGTGACCTCAGCAGGTGACCGGGGCCGTTGACTGGTGTGGGAAGGGTGGGGGAATCTGCGAAGCGGACGTAAGGTGAAAGTCAACGGGAACTGGGAACCACACAAAAACCCTTCGAAGAAGACTGTCTCCAGAACGCGCTGTAGAAAGGAAGTGAAGCACGAGAGAGGAGGGCTTGATAGACGATGCAGGCCTTCTCACAATCACCATGATCAGGCTCATGGAACAACCACTGGGGGCGGGGGAGTTAGGGGGCAGATCAACAAGTGGTGACGGTGCTGGTCAAATTTCCTCCACGCGGTCAGCAAAAAGCTGAATCTCATCGGAAAAGCTATCAACGAAGGCCGCATCGGCACGAGTAGAAGCACCTAGACGGGTCGAGACTGGATCGCAACTGGTCGAAAAGGGGCTGGATAATGCCTCCCGAAATCTTCGCCGAAGTTAACCAGGGACTAGAATCAGCCAGAAAAGCTCGGGAATTAGGTGGCATGGGGAGCAGTCGTATGCACGAGTAGGTACAACGTCGGGTTCATGCGCATTAGGTCCGTTCCTAAGAAGGGATGTTTAGCTGCTCTGGGGAGGAGAACAACCAATGGGAATTTCGAACAAAGTAAGATCCGAAACGTCTGCTCAGGATGCTCGGCTGCTCTGATCGGGAAACCACCGGGGAGAAATGAAGGAACAATGATTATCGTAGAAACAGAAGTTGCGGTGTACAGCTGGTATTTTCGGCCACAAAATGATAGGTGACGAAACTAGCTTGCAACGCGTTTTCTACGGGGGGGGACTCATAAGGGGGGGAGAAGAAGAAAGGTTACAGTCCGAAACATCATCCAGTAGGCCTCAGTCGAAGATGAATGTTGGAGCGGCTGACATGCGCCTCGAAACGACGGGGGGGCGCAGGGGCCAGTAACTTAGTGGGGATGAAGGACGTACGCAAGATATTAAGGACTGGTGACTCGCACAGTTGACAAAACAGGACTTTAACTGCGAGCCGGAGGCCAGAGACATAGAGGACAACCACGGTCTCTGATCTATGCCGGGGGGGGAGCGCCGTATCCTGCGAAGCAGTGGGGGACACTCCACGGCAGAGAATTCACCTAGATCAGATACACGGTCAAGCACATCTATGGAGTGCAAAATACACCAAAAGAGGAAACAACGATGGTCCACCAATGAAGATTCTTATCGGAGGGAGGACTCGCGCCCGGGTCGAACTTCCCCGCCAGGAGAAGGACCGGGAGGAAACTTGGGGGGTCGGCAAAATCACAGCTGAACGCCACCGGCCGAATCTGGGGGGGATATAAAGGTTATGTAAATAGAGACATACATCCCGAAGATAGGCGTAAACTCCATCGTAATCCGGGCGTTGCTCGGGCCACAAGTAAGGGGTTTACCCAAGCAAAAACACCCAAAACCAAAAAAAAGGGGGTCCCCACCCCTCAGCATTGCGTTAACGGCAAACACAGACAAAAAGCTAAATTGGGCTCGTGATCACAATACGCGGTGCAGCCTACGCCCTCATCACCGGGCAGCACAAGCGGTCAGGCCGAAAAATCAAAACTACCGATGACTGGGAAATCTGTGTGTCGCGGGGAAAAAGATGCTCAGACATAATAAAAACAAAAGGCGAGGACAAAAAACAAAAACTCACATACTGCGGAGCTGAAATCGAAGATTAAAAGGTCTAAAGAGGACAAACCAGATGTTAGACACTCAAGAAGACTCAAGAACCTCGAATCGCAACGATGGTACGAAAAATAGAACCGAGACTTGTGTCCCGCGAGCACGCCCCAAAAACAGAAAAGCACTTGAATTAGCTGTGGTGAGGTATTCCTTAGGGGGAGAATTTTAGAGATAACTCAGCTCACCACAGCGAATACCAGAAAGCGTGGTAAACGCAGCGACATTCATAGCAAGGAAAGCCAGAACACAGGGAGGGACTCTAACGCGCAAACAGAATTACCAAGCGAACAGCATCTGAAGAAAAGAGGGGGAGCGCGGCCGCTAGGACGCCTGAAACCCTCGATATGGTCTTCTAGGGAAGGGGAATGACGTGAAGGCCTACTCCCAAAGAGGGGCTGCAAAAAAGGAGTGTCTTTCACGACCAACTTCATCTGTATAAACAACCGACAACTTGTATGTAAATAGAGAGGATGGCAGGAACCACGATCCAGACTGAAGCGGGGCTTTAACATCACTGTGACCAAGTAGGGTAAGGGCAAAACTTACGCTTGAGTCGATAGTCCCGCGCGGACTGCGTAAGCTGCTGATATTGTTAAATTATTTTGGGGCAAGCTTTGAATAATTAAGACGGCTGTTCTTAAGTTCATTGCTCTTAATGAAAATGGAGTTCCACACTCTGATGGGGGGGCCGGTCAAGATTAAGGGCGATTAAATGGATGGAAAGAAACGAATGCATCGAGGAACAGGCTCTTCAGCGGGATTAGCGGTTTTGGGAAGGGGAGCTCAAGCGAGTAGAGGGGGTGTGATACTGGTGATGACCATGGGGCGAGAAATCGTCGGGCGATTGGACTGCGCGACGTTTTCGCCCATCTGGGGGGAAGAGGTTTTCATTCTTCAAGAGAAAATCGGGCAGCTGCTCATCTTCTAACGATGAGAACCCACAAAGGAAAAAGGGCACAAAAAACACCACCCGTCAGTACATCTACCACAAAAGCGGAAAAATCTTCAAAAAGGGTATCGGGAAAACACAGCGAAACTTCGAAAGTGGAGAGTGGGTGGGGAGAGCGCCAAAAAAGATTAGGTGGGGATAACTGCCAAAGTCGTTCTTTGGTTGTACCAGGGGGGGGCTATCCCGATGAAAGTGGTGACAGGCACCTGTGGATCTGGAGCTGTGGGTCCGGAGGGGGGGGGGTCGAGGAAGAACCAACGGATCGCTGAAAACTGGGAGGCCACAAATTAAAAAAAAAGTTCTGATGGGAAAAAAATACAATAAAACTGAAGATATACAAGCGAGCGCTCTGGGGGGGGCGAAGTAATGGTCGACGGCAAGTAAAACAATGAAGAGGGATGCGTTCGACCTGTCTGAGTATACATATAATACAATTCACATAAGAGATCTTCAAGGATGGTTTGAAAACATCATCTTGGGGAGTAAAACAAGAAAACTGGGGAGTAAAAAAGGGAAAGAAAACGAGAGGAAGAAACTGACAAAAGGACGAGAAAGGAAAGAAAATATACAGGACAACAACAACAACAAAAGAGGTAAATATAATGTACTGCTGGAAGAAGCAGAGATCTGAGAGAGACAGAGAGAGGGGGGCTTGGTACTCCTCCTCCAGGGCGCAGACTGAAAGAACCTGGGGATCTGATGGCGTACAAACGTCACTCTAGGTACAGGGGGGCAGAAGAGGCACAAGGGACCAACAGACGAAACAACTACATGTGTGAAAAGGGAAAAAATTCAAGATTAGACTATCCGACCGGCGGGGGGGAAGTACTGTCGGACGGGGGGGGGACGAGGTGGAGCGCCGGCGAAAAAGTGGGGAGCGTCGGGGGCCTAAGGTGATTTAATAAAGACGCATGGGTAAAACATTCATTCTCGAGGCGAAAAGTTATCAACATGAATGGTTCGATTTGACTGGATAAGTTGTGTTCATAGAAAAGATCTTTGACGACGATAAGAGGAGGATTTGATGGAGCGCATTCTGCCGGGGGGGAAGGGCATGAGCAGGTGGGGGGGGACTCCAGAATAGGGGGAAGATAAACAATCGCGGAGGTGGGAAGGCCCGAGGAAAGGAAAAGTGTTCGAGCAGTTCTCCCGATTTTGAGAAAAAAAAGCCACCTGAGTCATAGCCGACCTGCCGGGGGGATGGCGGGCTGCAACAAAAAAGAAACTGAAAGGGGTGAAAGAGGCGGGGAAGGGGACAGCGAATCTCATCGCCACGCTCAGGAAAAACTTTTCTCTCCAGTGAGGAAGGCTTCTTCTACCCTAGGTCACGTCGTCGGCTCTGCCGAAAAGCGGAAACGCTTGGGTTCTGAGCGCTGGAATTGAGGAACCAAAACCGGAAAAACACGAGGGGGGGGGGATAGGGACCATCGCCTTAAAAAAAGTTTTTACAGGAGACTTGGGAGGGAAAGAAGGTAAGCATCGCAGAGAAAGGCACCTAAACGAGGGTCATCCTCCAACGGACTATACGCGCGGCTTGGAAATGGAGGTAGAAGGGGGATGGGGGGGGGGTGTAGGGTTACAGGGGAAGTTAAAAAGAAAAAACGGAGGACAAGGACGGATCCAAACCTTAAACTCCAGACCAAGGAAAAAGGGCCGGGCCGAGGGTCAAGTTCAAAATAACAAGAGGGAAAGGCAAAAACTAGGGAAAGCAAATAGAAGGCCCGGGCGCGGTCAGTGGGAGTGATGGGCAAAGGTCCAGAGGGGGACAGGGAAAGGGCAAAAGCTTCCTGCATCAAACGCAAATGAGCTCCTGGGAACAAAACTCGGGTGGGTGCTTACCAAGGCGTTATAGAGGTAACAGTGAAGGAGATGAAGACCAACAGGAACGTCTCGGCAAAGGTCTGAAACAGGGATCTCACGAGGGATTCGATTTTGTTGGAGGGGATCCAACGCTCGGGCGAAAAAAAATGGAACGAACGCACCGGCGAAGTCGAGGAAACTGGTTAGGCCCAAAGGGGGTACAGAGGGGCGGAATTGAAAAGCTCATGTGAGCGGAAAAAGCTCCCTCTCTACAGAAGGGTATAGAAAAAACGATGAGTCACCTTAAAATCTCAGGAAAACTTCAAGTATAAGGGAAAAAACGGGTTGCAAATATTATTTCCGGTCTTAAGCTAGAACAGTGGTCAATACGGAGGGGGAATTCAAGAAGAGAAGGCAAAAAAAAACAAACTGGATGGGAAAAAGGGAAAGAAAGGGTCCGCATCTTTAAACTTATGCAAGGGGAAAACAGGAAGAAAACCAAAAAGAGGCACACCACGGGGGCAGCATATCCTGGGGGAAGAGAACGGGAGGAGGGGGGACAGCGAAGTTCAAAAAAGGCGCGACCATTCGGAGCAAAGGGGGAGGAAAAGGAAGCAACTCACATAAGCGCTGGCAAAGGCACAGCTGGCACAAGGCCGAAAAAAATTACAAACAATCGACTTGCTCCTACGGGAGGTACATTGTGAGGGCTGAAGCTACTGGGGCGCAAAGACTGTCCAAAGAAACGTCATAATTGGGGTGGTCAAACGAACTTTAAATGTAAGATACGGGGGGTGACATATTCGAAAAAAGGGTGACAGGAAAAAATAAAAGCGGAAACCAAAAAGGTTGCAAATGGGAGATATGGATATTCTCAGTCTAATAATAGGGGCAATCGCAGGTCTCCAATCGAAAGCAAATCGGGGGAAAAACACCACAAATGCAAAAAACTCCCATCCGAAGTCTATTAGCGAAAAAGTTGGGGTTTGGAAGAGAAGGAGGGGCGTTGCGGAGGGGGAAACGAAAGTAGTTTACCAGCCGTTTGACGGATTATGGAGGTGGGGGGGGTGATGGGGGGGGGGGGGGGTGTAGCACCTTGGAGGGGGGTAAAAGCCTGCGGGGGACCCACCAGGCGGGATAACGACACACCCCTGAGGAAAACTGACAGTAACCACCATCGAAAACGGAGCGGTAGAGGACGACAACGTTGGTCGAAAAAAAAACTACGTGGGGGGTGCCATGAAGAAAAAAACGGATGCTGGGCCGGGATAATAAACGGACTCCGGGCGGAAGGAAGGACACCAAGTGGTTAGAGGGCGATTGTTCTCCCCTCATGGGGGGGGATTTGCTTGTCCTAAAAGAGGGTGTGTGTGGTCTTTGATAGAGAAAGAAACTAGCTCTGGGGTCTGGAAAAAGCGTTTAGGGAAGGAGGAATAGGGGAAATCGAGGGGCCCGATTTGAGAATGAACGGGGGAGAAAGGGACGGCAGTCGGGTTCGTGTGTTCTGGGAAATCTACTCATGCGAACGTCGGGGTCTCTTAAGCCGGTTCATAACTTGTGAATAGGTATGGTTCCCATCGGTAAACACGGGGGCTTTCCTCAACTGAATGGGCTCAATAGGGAGACAGAATAACCATCATGAGTTGATGTTAAGACGGCCGGTAGTGGACCGAAAATAAGATGAGATTCAACGCTAGACCGAGGGCGTCAATCTTCATCTTAAGGGGGGACGCCGAATGTGGTTCAAAAACGGACTCTAGGGTAGTCGGCTAGCAAAACAGAAAGACATGACAAGGACCCCCATACCAGGCAACGAAAACAAAAATTCAGAGGATCGAAGACCGAACATTAACAAGTATAACGGGACATCCATGAAGAAGATAGAAGGAGTGAAACGGTCAAAAACACGTTACCAAAACGTACCGGCGGTCTAGGAAACCTTTAATGAAGCCTGGTCACCAGATTGTGTCTCTTTTTTCAAGGGAACTTGGGTACTCCTCTACGACGCCACTGTGAAGCATGCTGCGTAGCGTCCCACACCAGTCCAACAAAACCAGCAGCTCCCATCGGAAAACCGAATACGACCTCCGTCGCTAGAAACGACCCCGACGCCTCTTCCTGCCTCCTTGATAACCTCTTCCTGTTCAAAAACTTTTGACAAACAGCTGACGTCGTAGACGCATGACTTTGTGAGGTAAAAGGACCCTCTGAACGAGCCTTAAATTGGGCTGTCATCCTTCGAGAATGGGGGGTTAATGCGAATCATGGTGGTCAAGAAAATTCGTGTGATTTCTAATTTTGAATTGGGCGGGTTAAAGATAAGATCTACGCCATATACTCTAGAGAATCGGGGGGATAAAAAAACTGTAAGCAGGAGTAGAAAAAAAATGAAGAATTTTTAAAAAAGTACAAGAAAATACTATCAAACGTAAGCTATGATCCGTCCGAAACATTACTTAATGCGCTCTAAAAGGGCAGCAATCGTCTTGATCACCAACCCATATGAGCACCCGACGCGGGGAACAACACTCATGATGGGATTACTATCGTGACATAACAACTCGAATCTAAAATGAAGGGGTCTACCGCGACGGTACACGACAAGGGATCTCACTAAAAGGCTCTTACGTCTCAGACATTGACAAACGAAACGCCGTTTCCGCCAGCTGACTGGTAGGGAACCCGGGGACGGATAGAGACATGACAGCAGGAAGCAGAGGGCAAAGAATGAGGGGGGGGAACCAGAAAAAAGCCTAAGCGGGAGATAACGGTCTGTGTAGCGAAAAAAAAAACAGCAGGACGAAGCAGGACTAAAGTACAGCAGACAAATACGAAGGGCCCCCTCAACTACCTGGTGTGCTTGGGGTGCGTCGCAAACAATGGACCGGAAAACAGGACAGGCAAGGTATTATGAGAGTTTCCCCTTCAAGTCACCGGGAGGGCGTTGTGTGGTGCTAAACCCGATAGGGGGAAAACAACAACGGGCCAAGCAAAAGATAACGTCTTAGTTGGTTGTAGAAGTCTTGTGCCAATCGGAGGGAGTTGGATGTGATACCCCCGGTGGTGTGCTAAGCGATTGGGTCGTTATGTGTCGGTATGAAGTTCGGGTCGAAGACGGGGGTGGGATCGAGTGGCTGGAGCGCTGTATCTGGAATGTGGCGTGCAAGACTGGTTGTGTCGGGGTGGGGTGAGCATGACTGTCAATTCTCCAGACCTGGCGGGAGGTGCGAGGACAGAACAAGGAGGGCATCAGGCAGCAAACTCACCCACAATGGGTGGTACTTGCCTACGCTCGAGTCGTCGACGCTTGTCAAGAAACAACAACCAAGGCAGACGTCGCTCCCCCAAACGCGGGCCTCCGGAACGGATCCTAACATCTGCCAGTCAGGGAGCGATCAAAACGCAAGGGCGGACAAAACAACACGAAGGACTCTCCGAGTGCGTCGCACCCCCAGCGAATCTCCTTACTTGTACGAAGATACCACGGAGATGACAGGCTGGAAAGACGAGCTTTTGGATGTTTGTGAGAAGGGAGGATTGGGGTGTTTTGATTGGCGTTTTAGACAGGCACAATTAAACGCTTTGTATTTATAAAAGCTCTGCTTCAGCCTATGTGGTTTTCAGAGTAGCAGAAATGGTATACCGGGATAAAGTAAACCTCGAGGCCTCCTGCAAAGTTGGCTCACAAAGCGAAATATAAGATGCACTCCCCATACGGGTCACAGCGACAGCACGAAACTACTGACAAAAAGAGCAAAGAACACCCGAAAAACACAGACAAACAAGAACCCCCAGAGGTGAACTCAACATGAAAATAAGGGCCGGATCCGACACCCGGAGGGTTAAACACCGACGGCGGGACCAGGACGTAGAAGCACTGACCAAAAGAAAACCTAAAATTCGCCCACCCCCACCACGGAATGCCAGACTCCGGAGCGACAATCGTGACCCGCAGATCCACGTGAGGCGGAAAGCACATATGCATCTCTCGCACGCGAGAAGCTATCCTATTCTGTCTGGATACATCGGACAGCGAGTGTAGGCCGAAATTTTAAAGACGGGAACTGGGGCCACACGATTAACACAGAAAAGTTTCGAGTTTTGAAATATCAGGATGTTACAATAGACAGCCACTCAGAGCCGGGGAGGAAGAGAACCTCCTCATTATCCGCGAAGGAGCTACGAAAAGGGCAGATGCCCTCCGGACAGAAGAGAGCCATGTTGCAAACCCTGCGGAACGACCGGAAGGTCATAGACGTCTCTACATCTCCACTTAAGATTTATTGTCGAGGGTCTGGTGGGGTACAAGTTAGGTTTATTCTGATTTGGTCTTTTGTTTCGTCGGGGTGTGAGGCTACAGAGTTACTTGACGGGGAGATGGTAAGGACCGGTTGTGGTGTTCAGGTGGAGGTGGTTTTGTAGGTAGCATTTTTTTTGAAAGGTGTGGTCCAAGGTCACCTGGGTTCTTGTTTCTTTCTTTCTGATTCTGTTTAAGTGTATTTATCTAAATGCGGGAGAGCACACTTAGGTCAAACTTCTCGTAAAAAGATATGTCGGGTACGGAAAGGGTAAGCTTTATCTGTTTGGGGTCATCGCTCTCATGGTAAGGTACAGATTTTGTTTGCGTCGTGCCTTTGGGTGTGTTTATGTTGTGGTGGGGTGAGTTGGCTAAGGGTATCTTGTCGGGTGCCAACAGGTGGGGCCGTTGTGGGGAGAAGGTTTGGAAAAAAATTGCTAGTGCTTAATCTGTGCTCGTTGGGTTACGTGCATGGGTAATCTGCGCCAAAACACTAAAAGTGAAGGGTGGAAGTGGGAAGTGGAACACTATTATTAAATCATTTTTAGATAATCACGCCACTAGCACATCCTCCTCTGAGCCCCACGGTTAAAGAGGGGTGCCTTTCGTGGAGAACTACATTTGGACCGTTCTCTCAGGCCGGATAGTTTGGGGTTGGTGAAGGCGCTGGTGGTCTTTAGATGTGGGAGTCAATATATCATCTCTTCGACTGTTCGTCTGGGTTTCGGCTCCGGTTGCCTCGAATGAGCTATTTTCAATTGACAGTTTAAAGAGGATTGAGTCTTTAAAGGCCTGGGTCTTAGCTCGTATTTTCTTTCATTCTCAAAGTCACCTTTGTCTCGTCCTTAGAGAGAGAAAAGATCATTATGGTGAAAACTGTTGCCTGGGCACCCATCGAGGGGGTCGTCGGGTTGGTGATGTTTGCCGTTTTAGAAATGTGATTGTGTTGTTCTGTGTGGGGCTGGGGCGGTTGCGGGTTCAGCGGTGCGTGGTGGTTAGTGTGTTTGGGGATATTAGGTCGTTGATGCTCTTGGATAGCTTTCTTTTGTTACTGTCCACGCGCTCGTTCTGGTTGTGTGTGGGGGGTGTAGCCCATCAAAGAAATAACACCTGCGCAACAGATCTCAGCAGCGTGAGGCATCATTGAGTTCGATGGACAAAATGGTTATGAAAAAACCGCCCAGTGCGCACCCCTTCTCGGCGGTGTGCGTACGCAGTATGCTTTCAGATCCCGAGCTTCCGGAGCGTTAAAGATGTTGGTGGCGATAGAAGAAGGGAGGGCCCATCCGTGGACGCTGTAGCAGTGCAGTCAGTCGAGGAAGCTCCACCATCCGAAAGGATTACGCCAGGGGTAAGAAGACACCAAGCAGGGGTCACCGGTCTGCGTATTCAGGGGGAGATCAAACTTTAGAGGGGAACAAGGGGTTATTCGGGTGGTTTGCGGGGGACGTCTTGCCCGTCTAGGGTTGAGTAATCTGAGGTCCGATAGGGACATGGTTCGGTTTGTTTTGGGTCGCACTTGTGGGTCGATGGCTCATTTAGGGATGGGGGGGAGCTTATCGGCGCCGTCGTGGCGATTCTGGGCGCTCGTACTTGACAGTCAGTTTTTGGAACTCTAAGCCTGGTTGTGTGTTAGGTTGGGTGTTGTCGGAGTTGTTTGTTTTGTGGGTTGGGGTGCTCGGTCCAGTCTGTATCAATTGCGTTACTGGGCCGAACTTAGGATATGTTCCGACGTTTGTAATTGTCGGTTCTCTTGTTGTTCTGTGTGCGTTGTATCGTGGGGGGCTATATTTGTGGTTGTTCGTAGGTGGGGGGTACAGTTGAGATCAGGGAGTACCCGCTAGGGATTCTTTTGTTTTCGTTTTGATGGTGTTATTTTATGAGTGCGTGGCTGTGTTTGGATGTTTTTATTTTCTTTGTTGGGGGGTGCTGGTGGGTGTATGTGAATTTCGATCTTGTGGGTCCGTATGGAAAGCGAGGGTGTTTTTCATGATGTGAGGGGACCCTTAGTGCGTCTACTGTTGTGGGTGATGAAAGAAGTATCCCATAGGAATTTTGGTAAGTGGTCGGTGTTTGAACAATATTGGTGGGTATCGGGTCAAAGATGGGTTACTGTAACCGTGTGGTAGAATATATAGTCGAGGGGCGTGGAACTGCGTCTTGGGCCTTGGATGGTAGGTGAACAAGGCTTTTGGAGGGGTGAGGTATAGGGAAGAGAATCAAAAATGAGCGATCCAAGAAGAGGATAGAACTGTTTGAAACGGGTTGTTATCGACGCAGTCATATTCCGGCGACATCTGGGGTTAAAGATTGTTTTTTTCCGACTTTTCGGGGTTAAAATCTGTACAGGGTAACTAAGAGTCGAGTGTCATACACAGGGTAAGAACGTGACTAGTCGAGGCCTTTCAGGAGACCGTAAGCGCAGCGAGCTTCCGTGAAACGTCAGATCTAAAAACCTCGGCCGGGAGGACCTGTTGAGTGGGACGGGAAGGATGTATAGTCTAGAGAAGAGAAAAATGTGTGAGAGAAGGTTCACACTGCCCCGATGAAAAGGTGGGTAAAAAAAAGAAATCTTTTAAACTGCTTACGGAGGTTCAAGGAACGACGAAAATTGGGGTCGATTGCTTTCGAAATGTGGCCTATGAGATGGGAAAAAGATACTGCTCGTATTGCTTTCGTAGACATATCCATGGTCCCATGGACACTGTTTTGTAAAAGTCAATAGGACAGCTCCTACCCCCTCATTGGCGAATTCACTGTCCTTATACTACGTATCAGTCTTTAGAACTCTAACCTTTTCCTCCTCCAAAGTCCTTTTCACCTCACCGACACTTCCTTAAAGTAAACTTGGCGCTTCTACAACACAGGCGCTTCCTAACCTCTCTTATCCTAAAAAAAATTGGCTTTCTAGGTCAATGTAACTCAAACTCGGCATCGAAAATCGACTTGCCTAAGAAGTGATCCGCAAGGAGGTGAGGGGCAGAAAGGACGAAGGCTTACGGGGGGGTACGATAGTTGAGCGAGCATGTGAAAACGAGGTTGGACGAGACCTGAGGATGGATGGAAGGGATTGGGAGGCACCTCCACACTAGTTTTGCGAGACAAATGGAAGCCTTCGGGCGCCGGGTTTGATTCAAACAGCGGGGAGCAAGGTTGATGAAATGGAGGTTCGTGCTAGCATTACTAAACACAGAAAAGGACGACTGTGTCTTACGTCCGAACTTCGACTGGCTCTGATGGGGAGATAAAGGGCGGGGTGGAATGTCAGTGTTTCTGCCGTTCCAGTCTTAACAGCAAGTGACGGGAAGGGACCAAAAAATGCACGAATCAAGCCTCCACACTCGCGACCGATTTCAAGGTGTTTACAATCGGAACCCATTTCAGAAAGAACGTTGTCAATGAGCTTATAGGAGAGGCATGGGCAGGGGGTGGGTGGACCAGAGCTTCTCCGCTTCGACGGAGACTGTGACTATTAAAACGGACAAAGCTAAAAGTGCGGTATTGCTTCTTAATTTCCTGCTCGGGATGGGTTTGTTCGGGACGAGGGTCTGTCTGGAAAATCTTGGATATGTATCGTCAAAAGCTAGAGCAGGGGGAAGCATTGAAGTTATGGGCCACCATTTCAATCGGAACTTGTGAAAAGAAAAAAAAAAGTGCTAGCCGGACTACACACCGCTCCGCCTCACAGACTAGGGAAAAAATTGATTGAAGGAAAAAGTTGCGCCACAGCGCTCGGGGAACGGCGGGACGAGGGAAGCTAGAACGGGGGCAGAAGGGAAACGGGCGCGGTAGACTAGTCCTAGGGCAAAAAAAATTCGAGAGAACCGGTGGAGCGTTAGTACTTCAGCGTGTAAAGAGGACTGGGTCAAGGAATCTCAGAACGGAGGAGGAAAAAAGGGTCATCCTCTTTACACCTGGCGAAAGGAAAAGCAAAATACAGCAAAAAAGAGCAGGAAATTGAAGAGGAAGTGGGCCGCGCCAAGTTTTCACCTGCGCCTAAAAGGTATCGAGGACTATGAACGAAAGAGAGAGTGGGGGGGCACACTGCAACAGGATAAAAAGCTAATTCTACGGCGCGGGGGGGAAGGGGGGAAGGGCGCAAACGAAAGGAAAGGGGGAAGAGTACTAGAAAAGCGGAGGAAAGGAAAGGGATTTGTGAATATCTATCTCAAAGGTGTAACGAGACCAGAAGGTTCATAAAAAAGCCCGGGGGCTTCAGGAAAGCTAGGAGAGGGAGCGTCTCGGACGAAAAGCGCCCTGGACAAAAAATCTGGGAAAAAAGAAAGAAACTGGGTACAACACAGGCCCCTAAGCAAGACAACTGTAACGGGAACCTTGTTTGGAACTAAAGCTGTGAAACAAGTACCATCTTGCCGGAAGGGGGGATTTATTAAAGGGGGTTGGGGTGGGGGATCCATAGGGTAAACAGAGGGGATTTAAAAGGCCCTTACTCACCCAAGTACGAAACGGAGAAGCCAGCCGCGCTAAGAGGAGGTGGATGAAAGCGAGGAGGTGGGGTTCCTTCTAATAGAACCGGGGTATCCATCAAAATTATCATTAGAAACCACCACTTTTGACTATCTATTTGGTCAGGGAAAAAAGAGGGGTATTGGGGTCAATTCCAAAATCTTGGAAAGGGGTGTAGGCTCTCAGCAGGGAAGAGAACGATTGGGCGATCGTCCATAGTCGAGGGGTCGCCAGTAGGGCGAGAAGGAAATAGAAAGATGGCGAAGTCTATGGAAACGCTTCCATCAGACAGCTCAAGAATCGGGACTCTGTTGAAAGACTTCTAAGCCGTCAAAATGAGTGGGTTTCTTTATCAATCTCTCGGCACGGCTCGACCTCGAGAAGAAAAATAAGGGGGGACCTGAATAATCTGATGGGCAAGAGGGGTTCGAAAAGAGTCCGTCACGGCAACAAATGCGAATGAGCGAAACTCACCTCTTCTGGAATCGGGCATCCTCTTACAGCAGTGTGGGTCAAAAAGGGAAAAGAGAAAATAACAAAAAAGAATTGAACCACTTTCATTTTAAAGGGAAAGGAGTGGAACGCGAAATCAAAAATGTTCCGTCAAGGAAAGAGCAAGGCAAGACCACCAAAGCTAGACGGGAAGGAGAAAGGGATTACTTTCCAGAGGACACGGAAAAAAGAGGGACACAGCCAACCGGAAGTTAATTCAAGTCCAGCGGCGATCCAGTTAAATCTCGAAGGAAAGCGCAGAATTTTCAAACCGAGGAAGCTGCGCCGGAGGCGGAAAGAACATCGACAACAATCGCTACTGCGAGGATCTCCTGGGGCGAAATGAGGGGAATACGAAAATAGAAAGAACAGATGAAGTACTTCCCTTGATCACATCAGGGAGAGACAACCATCAGGAG
>Ga0179593_1683060_pt1 | contig 14337 bp, 23 predicted proteins | sample CZODoug2_1_08_16_FD_185931 | JGI IMG/M metagenome (GOLD analysis project Ga0179593, IMG submission 185931) | Vadose zone soil fungal communities from Angelo Coast Range Reserve, California, USA - CZODoug2_1_08_16fungal (PacBio error correction) | ecosystem: Environmental > Terrestrial > Soil >...
AAGCCAACATCATTCCAAAACGTTGTCGTCAAAAAAAGCAAGGGAGCAAAGTCTCTTGGGAGAGAAAAAACATCTACGGCAAGCAGAAAATGAGGTCCAACCGGGCTCAAACGCTTCTCATTGAAAAGGACTGCCGCACGGGAAAAACGGCCCAGCAAACTGGAAAAAAGGCCACCTGGCAAAAAAGAAACCCGTGGGCATCTCCGGACTGTTCGAACCCCAGAAAGGGGCGAGCATGGACTACGGAACAAACGCCCGGTCACAGAGGAGGGAAAAGAGGGAGACCAGAAAGGGAGGGGGGGGCCCCCCAGTCCTCTCGAGCGGGTGGAAAAGAAGCCTTGGTCGGCATCAGCTGGATTCTTCACGTGAACCCATCAAATCCTTAATGGCTCATTACACGAAAACATGGTATCCAAAGGGAGCCGCTATGACCAGGAAAGCCACTTCTCCAAAAAGGTAAGAAAAAAAAAGCCCTTTCGCATATCTGATGAGGGGGAACACATCAAAATCGCTGGGGAAAGGGGGTGTGAGAAACGTGAGAAAGAGTTCTCCTCCGGCATTGTCAAAAGGAAAAAAATGATGTACAAAGGTTCACCGGCCTAATTGTGGCTCAAACTGTCGGCGAAAATCTAGGGAAGGAAAGGAAACCCTACGGGAAGAAGCGAAACAAAAAACAAATTCGGAACGAAGGCGGCGGCTCTGCTTCCTAAAAAACCGACACTCATGTAAAATATGCCTGCAAAGGGGACGGGAGCAAGTGGGGAAGAAAAAGAAAGGGTCACTACTTCGGCAAGAGCCCACAAGGGGTGACCAAATCGATTGTGCTTCAACCCTTCATCAAAACACTTACTTCCCCTGCGCAAAAACCGGGTTGACCCAAACTCGGGAGAGGGAAAAAGCACGGAGGGCACGAAAAGGGGAATTGACAGCGAGAAGGACTCGCAAAACCCTCGGAGGCCCGACAAAACCCGTCAAAGGGCAGTTACACGGGGGTTACCTTCGGCAACAGACTGAAGCAAGGTCGCGCCCAAAATCTCGTGGAGACAAAAGGACCGTTGACTCTGACTAGGCACGGCGAAACCAGACCGACGGAGAAGGTTTCAATAACGCCTGGAATCTCAGAAAAAAGGTTATCATGAGGGGAGAGACGAGGGTTGTACAAAGGCCAGTTGGCAAATTTCCGGCATCGCAAGACCTCGGCACACAGTCGCTGGTGGTCGGCGGAGTGAAGAAAGGGGGGAGACAAAAAGGGAATGAGGGGAAAATTCTTAAACACCGCCCCGGGAACGCCAAGGACCAGTTGAAGACCATGACTCAACCCTGGCATGCTCCTGAGGACGAAAGGAAAAAGGGAGAAAAGGTAAAAAGATGGACACGGGAAGGGAGCTTGCTAAAGGGTTGAGGGGGAACCACTCTGTACCGCACGTGACCACCCCGGGAGAAAGAAAGAATGTCACAAATTGGAACATCTCAAAACCGGAGGGAAAAAAAGACACCAAAGGAAGGGGGAATAAAAGAAAGGGCCCACAGAATTGGTGCAACGCCTTGGGGGAAGGGCGGAAATTCTTCCAAAAAACGGTTGACAACCCGGACGGAAGGAAAAAAGGGGGGAGAAAAGGTAGGTGGGTACTAAAAAAAGAACTTCTACAACTCGCACCCCCATAAACGCATAAAAGGAAGGGAGCCGTGGGCCCCGTGATAAAAAAACGCCCATGTCTTAAAAAGATGATAGGACGGAGGAAAAGGGCCATAAAGGACGTACGGCAGGTGCTCAAAATCTAGACTTAGGGCAACGTAATCCGGGACTGTGGTGGAAAAAAGGAAAAGAAGATGGCGTTCAAAGTTTTCCGTCATCAGAGAATGAGGGACCGGGCCCGGAACCAGCACCCTCACAAGGGGTGGGCCCGTGGGTGCATCTCTGATGCGGGGGAACAGTGAAGAAAGAGAACAAAAGATCCACTCTCAACGAACTTGTAGCATCTACTTCGGCACCGCGAAACCAAAAAAGCACGAACTTGGGGAAAAAATCGGACTTGGGGGGATCACAACGCAGGGAGTATCAGGCGGAAGGGAAAAACTGGCAACGAGATCACCACATTGCCATCAACGCCTTTGAAAAGCTCAAAACTTACGGGAAGTGCCTGCTGCTTAGGTCAAAAGAGTGGAAAAGGGAGTGAAGAAAAACAGGGGAAGTCAAGAGTCTGGGAGAAGAAAAACCCCCAAGGAGGAGGTTGTCGTGGGTTGGAAGGGTCCCCCAAACCCCCAACAAAAAAACCTTTTTTTTCGAGAGGAGACGGCAAACAGGAGAAGGAAGGAACGATACAACAAAAAAAAAATGTGGGGCTCACACATTCGGAAAAATCCCCTGTACCGGGCACCAGAAAGGATAACTCTCAAACAACAAATAAGAAAAGATATGCAGGCTAATGAAAAGGGTGCAGAAAGTAATGGAAAGTGAGGAGAAAAAGGGTCGGGCGGGGCGGGGGAGCGGGTGGGGAAGTTGACCTAAAAAAAGGGGGGGAAAATTCCATGAAAAAGTCGTGAGCAACAAAGAATCCAACGAAAGTAGGGCATGTTCCGAAGGAAATCATGGACGAAAAAAAGGGAGGGGGGAAAAGAACACACATCCGAGGGGTAACACAAAAAAAGCGTCCGATTCGGGAATGGCCGAAGGAAAGGAAAAAAGACAAAAAAAAGGCGAAAAAAGGGGGGAGAAACTTTTGGGAAGGGTCCTAGAGGGAGAGAAAATTGCGTGAGCTTTGCGGAAAGCACAGATTGGGGCATCGTGTTCCCAAAAAGAATATTACACGAATGCACGGGGGGAAAAAGGGGAAGGGGGGGTCGGAAAAACGGACGATCGAAATGCCGAGGCCCTTGAAGAAAACAGATGGGGTTGTTGGATGGTGGGGAAGCCCGTGGTCCAAAAAAAAAGATGGACAAGCAAAGGCGTGGTAGGCAAAACAAAGAGAAAGGACAGGAAAGAAGGGAAGTGTGTGATCGAGATGAGATTGAGCAATTCAGTCCTTACTCGGGATGGAGAGAGAAGGTGAAAAAAAAGTTGGCCGTAGTCAAAACGAAGGGAGTGTGACCGTGAAACGGGCGATCAGGCAGGTTCTGGGGGGAGGGAAAGAGGACAGATTCAAAGGAGGGGGGAATCACAAAAAAAAAAAAAAAAAAAAAAAAATCCAAAAAATCAAACGGAAAGGAAACGAAAACGGTGTGCCAAATGAACAAAAGATGCCGAAGGGGGAGGGGGGAGAGAAGAGGGGTTGGGGGGCTCAAGACAACTACAAGAGTGAAGAACCGGAAAAGGACATATCAGGAGAAAAAAGGGAGGGGGGGAGCCCTCGGGAAAGACAAGGGGAAAAAACCCAAAAAGTGGGAAAAGGCGAATTCCAGGACCGAAAAGGCGTTGGGGGGGGACGAGCCACAAAGAGAAAATTAGGTGGGTGGGGCAGGAAAAAGTGTCCCCTGTCAAGAAGAAGGACAGTCAAAAGGGGATCAAGTAATTGTAAACGAAAAAAAAAAAAAAAAAACAATCCAAGATTCCGAAAGAAGTCAGAAAGGGGAAAGCACCACATCTTTCAGAGAAGCACTACGGAAAAAGTGGCGAAAAAACACTGTGTGTGGGGAAGTTCGAAAGAAGAAAGGCGGAAACTGGGCTGGATTCACGAAAAAAGACCAGTTAGGGGGGAGGAAGAAAATGCAAAAGGGGTCCGTAAATCAAGATGGAAAAAAAAGGGCGCAGTCCAGGCTGGTGAAAGTCACAAAAGGACCGAAAGGCGGGGGAGGTATAACAACACAAAGGGTGGGCTCTAGGAAAAGGGAGGTGCCGGGTCAAGAAAGAAGGAGTGTGTGAGGAAGAATCAGAAGTTCCGGGGGAAAAAAAAGGTCAGAGAAAGGACAAAGGGGTGACAGAAAAAAAGGGAAGGGTAGGTGGAAAAAAAAGCAGGGGAACAAAAGAAGGAAAGAAGAGGGCCGAAAAGTTGAGCACAATCATAAAGAAAGAGCTGGAAACGTGGGGGTTGGGGGAAACCGTCACGGAAAGGAATAGTCCGGCGAAGCACCGCAGGAAAAACAACGGGAAAAAAGGCGGAAAGCAGAGGCGTTCATGTGCACGTAACCCAGAAAAAGCCTAAGGCAAAATGAAAGAAAGGAGGATGGGGGGGGTGATTCTTCGCAGTGGCTATCCTGACTGAAAGAACAGTGTCAGAGACAAAAGAAGGGGTGGACGTTTAACAAAAAGAAAAATGACACAGTGGGAGGGGAAGGAAATAGATGAGAGGGGGAAGTTGAATCAATCAAAAAAACGCGAAAATGAGGGTGGGGAGAAGAGAGGCGTGAAAACGGGATCTTTGGTGAGGGGTTGAAAAAAAGAGGGGAAGGGAAGGTGACCGAGAAAAAGTTTAAAAAGTAGGGCGTGGGAGGAAGACGCACAAAAACTGGGGACGGTTCCGGTTGTCAGGATAAGACTAAAAGTGGAGCACAGATCTGAGCATGGAAAGGGACCCCGGGTGAAAAAGAAGGAAGGAAATGGGCCGAAAGTTTGGGTAAAAACAGACTCTTGTCAAGGGGATGAAAAGTAAATGGGAAGGGGACAAAAATAAGAAGACTAAAAAACGAAGGGTGGTCAAATTGGACAAAGGCTTTTAAGGCCAACGAAGTGAAAGATCCAACAGGAGAAGATGGAAATTGTTGGGGAGAAAAAAGAAACTAATGCCAGATTTGACCTGGACGAGATGGTGGGGTCAAAAGTCATATAATGAAGGTTTTGAGCACAAAAAGGGGCCCGGGGTAAAAAATGGGGGGAAGTAAAATCGCAATCACAACGGAAAGAGAAGGGAAAGGAACAGAAAAGTAAGTGTTCTCAACGCCTGTAGAAGACCTCTTGAAAAAAAAAATTCGGCCAAAAACAAAAAAGATCGCAAAGCATTCAAGGGACGTGGAAAAGCAAAAAGGGTAGGCAAAGCTGGTAAACGAATTGCAAAACTGTCCAAGCCACCTGTTCGAAAAAAAGCAAGGTTGGGTCAGGGAAAGACGACTTCGGAAAAACAGCCCCATGAGGAGTAAATAAGGAGGGGAGGGAAAAGAAGGTCGGGGAAAAAAGGACGTCGAAAACCTCACGGCGGACCCCATCCAGAGGGGACGGGGTAAAAAAACGAGTCGGATCTGGAAATTCGAAAAAACAAGACAAACCCTGGAAGGGGGCTGGGGATCGGACACCCTGGTGAGAATCCTTGGCAGCAGCGACTTCAGCCAAAAGGGGAAAGGACCACTCTCAAAAAAATGGGAAACCCGGCCTTCAAACAAAGGCAAAAAAAGGGAAAGACAAACAAAGGGGAAGAGGAGGGCCGATTGGGGATACGGTGGCTGACAAAAAAAAAGCTTTCGGCAAAGAAGGGGATTTCGGCAAAACGGGGGGGGTCACCAGCGAGGGGGCCCAGTGAAGAAAAGAAAAGGAGAAGAGTTCCTGACGGAGCACATGCCTTCCGAACACCAAGGAAGTTGCTCAAAAAAGAATGGTAAAAAAAGCGGCTTAGAAAAAAACAAGAGAAAACGTCGACACTCAAAAAAGGAAAAGTGGCTCAAAAAAAAAGGAAGGTTGGACGGAGGCAATCGGACTTCTGCACATGGGATTCCCAAAAAAAATATCGTGCTCAAAAAAAAAGTTGGACTGCAGTCAAGTAGGGAAGGCTGTTTCCACCTGAGAGACAGCACGGAGTGAGAAAAAAAAAGCAAATGGGGGGGAAAACGCATTCTACTTCAAAGGGTCCGTTATACAAAAGAAGAAATCGTGAAGAAACAAGGGGTTCGGGGATGGACAAGTCCGCGCTAAACCTCCCCTTCAGGAAAAAGCCCCAGTAAGTCGGGGGAGGAAAAAAACCTCAAAACGTTTTAAAAAAGACAAAAAAAAAAAAAACAGACGGACGGAAAAGGGGGGAGGAGGAGGACGACGGAAAATCCGTAGTCACCAAAACCAGGGCAAAAATGGCATCATCCAAAAGGGGCGACACCAAGGGAGGCAAATCTCCGTCGGCACACCGGGCGGGTGGCCGGGTCGTGCGGAGGGGAAAAAAAAGGGGAAGTCAAAAGAAAAGCAAATTTCACCACACAAAAAAAAAAGGGAAGAAAAAACGGGGGATGCGGCGGAACACCCTTAGGGTGGGGGGAATCCGTGAGAACACCAAGGTCGTCATCAAATGAAACTTCTGTGCAACCGGGTAAGAAATGGAAAAAGGGGATGACTCTCCTAGGAGACTGGATCGACTGGACACGGTACCAAAAAGCAAGGGGGAAAAAGAAAGAACAACTCAATATCTAAAGGCGTCAACTGCTTCAAAAAGAAAAGCGAAGGAACGTCTGGAGAGAAAACGGCAGAGTGGATCAATGAGGTCAGTCTCAGAACTTCGGGACAAACCGAGGGAGGAAAAGCAAGGAAGCGAGGGCTGGTGCAGTTCAAAAAACATCGAGGAGGAAAAGGGGACACTGAAAAAAAAAAAAAAGGAAAGAAGGTCGAACCTTTTGAGCAAGAAAAAGCCTTTGACTGGGCAAATAAAAGAGGGAGTACGGACAATGGACCGGATATCTCGAAGAACGAACTCATTGACATGGGGGGGACACGCCTTTGGCCAGAACTTCTGCAACCACAAGGAGGCACAAAGGGCATGGGAGAAAGAGGACACAGGTCAGGCGACACAAACGTCTGACGACGGAAAAAAGGGGCAGAAAAAACCAAAAAATCCAAAGAATCAAAAAATGCAGAAACGGTTTGCTCCTCGCAGGGGAAAGAACCGGCACGAGTACTAAACAAATTTGGGAAAAAAGTAGAAAAGGACATACACCTAGAAACTCAAACAACTCAGGGGCTCAACGGAAAGCCGGCAATCGAAAAACAAAGCTCCACCAAACTATTGTTAAAAGGGCAAAAAAAATGAGGTGCTAAAAAGAGGGGTGACTGGACAAAATCACTAGGAACAATTCGTAAGGTATCAACAAAAAGCCCTTGAGAAAAAGAGGTTCGGCATTTACTTCGGCACTTGTATGGGGGAAATCCGTGGAAGAAGGGAAAAAATAAGAGGGGGAAGACTTCTTAAGGGGGGCCCTGGGGAAGGTGGAAACGTGGAAAAGACAACTCCTGGGTCGGAAAGCTGTGAGAAATTTGGGAGTATCAAAAAGAAAAAAAGAAAGGGGGGGGTGAGAAACTCAAAGGGGAGAAGAGTCTTAAAATCTTACAAGGAAAAAGAAATTGGAACGAGAGAGAAACAAGAGTAAAAGGATAGATGCGAAGGGGGGTCCCATTATTGCCGTAGAGATGAAAAAATACAAAGAAAAAAAACAAGGGGTTCAGTGGCGTGAGGGGGTAGATGTTCTAGTGTAGTAAGGGGTCAAATGCGTTGAATACACCCAATCAAAGAGGGAAGACATCGGGGGCCGGGGAAAAAGTCTTCAATAATGTTGATAAAAAGAAAAAAAGGGGGGGGGAATCGAAACAAAGACCAGTGCAATCAGAGGCCCGAAAGCGTGGGGAGAAAAGGGGCGATGACCGTGTCCAGCTGAAGGTGGGGAAAAAAAAAATGAACTAAAAAGAAAAGGAAAGGGGGACCGAAAAAAAAGGAGCACAGCCGCTTTTTGCCGAAAAGCAGACAGACGGGAGGGGGCCTGTTCCTGGCTCGGATGGGGAAACAAAGTAGGGGGCGATGGGTAGTAATGGTATTGCTGAAGATCAAGGTGGAAAAAACGAAGTCAAGATTGCCTAAAAGGGAAAGGAACAGAGAGTGAGAACGTTAAGGGGGGAAAAGTTGTTGGGCAAAGTGCACCGAACAAAAAGCGTGAGAAAACTAGGGTCTCAGGTCCTACAATGACCGTCATACCGGGCAGTGGGGAAAGCGAAGGAGAAATTTGTTGGAAAATCCAAGGGGTAACCTTCACAAAGAAAGGAAGGGGACAAATCGGTCCGAACCTCAGATTTTGTCCGAGCATATGGGATCAACGGGAAGCAACGTTGGGAGAAAGGTCTTATTGCGGTCACTGTTTGGACGAAAAGACCGAGCCACCAAGAAAAAAGAAAAACTGGACCAAAGGGAAGTCCGCTGGGGGGAGAAAAGAGTGAGACGGTTAAAGCCGATGTGGAAAGCAGGCAAGAATCATAAGGAAAAGTCATATTGATGAAATGGAGCACGAGCATGCTTCTGTGCCCTCAAAAAAACGGGGAAAGGGGGAAAGAAAAAGGAGAAAGGACGTTTTGGGAAAAGAAAAGACAAGTGATATGTTACTGGGGAGAAAAAGGGAATGGGAAAATCATAATGAGCGAAAGAAGGGGAAAAACGAGCACGCAGCGGGGGAGTGGGAAAAAAAGAAGGTCAAAGGGAAGAGAATGCCGGGGAGGTTGAGAAACTTCAACTAGGCACAGCCTTAAAAGGGAACGAGTCAGAAGGCCCGAAGTCGGGAAGCCCTTGCAGGGTCCCATAAAGGAAAGAGAAAAATAATGGGTACCCATAAAGAGGGAGCCTCCGCGAAAAGGAAACGTCCCGGGCAGGTGTCTCGCGTCCTATGTTCATAATTCAGGGGGGAAGGCCCGAACAAAGAGGAGGTCAAAGTTAGGGTGAACCGAAGTCAGAGTGACAAAGGTTGAGCACCGGTTTCTCCTCCCTCAGGCAAAGGGAAACAAATAAGAAGGGGAGACAGAAATGGGAGGTGGAAAGAAAAAGACCTTATGAGGCTCAATAGTAAAGAGTCATGAAAAAGTCAGAATGAAAAAGTGGAGAAATACAATCGAGCGAACCTTTTGCAGTTGGTGGGGGTTCAAGTAAAAGGAAGAAAGAAGAAAATAAACAGGTCAGCGAAGGAAAAAAAAAGAGCATATATGACTTGTCCCAAAAAAATAAAAATAAGGAGGGGGGAGACACTAAATTTTTTATAGAGAGAGGGAGGGTGTCAGAAGGATTAACGAAAGGAAGGTAGAATGCAAGAACTGGAAGGGGGGGAAGATCAAGGGTTTAAAAAACGAAAAGGATAATGTTGAAATGGGTCTAGCACGGATCAAAAAATGAGCCCCAATAAGAAAAAAATTTGTGGGGTTTTTGGGGAAGAAAGGAAAATATGAATCTGTGAACGGGCGGTCTTTGCCTGGGGGGGTGGGCCGTTGGGAGTGAGTCAGAGCGAAAAAAGGGGGGACACCATTGGGGGGGTGGAATATCAGCATGGGCGACCCGTACGGGACTGAGAATGTGCCTCAATAAAAGCGGTCACCAACTAAGACGAAGGAAAGTGAGGGGGGGAAATACAAGGTGGAAGATCAAAGAGCGGGTTTAGATCAAATACAGGGGACCAGAAAGGAGGTGAAACAGCTAAGGGGAAGGGAGGTGGGGGAAAAAAACAAGAAATGGGGAACATGGTGACTCAGCCGTAAGACGTGCCAGTCAGAGAGTGCCAGGAAGGCCGTGATCCAACTAAAAGAAGAAGACGGTGATGAGGGGGGAACAAAATATTTTACAAGTCAAGATGATTCAGAAGGAAAAGTGATCACCGAAAATTTATGGCAAAACCGATAAAAAAAAACAGGGGGGGAAAGGATAAAGAAAATATAACAATAAAAAAAAAAATTTGGTGCTCACAAAAAAATTCGGTCTCTCGAGATCTAAAATCCTAAAAGAAGAAAAAATGGGGAATTGAGGAGGTCTTGAAAACTCAACGCAAAACTCTGAGTCGCACTAAGGAAAAACCCGCCATGGGTACCCTTGGCAGACGAAGGGGAGAAAAAAAAGACTCAGGGGAAGGAGGTGACACAAAGAAACAAAAGAACAACCACGAAACAAAAAAGAAAGGAGAAGAAAAAAAACAACACCAAAAAACAAAAAAAAAAAACAAAAAAAAAAAAAAAACAAAAGATAAATGGGTAAAGTCAAAGCCTTTGCAGGGAAACATCCTCTGAGGGGAACGTAACCAATGAAAGAAAAAATGAGGTGTGGAAAAAGGGGCCAGTTCTGGCCGAAACTTCATAAACTGACGGGCGGGGAGGGAGGGACCAAATACACCCCTGGGCTCAAAAGCCCTCTGGGAACAACAAGAACCAAAAGAGGGAAAAAAAAGGTCCAGAAAAAGGAACCTGAAACGCAGTTGTCCAATCAAGACTGCGCAATATGGCAGACTTTGCAAAATGGGCTGGAACTGAGAAAAAAGGGAGGGAAAATCTGAGGAAAAAAAAGGTATGCACTTTTCACCAACTGATGAATCAAATTACCAAAAAAAACGAGAGTGTGAGCAACCTAAGGCATCGAAATGACTTCCCCTCCTCGACAAGAACGGACAAACCCAATGAGGGGGGGAGAGAAAACCTTTCACGGAAAAAGAGAGGGAAAGGCACGCAGGTCGATGGAGACGGGACGGTACGAAGGTGAGGCGCCTTACGGTTAATCAAACAAAAAAAAGGGGAAAAGAGTCGGGGAGGAAAAAAGGGGGTGAAAAAACCAAAACCTAAAAAACAATCTTACTGCGAAAGGCTCAGTGGGGGGCAAACTCTCACGAGTAACATTGCGGACTCGGCCAACGGAACCCTGGACTGGGAAAAAGAACTATGGGGAGGAAAAAAAAAAGGTCAGAAATAAAAAAAGAAAGGAGGCACCAGCTTTCCTCCTTAGGGCCGCGAGCGTCGTGGGATTTAAAAAAGGAAAAAGCTGAAATGCAAAGGCGAACACCAAAAAAAGAAAGGGGGGTTGGTGCTCAACAAAATCCTTGAAAGTCTTGAACTGAAAACGGCACATGCGGTGCGTGGGAGAAGGCACATGTTAAGAAAGAAAACAGGCCGTGGAGGGGGGAGAGGCAATTACGTCGGACCAAAAAAATACGGGTGAAAGGGCTGAGAGAAGAGTGCGCAAATGTTCGCATCCTGACTGAAGCTCAAATCAAACCCAGGGAAGGGGGGAAGGAGACCACAAAGGAAGGGAGGGGGAAAAGGCCCTTCATGAAGAGTTTGCGCCAAAAACCCAACCACCCTCAAGGTACATCTCAAGGCAAGGTACCAAAAAAAAGCAAAAATTGCATCACAGAAGGGAGGAAAAAAGAATCTTACTTCATCGACTGGTAATGTCCATCGGATAGTGCTCACGCAGGGGGATGCATCTCACTTGGCACCGAAGGCAAAAAAAAGTCAAAAGGGAAAGAAGAAAAATGGGTGAGCAAACGCCGGGTTCACATCTCAATCGGCACTCACCAACCTAAGGAGGCGCACGTGGCACGGTGGAAGTCGGCCCATCGGACCTTAAACAGGAAAGAAAAAAAAAAAAGGGGGGTAGCGTACGACTCAGGTGCTCAACCTGGGAAATACGATGACTTCGGGAGCCCGTTAGCAGTAAGGGTGTGACGAAAACAACGCCTGAAAAAGAGAGTGAAAAAAGGAGGGAAACAGGACTTAACCTAAATGGGAAAAGGGCTCAAAAAACGCCGGTGAGGAATAAGGAAATCTGACGAGCCCCCGGTCAAAGAACCGACAGAGAAGAAAAAGAAAAAAACTCAAAGGAGGAGTCTGGGACTTCGTCCACTCACCCAAGGAAGCTTTCACGAAAAAGTGTGCCAACTCCTGGGACGAATACTGGAAAAAGCCAGAACGAAAAAAAGGGAAACGGGAGAGGGCCAAAGGTGGTGCTTCTGGGGCAAAGATCAGGGTAAAGGGACACCTCGCGGTGGACCAAACTAAAGTGGAGGGGCCAACGCCTGTGGGGAGGTCGACCTTGACAAAAAAAAAATAGGTGTAGTGGGGGAAGAGGGGGACGGTGCTTTCGGTTTCGCATATCTGGCTTCGCAACGGCGAGGCAAGGAACGATAACGAAACCCAAACCAATGTTTGTGCTCAACAAGTTCGGCATCTCACTTAAAAAAATGGAGCAAACGAAAAAGAGGAAAAAAAAAAACACCAAAAAAGGAAGGGAATGAACAATATATGGAGTGACCATTAAGGTGAACACCGGGAAGGGGCGAAAGGCCGTGGAGAACATTTGCGAAGTTTCGCTCCCCAGGGTGAGTCAATATTACAAGGGAAAAGTTGAGGAAATAAAAAAAGAAAACAACAATGGACAAAATTGCCGTTCTAAAGTCCCCAGATCCGAAGGCGTGTGAACGAAGAGTGAAAATCTCCAAACAACCAATAAAACAAGGAAGGGGGGGGGTCACTTTTAGGCATATATGCCGGCGGGGAGCAAACAAGGGACGAAGGCGAAAAAAAAGTTGATCCCGTCTCTGTGAAATTCCGAGACAAGGGGAAAAGGGAGGGGAGCACAGCAAAAGGAGGGGGGGGAACGAAGTCCAGGTCGGGAAGGCAGCGAGTCTCAAAAGAAAAAATTCTTTGAGCTTTTCGAATGGGGCCGTTTAATGAGACAGAATCAAATGAAGGGAAAAGGGAGACCAGGGAGGGGAAAAAAACCACAGAAAGGGGGGGTTATGAACGGGAAACCGTGGTGCCGAAAGTAAGAAAAGCGTTTGGAAAGAATTCGATACAAAACAGAGACGTGCAGGGACAAAGTTGACTAAAGAGCTGCGAAAACTTTAACCAGAGGAGAGAAAAAAAACGAATGGGGGGGGGAAAAAAAAAGGTTAACTAAAGAAAAAGGGTCCTTGGAAAACCCGGTGCAAACACGTACCTTAGATTAAAAAACCTGGAAGGGGGCACTACGAGAGACTAAGTTCCTAATCAACCATCCTGGCAAGGACAACTTAAAAACAGTGGGGGGGGGGGAAAAAAAGGGAATAAAAAAATAGTTCGAGAAAGAGGGGAGGGTTGGGATAAAAACGAGGAACAATGGACGTTTCAAGCGGCCAAGGTCAAGAAACCGTGAGACTCGTTTTGGTCACAAAGGGGGGGGGAAAAAATGTGAAAGAAGGGCCAGATTCCAGAAGACTATGTCCGTGCAGTCCTTCCACGGGGTGCGTTCGACAACGAAAAAAAGGGGAGTTGGGGGGAAACGGGTTGTAAAAAAACAGGGAACTTGTCAAGAGTGCCACGATCGAAGAAAGGATAGTTCGAAATGAGTTGAAAAAAGAATAGGCCTCTAAACAAAAGGGGTCCAGGGGGGAAGAGGAGGAAAAAGAGGTTGGGGAGAAACTCCTGGGCCGGCATGCGTCACGGCAATGGTGAGGAAGAGAAGCAGGGGGAAAAAAAGAAGGGGGAGGCACAATCAAGCAAGGTGAAAGGATCCTCCGGCTGGTTTCGAAAAAGTACGCAGTCAGAGATGCCGAAGGTTGAGCACGAGAAGGGGGAAAAAACGGAATTATGAAAAGTAATAGCTAATTAGGGTTGACACGAAGTGCCACCCGGAGGGCTAAAAAGGGCATCAACGCCTTTGGGGCCGATAAAGGTAGGTGTTCGAAAAAAGAAGGGGGGAAAAAGAAAAAAACAATTAGGTTGACTTCAAAAAAAAGGTGGGGTGAATAACTAATGCCGAAGGAGAATGCCCGAGGCGTGCGAGGATTAAGTGGGGGGGGAAGACAGTTGTGAAAAAAATAATCAAGAAAAAGAATTACGTTTCACAAAAAATACCCAGACCGCGACATCAAGAGTGCGGGGTTGTCAGAGATGCAAAAGGGGAAAATAAAGGGGGGGGGGGGAAGGGGTCTTTTCCTAAGAGTGGGGAAGTCCAGAGATTGCCGAGCAAGTAGCACACTGCGGCGGTTTTTCCAAGTGGTTAAACGGGAGAAAAAAAGTCGAAGAAGACCTACGTGACTCGGTATACAAAAACAACACAAGTAAGAAGTGAAAAACCGAAGCGCACGTAAGATTATGCTTTTGGGTTGTAAGGTCACAGGCAAGAGATGTCCAACTGGGGGGTAAAAAAGCAAGGGGGGGAGGGGGAGGGTGGTCACCCACTGGTTTGGATAGGGTCCTTTGCACTGTTGGACAAAAGAAAAAAGGTCAGAGATGCAGAAGGCGGAGCACCCAGGGGTGTCGGGCATGAAACAGTGGAAGATTTCAGAAGAGAGGAACAGAAAATCTTAACGGGCTAGGAAAATGCGGGGACAGTTTTAACGTGCCAGAGATAAAGAACGGGAGGGGGGGGAGAACTTCACAAAAAAAAGGGAGGTAACTTTAAAGGGAGGGGTGTCAGTCCCAAGAGGCGGAAGGCGTTTGCCAGTGGGGGGACCCCTGTGGGGAGAAAAAGGGGGGAGTGGTTAAGGGAACTATCATAAATACTGTCCACACGGAAGACCCCTGATAACTGGAAGTGTCAAGTGGGAATAATAGAAGAAGGAAAAGGAACCTTTTGGGAAGACATAATTTGATGAAAGGGACGAAATCTCTCAAAAAAAAACAGGATGAGAAGCCAATAGAACAACAAAAAGGAAGAAAAA
>Ga0179593_1679780_pt1 | contig 14336 bp, 12 predicted proteins | sample CZODoug2_1_08_16_FD_185931 | JGI IMG/M metagenome (GOLD analysis project Ga0179593, IMG submission 185931) | Vadose zone soil fungal communities from Angelo Coast Range Reserve, California, USA - CZODoug2_1_08_16fungal (PacBio error correction) | ecosystem: Environmental > Terrestrial > Soil >...
CTAACGTGGAGGAAAATAAGAGAAGCCCAACATCTGAGTAATACTCCAAGGTTCAGCGTGGTCACGAGAGATGATTAGGGAATTGTCGGACATCATTCGAGGGAATTGTCCTCACGGAAAAAAGCTCCACGCGTGGGGTCTTCGTCGGAGAAAGAGGATCCAACAACCTCCATTGCAACTAGTAGAGTTTTTAGAGAAGCCAACGAGCGATTCTCCGAAAAATCAGGTCAGCGGACAGAAGCTCGCTTCAGAGCCACCCACATGAATTAGGACAAGGTCGCCATTATCCCCTCAGATTTACGCTCTGTTACTAGAGTCTCGTGAAAATAGTAACGTCTCTAAGCCGGGAAAAGAAAGAAAGTGGCGCTAGGGAACTTTTCAGAGCAGGAGAAGTCAATCATCGAGAGGACAATGTCCTCTGAAACACTCCATCATTTTTTGAAAAGGGTTCTCAAAGGAAACCCCTCCAGCGGAAACGATGAAGGCCCAGGTCTCCTGCGACACTAAAGGGGATATATTGGGCATAGGATAGGTCTGCTTCAAACATGGATCTGATCTGCGAGGGGCCACCTCGAGTAGAGTGCGTTAGGCGGGTCTGAGGTGGGATAGGTCAAAGGAGCCGGAGTTCCAGCGGCGAGGCGGGAGATTGGAGGATCTCCACAAGATGATTTCAGACGAAAAAGAACCTTGGAAGGATTACAAGACGTATAGAAGCGGCCTGATCCGAAGGGACTGCACGGCGACGAGGACGGCATTCGCTCTCAAACTAGAAAAAGCGGGAACATGGGAGAGTTATTGTTCGTCCTTCAGAGTAGAGGGAGGTAATGGAGGTTATTAATCCGTAAGTCTTAAAAGAAACGGTATACAGAAGGACTCGTGGTGAGCTATGAATCTTTGTTTAAAACCATACGTTTGGTTGGCAAGAACACTAATTGAAAGATTGGGCAAAGGAACTGTGGAACACCGACTACCCATGGTCCCTGAAAAAGGGCCCTCCCGAAAACTGGTAGAGAAGGCATTTCCTCTGATTCGCTGCTGGTAAGAAGAAAAGAACTCCCGAGAATGGGTCACAACGGGAATCTAATGCAGGCAGTTAAGGTTCTGGGAAAGCTGAATCCGCTCGAGAAAAAGGGATACGAGAAATCTCCCTCGGCAATAGATTGGTCAGAATCAGGGGAAGGACTATGGCTCAGCCGGCGAACCATAGAGGGAGCGAATGCTCAAGCTGGTGATGAATAATTCCTGTAAATGGGGGGGGACTCCTCAAGACTTTCACAAGGAGTACTTCTAAGAAGCAATACTTTATGCAGAATGGAATCCAATTGACATAACCGATGAGAAAAACTTTCGGGAAAATCACGACTGCGGAAGGAAGAGCTTAGAGACTTACCTAATTTGCGAGATACCCTTCTTTAGCTCACCTGAGTAACAGTAATATGATAAAAAGGAAGAAGGCTCAACCTGCCATGATTGATTTTCCTATTCCGACTGAGAAAAAGGAGACGAGATCGGGAAAAAGACCTTGTGTGCAGCCAGTGATCAGGAGAAAGTTGGGTAGTAGGAAGCACCACTCTGGCAGTAGTATCGTATTCTCCTGCGCAAGGGGGGGAAGATCGGAAAATCATCAACAGCAAAGTTGCTCATCGTGTCATGAGAGAAGCTTAAAGCAGGAGGTGGTCTAAAGCCGGAAAACAATCACCTTACGGAGAGAAGCGCTGGGAGAAGACCTCTTTCGATCAACGGGGGAAAGAAGGGGGGAAAGGATTATGGTGAAACGTACTCAACCGGCGAGTGATACCGAGATGTGAGAAGGCAGCACCGACGCCTATCAAGGGGGGACATCCAAAAGATCACCAACTTGCGAATGAGAGGAACAGCTCAACTGCTTTAGAAAGGTATGCGAACGTTACCCGGCGGATTCCGCGTTAAAAAAGAGCTACTGAGTTCAAGGGAAAGAAAAAAACCTTACCTGAGAATCTGCCAACCGGGGAAAAAATAGAAGGGAATCGTTTGGCGGTCAATTAAAAGGGGTAAGGCCGGGGGTGCGCAGAAGGGCGAAAGGGGCTCGTTTTCACGGGGGGCAAGAGAAACTTCAAAAAAAATTGAGGCCAAAATACTGGGAACAAAACAAGACCTGGCAAAAAAGGTTCATGACGTTCTTTCAGAGGGGGAGGGTACGTAGCAAACAGAATCCTACATTCCCTCAAAAAGAATCAAAAAGAGAGACGCCCTGGAAATCTGTTTGAGAGCCGGGGGGGGAGGGAGAGAGGGGCCAGAGACTGCATCTACGGACAAGCCTTTAATACAGGATGGAAAAAGAGTTCTGAAATCAAGTTCCCAAGAATCCTCAGAACCTAGGTCCGCCTCTTAACAAAAGCGCACAGATAATTCGAGTAAAACGAGGGGGGGGGGACTGTGGAGTCTATACAAAAGAGGAATCCAATAAGTTAAGTCATACCTATCCAAATATAAACCCACGCAGACAGGAGGAGCTATTCGAGTCTCAACACGGAGGTGAAAAGTATTATGGAGGAAAAGGGCTCAGAGGTTGAAAATGCGGAGTGAAAGAAGAAGACGGAAACACTTGATGGACTAACCAGTGGGGAAAGACAAGAAATTGGGAAATTCCTGCTAGTCTCCTCCGGGCAGGAGGACAGCAGACGAAGGTAGAAACTGTCCAAGAGTTCTCATTTCGACCACGGAGAAAAAAAAGTTGGTTTAAGAATTCCTAGCGCGCTTGAAAGGAGGTTGCTGCACAGATAGAAGCCACACAGATTTTGACTAAAAGGATAGGTAGCATGTCCTCCGCCCCGCCACGTAAGGGAGGGACTATCGTACAACGCCCGCGGCGAATCAGCGAAGGGAATAAAACCTGGAAGTCGTATGAGGAGAGGGGGCGAGGAGGCACTCAAAAGAGTAAGACTCCTCCTCTCCTTCCTCAGAGAAAAGAGTAGGGGAAGAAGAGAGATTCAGGATGCTGATGCGGTACAATAGCAAGAGTGCAAGAAACAACGAGCAGAAACATTCGAGTAAAATCAGAAAAGTTAAAGGGGAGTTTGAGGGAAGAGAGGAAATAATTGTCCCCTTCACGTGGAAAAACAGTTGAAGGAAAAAGAAGAAGTCTAAGTGAAGAGGGAAGGGTGGGGAAGTACACTGATGCACCACACGAAAGAAGGGTTGTCCAGCTCGTGCTCAAAGAGAAAGGGGGGAAGGAAAAAAACTTCTTTAGAAAGAAAAACATGACGTGCAATTGAGGGACAGAAGCGATTACATGCTCGCTTCGAGAAGTCCAGCAAGAAGTCAGGAGCCGTGTTCATCCTGCCAGAAGAATGCTCAAAAGAAAAAAAAGGACAAATATAGAATATCGAAAAAAACACACACCTCTAAAGGGGAGTGAAACTGTTTCTAAAAAAAGGGGGAAAAAGCTCGTTGCGAATGAGCAGACGAAAACTGAGACCGGGGGAGGGGAAAGGTGATAAGGAAAGTGCGAATCGCATCTGTGAAATCTCGACCTAAGGACGATGCGTAGGCGGGGGAAGGGATTCCTCGACGGAAGGAGAAGGTTCCGCGGCGGAAAAAAGGTTGCGGTCTTAGATGAAAAGTGGACATGACTGGGAATCTTCTGGCCCTTTCCAAAAGGGGATGAAGTGGCAGCCGAGAAAGGGCGACGAGACGGGAACAAAATCAACATCTAGGAAAAGGTCCCGGAAGCTTTATCCCACTCGTCGGGTTGCGCGATGTTGGACGGGAGGGGGGGGGGAGGGTAGTAAGAAGGAAGGGACGAATACTCCACGTCTAGCTGAAAGGAAGGTGCGGCCAGCGTCTTCTTGTGGAAATCAGGGGGATAAAATAACAAAAATGCTTTGAAGGGAGGTATCATCCGATGAAGAAGCAGGCTAACCCCCTCTCTTGTTTCACCAGGGGGGGGGATTCACCAAAAGGGGAAAAAGCAGACTAGTTTTTTCACGGAAAGGTCAGGTCAGTTATTTTAAAACCTTAAGGGTAAAGAGGTTTCTGGGGGGAAAGGAAAAGCCGCCTTTTATCTGGGTCGCACGAAAAGGGGGATGGCCAACAAAAGGAGAATTCGCAGGATGGACCCTTCCTTGGGTTGGTGAGAGAAAAGCCCAACGGGCAATGAGGGGAAAGAAACAGATAGGAGACGCGCAAGGCGCGGTTGCGTGTACGAAGAAGACCATATCGCGTTCGGGATAACACCAGAGAGGAGAAGTCTGGAGACCGGTGGGAGAAGCCTGCTTTAGACAGGGGGAAGAAAAGGAACAAAAAAAAGTCGTTCTGCCTTAAAGGAAACCGAAAGTTAGAGTAGAAGGCGCTAGGGAAAGGAGAGAAGAAGAGTCTGCACAGGGCCAGCTTGTTGGAGCAGACACAACAACACAGAGGACGAACCACGACGAAACGAGGTGCGGTCCGTGAGGAGACTGCTCGCGGGGACGCGAATCGGAAAAAAAGCGCGTACAGTGCTCATAGGGGGGACGAACTAATCTTTCGAGAGGGGAGTCATTGAAAAAAAAGGTGGTCTCCAGCATCAAGACCAAATTAAGAAAGCTTGGCCGGAGTTTCGAAAAGGGAAACCGCACGGAAAGCGATCATGCTGCTGAAAGGCCCCGAGATCCGGACTTGGGGAACCTTGGAAACGCTTGCAAGTGCCCGTTGGAAAACCAAACATAGGAAAAGAGCGGAATCAACCACTTAGAGGCGGGAAAGAAAGGAAAGAATTAGCGAAAGGACCCTGCGGTGCCTCAGGGAATGGAGTAGCCCTGGGAGGGAAAGGGGATTCCTCGGGCGATATCAACGAAAAAGGTGTGTGTCCACAGGGCTTTCTTGTCTGGGCACAGAAAAACCGCGCTTTGATCAGAAGGGAGGGGGGAAGAAAACTCACTCTCTTGTTCTAGAACGAGGAAGCGGTGGAAGGAGGCAGACCTTCACGTGGCAAGGTACCCCGCATGTTGAAAAAAAAGATGGCCGCACGCTCTATCCGGGATGGGGTCCGTATAACTCCTTGGAGTAAGACTACCAGCCCTAGCACAGAAGAGTCTACAGAGGGAGAGGGGGTAGAGCAGAATACTCGTTCAGGAAGCGACTGAGGTAAGAAAGCGTGAGCTGACGTCTCGAAACGACTGCAAAGAAGGCTTTAAAATGGGCGCGCAACAGCATGTCCAATCTGGGGGGGAGGGGACAAATCGGGAAAGGAGGAACTCTGCGCGAGAAATCCCACCTACTACTACAACGCCGAAGGTGATGTCGAGAAAGAAAGAAAAAGAGATAAAGACTTACATGTTTGAAGCGACATTCAAAGAAATACGGGACTGAAAAAAGTCGCAAACGCGAATGGAGGATTTGTAGAAACAGGATGAGACAGGGGAGGACCATGTTCGATCCAGGTGGGGGCTAACACGAATAGAACAGTTTCGAGAAGGAGGCGCCGCCTACCTTCTGGAAAAAAAAGGCACGGGAAGAGTTTGAGAGTCACCAGAGAGACTGGTTCAGAGAAAGAAAAGTGGAGGGAAATTCCATACTGTCCTGAAGAGGAGGGAACGTCAGCCTAAGAAATTCGGCATCGCGGTGAATCGAGGCGTGACACACACCCCAGAAGAAAGTGGAACGGGCAAAGGTCATCCGCCACTTCTGCTCGAGTACAGGGACCCTTGAAGGGAAAGGGTGAATGCAGATCCGCCAACCACAAGCAAAGTTAACGTGGAAGGGGAAAGAAATTACTCCGAGGAAACAGAAATTATGCACTCCGAAGTCTCCACGTTAACAATCTCTCACCACAAAAAGAGTAGAGAGAGAGCAGGGCGGATCGAAGTTAGGGGCAGTAGGGAAAAACCATATCCTCCGGACAATGAGAAGCGTGGTCACGATCCAGCGGCAACAGGCGTATCATAGTAAATCCACCTTGTCCCGCAAGTAAAAAATGAAGAAGGGGAGAACCACTTAAAAAAAGAAGGGACGTCACTCCGTGGGCGGATACAGGATAGTGACTCTATGCTCTAATGACAGGAAGAAAGAGGACCACTGCAGGAAGAAAAACCAACACTTGGGGGGACGACATGATACACAGTTGCTACACGGGGAAAAGGAAGAACAGGGAGAGAAAATGTGTAATAATAGCGTTCGGAGGAGAAGCCTTTCATCCGCCCAGAAGGTGTCTCAATAAAGAAAAAAGCATCGAGGAGAAAGGAGGGGTACCGCTGCCACACCGATGGATGAGGTGCTTCCCCTTGTAATGTTGTAAAGAGAGGGCTAATTCTCAATGGAAAGGGGTCTACCCTGTCTCCTCTACATAAGGGGGGATACCGGCGAAGGAAGAGGAGCGGAGGAGGGAGTCTCTACCCTCATCGGAGGAAATTGATGAGGGAAGTGGTGATATACCTTGAGAAAGGGCTCAAAGTAAAGGCTGAAATGAGAAGAAAGGGTCGTATAGTATCTCCACAAGGATTTGCGAAGAGTCACTTGATTTCCCCAGCTGAAAAATCTTGGCGGGCGAAAACCGAAAAGGGGAACGATTGAGAAGAAAAAAAAGACGACCTCTTCTCTTCAAAAAACAACTCGAAGAGAGGATCCTTCTCGATGTAGGAGATGGAATGGCTGGGGGGGGAGGGAGAAATACTCATTAAAGAGAAAGAACGTAATTGAACTCGTGGTTTTGTGCGCAAACTAGGACGGTGGGTGGCAGAAGTGAATCAGTTAAGAAAGGGAAGATCAGCACTGGAACAAGAAAAGAAATCTTAAACCACGCATTCTCACTGAAAGTGGTAATTGACCACACAGTAGGAAAGCAACAAAGGGGCATGGGTGAAAATCAGGTATGTGTGAGCGAAAAAAAGTAACGTTGTCTACGGGAGGAAAAGGGGGGCTCCTCCCCGTACTCCTGGGGGAAAATCGTTTGAGAGATAAAAAAAACTTTCGAAAAAAAAAAATAAGCATCCTCTGAGGACGGGGCTTTTTCTACAGAAGTTAAAGAAGGAGCCCAACGAAAAGGGAGTACTTTCTTTACGAGCACGCGACAAGTATCCAGCGAGGAGGACGAATCAGGGAGTCGTGAGAAAAAAAGGGAACAAGAGCAAAAGGAAGGACTTTTCCATCGGGATAAGTTGAGGATACCGTTTGAGAAAGACAATTCATCCGTTTCGTCATGAGCTATTCTGAAAAGAAAGGACACTATTTCGCAAAAACAATGGGTTAGAAAAAATCCGAGGAAAACGCTCATTAGCTAAAGGAGACACGGACACGAAAAAATGGAAGATGTGGGGAATGTCTATCTCAACAAAAAAAGGGTAGAGCACAAACGTCCGGAAGGAGAATACTCGCTCTTTTTCCGAAAAAGAGAAAACCTCGCGCCTGAAAGGGTGCGGTTGCGCATAGGGACAACATCGAAGAAAAATGAGGGAGACAGCAGCCTTACCACGCCTTAGGACAGAAAAAAAGCCCGCTGCTTGTTTTAAAAAAAAGCCCCTAACGAGTATGCGGCCTTGTCCCGTCACACGAGAAGGTTGGAAAGTATCCCAGAATCGAGGCAATCCTCTTCAATAAAGACACCACCTACGTTTTCAGGGACCGTTAGGGAGAGGGGGACAATAATAAACCAATTTTATGCCCACAAAAACCAGCTTGAGAAAAAAAGACTACGATGAAAAACAGGACTATGGGACCCGTCCACACAGTATCACCACCAGAAAAGAAGACAGCTTGATCTACTCCTCTTGTAGCGAAAAGAGGGGGAAAGGATACCCGTCGTGCCAGGTATCGTAGAAAGGACGCGGATTCCGCGGAAGGGACTACCTGCAAAACCTTTGTGTGAAAGGGAGGGGACTTTCGGTTGGCGGGGGGGGGATCAGGAAGAAGAAAAATCAACGGGGTGGAGCAGAGTAGGCGGAAGCAAAAAGAAAAAGATGGCGCAAGGGAGGGGGGGGAAAAAGAAAAGATGGTGACGTGCGCACACAATACGAGGGAGAGGCAAGACGTTCTTGAAAACGGAGTAATTTCTTAAGATAACTAAGGGAGGTCAAGCCACGACGGAAACGGACAAGAAAACGAACGGGTAGCTGCTCCTGGGGTTGTAAAAACGACTAATCCCAGCGGGCGGGTGGACTGCATCGAACGGAGACTCGCCCTAATAAGCATTCATTCGTCGGGAAAGGAAAGTGAAAAGAGGAACATCAAAGGGATCGAAAAAGAAAAGACCGATTTGAAAGGGAGAAACGCGTTCTCTCGCTTGTAGCAAGCTACCGCATCGACTGTGTTGGGGGAGAACCTGTCCACGGATCGATCCGCTCAGAGAAGGTGCCCGCCAAAAAAACGGCAATCTTATGTATGTGAACCCAGGGAAAGAGAAAGGAGGACTCTATTCGCAACGATCTGTATGGGCGCGTCCTGGAAAGGGAAATACACACATATCCCATAACGAACATGCAGGCGAGCAGGCATGAAGGGGGTCTCCTCCCCTGTACGACTCTCACATCTTCTAAATGGAAAGTGAGAACTACTCGAGCGTGCATCCCGAGGCTGAAAGGAAAGAAAGAAGTCTTTAGCTGGACTAAATGGTGTCACCATGTCATACAGCCATAGCAAGGAGGCAGAACTCTCCTGTTGAAACTGATATCGGGGGGAGGAAGGGGCGTCTCTGTACCTGGTGGGCTCTTTGGAAACGAACATCTAGGTCGGCATCATAACACGTAGCAGAAGAGGAAACCAAGTTACGGGAGTTGAGAGGTGGGCCCTCAGAGCGAGACAATAGACAGATACGTACTCATCTCCTTTACGGGACATGTCTAGGGCCGGCGTAGGGGGGGGGGAAAAACCGGTCTGCTCGATCACAAAACGCTATCATCACCTCCTTGGGGAAAGGAAGAAGGAAAAGCAACGCGGCGAATCAGCGCGGGGGAAAAAAGGGAGGAAGAAACCGATTTCACGTGGAAAAGAAGGGGAGAATGAGGAGGAAGGATCCACTTTATACCTATCCAAAGAAAGAAAAAGAGCAGATTCAGGATGCCGAGGTCAAGACGAGGTAAGGCCTAAAAACATTCTCTTGGTCAAGGGGGAAAAGGGGAAACCATTATCTGTATTCGAAAGGCAGCAGACGTCAATTAAATAAAGGGCGATCTCCACCGTGGAGAGAAACGGTATGAATGCAAAGAAGGAAGAACGGTTGTGGGGAGAAACAAAGGATTCACTCATGAGAGCTGAAGGGGAAAGCAGCATCGGCATTCGGAATCAAGGATTGCGAGGGAGCATCGCGTCCTGGCGGACTAGGGGACTCTCATCTATGAAAGGTATAATATTAAAAAGAAGCTACTCTCCAGAAACCGAGTGGCTCATTATAAAATGGTCGCGCTCCAACAAAAAGAGAGATGTGCTTTGCCCTTTTTCTAAGGCCCCACTCAAGGAGTTGACAGAATCGCTCGACCCGGGTCCTCCTGCGAGATAGGGTACAGCCGGCAGGAGGAGGGAGGACAGGTTTCTCTAACGAGGGAAAAAAACATTTCGATGCGGTAGGGCATGACTTCTGATCACGTAAAAAAGCAGAAAGTGCACCGTCGGACATCGGCGGTAGAGGGTAGGGATCCACCAAGTACTGAGGACCCTTTTCCAGCAGCTAAAAGAGAGGGCTTTTCGGGCGAGCGGAAAAACGCGGCGGAAAAGCAGTCGCGCGCTCAAAAAGATGCCAGGAGACACGAGAAAAGAGGATGGAAAAAAGGAGGGCTTAGGCGGTAGTAATCGTAAAAATCGAAGGAATTGAAATCGTGGTATAGCTTTGCGCGCTAAAGAAAAGAAAAAAGGGAAACATCGTGAAGGGGAGGGAAGGAAAAGGACAAGACGCAGTCCCTTGGATCGAACCACCAGTGGAGTTCGGCGATGGGGACACGGCGTAGAAACCATCCGCTAGAGGGGGGAGACAAATGTTGGCAGACTATTGCATTTGTCAACGAGAAAAAGAAGCGCCCCGAGGGAAGATAGAGCGGGCTAAGAGAAGGCGGAGATAGAACTGGGGGGGAAGAGGACGGAAATGTCCATCCTTGCGCATTCTACAGTGGAGAAGACGGCCTTGGAAAAAGGCCACAGCAGGGGTTCGCAAGCAAAAGAGAGATCATCTCTCTCGAAAAGTTCATGCAGAGAGCAGTTCGGACTGTGAGAGAAGAAAAAAGGACTTGGGACAAGAGGAGAGGAAAAGAGAAAAAAGGTGCTTCAACTAGAAACTTCATCCTGTAGCAATGACGATCACCGTGAGAACGATTCGTTCGGCGAAAATCAACACCGCAAAGAAGAGAGGTTCCTATTTAAAGGAGAGCTCAAGTAGGCATGAACAAGCTGAGGGAAGGGCCAGTTAAGAGAAAAGACATGGAAAAGAGAACCACGCTGCAGGAGATCTATCTTATTCCTAAAAAAGGAATCTGAAAACAACGCGGGAGCCTGCGATGAGCACGGATGTTTAACGATACCGTCATGGAAGAAAAAGGGTGGTCTCCATCATCCGTACCAGTCGGCAATCGCTATGGTGCCAAGTTTAAGGGGGAGAGATTTCGGATCACTCCAGGAAGAACAATTATTGGGGGAAAAGATTATACCTATGGTATGAGAAATTTACGTCCCCAGCCTTACTCCGGGAGATCCAAACATGTTCACCAGGGAAGCACCATCTTGCGAATGTAGGGGGGTTAAAAGGAAAAAAGGGTCCGAAAGGAGAGAAAGAGGGAAAGCTTACCCGGTATTCCGAAAAAAAGTAGCAGAGCGGTTCCTCGGCGCTAAAAACAATGCGCGGGAGGTGCGAGTTCGGTTGGAGGGGAAGCGCGCTGTGATCATGATAATGAAAGAAAGAAAAAGGGGTTCCGAGGGAGAAGGCAGCTGCTCGGTGGCACGGTACCATGTTGAAAGAAAAACCAAGAAGGGTAGGGCGCACACAAGAAAGGGAAAAAAAAGAGGAGAATGAAGACTTCTTTCCGGTAGAACGAAAAAATACCAGCCAGGACGCCTACAGAGGGAAGGACGCCCAATCACAGGCATACAGCAATCGGAAGCGAATGCGTTTCATCGTCAAGGACGACTTCGGCGAGCAAAAAGGAAAGGACTGCTCATCTGGATAAAGGGGGAGCCAATCAAGACCGCAACGACGAAGGGGAAGGAAGAAAGGGAACCTTCCCTCGTGCGCGGCGACGACAACGCAGACTCCGCAGGAAGTTTGGCGATGAGTTCGAAACTTTCCAGAGGGGGAAACATATCAACGAGGAGTAAGAAGGACCAAGGGAGAAAGTCGAAGCGATAAAGGGAGTGGTGTCACAAGAAAAAGAATGCGCATCTTGGGTGGCAGCGACCAGATAGAGTGTAGAAGGGAATAGGAACGGGGGGGAAAACTTTGAGGGGGATACCGGCGATGCGCTCCTCGCCAACCCATCGACGCGATCAAAATCGTATAGTCACAAAGCGGAAAGCGGTCTAAAACGGGGTGGAGAAAGGAGAATGAACGATGCTCTCTGGACACAGAGTCTATCATAGTAAATCAGTGTAAGTATAAGAAAACAATATTGCGTCCGTGAAGAGCAAGAATGAGCTATCACACGGGAGATTAGAAAGGAAAAAGTTTACTGATCTCTGAATGGAACGAATCATCTCGGGCGCGTAAAAGAGAAAAAAATGCCGGAGGATCTGGCGGAGAAGTAAAAGCTAGATGAATCGAGAAAGATAGGGAAACAACACAACGGAGGAGGAGAAAGAGAAGGAATCGGATGCTTTCTAACGTTTAGAAGCACTCCGAAAGGGAAAACAGAAATCCTCCGCATGCGTCTGAGTACTCGAAAAGGAAGAATGAAATCAGACTTGGAGAAAGAGAAGATTTTTAATCGAGAAATTGAGGGATGACTGCAAGCTTACGCCTGTAAATGGGACCGTGGAGGGACTCCTTATGTCTAGAAAAAGAGATCTGACTGTTTCCAGAGCATTCGTCATAACGGGCCAAAAAAATTCTTTACGCGCCTGGCAAGTCGTAAAATTAAACAAAAGATCTCTGAGACAGAAGGAAGGGTAAGATAGTCCCATCATTCGTAACAGCCTCCCCGAAAAGTGGACGATAAAGAAGTGGACGGAGCCGATAGGCAAATGGGACGGTCAACCGCTGTCGCCGAGGGGAGGGGGAAATGTTTCTCCAACTCCTGAGAAACCATCTCTGTTGCGCAATGGAGGGATCGACAACGGGTCTCCTGCAAAATAAAACGGGGATTATAGGTCACCTAGGACGAAAGAAGAAACGGGCTGGTTTCTCGTACCGAAAAATGCGGTAGCGGTGTCGTAGGGGATAACTTCGTCACAGTTTCGCGCGAAAAAATGAAGGATCTCCAAAGAGGAAGGATATGATTGCGCGAAACCCAGCATACGCAGAGGAAAGGTGGCGATGCCGAGGCATCCCCTTGGGGAAGCTACCGCGAGAGAAAGTATCCAACTCGTCTTTGGGGGGGGGTCCTCGGGTGTGTCGCTGGGTACAGGGTGGGAGGGAAAGGAGAAAAAGGCGTTCTCAGGAAGGAAAAAGGAAAACTCGTGGTTAGAGCTGTGCAAAGAAGTTGTGGCGGAGCGGAGCCAGAGGAAGGGCCGGTCTGGTGGATAAGTGCCCTACCAAAGTGAAAATGAGCAGCACCTTGCCCTTAAAAACCCTCTTGAGGGAGAAATGCTCCTGATCCTCAGAAGAGAACGACAACCGCAAGGAAGCTAGGGTAAATGGGCAGACGAATTGCATGTGTCAGGGCCGTCGGCATGCAGCGCGCCCGCAGAATGGAGTCGACTATACGAGGAGTCCGAAGAGTTTGCCAATCGGTCGACCGGATGGGGAGGGAGCGACCAGGACATCTCATGGGTATGAGGGGGGTGGATCTTTCCGTTGAAGGGAAGAAGGATAACGTCTGGGAATCGTTATCACAAAGCGAGAAGTTCAGGAGCAACCGCATGGAGAGGGGCAGAATCCGAAAGCGAGGGGGAGACTTGCCATCTGTTTCTACCGGACGGATGCTGGATGAGAAATCTGGAGGAAAGTACGACAGGAAAAAGTTTCTGTCCTGAAAAGACCCGACACGTGAAGGAAAGCGACGCGCGATTGTTATGCAAAAGGGAAAGGAAAGCAATAGGGAGATCACGTGAAAGAGCTGCCATCTTTTTCGCACTCTCGAAAAACCAACGAAAATAGAGATATCGGCAGGCTGGAAACCGTGAGAGATCTATCTTAGGATAAGAAACGGAAGCGTGAATCGTAACAGCTTCTGACGAGGCGGTTTGCTCAGAAACAAAGAAAAGAAAAAAAGGGTGGTGGAAAAAAAGGCTCTTCATTTCCTGAAGGCAGCAGGACTTCCCGGAAATCACATTCTAGAGACAAAAGTTTGATTCCAGAGAAAGGGCTTATCAACAAAAAGGGGATCCGACTCTGATCATGCAAAGAGTCCCGCACCAGGGGGGTTGGCGCTGATACCGATCTTGGCCAAATTACGGAAAGCGAAGAAGGAAGATCCAAAGAAAAGGCCAGGCGAATCCACGGCAGAAAATTCGCGCAACGCTAGGGGAAAAAGGGGAAAGGAGGGATGCCGCGGGAAAGCCAAAAAATGATACTTATCCCGGCTTAAACGACGGTAGAAAGAGAAGAAAGGCAGTCGTCTGCCACGACAGGTACATTAGAAAGAAAATGGTGCGTTAAATGAAAAATAGTAAGAGAATGCCATCGCAGCGATTTAGAAGGAAAAGGGGGACGCCGTTGTCACCGGTCGGGAAGGCCATGAGTAAAACGTCCTATTGCGGGTGAGGAAACCACAATACCTCGAAAGGGGGGAAAGGGAGGGGAAAAAGGTATTTCTTAACTGATAAACAAAGTGACCACTCTACATTCCTCCAGGGGGTACTCCACAATCACCAAGGGGGGGGAAGAGATGCGCCTGGCATCGGAAAAAAATGAAGGGCAGGGAGACAGGTGGCGGGTAAGGGAAAAAAAGAGAATATTACGGCATGCTTCTCAATTTTCTCTCAGAAAAGAAGGAAAGCGGGTGAGGAAATCATAGAAACCAGAGATAGTTCCCCAAAAGACTTCCTCTTTCGCGGCAATACGACTACAACGTCCTACCTCTCGAAAGGGGGGCGATGGAAAGGTCGAGAAAGGACAGGGAGGTAAATGCGAAAAGGAAACAAACTCATTCGGAGGGAGAACGGGTCGAACGATGCAAGCAAGGTTGCACAAGGGTTGGAAAGGCAAGCACATATAGGCGACGAGGACACATTCATCTAAAAGGGGAGGGAGAATACTACAGAGACAAGTTAGATCACGTCTATTCGCAAATGCGACGTCGCATCCTTTC
>Ga0179593_1407100_pt1 | contig 14335 bp, 13 predicted proteins | sample CZODoug2_1_08_16_FD_185931 | JGI IMG/M metagenome (GOLD analysis project Ga0179593, IMG submission 185931) | Vadose zone soil fungal communities from Angelo Coast Range Reserve, California, USA - CZODoug2_1_08_16fungal (PacBio error correction) | ecosystem: Environmental > Terrestrial > Soil >...
CTGAGTTCACGACCAGATAGGGGGTGATTGAAGATGATACAAACTTTCGGGTCAACGGAGCGAACCAAGGAAAGTTAAAGAGAAGAAGGTTCAAGTCTTAGTGAGAAGGATAGAATCCTCTAATGCAAGGGGATAAAGGAGGAATTAGGTATGATATAACCTCATGAAACGGTACTAAGGACTACAAGGTAGAGGTCCATTCGGAGAGTACCTTGAGACGGTGAGGAGGGAGGTCGAGGACCGAAATAAAATAGGAGTTCGAGTGACTAGGTAAGGATATGCTTTCAATTGGAAGTCTGAAAAGTGGACAAAGGGAGCAGGGAAGTAGGTCAATCATATGTGGGGTTATCTATCAGCGGAGGGAAAGTGGTCTTAAAGCAGATTCCATAGAATGTCCTGAGAAAAATTATCTTGAAATAGTAGAGGAGGTGCGGCCGGTTGTCATAGGGATGAGAAGTGTTCCAAAAGGAGTGTTGCTGGAGTTATAAAATGAAGGAGAGGAGGACAGGGGAAGTCGAAACAATCAAGAAAGCCTATAGCTTTTTAATAGAACGGCAAAATGCTGCCTGGGAACAACTTCATTAAGATGTCGAAAAATCCAGAAGTGGCGAGGGGGTACGAGTGCACAGTTGGTGCACTCCAAAAAGGGATACAGCGCCGGGAACTTGGTTTGTTGATGCTAATGACCGGGAGGGGAAAACGAACCCATAGCCCATACGATACGGTTCCTAAAAATCAGGGACGCCGACGGGGGACAATCATGAATAGCCCCTAACGAAAAGCTGACGGGCGTACAACCGGAAAAGAGGTGCTTGGGAGCACCGATCGGTCCCTTCCGGCGCTTATAGTCGGGCAAAGGCATCCCTCACGAAGAGAAAGTCGTGGAACAGGGGGAGTTGCAAGGCAGACGGGCGCGAAAGTCGAGATGAGGTTTAGCAATGAGAAAAAACCGAAGAAAACAGAGACAGGTTTTACAAGATCAGGGAAGGCGGGGGCAACGACAGTGGGGGGCTCACCAAGGTAGGAAACGGCAGGATCCGCGGATAGCCTTCGGGATCCGCCGGCAGGGGGGCGTCATGCAGGACGACGCTACTTGGAAACGAGAGAAGTTGCTTCTAAAAAAGGGGAGCCAATCGGAGGTCAAAGAGGAAGGGGGTCAGGAAAGGAAAGGAAAACCGGGAAATGAGGGAGGAGAGGACCGGTAACATCAACTAAGAGGGAAGTTCCCCCCCCCCAAAAGGTTCATTGAAAATCAAGCGAAACTACTAATCGACATGGGAAAAATGATTATGGAAACTAACGTCTGTCTAGGAAGAGGCCTACGCCTTGTGAGGTAAACAGGGGAAGGGGGTTCTAGGTGGGGGTTGGGAGTTAAGGGAAAATCAGCAAAGATCACGGGGTCTAAGAGGGGGAAAGAAAGGCTGGTGCAGCAGGACATTTTACTCCATTAATACCACCGTGCAGGACGTGAGGGAGGCAAAGGGTGAAAAGGGGGGCCACCTTCTTCTGGTCTTACCTCGGCATCGGTCGATTGGAGGAAGACCGGAATTCACAGGGAACGCCAGGAGGAGGAAAAAAGATGTAGTCTATCAAGAATCCCAGGAGAATCTACAGGTTTGGAGTTGCAAGGTGTAGACTGTGCTCTTTTGTGATTTGAAATAAGAGAATGGGCCTCGGGACGAAACGTCCAAGGGATTATTCAGCAAAAAAGTGGGCAACCAAGAGAGGAAACGCATTCGTATATCTACTTGGTCCCGAATCATAAGAAACCCGTATCTCTACCACAACTTATGGAGGACAAAAATCTGAAAGATTTGAAGGGAGTAAAGGGCACCAAAAAAATTCGGAATCTAATTACTGACTCAGGTGAAAAATGGTTTGATCCTTGAGGACCTGCTTGCTGACGAAGCGTATTCGAGCACAGAGTTTAGTCCCAATATCAAATGAGCACTGGCACGGACGAATCCTGGCCGAAAGGCTCCTTGGACGGTGAGGACGACTAAAGAGAACGTACGCATGGGGTCCGGGTTAGCAAGCTCAAGAACTAGAGCAAAGCAAAGCCTGAAGATAAGGGGGAGAACTTTGAACAGTGAAAAAATGTAAAACCATTAGTTTTTTAGAGGCAGAGTCAAGATGACCGTCCAGTGATCGCAGACCGAAAAAGATGTTAGAGAATGCCGTCAAAGTCTTAAGGAGCTATTCCGACCACCCCGAAAGAACAAAACTCCGTTCAGCGACAGCAAAAGGACCGCGTCTCGAGAGAGTGAAGCACTAGCCGGAGGGGAAAACCCAGACAGTAAAACCGACTGTGGCGGTCGATGGTGTCAGGGAGAGGAAAATTACGCAGTGTCGTTCTGATGAAACCGTCCTCTTAGTAGGGGGGTTGGCGACCGGGAAAGGCGTGTGGAAGGGGAGTGTATAGGGAGAAGTTTCGTCGACTAGGAATCTCAACTCATGACTGGCTTAAAGGGCGGAAACCGTTAAAGGATCTCCGGAAGGGGGATTTCTAGACGGAGAGTCACCCCCTGAGAAAAGGAAAAAAGTCCCTCTTAACGCATGGCTCCCTGTATAAGGGCAGTAGGCAGGGGGATAGGGTGGTGAAACAGGGGGGGTCTGAAATCACATAAAGAGCGAGGGTGGGGCAGACTTACCTCAACCTTGACGACCTTTCTCAAGGAGGCGTCTCCTTGTTCGAAGATAGATTAATACCTCAGTAAAAAGAGAAGCTCGGGTCAGGGGGGGTTTATCAGAGCTCGCTTCTGGGCAAGTACGGGGGCCAAGGACCTTAGGGGTCTACAAACCGGGGGCCTGGGCCTTAGTGAGGGGGAAGGAGCTACGAGTATCAACACCTGACTACAAGGGATCTATCCGGGGTTGAGCAACAGGGGGACCGCTACGGAATATCGACGTGGATTAAAGGGGAGAAGATACGTCCGGCAGGGGTTCAGGGAGGGGACCACCGAACGAGTTGAGCGATGATGCGGGGGAGCTGGGAGTCTGCCAGAATAGCTCATTTAGGAAAAAACATGAAGGGGAAAGAAAGAAAACAATCAGGGTGACTCTAAGAACCGCCTTCCAGCTAGGGTGAGATCGCTCCTAGGGGGGCGCCGCAGACAGGAAGAGTTGCACGGATCGTAGAAGGTCTGGAAGGCGTGAAAGACGAAGGTTCCCCGTTTGGTTCGTCGAGGCTCTGGACGGGGGGGCATGACGGAAAAGTTGGGGGAAACGGCATTAGCTATGAGGCTATCTGGGAGGGTTGAGGGAAGTGTATTTTTTGAACCGGAAGGCCGCGCCGGAGCAACTGAGTTGAGGAACCCTCATTAGTAGTAAGGGGTGTTCGTCGTGGTTAAGGCAGGGCTGCCGGTTGCAGTGACAGGGTGACAAAAAAAGGGGCTCAAGGAGGCGCAAGGGATGCGAGAGGGAGAAGAACGGACAGGCCTTGTGGAAGGACGGCCGCTGGGACGACGGTTGAGTACAAAAAGGTTGGCAAACGGGGGAAAGCAAACCTATGCGGCCAGCTTAGGACCTTCGAAAGACACCAAGGGTCTAGGGAAAACCGCCTTTGGGGCGACGAAAAAGAATAGGTCGGCGGTGGGGTCGACGGAGCTATTGCCGTCAGTCGGGATTCCTCGCGTGCGCGGCGATGCATGGACTGCTGCGACGAAGGGAAGACCGGCAAAACGGCTTGAGGTACGAAACGCTGGCCACCAATGGCAGTGGGTGTCCTCTTAAACGTGGGAAAACAGCCGGGGAGAGGGCATCAAACATGTCTGCGCCTGGATTAAAGGGTCAAAGGGTAGCTCCAAACAGGAACCCGACCGGGGGTATTCATGGGGCACTCGCATTTGGAAATTCAAGAGAGGAAAATCCGGTCAGGGGGCTCTACATAAGACTCCACGGAAGAAAAAACATAGCAGGACGCCGTTGAAACACTCAGAGCCATCGAGGGCGCGAGGTTCACCTGAAGGGGGAGTGGAGCTGGGGTGAAATAATGGCGACGAAAGATAGCTGCGCAGGGTGCAGGAAGTGAAAGTGTCGCGTCACGATACCTCAGTCCTGCGTACGCAACGAAGAGGAAGAGGCGCAGTACCTTAGATGGGGGAAAACCGTAAATGCAAAATATCGAAAACGGCGGAAGAGTAAGCGCAAGAGTATGGCCTCCATAGGGGTCATGTGCTTCGCCGGCCTGGGTGACGAGCCGAAGGATGGGCGGAGAACAGACACCACATGGAAATGGAAAGAGGTACAAAAAGCAATCGTCCGCAATACGCATTGAGGGAGACATCGGCCTCAGAAGAAGAGGGTGAAAAACAGGGGTCATAAAACCTGAAAGAAAAATGCCCTCGGCCTCAGTGGCACAACTAAAAAGCAATCTGCTGATCGGACATGGGAAGGGGCCTGAGTCAAGGGGGCACAAGCTTCACCGGATCGAAAACGCGCTACGAGGAGAGATGACAGGAATCCAGCTTCGCGCGAAAAAAAGATTTTCATCCTAAGCCGGAAGTGGGATATGGGCCAGGGAGGAAGGTGGGGTAAACAACTGAAAACTGAGAGGAGTTCTCGAGCAACCCGGGTAGACGGAGGTTGAAGAAAAGCGCTGACCAAGAAATTCGGTTCAGTGGGGACGCGAAAGACGCCTGTGACACCGGAGGCCACTACGTTCTTCCTCTAGTACTAGAAGGGCTGGGGGGGGGAGATGGCGGGTAGCGGACTGCCCTTCGAGCAGAAAGAAATGCCCCGCAAGACGATCGGACTGGGTGGCAAATGCATTGTGAGCGTTACATCTGAGCTAAGGAAAAAAAGAGCTGATCAGGGGTAAAAAAAACAAAACGGGAGGAGTAAAGGGAGAGAGTTGGAAAACGATCGGGAAGAAAGGAGGTGATGGGTCGGACTCCAGGACCAAACGCCCAAACCGACACAGATTGCATCAGATCTGCTATGGCAAGGGGCATTCGGGAAGGGAGCGAAAAAGAAATCAAACGGAGAAACAAACATCGAACACAAAGCCAGAAAGAGAGAAGAAACAGTTGTAACGCATGGTTAAAACCGAGTAATAATCAGCCCACTCCACGTAACCCGACCGCGTAGGGGGGTGTGCGATACAAAATCACCAACCCTAGCAAAAGCCGGGTGAGCGAAAGAATCGGAAAATTGGGGAGTCAAAAAAAGTCAGCGATATTTTCCGACTGGAGGGGGGAGACCATCCTGAGAAAAAGAAGTTATGATTAATCGTGGGGGAAAGAGAAGCAATTTTTTTGAAAAACGACGGGAGCCGCGGGGAACGGCCGTGAGGAAACGGCGGTGCCACTAAAGGCTCGCCATCGGGAAGAAACGGAGTTGTTTGATTCAGCTTTGAAACCCAGGCGACGCGCCGTACTGTAACCTACGGGCATAAGGCTCACCTCCCGATCGGTGGAGAAGAAAGGGGAAGAGTGGGAAATCCTGGGCAAAAAAGGACAGATATTTACCACAAGTGATCCTGCGGCCGTTACTTAGAACATCAAAAAAAAAACAGAAACAATGTCGAGCAATGATCATATAAAGGATGCACAGTGGAAGTGACATGAACGCCAGGGCCCCCGCCGATTAAGGCCTTCCGTTGCAGGAAATCGTCACATGGGGGGGTCCGAGAGGGAAGCGGAGACAACTTTTCCCTATCCAAACTGCAGCGAGGCGGCGCGTCAAAAGAGAAGAAACATATAACGAACCCCCCCTCGGCCAGGGTGAAATCGCGAGCGAGGGAAAAACGAAAATAAGCGGAAACTTAAAAGGGTTAAAAACTAAAAAGCGAGGGAAAAACGGGATCAAAAAAGAACCGCCACAGGAGGAAAAAAAAGAGGAGAATTCCGGCCAAAACGAGGCCTGATAGATCCAGTCGGTGAAGTCCGGGAGGAAAAAGGCAAAGCCGTGCCAGCGCATACAATGCAAACATCATCCAAAAATGGAACGGTTAAGGACAGCGGCACAATCAATGTGGACAGACGACGGTCTTTACCTCGCAATCGGGCGGGAAAGGGAAAAGAACCGGTTAAAAGAAGCTCAAAGCGTCCGTATCGCGCTGCACAGCTAGCAACACGAGAATACAGCATCTGACGAAAAAAAAGAAACCCGCTCGAAAGGAGCGCAACCGATTCAAATTAAATACCCACGTGGGGGGGTAAGGCGCAAAAGTTGGCAGTTTTCTGGCACCTGTGCCCAAGGCCTGGAACAGGAATTAAAAAAAATGCTAAAAGTGAAAGATGAGAACCGGGCCAAAGGGGAGGATCGCAAACGTCGCGACCAGCAGGGAAACCGACCAATGACTCAAAAAGGGGACGCCGGGCTGGATGGTAAACTTCGGGAGTCAGAGGCAGTTAGAACCGAACAAAGAATCACTTGAAAAAAACGAAAAGTAAATCAAGAAAGGGAAGTCCCAAACGAGAGGTCGGAAAGGTATAAAAGGGTTCTGGCCGTCCCGTTGGCGAAGTAAGGAAGTTCTCCAGGGTCTCCCAAAAAAAAAACTGTACTAAGACGACAAAAAAAGCGGGCGTCAAATCGCAGATGAACTTCGACCGGGTCCCGACTAGGCGAACCTCAGCAATAAGAGTGAAGTCGAGGGGGGGGGAAGAAAGGGAAAATAGTCGGGCTCGAAAACTCAGAAACGGCTTGCTTCCAGGCAGCACGGGAGGGACCTATCACGGGGGCTGAAACGTCTGAGGGACTAAGACATTCATGCCCGGGGAAGTTTTGGCAAGGGGATCCAGGAAAAAAAAAAGAGGCGACCTGCTAAAAGGTCAATAAGAAACTCCAGTTAAAAGGGAGCTCCATCGAAAAAACGTGCATGACGAATCTCGGGAACTAACAAAGGGGTAGAGAGTAACGGGAAAGAAATTTTGGAACCAACTTAATCAACGTACGGGTTGCGAGAATGCCGGGGGAAGAACTCCCCAAGGATCGCTCGGGCACAAATAAGCCAAATGTGCAAAGCGTACTACTAGAGAACCAAAAGAAGGGGGTCGGAGGAAGGGAGATAACAAAACCTGAATCAGAATTGGGAAAAACCAAGCTGCGCACCAAAAAACTTGAAGCGAGCCGCAGTCAACGATGCTGGAAGTGGCGGAAGAAACCTCCCAAGTCAGTCATCGCTGGTCGGGAAAAAACTCAATACCTCCACAAACCGCTCCCAGACAAACCCTCAACGGAGAATTTGACGATGAGAGAAATTCAATCGAAAGGGGCGTGCACAACGGGGGCTAAAAAGGCGGTCCTGCGAAATCGTCATAAGAGCCGAAAGCGATGGCTCGGTGCCGCTTAGGGGTCAGAGAGGGGTAAAAAGGCATACAGGCCGGGAGAGGCCTCCCACATAGTCCTACAACAAATCAGGGGGAAGGAAAAAACCTTGGGAGGTGCGGCCAAAACGAGGAGACGATCTAACGGAAAACTGACCTTGCCGGGCATTTCAGATAAAGAAGCACGAAACAAAAAAGGACCTAGATCTAAACCAGGGGGGGTAGGGGGTGAAAAAAACGCCTGCAGGGCGAGGCAAAGTACCGACTTCCGTTGCGTAAACTTACTGGCAAGGTGCATGTTCGGGCCTTTGGGTTTGGGGGGGGGTTCGGGTACTCGCGCCAGAATAAATGGTAAAGCTCTTCGAAACACCTTCCCGTAGGATGACAACAAGGTCTAGTTGAGTCAAAAAAGACCTGGAAAAAGGTCGGGGAGCATGTTCTCCATGTTGCAAACAAACGTCTCCGGGGGATCTAAGGATCGTGACCGCTGCAAGACAGTAAAACCTAAAAAAAAAAGAAAAAAGGGAAGAAAATAGTCGAAAGACCCCGAAAAAGAAAAAAAGCGAATGAGGGGGAGGGTTAATTGACGGAGTTTGAGAAATTGGGGGGGAAATTAAAAGATGAAACTTAAAGAGAAGCCATCATACGGATCACAGTGGGGATCAACAAACGAAAAAAATTGATCTCAGAACTTGTTCCGCCATCAGCCCCGCACCGATCCAAGACAACGGTCGTCTAAAACTAGCGGATGATGGAGTAGGATGGAGGGACCGAGGGGATGGCGAAGGAAGCACTGGCTTGAACCAAGATTGTTTGATCCGAGGGGCCGCTCTGGGGCTGCAATGTGATCGGGATACACGCAATCTCCTCCAGCCAGAGGGAGAAAAATATCCTGGGATGGGGACGGGGGGGGGGCGGCGAGTTGTGGGCTAAATCTAACTTGGTCTAATACATCACCGAGGAAGAACTCTCTTCCTAGAAAAGAGCCGGAAATATCCGGGCAGGACCGCGGTGACATGAACGCAACAAAAAGATACCAAGCCTTCTCCGGGGATCGATCGTCAAGAACGATCGGCTCGCCGACATTCAGGGATTGGCGCGAGTGAACCATTCGGCGCGAGGTGCCCACACAAATTCCCGTACCCACAGGCAAGGCAGCTCACCGGCAGCGGGAGGAGGGGACGGAGTGCAGACGCGTACTCGCCGGCAGCAAAGAATAAAGGGGAAGCTACTTTTCAAAAGTCAGGATTGGAAGTGGCGGGGGAATGGTCTGAAACGGGACCTGAATTTCGTGAGGATACCGGGTCGGTGGCGCCGCGGCAAATAGGGTTGGCAAAAAACAAGGTGGAACTTAAAGATCATGGTCTGGCTCAGAGAGGAAACGGGACAGCTTACAATGCTGAAATCTGGGACTCGCTCAAGGGAAGAAAATCAAGGGGCTACACGAACAAAGGAAATTGCGGGACGCGATTCACAAGGGCTGTAAACGCACAAATGACCAGCTTAAGGGTGGGGGGGGGGGGGGGGGGGGGGGGGGGGGGGGTGTGGGTGGGGGGGGGGGGGGGGGTGTCGTCGGGGCGTATCTCCACAAAAAGAAAAATTGGCGTCGGGGTGCGAAAAGGTGGGCGAAAGCTGGGACGATGTAACGGGTTGAAGAAGGGCAAATGGTACAGACGGGGGCTACATGATTAACTAGGGGCCCTGGGTCCATATAGGGCAGAAGGGGAGCCGCAGGTGAGAAAAAAAAAGAGCGATCAGGGTTGACAGCTCGATATGTCGTGAAGTGGGCAAGGCCAGGTGGCGCGGTTTGAAAAAAGAAAAAGGGAGCGAGAGGGGGTCGCCCTAGGCAGACGCGGTCAACACCGTAATAACCAAGGCTTCAAAAAAAGGTTTTGGGGGGGGTCAACAAAGGGTACCGTACAACAAGCGAATCTTTTCGAAGGTTACGTCCACGTTTTAAAGGGGGAAAATTCGAAAGGGCAAACGGGACGAGAGGGTCAAGATTGATAGGTGGTCTAGGCAGGCAAACGCCGAAAAGGGAAGGGGAGAAACTGGGAACAACACCTTTGGACGGCCTGGGGGGAGAGGAGAAAGACCCACCGCTGCAACGAGTCCCCTAGTCATAACTCCTAGGGGAGGCCGGAGAGGAATACCGAGACCGCGGCATCCTGCGTCTAGAGGGGGCAGAATTGCGCGAAAGAGCGATGGCGCGAAAAAACTGGTAAACGGCCATTTAACTGCATCAAAAAAGCGGGATGCCACGCATATTTCACGTTTCGGTCGAAGGGAGGAAGGCCACACCGTCGCCAAACTGAAAGCGAAAGTCATTCGGGCTATGGGCTCAAGGGGGGTATGTCGATCAAGTACTTTGCCCAGAAGTTATCCCCGGCTTCTAAGGACAGGGCGGCGGGAGGGAACCTTGAACGTGGAAAAGGGGGCAGATGGTAATTGCGCCGCCAGGTGGCGGATAACCCCAACCAGGGAAAGACCTCAGGGTCAATATCGTAGGAGACCGGGAACAGCCACACGGGGGGGAGGAAAGGAAAACACCTTGGGATCAAGGCGCATCGTCGGTCAGGTCGTCGAGACGTTTAGAAAATGGGTCATCCTTCTGAAGGCAAGTCTTGGAGAGTGCGGAAAAGATACGGGGAAGGCTGGTTAGAAGACAGCTGGGTAACCTACAATGGGCGGCTTGAAGGTAACCGAGGGGGGACGCTGTAAAAACAACAAGGATTGGCAGAAAAACTTACGGGGTTGACACCAGCCTGCTGCTGTAGCAAACGTACACCTGGTTACGGGACTGGGTGCAGCGGCTGAAACACCGGGAATCGACCCGACCGCGTCTCGGCAGGCCTCTCTAGTGTCAGGAATCGAGGGGTGAGACGTGAGCGAAGACCGAACCCTAATCGCGAAAAGCGCCGGACGAGTGAGCGCCGGCGCAGAGGACGATTTCACCCTGCCAGGGGGGGAGGCGTAATGGCGGGGTGTGTGATACGAGGCGTATAGGGATAGACTGCGCAGTTTGACTGGGAACTGCCGGGGGGATCGAAAAATGATCGCGAAGCGACCAACGAACGAGCCTCAGACGCGGGAAGACTTCGGGGGGCAAAAAACTGCAACCAAGACTCAATCAGGAGTCGCCCCGCCACGTGCCGTCGAGGTCATGAGGAGCAGCCTGGGGAAAAAAGCTGATGTCCGGACGCACGGTACGCAAGACAGAACACCTTCGTGGATAGACGCGTAACAATACGGCGGGGGGGGAAACTCTCTGGCCTCTGAGAAAGGGACGCCTGGACCGTCAAGGGCCCGTCGGCCTCTACAGCTCCTTCCCAAGCCGAAAAAGAATAGGAAGAGAAGAGGGCCGACGAGTGGGAATTGGCACCGGAAGGACGCCGGCTCGAAAAAACCCAAGCTCCTCGGTACAACTGCGACGAGACCCCATGTGCGCGTCGCCCCGCTTATCGACTACATCGGATGATTGTCCAGAAAGATCTCGATGGGACATAAAAAAGAGAAGGGAGGACTCGCCGGAGGGTGATCACCTGGTTTGAGGCAAGGACGCGAGGAAACGAAACATCGGGACGGGGACTCGGCGTCTAAGGGGGGGGGGGACAAGTCGGAGTCTACGAGGGAGTACCTGCAGCAGGAAGGGTGGTTAGAATGTCGGGGGCGGACTTCAAAAATTCGCTCACAAAAAAAAAATGCCACGACAGCGATCGGCACTTGTCTCTGGGGGGTCGGCGCTACGCAACATCACAGGCTCGAGGAAGGGGGGAAGCTCGACAAAGAACACCTTGAAAAAAGAGAGAGGATCACCGTATCAGCGCCAGGGGATGTGGGGCGACGACGATGACACTCCTAACCGACAAACGGGGCAAGCATATCAAAGGGGGCAAAAATAGGATTTCCGGTCAAGACCAAGAACCCTCCCCTTAAGGTAACTCGTAAAGAACATGCAAAGGGGCCGAATGGTGACACCGCCGAAAAAACCGAAGTCCCACCATCCACTTAAACCCTAAAAGGGGCTTAGGCAGCGATCGCCGAAGAAAATGCCTCAACCTTCTCACACTAGAGCGAAAAGAATCGGCGTTTCAGGGAAAAATAGCGAGAGTTTCGGGGAATGAACGGGGACATCGCGCAAGAGAAATGAACGATTATGAGAATAAATCAGGGGGGCACAAGAAAAAAAGGCCGGCGCAGGGTGGGTGACGAAAACGGGGTTGGGGCCCGAGGCCATCACTCGCAGAGGCACGCGATTGTGACAGAGTTGAAAAGGAAATAAAGGGATGCCGACGGGAAAGTAGCCGGCAAACAGGATCTTGATCGCTCAGAGCTAAAAAAGCAAGTTAAGTATGCGGACCCGAGTGGGGCGGCGGCGCAGGACAACTACTAGAGGGTCAAGACACAGGAAGCCAGGGACCTCGACGGCTCTAGCTGGATGCCGCCTGGGGAGAGCAGGTTGGAGCACGGCAAACCACAAACCTCCAACTCCGCGTTAGACCTTCTTGGAAGTACACCGGCGCGAAGAACTGGGAAGATCGATCAAAAAAAACGTCTTCACGATCCAGAAGCGCAGCTCGCGTCGGCGCCATCGAGAAAACACGAATAACGGACGAAGCCCCTCGGGCATTGGAGATCGCGCGCGAGGCAAAGGAAACGAGTAAGAGGGGGGCAAAAAAGCGTGGGAAAAAGGCGAGACCAGGGATCGCGTCGCTCGCATGCCGGAAAAAGCAAGGAAGGGTCCGGGCCAAATCGGAGAGCAGTCAGGAGCGATCAACTGAATGGTCGAGGACGGTGGTATCGAAAATCAAAAATATCCGGGCGCATAACCGCCAGCAGCCCAACGGTTTCAACCTTTATTAAAGGCACAAGCCTTGGTTACCAAAGGAAAAGCAGGGGGGTCCCGTCAAGCCCAAGGGCCGGGGGGGGCATCACGACGGGGGAAGGAGAACGAGAATCGGGACGCTCTTCCTAACCGAGCACAGCCGAAGGGGAAACGGAACGCCAATCAAAGAGAGAATACCGGCCGAACGAGCGATGCGCAAGTCAAACCAGGTTGTACGGAGCCCAGTGGTGGGCTGTTCTTGACAACGGGGGAGAAGATGGTCCAGGGGACCGTACAGCCAACTGGCTGGAAACGACTCGACAACTGGACCGGCCCAAAGGGGCGTCGTAGGCGCAGGTATCCTTCTATAAGAAGGCTCAACAAGAGGTCCTTGAGCGGAACAGGGGGCACCCCTGAGCGGAAAGCAAAGGGACAAACTCTGCATAAGGGTCAAACTACGGTGCGGGACTAGTCTCCCGAAAAGAAAGCGGAAAGATCGACGAATAGAGAAGGCCAGGTAAGAACTCTTACAGGTAAAAAAAAGAACCTAAGAGACGCGTCAAATGAATCGAAGGATACTTTGGACGTTACAGGGAGAGGCATTTGGGGGGGCATCAGGTTGACAGGAAAGAGGGACCTAGAAACTAGTACTTAGGAGGAGTGGCATCTCTCCGGCAACAAAGTTTACAGGCAGGGAAATGAGCAGGCGAGGGGAGAAAGCCGCTACACACATCCGCGAAAATCATAGACGGTTGCCACACTCTTAAACCGGGGAAGGACGTAGAGATATCCCGGGGGGGAGAGCAGGTACGGGACCTTTTGTGCAAATCCCCAATCAGCCCCTTGGGAGACGGGTGTTGACGAATCCGTAGGGGACGAAAAGCCTAGCCTAGTGGGGCATCAGCGCCGAAGTGTCCCCTCTGACAAGAAAGTCAGACTGCGGCTCCAGAAACATAGGATGTTGGACGCTTCGCAGCCGGCAAGTCATAAGATGCAAAGGAAGCCGCAACAAAAGGACGCACGGTCAAATTACCATGTTTCGTGATAGACCAGTCGTAATCGCTGTCAAGTTGACTGGGCAAGTGCGCCACAAAAAGGGAAACCGCATGTGACCAGGAGATCTATCCTCCAGACCGTGGCGTCGGATCCCTTAGAATGAACTTGATCACCTCTACAATGCGAGAGTCGATGCCTTTTCCTTATATCTTACCTCATCTGGGGAAGCTGGCACAGCCGAGCGACAAAAATGACCTACATCCCTCTTCTTCAAAAAGCCTTAGGGGGGCACCCCTATGAAATCTCAAACCCGGTAAGTCCACACCTAAGGTGTCATGGGCAGATCCATGCCGCACACTCTGACCCTCAAACGGGCCAAGTCGCAGCACGGACCAGGATGGACTGCGGCTAAAGCGATGGCAGTCTATCGAAAAGCCGGCAGGTAAACTCAAAGGTGCGTGGTTCGGGTTGTTTGGGCGTTTAAAGAAAGATAAAGTTACATAGCTCTAAGACCGGATCGTGAAAGCCCAAAGACTGTACGCTCGATTGCAGATCCACGGAGCCGGGAGCGGATGTGCGCCATGTGGCAAGCGTCTGCCGAGAGGCTCGGGATCAGAAAGATAGTCGCGCGGCAGCTGGAACAGAACCCATGAAGAAGATGGCTCCCCCGCCAAGGCTAATTGCGCTTTTATTTCTTAGAAGTAGCTGTTGGATTGAAAGGCTCGATCACAATGTAGCAAGAGTACCGGCGTAACAACATCACAGAAACCTTTGTGGAAGAAAATCAGAACTCACTATATCCACAGCAACAACGGAGATATTAAAGAGTAAATCTCGGAATTGAGGGAACATGGAGAGAGAGAATATACCTGGGGGGAGTTGACAATGTGAGAACTATCTATCATGCTAAAGTGATGGAAGGTCATCCCACACGGACTCAAGCAACGCCAACCTTAAGAAGGTCGGCCGGGGATAGTAGGGGAAACAGACCTGTAAGCAAGGGGATTTTAAGAGAGCCAAAGGTCACGCGGAAGACATAGATTGAAAGGAGGAATAGATATCACGACGCTGTCAACATGGAGCAGGTCCTTGGAACTTCTCGGTGTGGGGATCAATAGGGGCAAGAAAAAATCTGGCACGCACAAGTTGGTGGTCGATACCGATCATTAGAGGGTAAGACCAAACCAACCGGGCCGAAAAAACCTTACCGTGCAGCTCAAGAACGGAACGGACGTAGGATCAGAGT
>Ga0179593_1410594_pt1 | contig 14335 bp, 20 predicted proteins | sample CZODoug2_1_08_16_FD_185931 | JGI IMG/M metagenome (GOLD analysis project Ga0179593, IMG submission 185931) | Vadose zone soil fungal communities from Angelo Coast Range Reserve, California, USA - CZODoug2_1_08_16fungal (PacBio error correction) | ecosystem: Environmental > Terrestrial > Soil >...
ATAGGAAGGCGGAATGACGGACGAAAGCGGTCACAGACGACTAGGAAGAGACGATCCCGTGGACAAGAAAGGCACCAAGTCTACGCAAAGGCAAAACGAGACCATTGGAGAGAATCCTGAACGTAACGGGACGGAGAAAAAGGCCAAGGAGGGAAACCCAAAATGGGGCCGGAGGTGGGTGAGAAGAGATAGCAAACAGCCCTAACACAGAAATACCGGAAAAGGAAGTTCTTCAAGAGCCAGACGAAAGGGGAGAGGAGGAAGGCGACAGAGGAATGCGTACAACACGAAAAATATCACAAAAACGGCCCGAGCAATAACTGGGGAAAGCAAAAGGAAGGAAAAAGAGAAAGGGAAGGGCCAAAACGAAAAATCGTTATGAAAGGGTTGAGAGGAGGACGAACCAAGAAAAGAGTGTCAACCCCCAAAGGGAACGCGCGGGAGGGAACTGACTTACTGAGAGAGAAAACCACAAGTAAGCACCTGCCGACGAAATGGAAACACGGAGTGAAACCAGTTCGCTACCGAGGGCAGAAAAACGACGGGGGAGACATAAGGGGTCGCCGAACCGGAAAACCCCCCCCGTGTGTGAAAGGAGGTTGTAATTTGGGGTCCAGCGCCTCACATATCCGGGAAAAACAAACGAAGGGACCGAAATAGCGTAGAAGTGAAGTAACACGAGTTTGGATGGTTGAATGCGGGGAAGAACGAGGAACACAAGAACGAAAAAGGGGGGCTTCAGGAAAGAAGCTGACGCACAAACAAAAAAGACGAAGCGGTACTTCCGTACACAAAGAAAGAACGAAAATCAAAGAACCAAAAAACAAGGGAAGTAAGGCAGGGGTAAAAACGCGAGCTATGAAGAACGGAAACACGCGTGGAATAGGGAAAGACTTCCTGCGGAAAACGTGCCGAGAACGGCCAAAGAGGTAGACACGGTAGCACGAGATGCGAAAAGAAAAAAAGGGAGAAAAAAAGAAAAAGTAAACCATGATCTGAGAATGGAAAAAGCGCAATACTGTCCGGGTAAGAAGTTCCGGCGAAATCCGCAAAAAGAAAAGTCACAAGAAGAGTCCAGGTACTCGAACTCAAAAAACCAGCTCAGGGAAAGGGAAAAAACAAAAAGGACCTAACTCCAGAAAGAGAAAAAGTTCCAACACAACGCAGTTGACAAATGTAGCAAAAGTATGTGGGTCGGGGGGGCACGGATGTCAACGCCGCGAAAGTGAGGGGCAGGGAACAAACAGCTCGTGGAGACAAGATAACAAAAAGAGAAAGACTTAAAAACGGGACGCGTAGGACGGTCATACGAAGCTCACACAACAAAAGAAACTGATAATTAGTTGAAAAAAGAGAAGAAAAGAAAAGATTCAACGAAGGAGAAAAATGTCACAAAAAGGACGAGGAGCGTCTGGGAGCGGGGGATGGTCAAAAAGCGGAGCTCATAATACCTCACTAAATTACGTTGGAAGTAATAAATGGCATCAGGTTGGAGGGGGGAAAGGTACGTATCGGTAACTTATCGGTTGAAGAAAACATAAAATTCCTGAAGTGGGACGACAGGTAGGTGAAAATAGGAAGGGTTCGATTAATGAAGGGAAAATATAAACGGGTAGGAGGAGCAAAATAAGAGAAGGGGGTGCAGAGCTGGAAAAAAGGAAAGGTACAAACGGACTCAAAAAGGGTCGCACATATTAGAAAGTGTCACAGTAAAAAGGAAAAGAAAAAAAATAAAAAAAAAAACAAAAAAAGAAAAAAAAAAAAAACTGTGAGCCAGTTAAGAAACCAAGGGGAAGAAATTTTGGAGGGGAATTGAAGGGGGTACGATGGCTGGGAATGAAACGAAGATTAATCAAGAACAGAAGATAATCGCTGGTATAGCTAAAAATAAAGGACTATAGTATGCATCGCGGGTGTAGAGCCAACCGACGAAAAACGGTTTTAAGAAGGCTCAAGGGAATACTCGAATGGGTTTGGCAGCGTATGGGTGCGCAACAAAAAAAAAAAAAGGCGAAGAGAAAGGGCGTGGAAAAGGAGGCATACACTACATCGGAGTGAAAAAAAGAAGGTGGCGGAATGCGCGTATAAGATTAGGTTCCAACAAGAGTAATAAAAGGAAGAATAAAGGCGGTGTGAAATCAGTCTAGAAAAGGGGAGAACGGGCGGCGGGGACTCAGTTTTGAACTGTTAAGGAAAACCGAAGGGAAAATGGCAAGATCATGAAAGAAGGGGACCGAAAGATCACACTAACCCTAAACGGAAAGCGGGTCTAGGAGCAGCGAGGGGAACGCCGGAAAGAGAGTTCGTAGCGGATGAGGAATAAACAAGGAAAATATTCGATAAATCGCAGTTTAAAGAGGTCGAAAGGAGAAGACTGAACAAAAAACGGGCGCAAGTTTTGGTTAAAAAGAAGAGGGTCCCTCGAAGCCGTGACATTATTTGACAGAAATAAGAGAAAGAAAAAAAAAAAAAAGGGGAAAAAAAGAAAAAAGAAAAAAAAAAAAAGGGGGGCAAAATATATTTAAGTCTGTTAGGGATAACGGTCCCAAGGGAATATCCGCCAGAAAGACGGGAGTCGGAGGGAAAGAGAAAATCACCCTAATTTGCTGAGACCAGAAGAAGTGGCCAAGCAAGAAAGAAGGCTATTGGAAAGGGGGGGGCCCAGGTGGAAAATAATCAATGAGAGATGGGGAGTGAAGAAAAATGCAGGTATGGGATTATTTACTTCCGAAAAGAATTGACAAGAGATAGGACAAATACAGAAGAAGCATCAGGGGTAGAGGGCATATGGTAAATCAAAGAGTCACGAATCGGTCCGACGGGCAAGTGTTTCATGAAACGAAAGAAAGTTGAAGGAGGCAGAAAAAAAAAAAGGGAGGTGAATTCAAAGTAAAAAAAACTAGGAGGTGATGGGAAGGGGGAAATATACGTACCAAAACAACACGATTACTGCATTCCAAATTAGCGACACATGGAAAGAAAAAAAAAAAGGATAGGCACAGCAAAAAAAGAAAAGGTTAAAAGCAGAGTGAGCAGGAGTGTTGGGGGGTAGGACCGGAGTCGGCGGGCACGCACATGGGGGAGGGGAATGCTTGTTTTTGAGCCCGAGGTGGCGGGCAAGTACTGCGACGGGGACCGGTTGCACGAGGGAGGACCGAGGTTTGGAGAATGGGGCGGTAGAAGGGATCAGGGTAGCGGAAAGAGGTGACCACGATTGCGATGAGAAAAGGAAAGTAATGGGCAATAATTGAAGATAGACGGTGGGACCTGTCGGTAAAACAGACGAAAATGAAACTTGGCCTCCGTCGGCACCGCCGTATTTCAAGCAAAAAGGGGGATTTAAAAGAAACACGGAAGGAAAAAGAAAGAAGAGGTGTGACAGTGGCGGAAGACCGTACTACAGACGAATATGAGGAGAGATAACGAGAAAGTCGCAAACTCAAGTGGGGGGGCGGCATCGGCACTGAAAAAGGCGGCGCCTTTGTTTGGGGGAAAGAACGTGGGCATCGAGCAATTTAAATAAAGAGAAAAATGGGGAGTGCAGCTTCGCGAAATGTCTCCAAGCACAATAAGCACGAAGGAAAACAAGGTCACAACCCAGTCGAATAGGACAAGTAAAATCACGGTGGCGACACATAAAAAATGATCAGTGTGCAGGAGTGAAGAACAAAGCCTTGACCAAATAGAAACCGAAGGCGACTTGTCGCAGCCAGCTGATCGGTGATCGACGAGAAAAAACACAAACAGGCGATAGGAAGAAGATCAAGAAGCAAAACGGCGGGGGGGAACAGAAAAAAGGAATGTACACAATCAAAAAAGTTAAAGCGGGTAGGGCGTAGAAAGGTCAAAGAAAGAGGGAAAAACCATACCCTTCGAACCGGGAGGGAACAACTGTAACACAGATAGAAAGAAAATATAGGCAGGCGGACTTCAGAAAACGGTTACTTTGGGCCGTAAGACCAGACGAAAGGCCGTAACTCGGAAACGCAAGAAAAGGCGAACAGGGCATGGTACAGTGGAGGGAAAATCAGAAAGCAGAATCTTGCAACGGGCCATGCTAAAAGACAACCGATTGCCGGGGTAGGGGATCCCACCCAAGCGCCCTACCGCATATCAGTCAGGACAAAGAAAAAAGGGAGAGGAGCAAAGAGGGGGACTGTGTACCCATAGTAACGAACAACGAGGAAAATAAAGCACGGGCTGAACAAAGTACGTATGCAATAACCAAGACAGGAAAGAGAAAACAGGGTGGACACATGACCATCTCAAGGAGTTAAAAAATCAGAGCTTTGAAACTAAAAAAGGGAAAAAAAAACTAGGGAACGCCAAGGGAACGAGTCGTGTCTATGTTCTGGTGCAGGGAGATGGTCCTGGAAAAGGGGGGGGGTTTCTTTTGTCTGCTGCTCCTGCTGGGGGACGGTGGAAAAAGCGGGGCGGGTCGGGTCTGTCGCGTGTAGAGGGAACCAAGAGCAACAACCGCCCGGGAATACCCTTTAAAAAGAAACCCTCAAAACGGATCAAAGAAAGGACAGCCCAAGAAAAACGTACACCGCGAAACAGAAAGGGGGAACCGGAACACGGGAGAAAAACCAATAACCGATTTGGCGGGCAAGCACGGAATAAAGTCAAGAACTGAAAAGGAAAAAAAGTTGCAAAAAAAACACATCAGAAGAAAGACAGACCAGGAGGGCAAGGAAAGGGGGGAAAGTTTGGGGTCAAAGTGGAAAAGAAAAGAAGACGAGGGCTGCGGGGGCCGTAAGAAAGGATAAAGGACGCCAATTGGAGCAGTGAAGAACGTCGAAAGAATAGAAAAAGGGTAATCAAACAAAGGAACGGGAAAAAACGCATCACAAGAAGGGATGGAGACTACCCCTCTACAACAAAAACCCGCATGTGAAAAACCGGCTACAAAGAAGAATAAACTCGGACCGCGTACAATCAACAGGGTCGATCTTACGGATAAAAACGAAAAAAAAAAATCGGTATCAACAAGGCAAAAAAAATCAAAATCAAGAAATTGGTCACACCTTAGGAAGGGATGAAAGCAAAGAATGGTAAAAAAAAAAGAAGGTCCGTAGGCGCGAGAATCTCGAGAAAAAAACCGCGACAGAGGAGTCGGAAATGGAAAAAAAAAAAAAGCAAAATCAAGGAACGGGATTAATGGGGAAAAGAGAGAGACCAATCTAAAATCAGACAACTGCGCCAGAGTACAGGACAGTAACAACCAGGAATAGGCCCCAGGATAACCACGATAAAAGTGAAAGGGATTACGAAAGCAGAAACGAAAAGACGAGTAAACAGCAAAGAGTGGCACCAATCTTAAAAAGAAGCTACGGAATGATAAGAGGCAACGGAAGCGTAGCGCCGAGAAACGAGGAGGCAAAAAAAGTCAGTCAAGTCGAAAAAAGGGAAATACGCGTATCAAAAAAAAAAGAGAAGCAAAACGAAAGACGTTGGCAGGGAAAGAAAGATCAATCTGAAAAGAAAACAGGAAAATCGTGTCCCCGTGGAAAGAATCACATACAAAAAAAGAGAATAAAAATGAACAGACAAAAGAGCGCCTTACGCTTGTTTGGGTAAAAAGAAAAAATAAAGAAAAGGAAGAACAAAACTAAGGCATGACCCGGAAAGAAACAGAGTGCGCACTCAGGATTCCCGTTTATGGGGTTGGCGCATGATTGAAAAGGGGTTTTTAAAACAGCCGCACACTAATGCAACAAATATACCTAGAGGGGGGGAACCGTAAGAGGTATGGGGGAAAACGGCGATACCACACAGGGAAAAAAATAAAAACAAAAGGCAGGACGAGACAAGCGCAAGAAAGCACCACTGTAAAATCCAAAATGAAAGCGCACCACACAACAACGGAAGCACGCAAGAAAGAAAAAAGTCGCGGCGGGGACTCAAAACCTCTCCATTCAATCTTCAGGGCTGTAGGGGGGACCCCAAGCGGAGGGATAAAAAGGCCACACTGAAGAGGGAGTAGGGAAAGCACAGAGGAAAATAAGAAAATATCAGTCAAAGGACTCGCGTCATGTCCAAGAAAGTGAGGAAGGAAAAAGAAAAAACCGTCACCCCGATCAGGTTCGAGATTATCCTAAGCGCAACACCGATACAGTTAGACAACCCAAAGTCAACATTCGCTAATCATGGGAAAAACATGGAAGAAAGGGTTGGTAGCAAAGGTCGATAACGTCGAGCGCTAAAAGAAGACCGGGCCAAAACAAAACAAGGGGGAAAGACAGGGGAGGGAATGAGACATGATTCGTTGCGGGAAGAAAGAAGAGCGAAAGCAACAAAACACAAAAGAGGAGAAAAAATAAAGAATGAACAAAGGAAACTATTACGGGGGAGGGAAAAAAATAATGGAAACTAACAGCAGGGCTGCGAAGGGCGCTCAGCGACGACCAGACTACATCTTTTGCTTCAACTGGGCTAAAGACAGGGTAGAATTAAGAAGAAGAGGAGAACGTGGCGAAAATGAAGAGAATAAAACGAAAGGAAGGATGGTGGTCACTCACTCTGGGGAAAACCTGAAGAGTACTGTCTATGTTAAAAGGCCACCATAGAAAGGTGTGTAAAAGAGACAAAGGCGGAAAAGGCGAAATCGGAAGCGGTGAAGGGGTTGTCATGATGCGCAGGGTGGAGCCAGACGGACTAACGAGTGACAATCAGAAAAGACAAAAAAGTTGGAATGGAGAAAAAATACAAAAGAAAGGAGAAAAATGGGGCGAGGGCGTTCGCCTTATAAAAAAGGGGGGTAGGGCGCATTAAAAATTTGAAAGCACAGGGGATAGGTAGTGAATAGAACTCTAGGGGAAATAACCAGGAAGAGGTGGCGTGTCGCAAGATGAATCGCGGTTACGACACAAAACACGCGTAGGTAAATGAAACAAAAAGGGGAGAATACGGCGGGTCAAGAAAGGGAAGCAAGGAAAGAAAATCAAACTACGGTGCAGAAACGCGCAAAGGAACTAAGGCAAGTCGCCGAAAGAAGGGCAGGGTGCAAAGCCTAACTATAAGTATTTCCAAGGCAGGAAAAGGGAAATAGAACTTGTGTGAGCTGCGTACGCAGGGGGCAAGACACGTAGGGCACGAGTGATCATAGGGCAAAACGAAGAGAACAGGACACAGGGTATGTATTGTCCCTCACGCAAAAAAGAAAGTAAAATCGGGGGGGAGGAGGGGAATGGGCAACTCAAAGGGGGCAGGAAAAGATAAAGAAGAGATGCGAAAAAAGGGAGACAGGCGGAAAATGAAAACCGAAAGGAATCGGCAGGAGGGGGGATCGTATAAGAGAAAATTACAAATACCAAAGTGGGGGGGCTATTGATTGAACAAAGTCAAGGACTCCAGAGGATAATTTAACGGAAGGAAAGTCGGTCGTGAATGACGTGTCACCCGGAGCAGAAAAGACCAAGAAGCGATATAAGAAGGAATGGACTCAAAAAAAGAATTAGGGGGGGAGAAAAAAGAAAAACGGGAAAAACAGAGGAGAGTTGTAAATGTGATGGGGGAAACAGCGGGCGAGAGAGTTGAAAAACGTTACAGACAGAGGATGATGGCTACGGATAAGGGTAAAAAATAAGTCGGCAAAGAAAGAACCGAAAGTCGGATACATAAAAAGGGGGAGGAAATTGGGGTACATGGGCAACTAGGAAAAGAGGCAAAGATGGATCACGGGAAAAGGAAAAAGTGCAAAAGATGTGAAGAAGTCCGAGACTAACAGAGGATAGTCCGGAACAAACGTAGTCGGGGTAGGATCGCTGGAAAGGAGACGGGAATCAAGGGGAAACTGTATAAGCGGGAACAGGCAAAAAGAGAAAAAGAAGTAGATATGCGGCTATGAGCTGGTGCAACAACATTGGATACGGAAAAGGGAGTGGTGTGTGGGGGAGAGAACAGGGGGCGGGGTGAGAAAAAGGGCGAGCGGGATGCAGGTTGTCACGGCTCATTTCGGGAAAAACGGTACGGAGGTCAACGAATGCACAGAGGTGGCGGAGAGGAACGACGGCAATGGGGAAAATGTACTTGAGAATGTACGAAAAAGGAAATAGTAACTTAGGCGGCGCAAATTGCCGTACAAAGAGATTTACAAAAGGCAGGGGGAGAATAAAGGGGCGGGGGCAAAGGAGAAGAGACACGGGTTCCAAAAAGCAGAAAAAAAATAGAGGAAGCACCGCATAGAAATCTCGATGCCAACCTAAGTTGAAATAGAATGGCAAAAACGCATCCTAGTAAGGGGCAACCAGCAAACGTAAAAAAACTCAACGGGAAAAAGGAGAAAAATAAGAAAGAAAACGTCGGCGAGGTGGGTGGGAAAAAGAAGTGGACATCAGGTTGGATTGAGGGGGGGGGGGGGGGGGGGGGGGGGAAAGGGGGGGGAGTGTGAAAAAAATCTTTCATGTGGTGCTGCGGGCGGGGGTGGGGCGGGTGTGTTTTTGTGTGGGGGCGGAAATAGATGCGGCGGTGGTGGTGTGTTGTGAGTGGTGAGTGTGCTGTGGGGGAATAAAGAGTAGTTTAATATCTCACGACGGGAGATTCATGACTTGTACCCGCCCAGGTGAGCAGTATCCCTTACCCTAAGCGACGAAAGGAAAACAAACTTCTGAAACTACTAAAAAGAGCAAGTGAAACCCGTAGACATTCTAATACAAATGTGCATAGTCCAACATTTTGAAAGCAGATAAAGAGCCACACAGGCAATACGACTGCGACAGTTAAGGCAAACGCGGATAACATAGAAATCTAATCTGAAACAACAAAAGACAAGGGGGGGAGGGCCAATAGAACTATAGCACAGAAGGGGAGGTTTCACGATTTGAAGCGCGACGAAATGAAACGTGTGGTGCAGGAAAAAAAGGGGCGGGTAGGGGCAACTCGCCTGCAACGGCGAGATGAAACGTGCGGAGACAGAACGGTCGAACAGGAAATTACTGGTTTACAAGAAAGAAAAGTGGGGGGGGGTCTTCAAAGGGTGGGAGAACGGGAGAAAGTACTTGGGACGAAGCGCACTCTAGAATGCAGGAGAAGAGAAAACAATCAAAAAAACCGATATCCTGTGTAAAAAGAGAGCGCACAACCACCCACACTTCCTTACCGATGTAACGGACAGGAGAATGAAACACAAAGAAAGGACAAGAGCGTGGGGGAGGGGGACCAAGGACTAATGCCTACTCCACACAGGGGCACCAGAGAGATTCAAAGATAGCAAGAGCACAGGGGGGAACCCTTACGTCTACGCAGTACCAAGGGGGGAAACATGAAAGAAAAAGGGGGAAACCCAGGTTGGAAGTAAAGGAAGAAAAAAGGGGAGCAATTCGAATAAATCCTCAGTACACATCTGCTGAGAAAAAGCGGCAGAGAACGGAAAAACAGCAGTCGAAAGAAGAAGTACCTAGAGAAATAGAAAAATAATTCGGCACGAAGGACCAAAAAAAAAGGGGCGAAAAAAAAAAGGAACGCTAATAAATCACGGAGCCACTTACGGAAGGAAAAAAAAAAGAGAGGAATACTGATAAATTGTGAGGCCACGAAGAGAAACGAACATCGCCCAATCAAGAAACAATGAAAAAATAACACAAAGCGCCTTGAGACGAAGAAAAAAATATATAAAAGCTCCGGGGCTAAAGATGAGAAAAAGAACTACGAACAGAATCCTTCATTGTGGGGTACAGAAAAAGAACGATATCACGTAAACAGCACGCACGAAATATTGGAAAAAAATGCAAGATAAGAAGTAATAACAGGGTGCCGAAAAGGTGAAGAAAAAAAAGGACAAGCAACGCGCAAGGCCAAAGGACTTCAAGAATAGAAGGACGGGGAGCAATAAAAATTCTAACAGGAAAAGGACAGGCAAGGAGACAAGAAAAAAACACGAAGAAAAATGGAAGGAAAATCGTGAAAAGACGAAAAACAAAAGGGGACGAAAAAAGAAGAAAAGGGTGGACAACGCACGGCGGATGCACGCAATATATGTGCACCAGGACAGGATAGACTGCTAAAGGGAACTCAAGGGGAAAGAAATCCAAGGACCACATAAAGGGTCCCGACCCAACAATGAGGGAGGAAATCCGGCGCACGTGAACGACTGTAAAAGTCACATCAACCAAAATAGACCAGGGGAAGATAGTCCTCCACATAAACGCGAGTCAAAAAGCGGGCCGTGTCTTCCTCGGAAAAAGTAAGCAATCTCACGCGAAAGGCTGCCTACGCCCCGAAGGGCTCAAAAATACAAAAAGTCTCTGGGTCAAAGAAGGGATCAAAAAGGAGAAGGAGCAACCAAAAATAATGAAGACAAAAGCGGAAGGGAGAACAGAAGAAGAAAATTGAAAACCAACCCCGCACAGGAGGCAACGAGCGAACGATCCTACAGATCGCATTAGGGTGGGACCAATAAGACCTATCCGCAATGCAAAGTAACCGGGGAGGGAGAAAATGGTCAGAAAAAAAAAAGGCCAGGAGAGGCAAAAGAATTTCGAGAAAAAAATTAGGGTTTGGACAACAAAACAAACGGGACCGGCACACAGAAACAACACGCAACGAGGAGAAACGGGGAGGGGAGAAAAAAACACAGAAATGTTTTGGGTGGGGCGGGAGGGGGGAACAGCGAAGACCGGAAGCAGACAGGAAAATCCCCGACGGGAGAAATCGCACGCGGAGCGCCTTCCAAAAAAAAAAATAACAATGCAGCAAAAAACAACCCACGGCAGGGGAATGAAAAGTCGCCGCTCGAATCCATAAAGACAAAAGGGGTGGCAAATAGTCGATCCATGGGCCGAAAGGACTCTTGTACGAAAAAACCCCCGACCAAAAAAGAAAAGAAAAGAAAACGGAGAGAAAGAAAATGGACAAAACACCGAGAGGCGGGATAGAGCTAGAAAAAAAAGAATCAATTCAATATGAAGACAAACACCAGGCATTGTCAAATCACACGCAGTAAAGGCACGTACCAAAGAAGAAATGTAGTAAGGCAAACATCTCTCAACGCTCACAGATTGGCGGCACAGAAGGAGAAAGATAACTACCAAAAAAAAAGTGAAGGGGACTTGATGTCTGCAAAAGGATGGGAGGGCATTTGCGGATCACCAAGAAAAAAACAAGGGAATAGATATTGAAACAGTTACAGCCAGCAATCCGGACAGACCTCTGAAAAGAAGGGACTGATGGAAAAATGCTCAAAGCAGAAGAAAAAACAAAAATTAGGGAGGCTTAAGAGGATAACAGACCCCCGAGATAAAAGATTCACTAAACGCTGGAAAAATGGACGGGAAGCGAAAACTCGCAAAAGACGACAAGACGGGAAGGGGGGCAACACATCAACTGCGACTGAAATTGAGGGGGCAGCGGGAGAGGCACACTGAAACCGAGCAAAAAAATTTAAGATGGATTGGGAAGGGGAACTGGAGTGAATAAAGGAATTGCGAGGGTAGAAGAAGAGACTGATCCACTTCAGGTGGAATATGAGGGCGGGGGTTAACAGCGGAACACGGGAAAGGGATCGACTCTTTGATTCAACACCGGAGACTGTAGGGATACGATGGGCCGCAAGGGAGGGGGGTGGGCAGAGTGCATTGGGATCATTGAGGGGGGGGAAGGAGAGCACGGGCGACGCAGACGGTCCGATAAAAGTACAGAGCGGGGGGCACATAACCCCAAACAAACCCCAACCTAAATAATTGCAAAAAGAAAGGGAAAATACTCGGCGTTTTGGCAAGAGGGAAAAAGGGAAGAGAGAAACTAAGATCGCGACAAAGGGATCTTCGAGCAAAGATCGTGGCAGGCGCACAGGAGGCCATTAAACGGGGAATGGACCGGGGAAGAAGCCAAAAAAGGAGGTCGGCGCCTAGAAGAGTTGGGAAAAAAAGACGACAGTCGAAAAAGGGAAACGAAGGTTCGTATGAAGGCGAGCAGCAAAAAACAAGGTGAACAAAGAATGAGGCCAGACGTATCACGCTAAACCAAAAGGCGCGGGAACGGGGTAAAGTTAGGGGCTCTACTGGGGGAGACACAGACCAGATGACAATAAGGTAGCAGGGGGAAAGAGAATGCGCTTGATTCTCCAGGTGAGGGTAGGAGATAATGTAAACAAAGATCGGCCATAGAATTGGTGGGGGGGGTAAGTATCGGTGGAACAGAGTACAATGGCAAGGCGTATGTGAAAAAAGGGAGGACCAGGGGGGGGAGTACCGGTCACCGTTTGGCGGTATGGTAAAAACGAAGGGTCCACGGCGATAAGCCAAAAGGAAGAGGGCAAAGATGAGTGTGACAGCAAATAAGATTAATGCTGAAGCCAGAACTGGAAAAAAAGAAGCTGTCAGTGGGGTAAAGAAAGTGGGAGGGGGGGAAAAGAAACATCGTAAATAGGGGGGTGCAAGGGGATGGGAGGGTGAGCATTTTTGCAATAAAAAAAACGAAAAAGCGTGAGATCGGAAAGGGAGCCAAAAAAAAAAAAACAGAGGCTGCAAAGGGGGAGGATGGTGTAAATCACATATGCACGAAAGAAACTAGGAATCTAAATTCAAGAGGCCTTTTATCAAGAGGCGAAGGAAAAACAGCTGCTATCGGTAGGTGAAAAAAAAAGGACGTAACACACGTACGGGAGTTGCGGGGATTAGTGTCGGGAACCCAGGCGGACATAAAAACGAAAAGTACCATTTTACTGACCGAGGCGGCAGTTAAAAGGTGTGCAAGGGAAAGACGACAGGGGAAGAGGGATGGAGGATTTGATGTTGGTTAACAGCCCCGAGATGCTAGAGGACAAAGAGGAAAGTCTAGGGAAGGGAACAGGTTGACAGCAGGAGATGGCGGATAGGACGGAAGGGGTGAGCCATAGTCACATGTTAAGAAGAGGTACAACAGAATCGTTCTGAAGACGGGGGAAGGAACAAGAAGTGTGTAACTGTAAGAACCGAACCAAGTGCGAAATAGATAGCAGTGGGGGTGGTTAAAAGCAAGGCAGTAAGCAATCAACGGGTTAGTTGGAAAACGTGAAACAAATCAACCTTCCAGAAGAAATACAATGAGACACCGGGAAGAATTGAGGTAAAAGAAATAGGGGACACAATCCGAGAAGGGGATGCCAGGCACTGTGACTTAGAAAAAAGGAGGGGAAGGGTGTGCGAGTGTATATTTGGAGGAAATTCATAGTCTGTAGGGAGATGATGAAGGTGAAGCAGGCGCAGCGCAATGTCAGCAAGAGCCAGATAGAACGGAGCGCATGAGCGGAAAGCAAGACAGCGAAAAAGAGAACAAAGCCTAGGTCGTAGACAAGGGGAAATTGCAGGGATGCAGCTGCAAAGAAAAAGAAAAAAGAAAAGCCTGAAATACAAAGAACAAAGACGTCGACATTTCAACCGAGGGGAGGGATAATAAATCTAAAAAACAAACAACGGAATAAAAAGGCAATCAAACATCGGTGAAGATGTCGCACATGGGGGACTTTAATGCGAGAGGCACCACGCCGCAAGGCTCGAAGAACGTCAGAATAAAAAAGAGACTCTGGAATTTGATAACGAGCGACAGAAGGAGGAGAGGCAGTGAGGGGAGGAACCACAAAAAATGAGTTGGGCGAAGAGCGATAAAACGCACATCTTAATAACAAAACCATGGAGAACCAAAATCCATCAGATAAAAAGTGAGTAAAAGAAAGCACAAACAAAAAAACCTCAAACAGAACAAAAGCATGACCGGAAGAGAAGACACGAGCTTTAAGGCATAGTTAAAAACGGGCAAGCGAGAAGCCAACTTCCGAAGGGGAGTAAAACCCACGATCAAAAAACTTGTTAACACACAGTCAAGAATGGAGCAGTTGCCAGGAGGTCCAACTAAGAGGTGAAGAAATTGGGGAAATCGGGCAGAAAAAGGAAGTCTCACTCCAAAGTCAGCACATCGAACAAGCGGTAACGAAGCCAAAGCGCCTAATAAACCTCGTTCAGATGAGAAAAGGAAAAGGCAGCGGCGGATGCTAGTACATGCCCCCTAAAAAAAAAGACCCGGTAAACCCCGTAGAACACTCTGGCACCAAAGAAGGGAGGACCAACGTATGGAGTTGAGACAAACAGCAATCGTGAAGAAATGAAAGAGAGGAAAGGGAACATACTCACTATAAATACGCCAGATAAAAAAAGCCAGCGACAATGAATACGGCCGAAGCAATTGTAGACACGGGTGCAGACAGAAGAAGCGCGACTTCTTGTTGCAGAAAGAAGGAAAGCCCTCTCGAGCGAATGCAAACAAAATGGGAAAGGAAAAAAGGGAAGCCTCAAAAAATGGAAAAAGTTGGCCGAAAGGTGAAAAACAACAATGGATAGCCAGCTCCGGAAAGAGGCTAGAG
>Ga0179593_1493644_pt1 | contig 14335 bp, 19 predicted proteins | sample CZODoug2_1_08_16_FD_185931 | JGI IMG/M metagenome (GOLD analysis project Ga0179593, IMG submission 185931) | Vadose zone soil fungal communities from Angelo Coast Range Reserve, California, USA - CZODoug2_1_08_16fungal (PacBio error correction) | ecosystem: Environmental > Terrestrial > Soil >...
TTTGTTGGTGGCCAAAGAGGGCTTGCCGGGAGGCTTCGGAGAAATTTGGGCGGGGGCTCGACCTGGGGATGCAATAGGGGAGCTTTACGGGTAGACCTGAAGCGAAGAATAGATGGTGTGACGAAAAAATGTATCACTGTTTAAAAAGAAACTGTCAAAAAAGGCATCTTTGCGGGAGCGAGCTCAGTGGCGAGAAGGGGAATGGAACATCATCTAAAAACCTTTGTCCCCTGGGTCCGAATCAAGGTTCGGGAATGAATACTGACATGCGGCAGAGGTATCCGGTATAGAACAACCAAAACACAGAAGGAAGGGGGGGGAAAGATGGTCGTCCCAGATAGAAAGGGGGGGAACAGTTCTGTGTCACTTCTCTGAGTAGTTTCATGGCGGGGAACTGTTTATGAAGGTGGCGGTGGGGAGAACTCGCGCAACGGTGGCCCTTAGCTTGGGGTGGCAAGGGAATTGGGGGGGAACCGAAACGCGACAAAGGGGTGCTACTAAGGGTTTGGGCAGGAGGGGGGGTCCTGAGGGAAAAGGTTATATAGCGTGAGAAAAAAGGGACTTAGGAAGGGGGGGTGAAACTAAAAACAAGATTCACATTGCCCAAGCAGGAAGACCTGAAAAGGTGGGGGTGCGTGCTGCTTGCTAGCAAACGTCCTCCTAAAAACTCCAAGGAAACGGGGAGGAAACAAGGGGGAGAACAGAGAGGAAAAGCGCCAGGGGGGTCAAGGACGAGGGGGTCGCAAGAAATCTGAAAAGAAAAACTCTCGGAGTAGAAACCGTTGGGGTATAGGGGGGGAGTGCTACGAAACAATAGATTGCAATTGGGGGACGGAAGCGTCGGGGCTTGGGAAAGTTAAAAAAAAAGGTGAACAAAAAATGTGCCCAGGCCCATGTCAGAAGGAGATGGAAAAAACTTAAAGGAGGCGTTGATGGCCGCAGAAGAGAAGAAAGGTTGGGGGGGCGTGAGGTGGTCGGTAGGGAAACAGGGTATGCGATTGTTGGATAAGTAAAACTTTCCAAAAACTGTCGTGGCCGAGTCGATTCAACCACGGGAAAAAGAAAAAAAAACGAAACCTCAATAAACGTACGTCATAGGAAGTGGGACGACGGCAGGTTCGAAAAAAAATTGGCTTGCCGAGGGATGGTGCGGGGGAAGCGAGAATGAAGCGGGGGGGAGGAAATTGGCGTTAGTTGTTGAGTGGGAGAAATGGAGGTATGGCCAACTGATACGTAATGCGGCAGGGGAAAACAGTTTTTCCCCCGATGTAGAAGGGTGCCCGGCAAAACAAGATGGGGACATTGTTGGGGAGGGTTGGGGGCGCGCAGCAGCGGGGAAAGCACTGGTCAAACCGGGGGAAAGAAGTTTTAGCCAATGCCGGCAACACACAACACCGAAAATCTGCACGCGTTTTCGGGGTGCTGTGGCAGGGGGAGGGGAACGCCGGGAGAAAGGGGCCCCGCTGGAGGATGTAACGCAGGAGAGGAAACCGCAGACGCAACTACGGAAACTGAACCCCAGCGGGGGGGAAAATTGAACGATTGAAAAAATGCTGGAAGGGGAAGGAAGAGTGCAGAGGGATTCAAGAAATTGCCGGGAGCTGTGGGGGAATTTCGTGAAAAATGAGTAGAGAGCTGGACCTAGCAGATGGTGGTTTGGTCGGGTGGCAGAGAGAGAACAAAAAAAAAGGAGGAAAAGATACCTAAGAAATCTGAATACCATCAAAAGAAAGCGGGAAAGCCAAAAATCTCAACATCACTTACCGCAATAAAAAAAGAAACAGAGGACACGGAAATAGGTTGGTAACCGGGGGGGCGGGAAACGGCGGGCGAAAGAAAAGCCCGCAGAGTCGCAATTTGGTGAACTAAGGAATCTTTTCTATCTTACGGGGGGAGAAACAGGGGAGGGTTACATCAAGCCGGGCCCTGCGAGCGGAGAACAAACAACCTCCAGTGCCCCTGACTAGCAGCCGACGCCGTGTGGGGGGACGTGAAGAAAAGATTCGGTAGGTGGGGAGTCAGGGAATGCCAAGCTTACTTTTGCACAGCGCCAACCTAACAACATCCCACAATCCTGTTCGGCAGGGAAGAATAAAAAGTGGGAGCATGGCAACGGAAACCTACAGGAGGGTATATTACTCGAATGGTGGCCAAACCTGCTAAACCTCGAAAAAGATCAAGGAAAAAAATCAGACTCAGAAGGAGGAGAGGAGTGTTCTTAAGCCTAGAACACAAAACAGAAGCCGCTAAACCTGACTGAATCCGAGCTCCCGGAAACCCAACGGTAAGAAAAAAAAAGCAAGGCGGCTGGGAGGGGGGAATGGACGTATCGAGGCATGAGTGGAATCTATACACCCGCGAAAAAAATGCGAACGGGGGAGAAGACCGAAAAAAAAAAGAGAATAAACACACCCTAGTTGGCAAGGGGCATTCGGCAAGGGGGAATGGAATTTCCGTGGAAGCTGAAAAACAAAAGGGAAAAATTCAGACAAGGGAAAGGGGAGGGATCTGAGAGGAAGTGAACCAACTTCAGGAAGAGTCTAAAATCGCCCACGGCACCATCGCCTGTCGCTGGACAGAAAAAAGTTGCTTACTGAAAGGGGGGCCAACTTAAGGTAAGGAAAAGGAGAAAGGCCGGTCACCTCAATCCGTGGCTTCGGATGCAGGTACCTGTTTAGAAACAAAACGAAAAGACTTTAACCAGGGGGAGGCAAAAGAGGGAGGGTTTCCTAAAAGAAGGGGTTTACATAAGAAATCATACCGTCGCACGTGATCAGTCGCCTGGATGAAAAGGGGAACACCCGAAGAGAAAAAAACTTGATTTTAGGGAGTCGAAGGGCAAAGAAGACTTAGAGAGGAAAAATAATGTGCAAAATGATCCACCAGAAAAGGAAAGGTCTAGGATTTACGGACAAACGGATCAAGTTCGAAATAGAGGGGGGGGATGGTGAAGCTCTGTAGGAGCCACCATAACAATCGCTTAGTCCAAAAAAAAAACGAAAAGTGAACTACAACCAGGTGAGGAGCTCTTCGGCCCAACGCCACCACTTATCGCTTCCTCGTAAAGAAGCAACAAGGAAACTACTGTTGTTACATGGGGGAAGGCAGTCAGGAATAGATCCAACTTCGATTCGCGCATCCCCAAAGAAGAGAGAACGAAAAAAGGGACACAGAGGGTTTATCAACGTTACTGGAGCGCCCACGCAAGGAAGTCTACAAGGAAAAGTCAGGTGAAAACAAGCTCCGGAAAAAAAAAAAAACAACACCACGAGGGAGAGATGTGGCCGTGGTGCGGTTTCCTAGATGGGCTGCCGCCTTACATCCAGTAGGAGGGGTATTTGGGGAGGGGAGGGCGCAATTGCAAGTTAAGGAACATCTGAGCGGGCCTTCCTTTTGACACCTAACTCCATATCACAGGGAAAGACTGAAAGTCCAATCTGTTCAGAAAAAATTAACGGGGAAAGGATTGGGTTATGAGAAGCTAGAGATTAAATGGAAACGGCGACTTGAAGGAAAGAAATGGTTAATCGAAGGGGAGCTTGTACCCTAGCTGGCCTTTTCACCAGCCACAACGACTCACAGAGAGGTCGCAGATATGAAGGGAAAAGCTTGAGACACAATCACTGGAGGGTGGGTCACAGATGTTGTTGAGAAGCATGCGTCCTAAAAGATTGAGGGCCGTAGAGAGGGGCCGTAAAAGCCACGGTTTAATGGTAGCAGTTGAAGAACGAGACGATCACGTTGTAAAAGTACTGAATTACGGTTTGACGGGGGGATGCAAAGTTGGATGACATAGGGACCGGACAAAGCAAACGTTAAGGCTTTTTTGGGAAACGAAAGCCCTTCATGGCCGGCATCCAGTAAATGGAAGGAAAGGAAAGAGGGCGAAAGTCCACGTACAGCGAAAAGTAGGAACCGTAAGAAAGCATACTCCAATCTATACCACTAGCAAAAGGGAAAAATGGGGGAATGGGGGAACGGAATTGGGTCTCTAGAATCAAAAGAAGTGATGGAGGCAGCACCTTTGCCTGATCGTTGTGAAGGGGACCTACACCGATGCTGGGGTGGGTGGGAGGGGTGGCTTAGTACACCCAGGCTTCCTTAAAATTACCATGCCCGGGGGACAGTCTACCGTCACCCACTAGCGGTGAACCGGTAATCGGCTTGGGGTGGCGTTTCTGTTGAGGGAGGGGGGAAGGGGGATCTGTGATGGAGGGACGCAACAAATAACGGGCCGCAAAGGACCAACGCGCTCCATGGGAACTTTGAGACGCTGAAGAGAATGGGGACGGGAAGGGGACTACTAGGCGGTGACGATGGGAGCTGAATCACTGCTAATGCCTGTGGGGGGGGCAGAGTGCTCGGAGAAGGCCGGTGGGAACGGGAATTTACAGGAAGGTTCTTAGCGGCAACGTGACAACCAGGGCCATTGAAAACCGTGTGACTGAAAATAGGAAAGGGTGGGACTGGGGGAGGTGGGGTTGGGAAGCTAAAGACAGGTAAACAAGCCCCGAAAGAGTTTTGACCGTCACATAAAACTTCCTTCAAGGAAAAGGGGGAAATATCAAATTGAGGGGGGGGCTGAAAGTTGCTGCTGTGATTGATGTAGGGTGCAAGGATTTTCGAGGGGAGGTAATACAGCGCGATGCAAGGCTCACGACGTAGAAATGCTCAAATCTGTTGGGTTTCGGAAGGTGGAGGCTGGCACGAGGGAAATCAAGGTCAGGACACACCAACTATTCGGGGGGGGAAGGCTTGTCGTGCGGATCGTGAACGTGAGAGACGTGGGTGAGCCCCAGGTGTTTTAGTTGGGTATCGAGGGCTTGTTGGGGGGAGGGAGCTACACACAAGGAGTAGTGAAGAAAAACCCGAAGTGAAAAAAAAAAACCTGGGCGCGCGCGGGCTCACCCCATCATTCCCTAGGGAAAAAAAAAGCCGAAAGGCGAAAGAAAAAAGGGGGAATCTATTTAAACTGGGAGACCACGAATCAAATCCAAGAAGGGGGAACGGTCACGAACAAAACAACGAGTGGCGAGTTTCTCCTTTGCGAGGCTAAAGGTTCTCGTGGTTATTAAATCACGCGAAAGCCGGAAAAGCCAAAAGAGGGAAATAATGAATAAAGACCCGACGATGCAAAAGACAGACGCAAAAAAGTGTACTGTGAGTCTCTCTGAAAAGTCGGAGAAGGGGAAGATCGGGTGGGGGTCAGCGCGAGAAACCCATAACATAGAAAGAATCTCTTTTTTGTTCGAACCGGTCGGACAAGGGGGGGGGGGGGGGGAGTCCACGAATTGGGGTATTAAGGAACAGCGATTGTTTAAGAACGGACAAACAACCAAAAAGATAAGTCCACCCGCAATAGGAAAACAGCGAGATGACTCGTTGATGCCGATAAGACGAGGCCACAAACCACATCGTAAGGGGGAAAAAGTCAAGCTAAAAACGACCAACGGAAAGGAGATGAAGCACGTACGGTTCTGATTGCTTAAGAGACGACAAGAATCAGGCATAGGGAAATGTACACGAAAAGGCGGGACAAGACGCGTAATCCGAACGACAAGGACGCGATCCGCCATCAAAAAGGGGTGACCTTTCAAGGGGCGGAACGGCCATGAAGGGAATGGCCTGGAATACACAGCACGTACGGAAGGCACAAATGTCACCTCAAACCTCACGGGGGAGCGACTCAAAGAGGAGGAAGTATGTGCGCGATTCGAAACGGGACCTCCAACAAAAAATCCGCTTATGCTGGAAAGAAGGGCGTGGCGTATGCAACGGGGCCGGGGGACGTGGCTATCTTGGAAAGAAAGAAAAGGGGCACGAAAATGTCCAACGTTCGAAAGGACGGCAATGAGAGGTTCTCACATACGACCAAAAAGAGTACAACGACCGTTTGTCGGCCACCGAACGTCGAGACTCAGGAAACAAAAATGGCGTTGACGCCGCCCCAGTCTCCCCGTCAAAAAAAGATGAGGGCCGGTGCTCCGATCTGTTGCCGTCAATGGCCACGCTTGGGGAGAGAGCGGTTCTCCATCCTTCACGCAGTAGAAAGCGGCCAAAATTACCCCAATCATGAACCAAAGTTAGAAAGTAGGCTTTCTGGGAAGGGACGCGCAGAGCGGCATAATTCATTGTGTGCAAAGGGGGGGAATGCGCCTGGCGCAGACCAAAAAAAAATCGTCAAAAGAATAACCGACAACCCGCATGGGTCGGCCACCGGCGGGCTCCACTGAGAGCGCACCGATCCGAATGGCATTCGCGTTGACCTAGGAAAAGAAAAAACACCAGGGGAAGGTGAAGAAATAGCAAAGGGTCAAAAACGGGGCCGGAGCTTCGGCGTATTCGTCGAAAAAAGGAAATCGCCAAGTGTTTCTCAACGTGACTGGGAGCGGCCAAGGCATAAAAAGGAATCCCTGCGTAAGAAATCCATGGCACCCCAGCTCTCGCAAACAAAAAAGGAGGATGAGCCGCGGGATGTGGTTGCGTAAATGGGAGGGGCCTTAAAAACTGACCAGACAGCTAGAGGGGGATGAAAAACTGGCTAACGGAAAAAGAGTGGCGAGGCCCTGGAAGGGGGGCCGCTAAGCGGCCACTCTGGGATCAAGGAACGGGTGTTCCGGGACAGAAAAAAAAGGGTTAAACCAGGGAAGGGGGTGCTGTAGGTAACGAGCTGATCGGATTATGAGAAGGAAGGCCAAGGTGATGTGGGAAAAAAAGAATGGGTAGGAGTGACTTAGACCCCACCGAGGAGTCGCTGGAAAGGAAGCGAGTATCAAACCAATCACTATATGAAAGGGGGTCCCGAATGCACGTTAAAGAGGCAGAGGGTGAGCCGGGTGGTTCAAGCGGGGGGGGGAGGTAACCGCATGCGTGCCTCGATCTAATACCAGAAACGGCTGCTGGGGGGGGGCTATCAGGTGGACGAAAAGGTTTTGGATGCGGTGACGGCGTCACGCAAGGGTAAATCCGGGGCGCCAAACGGTTACTTAGTCGGGGGACTTCGCCGTACATCCCGAACGAAAAAGGGAGTTGATGTGCCGCTGGCTTTAGAACGTAAGGACACGTAACGAGAAGAAGGGGGGGAGGCGACCCTTAAACATCCATGAGGTCGCTCTTAAGGGGGCGAATGGGTGAGCGCACACAAAGAACGAAGGGAAAGGCCCGCGTTGACTTGGGGAAAAAAAAGACGGGCCTGGGGGGGCCGAGAATGGTCGGGGTGAAGGGACCAGGGGAAATGATTCATTCATGGGCGGGGGCAGGGGCGGGGGGGGGGGGGGGGGCGGGGACGGGGGGGGTTGGGTGGGCCCTAGCGGAGGACGCCGAAGTCGCAGGGAGGCGGGCGTTTACCTTAAAGCCGGATAGAGAAGGGGTGAAATGGAAAAGGTAATATTCAACCAAATCAGCCGATCTGCGCTCTTCAAGCCAAAAAGGCAAGGCCGGACTCAGAGGGGCTGGTTGGGGGTAAGTTCTAATAGGAAAGAAAAAAAAACGAGGGTTCAGGGGATGGCCGGGGGGGGGAGGGAGACAACGCGTATTGCGCTGGTATTGTCTGAAATTTATTCGTATGTCTTCGTCAAGGTAAGTTTACAACCAGGAGAATGAATATTGAAAGAGGAGGGAATTTCAAAGTCCAGGGTAGGAAGTGGCGGCGATCGTGGGCTGGGTGAGTGATTTGCGCGACACAACATCGTGGACATGGGACGGTGTAAAAGGAACTCGAAGGGTACCACTGCCGGACGCAACGTCGGTTAGGTGAGGTTGTGCGGCGTCATGGAACAGGAGTTCCTTGAATTAAAGAAAGTGAGAGGGGGGGCAGAATTGTCCGACAACGACAGAAACTTGCGCAAAAGTTGGGCGTTTCAGTGACCGATGGCTCTTGCATTTCCCGCTGAGAAAAAAACTGAAAGAGCAAAAGATGGAAGGGGGGGTCCTGGTGGGACTGCAAGAGAGTTCAGCTGGGGGGTTAGATGTTATAAAGGATGTAGTGGGGGGTAAATTCGGGTTTGGGGCGAGTCCAACAACAACTAAAATGCCAGATGAAAACTAAATACGATAAACTAAAGGCTCCAGAATCAGCGCAGGCAAACGGCTCTTGGCCGGGACATGCCCCGCTGAATGCAGGAAAAAAAAAAAAAGGAAGGGGAACTAAACACTCAAAAAAGGGGGCGCATTACCTTCGGAAATAAGGCAAGGAAGTAGCAGGTTACACGAGGATACACCTAAAAGCTAAACCCATTGAAGAGGAGAAGGACAGGACGCCGGCCACTTTTTGAGGTGACTAGAAGAAATAGTTGAGGGGGTGAACCGGAAGACTCTGTTTGCGCGCACAACGCATAAAACAACCAACAAAAGGCCCACTAGGAGTGGAAACGACACGGGACTTGTTGGTTTCGACCATGGAACTGGGGAGGAACGCCGTTTAATTTTACACAAGTCGAGGGTTTTGAAGGGCCCGACACCCAGCCGGAGATCTCCCTTGCAGAAGAAGACCTCAGTTGATTCTCCGCCTCCTAGCAGACACCGCGCATCCGTAAAGGACAACGTGGCCAATAAACACTTCGACCGATGCGGCCGGTTGGATGAACGTAATGATTTTGATGGAAGATCTGCACGGAACACTCGGAGAACGCGTTCAGAAGAAAGAACCGAACAAAGCCGACGGAAACACATCCAACATGTAGGTCGGACCATGGCAATGGGAATATTTCATGGAATCTAGAATAAAGACCACTGGACAGACATCAGAACCAGGGGGGCACGTGGGGGGCGGCGAACACTTCCTACCGAGTTTAGGGGGAGAACGACTTCGTTCTCTTTGTGCGAGATTCATTCGGGCGCACGCACGGCACAGAAGCGCGGGGGCGCGTGTCATCATGTCGTGGCTGACAGTCATCCGGTGATGGCTCTGTAGGGAAAAGGCAGTGAGAAAGCCAGCGGCAAGATCAAACACAATGAAGAAAGCTTCAGGAGGTGAGACAGAGAGGGACAACGGACCACGAGACCATTGCGGCTTGGCGAGAAAAAAAGAGAGTGAACTATGGAGTGGAAAGGCCACTCGAGGGTGGACAGCGGGCGCGCTTGATCAACGTTCACCCCTCCCGTGCCTTTCCAAAGGGTCTAGGAGGGATTTGAAGGTCGCAGGGACTACAAGACCCCTGGAAACCAACGAGAAAAAATCGACGGCCCACCTAGACCGCTAACGCTTGCGATTTCTCCTTCCGTATATCCAGAAGTGAGGGGGGGAGCAGGTTTGGGAATAATGCGCAAAGGAAAACTCTCAACGCAAAAAAAGATCGGCACCAGGCCCCATCCTGAAGAAAGATATTTCAAAAAAAAGAATTTAGAACATAAGGTTTCTTTCATATCAAAAATATAAAAAGGGAAGAATCTTTGATAAGAAGAGAACCGTACCGCATACGAGGGGCCCTGTCCGCCACCGTTCAAGGTCAGTCACCAAAGAGGAGGCGTTCTTAATAGAAAATGCCTCGATGTTGCAAACGGGAAAAAGGAGCGGCATATCAAAAGCAAAAAGAGACCAGGAGAGGCTCAGTTAAAAAAAGAAACAGGACTCAAGAAAAAAACCCCACAAGAGGGAAAGCTCAACGAATAAGATGGGGCGGGGTTACGGGCCGCACGAAAACTTGGGGAGGGAGGGTGGAGAGTTCGGCCGTTCACGGTTAGCAAAAAGTTTAGACGGGAAGGTGGGGGGGGGCCTCGCAAAAAGAGAAGGGGCAAGTATCAAGGAAAATTGGGACTTCCGCGTCCAAAACTATTCACCGGGGTTTGTCTGTGGAGCGCTGCCATCGGGAGAGGGCGCTAGAATTTACCCCCATTTACCGCGGGAAGGAGCAAGTAGAAAACACATTGAAGAGGGGATTTAGAGTCTACAATCACCACGCACCACTTCCATCGTAGTATTCCCGAATAGGAAGGCGGCGGCGATGGTTGAAGGGTTGCCTTCAGGTTGCCGCCGGATCCGGGTTGCCGGGTCGAACAGGAAAAGGCCCAAATGGGGTTTGTGACCTGTACAAGTGATAAAGGGCGATCATGCGGACAGCGGGAGGGCGCGTTGCAGAACGCAGGGGGGTGGGGAATCACTTCATCGATCTTGCCCGGCACTGCGTGGAAAAAGAACTGGGGTGAGGAAGAGGCGCATTGACCCGAGCCAGACTTCTTGAAAGTGAAGAAAGGCGGTGAAAGGGTTCGACCAAGAACGAGCGACGAGAAACCAAACATGGACCACGCGACATTAACTTGTGGCTGTGGGGTCCGCCCTAATAATGGCCAAAAGGGGAGGAGACAAAAGTCCGAGAAGGTTATTGTCCACGCGTTCCCTTGATAAAGAAACTTCTTCCTTGGGATTTGGGGGGAACCGCACCATAGGACAATACTATGAACAGGACCATGGTGGCTAAAGTCACAAATACTGTTGATGGACGGGCAAGAAAGTCGCGGCTTTGTCGGGATCTGATGGTAGAAAAGGAAGCGCGGGAGACGCTGTGGGTGCTTCTTTCAGAAAAATCATTCGGGAAGGGGGACTATGAAACCGAATACTAAGCCGGCCAGATGACCGTGGAGGAACGGACGGAGCGACTTTCGGGGGGAGGAGCTTGGGCGAGGGGTGAAGAGGGGGGAGTTGCTGAAAGACAAAAGTAATCTTTTATTTGGGTTGTCAAGGGGGTATATAATTTAGGTAAAGGGTAATTGTCACCAAAAAAGTCGAGGTCCAGTGATAATTCAAGGGGGGGAAAAATGAAAGGGGCCGAAAGTTTAGCCGTTAGGGAACAATTCGGAATGGTGTTGGGGGGTGGCTAAAGGGGAAGCGGGTGTGTGGAAAACTGGTCAAACGCCCCGAAAGGGGTGAGACAGGACACGAAACTTCGTCGCTTCAAACGGAGGGGGGGAAGGGGTGTGTCTTCTTGGCGAATTAAGCCGAGCAGGTGGGTTGGGAAATTGGCGGGTCGGAATACTTCAGCCGCTTCGCAAAACGGAGAAAACGCGCCCACAGTTCTTTAAATTCTAGGATGCGAGGTCGCCGGAACGCGAGCTGGAAACTGAAATTCAAAAGGCCGGGGGTCACTGTTTTCTAGGATCTTAAATCGGACTGGGGAGCCAAGGGAAAGCTTTTATGGAGGTTGGTATTCATAGGAAGGGCTAACTCACGTAAGTAGAGAATGCAACCAAGAGGTACAACATGAAGGGGGAGCAGAGGCTCACAACGGGTCCGAACGTTTCAAAAGAAAGAAAAAGAAAACGCAAAAAATGAAAGTGCAAGGGTTAGCAAAATGCCCGCGGCGGCGCATTCATGCGGTCCCCTGGCACCAGGGAGACACAGCTTTTCGATAGTCATCGCTCCAAGTAATTAGGTATGAATCACGAAAAAACGGAAACCCTTCGAGGCAGACATTGGGGAACCTACGACACGCCGCGCGGTTATACGGGAAAAAAAAAGGGAGGGACGGGGAACTTAAGTCCAAAAAAGAGTTGGTTTAAGCAACCAACATCAAACAACAAGATCGTGCGCCGGCACACTGGGTGAGGAAAGAGGGGGGCGCCAAGCCGGGGGGTGATATATGAAAAGATAGGGAAATTCCACCGCCTACCAGCTAACATTGCAGACCAATAACAGTCAATTGAGAACTCAGAATACCCTCGTCAACAAGAGCAGCAAAGGAACAGGAACGGCGTGAACACTCCGGGCAGCAATACTACACAGGGAACGGGAGGGCGTAATTGAAGGGGGATCGATATAAAGGAGCGCAATGGGAACTGAAAAATCGCACCGCGCGATCCTAACGATCCCAGACAAGAAATCCCTTAAAAATAAGGCAGGTTAAGACCAACGGTAGGGGGAGACCATGGTGGATTCAAGGTAGCCCTGTTAAGCCCGAAATACAAGCCGGCATCAAAAGCACCAGGCGGGCGAACATGGAAGAACGGAAAGGGTCCTAACAAGTAGTCTTTGGGGAGGGAGAAAGAAAATGGCGCCAACGCGCCGGAATGGCCGCATATGTCGTTGAACGGTTCAAAAGTGGAACTGAAGCGTTCTTGATACGCCAGCTACACGATCGGCAATCGGGGACTCCTGGCTGAGGGGAAGCAGGATCACGTGGGTAGGCAAAGAAGGCACCGAAAAAGGGACGGACCGTGGTTGGGTCTGAAAGGAAAATCTCTAAGGGCCGAAAAGCCAATCATTAGGCGTCCAACCCGTGACGAGGCAGTTCTGGAAACATTGAAGAATTCCAAAAAAGGCGGAGGGGGGGGACGGGGGGGGAGGCCGGGCAACGACGTAGTAAAGGACGGGGAAATGAAGGACTCTCAAAGAAAGTAAAAAAAACGCTCAAACAAACGGGCGAGATTTCCGCACGCTATCAAATCGTGGTTGGAAGGGGGATATCCTGAGGCAAAGCGAAAAAAAAAAATGCGCAGTCGTCGACCGGCCGCCCTACGGAATCACATTCGTCAAAAGGTCACTTGTGAACGGACAGAAGTCGAAAACAGAAAAGAAAACCATCCCAAGGGGGAGCGCTTTTGAAACCAGCGAAAGGGGAAAAATAAGGGCGGGGGGAAAAAAAAATTGTCCAACAAAAATCAGATGTTGAAGTGAAAATTACGTTTCCCATCCAGCAGGCAAAAAGGCTGCCTCCAGCGCCACGATTTTCAGCAAAGAAACGAGCGACACAGCTCAAGTACAAAAGAAGCATCCGGAAAGGATCCATCGACCAGTCGCCACCGACCATTCAAACACGGATGGAAAGGAGAGATGGGGGAGGGGGGGGGCGTTTTGTCTTAGGGAGGCGGAAGGGAGAGGGATTGGTGGGCGCGCCAGGTTCAAAAAACGTGCGGCGGCTGCCGTTGGAAACGAAGCGCCGAACTTTGGGGAGCTGACGTTGGAAGACAAGAAGCCAGAGATTTCACCAGGGGTCTGTTGGGGGGGGGGGGAACTGTAGGGAAAACGCTGACAAAGGAGCATTTCCTATAATGTGCGAGGAGACTACAAAGGGGAATAGGACGAAGTTCGGATGTTACATTGGAAAAGGAGGCAAACCGGTGAGCAAAAAAGCAGTAAAGCACACCAAGGGAGGGGGGGTGCATATAAGGACGTCGAAAGCGACTAGGGAGAGGGGGGGAAAAAGGGGAGTCCGTTTTGGACTATGTAGGGTATAAGGTCTGGTTGCCAATCCGTTGCGTTGCGATCGAACCAGGAGGGAAAGTGTCATCGTGTGGGGTGGCAAGTGGTAGAAACTGAAAAAGGCCCGATCCCACGGATACTGTACAGGATTGGAGGGAAAAAAAACGAGGTTTGTAGAGAGAGAGAGTGCGACAACTGTAGTAGTAAGCTGGTGTTGTCTCGCCCCCGGAGAATCAGAACTAATCCCGAATAAAAGAGGACGTTGCCGCTGGTTTCTCCGCCGTTCACAGCAGAAAGGAACCCCGGTGCGAGACGCACGCATATGGAAACGATTCCTCGCATAATGGTCAGGAAAAGGGAGAGAAAAAAGCACGGGAAAAAGGAAACGGCAACGTTGTCCGTGGTTTTGAAAATTGAGCAATCAGTGGGTATGCCCTTTCAAAAAGAGGAACGGGAGCCCATTGCCGAGTCCCGCACACGGGGGGAAAAGAGTTGATGAAGAAGAAGTCGTCGGCGGGGTCGTTGGGTGTGGGGGGTGTGGGGCGGGGGGGGGGGGGGGGGTGGGGAAGGGGGGTTGGTGGGGGTTGGGGGGGTGTCAGCGAGAGGGCAATCTGTTGACCCTTTCCGGACCAAATTTAAGCCGCATCGATTCATAAAAGAAACCCCGCGAGCATCTGACGTTTGGGGAGGGAAGGTGAGGCGGAGTGGGCACAGAAGGGGGAGGGTACTATCGGGTGGCGGTGCGGAGTGGAGGGAGAGCTGGGTCGTGAAGTATAGCTAGACCGTAAGGGGCAAAAAAAAAAAAAAAAAAAAAAAAAAAAAAAAAAAAAAAGAAAAAAAAAAAAAAAAAAAAAAAAAAAAAAAAAAAAAAAGAAAAAAAAAAAAAAAAAAAAAAAAAAAAAAAAAAAAAAAAAAAAAAAAAAAAAAAAAAAAAAAAAAAAAAAAAAAAAAAAAAAAAAAAAAAAACACAAAGGTAATGAACACGGGCCAGAAGAAAAGTTATCCGTGAGGCGAACAAAAAATTCGTGGGACTGGGATGTGGGGCAGGGAGAAAAAAGAAAACAAGGAAAAGGGGAATGAATTCCCTCAGAATGCACATACCAGTCGGCCAAGGGAGGGTTGCATTTGAGGGGGGGGTCTGGCCTCCGGTGGTAGTGAAGAGGGCCGCAGGGAGGGTAATACCACTGAGAAAAAATCATCTGA
>Ga0179593_1496923_pt1 | contig 14334 bp, 25 predicted proteins | sample CZODoug2_1_08_16_FD_185931 | JGI IMG/M metagenome (GOLD analysis project Ga0179593, IMG submission 185931) | Vadose zone soil fungal communities from Angelo Coast Range Reserve, California, USA - CZODoug2_1_08_16fungal (PacBio error correction) | ecosystem: Environmental > Terrestrial > Soil >...
AAGGCAACAATCAGAAGCAACGAAAAAAAAAAAAAAAAGAATACAGGACAGGAAAAAAGGAAAACACCGAAAAAGGGGCAGAACAATCAGAATGCAACGAAAAACGTAAAAACCATCAAAGTACTGAGACGGTGGGGAGCCTATTAAAAAAGGGGCAAAAGGGGGGGTATAAATCGAAAGCTACGACAAAGGGGGGGCAGAGCACTTGGATGGGGGGATGGGGGTTCGGGAAAAAGTGACTGAAAAGGGCGATCATGGGGGGTCGAAAAAAGAACAAACCGTCAAATCGATAAATACAAGATCATCAGGAACCTGGGGAAGGAAATGGACTAGAGGCAGACCTAAATGAAAGTTTTCTAACAGCTGGGGGGGTCAAGACTCTTTTTGGGGGAAAACTGAAAGGACCGGGGAAAAAACAAAGGCGCTTAGACTGAATGCCTAAGAACGCAAACCGTAACCAGAATAGTTCGAAATGCGGTCAAGGGAAAGCCTTCGAATTTCAAAGGAAAAAGGGGTAGCATCGTAAACCTCGCCAGGAAATCGGAGGAAACAAAAAAAAAAGGACCCATTTCTATGAAGGTCAAAGGGGTACACCAAACAGGTATCAGCAAGTATTACAAAAATCCCGTCAAGAAAGAGGAGGGGGGGGGCCCCAAAAAAAAGTGGGATAGGAGGGCCTCGAAGAAAAAAAGTAGGAACCCGACCTTTTCTACTTTCTGGGGAAGAAATGGAAACGAAGATTCAATTCAAAAGAAAAAAGCGGGGGGAAAGGCGGCGGGTAAGAAACAGTTTTCTCAGGAGAGCAGAAAAAAACGGATTCAAAAAGTCCCATGGGTCGAGACTGTGACACGCCGCCAAAAACGGAGGAGCGGGGGGGGAGGCAGCGGGGGGAAAATCCCAAAAAGGAACGCGAACAAAAAAAGATTTTAGGAGGGGGTGTATGGGAAAATCCAGAAATCCTTAACGAAGAAGGACGAGCAACATTGGGGAACCGGTCTTAAGGGTGGTAGGAAAAAAACCAAGAGAGAACTAACCAAACAACGGAACGAACAGGTACGATTGGGGGAAAAGGTGACAACAAAAGGGGAAACGTCGAAGCCTACAGACAAAACAGTGGATGAAAAGATGACGTAGAGTGCAAGTGAACGGCCTTGGTCAAGATCTACGTTTCTGGTTAAGGGTGGTGTGGGGGGGGTGTTCCGAAGTATAAGGTGCAACCAGAACGGGGTGTTCCGGACGGAAGGGACGGAAACGAAATGATCAACCTAGGGGGGGACAAGAGGGGAGGAGAAATAACCTCTTCCCCAATGAAAGGTAAAAGAGATGGTTGTTGTGGGGTAAAAGAAAATCCCAATTTAAAACTTCGGAAAAACCCCCTAACATTGGGGGGGGAACAAAAAAAAGTAAAAGATACGTATTCTCCTTACAACAAACACGCCGGCTATCAGCGCCAAAGGAATCACAAGTGGAGGGGTCAAAGGATCGAAGTAAAAGCATAGAGGCTTACAAGGGTAAGGGGAGGGACGTCCCAAGCACAAGAAAACAAAAAAAAAAAAAAGGCAAAAGCAAGTCGGGAAGAAAAGGGATCGGGACTGTCGCGCTTTTTACGGGGGGGGGGATCACAAAAAAATACAAAATACGAGAAGGGGAGATTCTGAAGGGGAGCGTTGACAAAGGGCACCCTAACAAGTGTCAACTAAGCCAGGAAGGAACCTCTGGTTCCACCCTGAACAATAGGGACAAAGTCCCCCATTAAACCAGAAAGGCGGGGGGGAAAGCCAAAAAAAAATATTGTTACATACATGCTCAAAAAGCAAACAGTGACTCATGGGACCAAGGGGGGGGGAAGGGGAATTATCGACGGTAGAAGAAAAAAAAAAGGGGGTCAAAAGAAGGCTTGAATGTTGGTTCGAGAAGGCCAAATCTTCAAAACCTGGGATTTACTGGTTGCCCCGGTGAAAGGAAAAAGGGAAAAATACACAAAGGAAGCGCTCAAACGAAAAGCAGGGGTTGTAAAGTTGAAAAGGCACAGGGGGTTGGATTCTGAGAAACAATGGATAGAGTTTCGAAGGGGAAGGGGACCCAAAGGAAAGGAAAGGTGGAAAATGTAAAAAACGGGGGGGGAAATCTGGTGAAAACGGTGGGAGGGTGTTTGTGAGGGAAGAACGGGCCGGGGGATTGCGGGCGGTTTGGGGTCGTGGTGCAGGGGTAGTGGGGTTAAAAAAGGACCAAAAGCCCAACGGACGTGGCGACTGCGGTCGACTGAGCCAGGCAGGGCAAAATGAAGAGTCCGGGAAGGCCGGGGGCAAAGTGAAAAGAAGTGAAAAAAAAGAAACACTGTGCGAGCAAAATCCCAAAGAAGAACGAGGGGGACGGTGTGTACCGGGTCCCTTAGAGAAAAAAGACCAAAACCTTCGATTCAAAACCAAAAAAATTAAATCTCTCCTCAAACAAACAACGTGAAGTCGCCCCAAATATCTGGGAGGTTAACCAAGAGTTTTTCCTAGCGGGGAGGTTCGACAGGGAAAAAATAACGGAAAATGGAAACTTTTCGAGGTTTGGCTGGGGGGGGTGCTGACAAAAGGAAAGGACAGTCGAGTTCATGTGCAGACAAAGAAGGTAGGAACACGGCAGGCACTGGGAGACGAGGACAACACCGGGGAAACACCGTACTGTTCCAAAAGCAAGGGAAAAAAAAAAAAAAAGGGAGCAGGGGATAAAAAACACAAACAGACAGATTACATTTGGGTTCAAGGGGGGACACGGATCCGTGGGCCACAAAACAATCCCGATCCGGCCGAAGAAATGGATTCCAAGAGGCACCTAGGCCCGATGTGGAACAAAACCTGACCACCAAACCAAAAAACCGAGTCAGACGGGTTCCGTTGGAGTCAAAAGGAGGGGGAACAAGGGATAACGTATACTGAAAGGGGGGGAGATTTGGCTCGCTAAGACATAGGGGGACAAAAAACAACTGGGAAACTATGAGGTAAAGAACGACCGGGCCTCCAAACAAGCCCTCACTTTAAAGTCCTTAAGAAATGAGCGGGGGGGGGGATGAAGGAGAGGTCTGGTGTTGAGCAACTGGGGCCGGAAGGGGTTGAGAAGGAAGTTAATCCTCAGCCAGGCAGTACCGAAGCAACGTTCGCGGCCATTCAGGGGACAAAAGGAAAGGGACAAAGCGAACGGGTCAGGAACCGGGAAAACGCGAGAACAGAAAAGGAAGACCGTTCGATGAAAAAAAAAGACGCCTGCCAGAGTCTATTTCTAAGTAGGGGGGGGAAAGAAAATGGGGGAACTGGAAATCAGTTTGCGGGTGGCGGAGTAGTAGCGAACTCGGAACCAAGTGTCGGCGAGGGGGGTAAAAGATCTGGAGACAAAAGTCACCCCTTTCGTAAGGTGACGGGACCAAAGGTTCTCCCTTGAAGAACCGGGAGTGAAGTCAGCACAAGGAACTGGGGGAAAAGCCGGTAGACAAATATTTATACCCAAAGGAGAGACAAAAGGTTATTTGGCGAGAGGGGACAGAAAAAACCAGAACTTGGTGTCTGTACATAAAAATAGAAGGGGTGGGGGGGAAGAATCAGCCGCTTGGCATAGGGCACGTGCAGGGGGGATACCCACGTACCGATCTATTGGTCACAACAAAAAGGAAAACAGATTGGGAGTGGAAGTTTGGAACGCCCAGGCAACAGTAGTAAGTGATCGGCTCCCAAAGGGGAAAATGGAAAATTCGGGTGTCACATCTACCCCGACAATAGTCGGCGACTTGAGGAAAAAACAGTCTCATCAAAAAAAGTCCGGGAGAGGAACAAGCTCTGTAAGCAAGGAGTATACAGGTCGCAAGCAGAAAGGGGATAGGATTTAGAACTTGACCTTAAGAAAGGGAACGCTTTCCTCAAGAACGCCGTGGGAAAAGGGTTAAAGAGGGGGAAGTGATTAGTCATGAGTCCCAAAACGACGTTATTAGGAAAAGAGAAAAAAGAACCAAGGGGTGTAATGTGCCACCCTCACGGTAAGAAAAAAAAGAAAAGAAAAGGGAAGGTAGAATCGGATACCTAGGAAATGATCCAGTTGAACGCGGAAGGCAGGAAGGTGTAACATTTGAAACAGGACAAACGACGGGTTTCCTAGATGATATAAAAAATAAAACGTCTAAAGGTAATTCGAAATAGTAGAAAGGCAGCACCATAGCAAGCAGACCTGTGGGGCAACCGGAACGGGTTTTCAAAATCCACGGGGGGAAAACACAAGCGGAATTGAAAAAAAAAGGTAAAGGGGGTATTTAGTACGGGGTCCAGTGATCGTCGTAAAAAATGGGTGGGAGGGAATCATTCTCTAAAAGATCAACAGGAGAAAAAAGGAAAAACCCCTACAAGAAAGAGTGCCTCTAAACGGGGTCACCGCAAAGAAAGACCGATCGTATCAAAATCCGCCACCCAGACAATAAGGATTTCCACCAAAAAAAGCACCGGGGGTGCCAAGGGGAGAAGGGGGAATCAGGTGGGGCTCTTGCTTGGTCTGCAACAAGAAAAGGGGGGGGGGGGGTAACGGGGGGGGGCGTTTCAGAAGGAAATAGTATTTCTCTGGGTGGGACCGGGGGAAGGGAAAAAAGACCGGCTGAAAATCTACATCTACCAACAACAGGGAAGAAAGGGAAAAAGAAGAAAAAAAATCAAACCAAGGACCTCGAAAGGAACCAATTAACAACTAAATAGGAATAACCTGAAGGAAAAGCAACAAAAACAACGAAAAAGAGAAAACAAGCAAGAATGACACAGATCTCCAAACAAAAAAAACAGCAACATTACGGTGGCGGGAATACCGTGTAGTCTGACGGGGGGGGGGAGAGGGGGTATAAAGGCAAGGGGTTAAGGGGGGTGCATCAAAAAAAAATCGAAAAAAAAAGGGTTTGAGGGGACGGGGCAGGGATTATCATTCTCGAAGAACATAAACACAACGCAATCATCGGATAAAAAAAAAAGCATAAATGAGGACTCAAAGACTTACTAACGCAAAGGCAAGGTTAAAACCAAGGGAAAATACGCGTTGTTGTCACCGACCCGTTGGTGACCACGTTTCCTTATTCCTGGACAAGCCACGCGGCGACGAGGGAAACTTCGAACTATCTATGAGAGGGAGAAGGGGAATGAAGGAAAGGAACAAATCCAGGGGAATATCCCGCGAAAAGGGAAAAGAAAGATCGGCCGGCGCAAAAGATGAAGGGCAGGGTAATTGCAGGAACAGGGGGGGTGCCTATTCCTCGACTAAAAAAATTGGGGTAAAGAAAGAAAGAACAAGGGAAAAAAAATTCCGATTCGGATTATTTCATGATGTTGGGAAGAAAGAGATAGATGTGGCAACAGGTGGATCCTGTCCTGACGCACATCAAGAAGGACGAGGGTTTGCTACTTTACGCAAGAAGGGAAAAAAAAGAAAAAAAAAAAAAGTACAGTGAAATCAGTCAAAACATCAAACACATCCAACAGCGGAAAAAACCAAGGGAGGTGCTTATGTGAAACAGGTCGAAATAAGGAAAAGTAAAAAGAAAACATATGCTCACCAAACTAAAAAAGAAAAAGAACTGGACCTGATTCACGAAAAAATTTTGGCCGCGCAAAAACCAGGTGACCCAGGGTCTGAGTCTGGGAGAAAGACGAGAGCGATTGGCACGGCGGGGGAGTGGAAAAAATGAAAAAAGAATGGGCCCCCAAAAAAGTACCGGAGGAAAAAAAAAACTGGCGGAAGGGGGGCGGAACAATAATACAAAAGAAAAAAAAACGTCTCCATAATTGGGGGAACCCACAGAAAGGAGCTGTCGTCACCACGCAACATGGGAAACCGGGGGGGAACCACAAAAAACAGGAGAATTGGGGACTTGTGTAGAGGGGACAAAGCTGGACCTGGGTGGGGTCAAAGAAAAAGGGACAGGGCGCAAAAAGATGGGAAAAAGGGCGGGTAATGTATAGACCGGTTGCAAGACATCAAAGTCAAAAAAGAAGGCATTCTTCAAAGGAACAAGAATAAGACTTTGGTGAAAAGAAAACGGGAGAAAACACGACTAAACACCCCCACACCAAAAAAATCATTGTTTTGAATTTGTCAGGTCCAAGGGTGGGGGGGTCAGGGGTTTTTTGTGGGGAACTTTTTTGGGAAAAGGGAGTTGGGGGTACGAGGCACACGAAGATCTTTGGGGCCAACAAGCAACGGGACACCAATTCTTGGGGAAAGGGGAAAGCAGGAGGGACGGGCGTCAAAAGGAAGGACAATCCACTCTTAAAATCTGACAAAAAAGGGGGAGGGAAAAAGTTCCTACAGTTCAACCGGAACTAGCGCGGGTCTTAAAAAAGGAGCCCGGAAAGATCTAAAACCGGACGGAAGCGTGCGGGGTGTCAAAAGTAAAAATAATTGTGGTAGGAATAAGGGTTTTACTTCACAAGGGGGAAAAAAAAAAGGAGCGAACCAATCATCGTTAGAAAGTCAGGGCAGTAGAACTACACTCATCCACTCTTGACCAGAAAAAGGAATGCAAAACCCGCAAAACGAAAAAACCCTTCAAGACCGATGGGGTGAAAAGAGCAAGGACTCAGTGGGGGCGAAAGGGCCGGGGGGGAAAAGAGAGCAAGTTTCGAAGGGGTGGAAAAAATTGAACCGGGTTTCCCATCGCCAAGTCGATGGGCGAGCCACCCAAAGGAAAGCCCTTCAAGAGTTGAGTGTGTTCTATGTCCGTGACGGATAGGGGGACCAAAGAGCCGGGTGGTGAGGGCAAAGTGTATACAAAGTTGGGGGAATCAAACAAATCGTGAGGGGATAAGCTTTGAATTGCACCACGTAACGGCAAAAGAAAGGGGAAGCGGGTCTGGCAGGGGGGAGGGTTTGTGTATCACTCGACGTGTGGGGACAGTGTTTTTGGGGTTTGGGGTGGGTGTTGGTGTTGCCCCTTTCCACAAAGGGGTCGAAGAACCAAGAGGGTGACATGTGGGCCGCAAGGCAGCAGGAACAGATTCCCAGACAAAGGAAAGCAAACTAAGAAAAGCATCAAAGAAAAACAAGGTGAGGTGGTAAAATTATCTCAGTGGGAAAAAGAAGGAGGGAGATGGACCAACTGGACAAGATAGAAACACATACAAAAAACCAAAACCTTAGGGTTCAGGAAAAGAGAAGAAAGGTCAAGTGGAAGAGGGGAAGTGTATTTCGACACTAAACCAAAGGGAGAGAGTTGTCAAAAGTTTATATTTTGAACTCGGGGAGTAGGCAAGTTTGAACCCCGAAAAGGAGGGGGGGGGAGAATGAAACATCCCCCGGACTGGCGGCGGCGCCCGGAAAGGACGAAGGAGAGAACCAGCACCGGACCATATTCAAGGTTGTCAAGGGTTGGGGAAAAAAATAACTATGGGGTCACAAAGGCAGATAAAAACTTAGAGACGAATGGTCCAAAAAGGGCCACACACCAAGCCAACGAATGTATAACGAAAGCGAAAGACCAGGGGACACACGGGCGGACAGTTGATAGGACACGAGTGGACAAATCAAAACCTCGTCAGCTTGCGGGAAAAAAAGGCACGGCGACAGAGGGCAAACAACCACCATCGGACAACCGACAGGCGCCCGGCAGCTCAAACAGGCTCTCAACCGCAAAAAACCTCGGGATCCCTGGGAGATTAGCACATAGCATTCCCCCAGAAGCTTAGACGCAATGGAAAACCTTTTACTACCATTGCGAAAAAGGCAGCCGGCGGAACATAATCCTCTTTTCTTTCAGGGGGGACAAAAAGAAAGCAGCGGGACACGCAACGAAACAGCTGCCTTATAGAAAAGGACCAATACAACCTTGAGGGGAGAAGAAAACAGAGCCGAAGACGAAAACAGGTTCCGCAACGGCCTGCCCAAACCAATATTTGCAGGGGGAGGATGACGAGAAAAGGGGGACGACCTTGACGGAGTCCGTCCCTTTTTATCTGAAAGGCGAAGGGCGGGAGACTTAAGACGGAGAGAGTGTGTGCCATGGGGTCCAGAGAAAAGTAAGGAGTTAGGGGGAAAATCTCAAAGGAAAAAAGCATTTGTGTTGGGTGGTGTTCACGAGCAGACATAGCTTGTAAGTATTCTCTTGGTGATATACGACGCGATCGGATGCGCTTGCGTTCCTCATCTTGTTGTCAGTGCCAACGGGAGGGAGGTGGGGACCATGCGGGCTTTTTGGGTGGCATTTGGGGGTGTGTTATTCAGTCATCCATCATCCTTCTGGGCGGGCGGGGGTTTTATGGTGCGTAGTTTGCGGTGTTGGGGGGAGAGGAGTAAAGTAGTAGCAGGTAGTCAGGAGGAGACGGGGGGGGTGGGAGTTGAGGGTGGTGAAGGAGAGAGATAGGTAATGGATAGTGGTGGGGGGGAGGGTAGGCGGTGAAGGACCGGTGGATGGGAGGGAAAAAAAAAAGGCCGCGTCTGTGAGTCCTTTGGGTTAGGGAGATTGAAAGCCGTTGTAAGGACCCGGAAGAGGACCAAGAAAGGAAAAGGATGGGGGGGAGAGAGGTTATATCCTGAACAAACATAACTGGGAAAAAAATCGTTCCCAACAAAAGAAAAGGAAAAGGGGGTGGGGTGACATCCTGACTTAGATTCCAAGGGTGGGAAAATCCTTGACTAGGAAAAAAAAGAATGGGGGAAAAACCCTACCTATCGAAACTTTGGGTAGGGGGGGACGGGGCCAGCAGACTCAACCAACCGCAAAAAAGGAGGGCACCTTTTCTAGGGTAGCAGGTGGGGCTTTGCTATTTACCGATGACACCCTAAGACCAATCAGGTCAAATCTTCCGATGGAATAAAAGGCAAAAAGAGCCTCATCGTTTTGAAGGGGAACAAAAAGAATACCCGTGGGGGGGAGAAATCAAGGGACCATGGGAGCGTAAAAGGGGGCCGGAGAAAACGCCGCCGGCCTCATCAGGTGCTGGGAAGGGAATTCATTAACAAGGGAAAATGCAAAAGTCCGAAATTTTAGTCGGAAAAAGAAAAAAGTGCAGGGGGGGGGGGGAGGGGAGAGCTTCTCACGGCGAAAAAAACCGGTAGAACAGGACGAAAATAGGAAGTGGGAAAAAGAAGAAGGGGGGGAGTGTAGCCCCCGTGAAGGCCAATGGGAAAGGGGAACGGGGAGAGGGACGATCTGAATATCCGTCACCAAATCAAAAAATGTCAAAAAGAAAAAGGGGCTCGAAAATAGTCAGAAGTAAAGGATGACAGTGAACGGTGCACCAAAGAAAAAAAAAACGTTAAAACTTTGCGGTTAAAACTGACAGAGTAGTTACGGAGTGAGGGAAGGGATATCGGGCGGGGAAAATAGGTCCGGTGGTGAAAAAATCCCATTCGAAAAAAGAGAAAGGAAAACAAAAAGACTCACCGATTCTGAAACTGCAAGTCAATGAAAAAAGTGTAAGAAAAAAGTCAAAACCGAAATAGTTCCTGGGTCAACAAAAAAAAAACCCAAGTGTGAAAGAATTTTTCATAGTGGGGGTGGAAAGTGGCGTGCTTGGGGGGACAGAGGTGGAACGGTTTGCTTGGGTTTGGGTTGAGAAGGGGGAAAGGGAGGGATCGTTGTATGACCTGCTGAAAGGCTGGGCGGACAAAAACCACAACTCAACGGATAAGAGAGAAGAGAGCAGCAAAAAGAGGTCTCATCAGCAGGCAAAAACTAAAGGAGGATCAGAGGAAAAGAAACTAAAAACACCAAGAAAAAAAAATAAATAACAATAAGACTATAAACAACGGCTTATGAAAGAAAAAATACTGCTCTACGTGGGGGAGGGGGGCCGGGGAAATTATGAAAAGAAAAAAAAAAGTTGTTGCCAGCTAAATGCAAAAAGGGGAAGACGAACAAAATCTGTTTCTTTAGTGATTTGCAAAAAATTTTAAAGGACAAAAAGACTTCCGCGGAGAGAAATGGACTGGGGGAAGAAGAGAAAGCCTCGACGAAATAAAACCGTATACCTACTCCACCCGGTCGTAAGGGGGAAAGTTGGTCAAGAAGGAAAATACGCGGGTTGGTGGGAAAAAAAAACGGGGAAAAAGAAAAAAAAAGGAATGGCAAAAAAAGGCGCTTCGAGACGGACTAAGCCCAGGGAGGGAGCAGGGTTCTAATGTTGGACAGGGAAAATAAAAGCAGGGGGTCGGATGATCATCCGTACAAAATCTTTGAGGGGGGGGAGAAAGGGGTTTGAAACAAGGAAACCAGGGAACTTCGCTATCAATGATCAAGGGGATAAAAAGGGGGATAGAGTATTACAACATTTCTTAGAGAAGGGGAAAAGCGAGGGGGACCCGTGGATCAAAAGGGGAATCCTAATAAAGGCAAACGCGGAAAAAGAAACTGGAAGCAGGTAACGGAAAAATCAGAAAATGTCAAAGCATCAAAAAAAAAAAAGGAACGCCGGATAGGGAGGAATTCTTATTTCGGGTAAGAAAAGGGGGGTGATAAAGAGAATTATATCCTGGAGAAAACCCACAACACGGGCAAAATTCAAAGGAAAGCTGATCGAAGAGCGGGCCGGGAAAAAAACCGAACCATCTCAGAAACTGGGGAATTCAAAGCACATGTGGGAGGGGCGCTTGGGGGTAGGTTTGACCAGAAAATCAGTTAGCAAAAAAAAAGGGCACAAAGAAAAGTCACTCAAAAACGAGGAGTTAAAAGAGGGGGAGGGGTCAAGACCGCAGGAAAAAAATCCAAAAAAGTGAAAAATATTGGGGGTGTACAGAGAGCACGTGCTGCAAACTTCGGGAGAACATAGAGACTATGGAAAAAAAAAAAAGCACGGAGGAAGTAGACAAAAAACAAAAACCTAAAGGGCATTTCGGGGTCGAAGAAGGGTTTGGGAGGGGGGTGTGGTTCGGGACCCGGCTTCTGAAAGAAAAATCTTCTGGGGGGTACTCGGAGAAGCTTTGTCAATACAATCGGGAAAGTCGGGAGTCTCTTCAAAGGAAAAAATAAGTGGTGCTCTTATGAATAAAAGGGGTAGGGAGAACGAAAGAAGAAACCGGTACGCTTTTTTTTTTCACGGGGGTTCAAGAAGGGAACGAAAAGCCTCGCATTGAAAAAAAAAGGGAGAGGTTCCCGTTGGGGGGGAAAAAAAAAGGGGTAGGAAGGGGTCCCTGCGTCGTACAGCAACGGGAAAAGGGAAAAACTTATCTTACAGTGGGAGTCGCCACCAAATCTCCTTACGGTCGGGACGGTCACACCAACAAGGGAGGGGGGACTGTGAATGCTAATGCAAAGACAGGAGAGCTTTAAAAAGGGGGGGAGTCTCAACGGGCATGACCTGCCGGATTTGGCGAGCGTGGAGCCTAAGAAACGTCCACGAAAAAAGAAGAAAAAAGGAGGAAAAAAAAAAGAAGGAGGGAGGATAGAAAAAAAGGTAAAAAAATTTCAAGCAATGGAGCAACTGCCTTAGAAAAAATAGGACAATAGGAAACCCAAGGACCCAACAGGAGAATCTCCACGACAGCCAAAGAAAAGAACCTAGCCCATCCGGCCACTCAGTGGCGAGTTGTCCGGCAGGGGAGCCGAGGTAAGGGGAGGCATTTTTCAAAATTAAAACCAAGCGGAAAAAATTTGGAACGAAAAAAGTTCGGCCAAAAAAATAGGAAAAAAATACAGGAAAAAACAAGCAGGGAAGTGGAACGTGACCGATCGAAGAAAACCCCGACGACTCCGTGAAGGGGTTTGATAATCTTCGACTTGGGGGGAATTATCCCATGCGTAAAGGGGAAGACTACACGCTTTGATTAAAAAATATTAGGGGAACAACTGAAAATTTAATCTGGGGGAAATGTTCCTGTGGTTTGATCAGGAAGCCCGACTTTTTTTCCAGAAAAAAAAAAAAAAAACCGGAAAACGACCGGGGAGGTTGTGTCGAAAAACATGAGCCACGCGGAAGTAGATATGCCGGCAAAAAAACACACATAGAGACTAAGACCAAACTGTGGATAGAAAACAATCAATCACATTAATTCCCGGTATAAAAATCAGTCGACACGACAAAAAGGCGATTTCAGAGAAGGGAAAGCAGTATCAACCCCAACCAAGTAAGGGGGAAATGAAAAAGAGGCCAGGGGGGGGGGTCCTTTGTGGGGAGGCCTGGGGGGGGGGGTTATGGAACTTCTCAAAAAGGGGATCAAAGAGAAGAGGAGGGTAAGCGCAAAAGGGGAATGAACTAACCTTTAAGGTGCTGGATCGTCAGGAAAAGCAATTCATGAGTGCGCCCGTCCCAAACGACTGCCGGACTTGGTCGGGGAAGAATTAAAAAGACGCTAGTAAGAGCAACACACATCATAACAACCAATTGGGAGGAAACGTTGTGAAGTTGGGCAAAAAAAATGATACCGTTGTTCCAACCAAAGCGGGGAGAAAGTCAAGACATGGGTCCCAGAAAAAAAGCCACACGGCAAAGGGCAAAAACCCCTTACACAAAAAAGGGTTGGTAGGTGGGGAAATCTGCGTTAAAAGGGACAGGGAAATACGAAAGGTCGGGAATGGGGGGAAAGATTTTGGTCAAAAAGCGACATACAAGTCCCGGCCCTGAAAAGTGGCCGATGGAATGGCAAAAAAACCAAAAAAAGCAGACCCCCTGCATAAAAGCAGGAAAAGGGGAGGGGTACTTGAATTATTAGACATGGGGGAGTCGCCGTGGGAAAGGTGTCCTAAAGTGGCGAACATGTGGACAAAAGGTACGAACCTCCCTGCCTTGGCGCATTAAAAAAGTCCAGGGAGGGGGATGGGGAGAGAAGACGGAACACCACATAGAGATACGACAATAGTCCCCTACGGGTGGTCTGTGGGGAAAAAGTGAAGGGGTCAAGGGCCGAAATTCTTGATTAAGACCGCTGCCCAAACTTCCAGGAAAGGGTGTGGAGTGTTTGACGTTAAGAAAAATGGAATTGGAAAAAACCTAATAACGGAGTAAGGAAGTCTTTCCGGACTTGGAGGGAGAGGGGAGTGTACGAAGAGGAAACCTGGGAAAATACTGGGGAAAGGAGCCAGGAAAAAATAGAAAGGGGGGGCAGTTGTTTCCAGCATGCAGAAGTCAACCGGAAAATTAAAAAAAGGGGGGAAAAAAAAAAAGAACCGGTTTTCAAGTTGGAAAAAGGTGGATTTCAAAACAACAACAACAAGCAGCCCAAGGAAAGGGCTGGGTCAATAACCTGTAAGGAAAAACCCTTGCGTACGCCCTTGATGTAGCCAAGCTTAGATGGAGGAAAAACAAAAAGGGGGGAGATGGATGCCGGATATACTTGGAAAAGAGAAAGAAAAAATACTGGTGGAGAAAGAGAGGACGCAATAAACCCGAGGGGGGGTGGGTTGGTGCCCCGCCGTCATACACGGGGAAGGTGAGGTCCACGATTCTAATGGGGGAAAACAATCAAACGCCGTGGGGGGGAGGGTGGTAAGGGCCCAGACTAAAAAGACAGAGTTCAATTTCTAGGGGGGAGGGGGCCGATGAAAATCTTTCAACTGCCAGCACGCAACAAGAAAATTAAAGACGTTGGAGCAAAAAAATCGGAAAGAATCAAAAGGGGAACGGAAAATGGCTCGAATCAGGAAGGGGAAAAGGGGGTTGTGGAAGTAGGCTGTATCGTAGAAATGGGATTAATAACCCCGCCAAGGAAGAGAAAACGCGTAGTGAAATTTAGAAAAGCTTATTCGTCATGACGGAAAATAGCAAAAAAACTTTTATGGAGAGCGTACAAGGGGAAAGGGGGGAAGGCCAAGAACTCACTCTCAGGGAAAAAAAATACGGCTGGAAAAAGAATCGATCCGGAGACATAGTAAGTGGAGCCATTGATATCAGAAAAGTTTTAGGGGGAAAGGCACAGAATCTCTTGTACAGGGAAGACCTAAAGCAACATTATCCTTCTAGGACCTTAGGGGGGGGATAAAGGGGACCTAAAAAATAGGCCGTCTAAGCGCTGAGGCAGTGAAGGTAACCAAAGGAGTTCCAAAAACCAAAGTAAAATTTACCACACTTTGGAAAGCCAGGAAAAAAAAAATGGGGGAGGGGTAGGTAGTCCCGTATTGAAAGGGTCGGGGGGTAAATTTTTCTGGGAAAGACAGTAGCCTTAAGAAGCAAAAAGCCCCAGACAAACCGAAGGGGTTGCATGCTGCCACGGCCACGAAGGAGAGTGTATAACACTCAGCCAACCCACGCAAAAGATAAGGAAAGGTTCAAAAAGGAGCCACGTAATGGGTTTTTGCAAGGGGGGGGGGATAGGTCGGACAATCTTTGCTTTCTGCTGTTCGGTGTTCTGTGGGGGACTCCCCCTGAAACAGAGGATTGGGCCGTGCATTCTGTAGAA
>Ga0179593_1534415_pt1 | contig 14334 bp, 16 predicted proteins | sample CZODoug2_1_08_16_FD_185931 | JGI IMG/M metagenome (GOLD analysis project Ga0179593, IMG submission 185931) | Vadose zone soil fungal communities from Angelo Coast Range Reserve, California, USA - CZODoug2_1_08_16fungal (PacBio error correction) | ecosystem: Environmental > Terrestrial > Soil >...
CACCGTGAGAGAAGATCTTGCTCATCTTGTGACCGGACGCGCCCAAACTCACCGGTCAAAAAAAGAGGATCATGATTATTACCGCGTAAACCGGTCAATGTTTATAAAGGGCGAGGGGAAAGCACGGCCCTGCCGGAGCAAACAGGTTCCTGGGGAAGGGAAGAAGATCTGAAGGTCGTATACACTGGCAGAGAACCGGCGAGACGGACGAGGGCGGGACATAAGCTGCTACCTGGAAGACTCTAGAACTCAATGAAAAAACGAGGGGAGCACGGACGAGTTTGAAAAGAGGCTTGGCTGCGGAGCCTACACTGAGCTGTTGAGCGCCGGCCAGTCAATTAAGTTGGGGCCAGCGGGGGGTTTAGAAGGTGGGCGCAATGTCGGATGCTTAATGAGCGTAACAAGAGCACGTCAGAGGACGCAAAAGCAAGGATTCTTGGAAGCCGCACGCGGTGCGCCGGTAGGGGAAAGATGATTGCAGTTGATGCGTAATGTCTTAGGCGGATGCCAGGGAAGGGAGATCATCAGGAAAAGTCACAAAATCGGGTCATCTCTGGGTTTGTCAAAGGGGGCCACCTTGGATCATCAAAACGGAATGCCGATTACCGGGAGAAGAAGAAAGGACAAAGAAAAAGCAATCGGTGAGGGACATCGTAATCCCTGGGGAGTCCCTCGCCGTAGAGCTTTTGGGAACGCTCCCCCGAAGGAACTTCAAATCGCGGGAGGGGGGGGGGACCAAGAAGGGACTGACGGCGCTTTTTAGGTGGGATCTTAGACGCAAGAAGAGTAGCAATATCACTTAGGAGCATTACGCGAGAAAAACACCTGGCGCGCTCCTACGCAGACGCAAAAAGGAAAGAAGGAAGAAAGGCAAGAAAAAAAAAAATGAAAATTGAATTCCAGTACGGGGGGGGAGACTGGAGAATGACTTATCGCACAGAAACAGTGGAACCGCTTTGCTGCGTCACATGATGAAAAAGGGAAGGACCGTCCAATGAGGAAATAACCCACCAGCAGCACTATGGAAAAAGGCCACGATCAGGAAAAAAAGCAAAGGCCGGAGAAAAACTTGGCCGGCTTAGCTTCTAAAATAACCCGTGGTATCATGGGAAACACATGGGACGATCTGTGGAAAGGGGTGCAGGGACACAAGTCGAAGGGGCACAGGGAAGTGAGGGCGCCGCTGACGTTGCCGCGCTTCAGAGGTGTTTCAAGGGGGATGCCGATGGTTCTTCTTCCAGAAAAAGCGGTGAGCGCCATTGCGGAGGGCCTCACCAGGTCTATCACTTTTATTGGAAAGATATAAGAAGGGGCCCGGTAGGAAGGACGCTTGAAAAAAGAGGGGTACCATTTCCTCCAGGGAAATCGTAAAAAAGGAAAAATCGACGAATTGAGAGCTCAAAGAGAGAAAAGTCCGCCATTAGCGCATCATGCCACGAATGTTTTAACGTGCAATGGGGGAATCCAGTCAAAGGAACCATGGGCCAAGATAAAACCATTATCCCTTGTCTCGAAGGCGGCAAATCCGAGAGTCAAGAAGGCCCGTCAATACTCTATGGGCGTTTTTGTCAACAGCGCCTGGCGTTGGGAGTTTCTGCGGGATTACTGGCGGGTGCAAATTATAGGCCAACAAAGTCATGCTTGGAAAAAACCATTTATGTGCCGAGATGCAGTCCGAGCAAAGAGGAAGGGGAGAAAGGAACCGACAACGATTCAACTGAGGACAGGCCTTCATCTGGGGGGGGAGAAAATGTCTGCTCCAACCGGGGGGTGTGCGTCTGGAAAGGATGGAAGGGAGGCTGAGAAGATATTGCTAGGAAGGCTAAACCTCACTGTTGACAAGAACTCCGAAAAGGAAAGTCCGCTGGAAAACAAAAATATCAAAAATCTGGGCAAGCTGGGGGGACCGTGGGTCGATTTGTACACTAGAGACGGGCGAGTAAAGACAAGGGCTTAAGAAATTCAAAAGGCCCCCGCGAGCACCGAGGATGGATTTTTTTAAGAAATTCAAGGTTGGAAGGGGAAAGCAAACTGGCCGCAAAAAAGAGATGGCTGGAAGAAAGAAAGGATGTCTCTGCTGGGGCAAAAAATCAACATAGGAAAATCCAAAAACTCGCAATTGGGTGGGCCGCCTAAAGGGAATCGTAATCGCCAAGAAGCTCAGGCCTGGTAAAAGGAGGCTGTCGCAGACCCACCGGACGAGATTTCTAGGGGGCAGAAACGGGGCTCCGCCGATCTCTTTTAGAAAAAATAGAAAAGGGGAAGGAAGTCGGCAACAACTCAAAGGGGGGGGAAATGGCAAAATAAGTGTAGGAATGATCGGAAACCTCGTACGCACCGACATTACCGGGGGGGAATGAAAGGGATATGACGGGAGGCAGATGATTAACATGTAGCTCGCCGGGGTGGGAGTTGAAGATGACCGACCGTAAATCAGTTAAAAGGAAAAAACGGGATACGCAGCGGCTGCGGTGACAATACGAAAATCAAAAGGTAAGCTAACTCAGGAACTGGTCTATGGTAAAGAAAAGGGGGGGGATCAATGGACGTGGGGGAGAAAAGGGTTCAAGAGCTTACAGACTGGATAATATTATGAAGGGGGAGGATCAAAGGGGAGACACGGCTCCATCTGAAGATGGGAAAGGGGGGGGGACATGGGAAAAGCACGAAAATAAACAACCGACATTAAAAATACTTGTCCTTTATACATTGATGAGGACGACACAAGAGACGACCGGAACGAAGGCTAGGGAATTTCAACGGAAATCAGCGAGAGAGAAAAAAGGAAAAAAGAAGAAGGGGGGTCTCTGGGGGCAGAAGCTCGGCCCAATTAAATTACCTGGATGGCGGAGAAGATTACCGTTCCTGGGGGACCGCAAAGAAAGCCGACCTGGTAAGTCCACCTGTCCGGTCGAAAGGATGAAACGGTGCATCGGGGAGGATGGCTAATTCGAGAATGGCGCCGGGCCAAAAGGGGGGGCTGAGTCCGACAAAGGCGTCAGTGTTCCAGTTTTGAAAAACGTGAATGCGCAAAAAAGGGAACCAGGAAACGGGGGAGGCTCGAAGATTCCCAGGACAGCTAGGAGTTTCCTGAGGAAAAAGGAAGGAAGACTATGAAAAAAAGCGGGGGGAAGAGAAAGACTCTTTGCAGCGTGGAAAGAGTTATATACAATCAAAGGAAGGGAAAGGGAAATGAATAAAAGCGTAGACATGAAGCCGCGGGGTTACGCGGGCATCCTGGGGGAACCAGAAAAAAGGAACGTGCTTTACCTCGAAGGTGCAGATGGTATTCCAGACGAGGGCAGGGAAGTGAAGTGGGAAAAAGGACATCGCTTCCGTGGAATGAAATATAAACAGCGGGGGGCCACTACGGCTTCAAAAGATTCAAAGCTGTACGCGACTAATGGCAGCATCGGATGCGCCTGGGGACACGGGCCGAAGTCCTGATTGGGAAGCCAATCCACCCGTGGCGAGCATCCCATTTGGTCGGCCCCGCGGGACGCTCCGGTAAGAACAGGATCGCCGGAATAATACAGAGAAAGGAGGAAACCGAGAAGGAAAAGCAGGGCGGTACTGATGGGGGCTGGCATTTAATGCATTGGGAGGTCGATGGGCAACGGCAGTACGGGGGTGCGACCAGAACCTGTGATGGATTGGAACGGAGGGGGAGGATACCAGCGGGGGCTCCAAGAATAAATGGGGAAAAAAGATATTTGAATAAAAGGACAATGCAAACAGGTTGTTTTTGAGTCATAAATTATATCTCTTCCCCCGACTATAGTGGGGGGGGAAGAAGAACTCATCCGAGACAGTAATGGAAAAGGGGGGTAGGTTTTGAAGAGCTTTGTCTGGTTTGTGGGGGACAAGGGGGGCTGTACCCAAAGTCAGAGGGTCCTTAGCATACAGAATGAAGTGAAGAACATCCAAAATGAATGAAAATACTCCTGTGACTTTATTTGTAGTTGATTGTCAAAAAAGGAGTTGCCTCATTCGTTAGGGGAAGCTTGATTTGTTTTAGCTAGGGACGTGACAGCACAAAACCCAAGGGTGATGGGACAAGTCCAGGAGGGCCATGAAGTGGGTGGACAGATCTCAAGCAGGCAAAAATGGATCATATGGTCTTCAGACCATTTGCGCACTCAAGGGAGGGGGTGGGGGTTTCAATTATTCCATCAGAGGGCATGTGTTGGCCCAAAACTCGGGAAGAAGAATAAAGAAATCGAGGAAGTCTCGGGGTTCCATCTGAACAAAAAAAAAAAAAACTGAGTACACAAGGGGAGGGCCAATTCGGCGAAGGAGCAGCCAAGTTTGTACGGTATAACGATACAAACAGAAGGGAAGGTGAAGAGAGGTCATTACCAAACGAGGGAACATGCGCGGCCGTCCGAAGTTACTAAAGGGAATGGGAGAGAAAAAGTCACCAGATCGGGGGGACTTTTGTAGGTGGTAGGAACATAAAAAAAAAAAAGGGGGGAATATATGCTCAAGTAATGTCTGAAAAACAGGCCCGCACACAAAATGGGAAACAAAAACGGAGGAAGGCTGGCGTTGCAAAACAAAGCTAAGACAAGGAAAAGCCCATATCAAAAGTGGGGGATGAGTCAAAAAAAAAAGACCAGCTTAAAAAGGAAGCTTCCAAAGGGTGACGATGATCTAAGGGCCCTGGGATCCCCGTTGCCGACTCAAACCTCATTTAAGACAGTCATATGCCGACCAACAGATGAGTGAGGGGGAAAAAAAAAAAAGACTAAAGAGAGGCCGGCGCTTGGAAAGCGACGAATTGCCCTCCCGGTACTCAGGTTTGTTCTTTGTCGGAGATCCTCAGATGAACAGAACGGGGAGAGACAGCTCAAAGAATTGATCAAGAGGGGAACCAGGGGTGGCAAACATGCTCCGGGACAATTGACTCATGAAAAAAAAAAACCGTCAAAACAGCAGAGGGCTGATACCATCGATAAACTGGTTGTGCCTGCGCGATCGTCAAAAAACTTCAAGGAACGAAGACGGACCCGAAACTGAGCGGGTGGACTCAAAACTAGTGCAGGGAAAAGAAGATAAAAAAGCAACGTAAAAGAAAGATGGGGGAAGAGAAAAGAAAGGGTTCAAAAAATGGTATTCTCAACGGAGTGTGGAAATATTGGGGGAGGGAAGAGACGAATGTATGGGGGGGACCCTGCAAGTGACAGCCTTTAACAAAAAAAAAGATAGATACGAAGGCCCAAGTTGGCCTAGTCTCGCCATTTAGAGGCTGCTTATTGGCAAAAACCACAGCAAGGGACGTATATGGAGGGAGTCAAAGCTTGCTGGGGGAAGGTACCGTCGGAAACCATTTCAGGAAAAAGTTGCGTCAAAGGACGATGTGAACTCCCTCCACTGGTTCCAATCCCAGCACAGGTCGGGCGACCAGGGGAACACCGAGGGACCAATTAAACAGTCAAGGAGAAGGACGAAAATATTCAAGACCAAATGCACTGGTCCCGTGAAAGAAGGGAGGTAAGGCCTCGGAGGAAGATCGAGAAGGGAAGAAAACTAGGGGCACATAAGATTCCCGGGGTGCGGGGGGAGCCACGTTTGTGCTGCAATCATAGAAATTCAAAGCTATTCAGCGCAGCTTAAAAAGGATGTACGCAAGGCTAGGCCAGAAGTTCCTGGAAAGGAATCCAGTCCTCACCGGGTCCTTTGGAATAAAAAACGCTTTCGGGGGGAACAATTCCCTGAAGTTGCATCTCCTTCAAACAGAGCGTTCCAAAGCGGAAAGGGAGTTGGGTGCAAAGGACCGCGAATCTCGAGGTCCAGAGGGGATTCAATCCGCGGCAGTTTGAATTCTTCATGCACGTATAGAAACAACTCAAGCAACGAGTCCGTTCGGGGAGATAAGATGAAAAAATGCTTGATAATCAGGAAAGCGGTCCGGGGATGAGAAGCACAACTATAATGTGCGGGTCCCTTAAAAAACAAGATTGGCAACGGAAGTGGGGGCCAGATAAGCCCCTGGGGAAAAGTTGCCGGACCAGTCCAGGAAAAGAGGAAAACTTAATCTAAATGGTGCATCGGGGGGGGGAAGGAATAGGAGAAGAGGGTCTGACGTGCGGGCAAAAGGGGGGGGGGTTTTTTGGGTTGAAGAAACGGAAGAAAGGGAAAAGCGGAAGCAGAATTATGCATCAGCTCAAGGTTAATCGCGGTCTGAACTTCTCCTCTCTTGCGCCCGGGAATTCAAGGAGAGAGGCTTGGGGGTTGGGGGAAAGGCGAAGATAGTGGAGGCCTACTCGCTCCCAATGGGAAGGGATGGGTAAGGCTGTGGTGGGGTTTTCCATTTGAAAAAATACTGGCGTGCAGTTTGTTATTGTTAAGTGCAAACAGTGCCCTCTTGATGGGGGCCCAAACGCCGTTGGAGGTCTCTTCGGAATCTGGTAAGGTGGTCACTGCGCAAACCCAGGGTCCATAGGACTAGAGTCAAACGGGTGTCTGTAGAAAAAAGGAGTTCACCACGGGGGAAGGGTGGTGATTAAGGGGGCAGGATTTCGATTGGTCAAAGACATGTTCCACTCCTGACACTCCCGGGGAAGCGAGGGAAGGACAGATCCAGGAGAAAATACCGATCAACCAGACGGCGCGAACTCAACTGTCCTCTAGAAAATCTTGCTACACGAGTCATCTCCACGGTAATGGGGTCGGTGCTCCGGCTGGAAGAGAAAGAATTGGGAAAATACTTTCTGCGCGAAAGAGGAGGATTGGTGCGCCGGAAAGGAGGGAGTTGTGTCACTTTCAGGCGTGTATCAAAAAAAAATGTTCTTGAAAAGACTCGCCGGGAGTCGAGAAAGTTTACTCACAAGGCAGCGGGAGAAAGGGGGGATGGACTCGCGGTACTGCGACCTGATGGTCCAAAATCTGCTTCCCTACCAGCTGGGGGGTGGGGTGGAGGGGGAATATTCGTAGTCCTGGTATAAGACAAATATGGACTGGAGACGAGACTGATCGTAATAAATCAGAAAAGCCGGGATCGGAGAGAAGATTATGCGGGATTAAGAAACATCCCCCCTGTATATGGGGGAAAAGAAAGGTAATTTCTAAATCATGCGCGACTCTCCTACTTTTGTAAAAAAGCCGCCAAAGGTCTTCACGGAAAAAACCAGGCGGAGTGGAAACCGTGGTGGTGACTTCCAAGGGTGCTTTGGAAAAAAGGTAGAGCACTACTTGACAAGGGGGGAAAAAAAAAAGGAATCTTGAGGTACTCCAGCTACTCCATAAACGGTGACGCGCCAATAACAGGGGGGAACAAAAGATGGAAGGCATCAATCAAGCGCTGCCCGTGTGGACATGGCTCTTTCGATTAAATCTGCACATACAGGAACTGTAAGAGGTTGGGCTCGGGCGGACTGAATTAGGGGAACGAAGTAAGACGCCAAAACGCACCAGCCAGCGAGCAGATTGCGCCAAAAGGGAATCTCTAGCGCGAAAAACGAAAACAGAATCCTTTTGCCTCTGGATAGCGAAAAAGCCGACCCGTGATATCCTGGCCCACATGGTCAGATCAGGGCTGTCCCGAGAACTTTCCCGACCGGCCCTGCCGAAGAAGTTCGCGCGGAGGGAAGGGAACAATTTAGTGATTAAAAAAAAAAGTTTGCGGAAATGTTACCACTGGCCTGCACCTCCAAAGCTGTTTGAGGGAGAAATCTACCAGACACAAGAGGGGGGATAAAAGGGGGAAATCACCCAGTCATGGAGAATGCAAGAGGGGGACGTAGGCGGAGGGGATCCGCATTGGTCAGGTACACTTTGTCAAGGGAAGAATAAGAGGCCGAAAGATCGAAAAAAGTGACGCGGGCAAAAGTCGCGGGATACGGCCAGAAAGCGGGGGAATAATCCACCCTTTTGTTCATAAAGTCGCACAAGCGCCCCATGGGGGGGGCCAAGGATATGCAACGGGTAAGTTTTCGCCGGCCGGCAACGTCCGCTTTCACGAAGGAAGAAGGCGCGATAGGGGCAGAGAGGGGTCCTAATCCGGGTGCGGTTTGGGGAATCTAGGGCCGGGGGGGGACAATTATATTCCAACAGGGACAGTAAAAAGCAAGGCGGGAGGAAAAGGCGGGGGGTTCCGATAAAAAGAACGAATCTTATGATAAGGGAAAGGGCACTATGGAAAGGCACGCATAGTTGTCTTACCTGTCCTCCGAGACCCGGTTTGCTCGGATGCTGTATTAACTCCAATAGGCAATATGCTACGAGGAGTAACGGACGCAGAAGAAACGGGTGAAAACAGCGGAAGTCCCAGGAAGGCAACACATATCAAAAGGGGGGGGGTCTTAAAAACTGGGGAGAAAAGAAAGGGGTACAAGCGATACGAAAAGCAAAAGTAAAATTCCGAACCGACTAGCTCACGAGGTCCGGGGTATAACCTTAAATAGAAAACGTTGCTGGCCGTCACCGGCGGGCAAAACTGAAGGGAGACGATTGGAAGATGCAGCGCCGTATCCTGAGTAGCCACAATATCCTGATAAGCAACAAAAACCTGGAGAGTGGGAAAGAAAGGGGGTGCACCGAGGAAGGGAAAGAGATTCGTTCGAACAGCCAGTCACCGCAGGCTGGGGTGGTGACGTCATAGGCGGGTACGCGAAAGAAGGAAAGGAAGATGGTTTTTGGAAAAAATTGGTCCGTATGGAGAAACGCCCGGAACGGCGGGGGGCAAAAAATATAAGACTTGGTTAAGGATACCTCTCCAGTATTGAAGCTCAGGTCAAGAGGGCAAATCAGGGATCAAGGAACAGAGCGGACAAAGTTATAGGATATCTTCCCAATGTGGGAGACAGACAAGAGGAAAGCTTAGGGTGTCTTCCGAAGCAACATCTTTAAATCAGCACGCAGAACATTTAGAAGTACTTGGTGCCGGAGGTAAGCTCATCCGGGGTAAACTAACATAATGGAAAAAGGGTGCAACACTAACGAGAAGAAAATGGAGAATCTCTGGGGCGACATGGAGTTTCTAAAAAGTGACAAAGGAGAGAAGTTCTTTCCTGATTCAAACGGCTGGAACAGGATTAAGAAATGGGCACGTTTTTTGAAAGGACAAACGCACATATTCAACTTAAACAAGGGGAAGGTAAAGATTCCAATGTCCTTTACGCTGGGAGGACGCAAAGAGGCGAAGGAAAAAAAGAAAAGAAAGAAAAAAAGAGGGAAAGCGGCGTCAGATAGAAGAACTAGAATTGTTATGCTCTGCAGAAGCAAGGAGACGTCGGCCGGGGGAGACCATTGTCTCTCCTAACCGCCTGGCAAAAAAGCCGGGGGGACAGGGAGAAAAACTTTGAGAACCTATGAAAGTCGTGATTCAAAGTAAGCGTTACTGAGGGTTGCTGGTTCCGGCATATACGAGCAGCAACATAAAAGTACAGAAAAATTGGGGCAGTGGTGGAATCGACAGGAGGGTCGTCGCAAAGGGGAAAGGGAAGCATCGATCAAAGTAAATCTGGCTTTTCCAGGATTAAGCAAGTATCGGAAGAGGCTCGCGGGAAGAAGAAGGGTTGCACATTAAAAGAAAAGGAGGAGCTATTAAGGAAGATTAAAAGCTCTGATGGAACGAGAAGCAGCGAGATTAAGCGGGCCTCTGTTACAAAGAAAAATGAAGGATGCCAGAAATTGGAATCGCGTTGGACCGGGGGGGGAGGCCCAAAAGGACCATGGGAAAGGGGGAGGGGGGGGGAAACGAGGCTTATAACCAATCAGCCCCTGGAGGAAAAAGGAGGAAGAGAGACAGGAACTGATGAACACACTCCGCTCCGCGTAAGATATGCGAGTGGCAAAAGCGCCGGACAGAAAAGGGACTCAGGGGCCCGATAGGGGGAGGAGGCACACCAGTACTCAGACAACTCGGATAAAGGGTAATGGGGGAGGCAAGAAGGCGGGACGGACGCTGAAAGAAAGAGGGCCAAAAATAGCTATCAGGGAAGGGGTTCGAAGCATGGGCCTGAAGCAATTTAAAGGCAAGGGGGAAGACACTGTGGTTGCCATGAGTGTTTCAAGTAGACCAGACCAGGGATTGCACGCAGGAGGAAGGAGTTGTTAAAAAGAAAATTGGGTGCGAGGAGGACGAAAAGGGGAGGAAATGCAAACGGTTTTGTGCGCCGTTATGCAAATCACCGCCTAGAGGATGGGGGGGTGGCAAATGCTCATCCAATGGCGAAACAGGAAGAAGGGGGGGGGCATTAAAGTGTGTTTTAGGGTTGGGGGGGGGGTGAGGGAAATGATGGTTTTGGGGTCGGGACCAAAGCATTATTTGCCTTAGCAACAGCGAGTATGTTCCGAAAAGTTACAAAAGTACGAGAAAGGGGGGGTGGAACATACATATGAGTTAGTAAGGGAGTGAGTGTACCAGCTTCAAGAAGGGGCTTGAACGATTTGGGTGGGAGCGAAAGGTGCAAAAGCTGGGTGAAACAAGAAAACAACGAGCTGGCAGTCCATGTGAGAGATGGGCCAGGGGAGGAGAGTGAAGGGGAAAAGAAAGAGGCGCATAAAACAGGTGCTGGCTCGAATGTACTCAAAACAAAGGGGACGGGAAGGTCTTCGTGTGGTTCTTGGAAAGGTTCAATTTCAAGCCAGCATGTTTGGGGCCACCAACACTACTCAGAAGTCGACGAAATTGCAGGACTAGCGAATCAGTGAGGGGGGAATGTTAAACGAAAAGAAAAAAACCGGAGTACACGGGAGGACGGTCGATGCTGACTGCGCCGGTCCGGAAGGGAATGGGTTAAGGAACCCGAAGGAGAAGCAAGTGAAGTGGGGAGGACAGAATCCCGTAGGAAAAGAAAAAAGGGAGGTACATGGCAAAACGTTATTCCAATGGAGATCGAGGCAGACAAAGGTAAGCTTCAATTTTGGCGGGGAAGGGGTCACGTGAAAAAAGGTGGTGAGATATGGAGAGGCGGAAAAGGGTGGTGAGCCAGGGGGGGGTGGAAAAGAAAAAGGGGAAGATCAAAACAACACGGAGTGGGGAGAGAAAAGGAAGGGGAGTTGCCGATTAAGCCTAGTAACAGGTGGGGTGTTTCCGGGACTACGGAAAGGGAAACCCAAGAGGGAAGGTCCATTTCCAAACAGTGGTGGAAGACACCGTCTAACGATGGGGGGAAGGTAAGACGGCTTATGAACCGACCAAAACTGAGGAGGGAGGACTACGTTGGTGAAAAATGGGAGTTCTAGGGCGCTTGCAGTACCACCGAATTGAAACTCCCGTAAGACAGTTTGTTCAGGGAGGACAAAAAAGGAGGACGAGAAGAAAGGCGGAACTGATTTCTTCAGTTGCTGCGCAATTTAACCGAGTTGAACAGAAATGGCTAAGGGGGAAAAATATGAAGTAGTAAGAAGCTTAATACGGGGCGCACGACCGCCGGGCTGAACATTCAAAGGGAAGGAAAGTGGGATGAAAAAAGGAATGCTCGAAGCCTTCCCATATCGAGGGGACTGCCATCTAGTAAGTGGGGTGCTCAACAAGAGAACCGGCCAAGAGAAAAAAGCCACGGGAGGGAAAAGGAGGAGGGAAGGAAGAACTAAGAAGCACAGAGGAGTATACGCAAAGCCTTATCATAAGGGGAATTGGGAGAACCAAGGGGCTGGCTAAAGAAAAAACACTGATTGGTTAGCCGGAAACCAAAACCAACAATATCGGCCAAGAGAAACCCGAAAAGAAAACACACCGAGTGGAGGCAAGGGGATCGAAATTGAAAGGACTTATGACCACAGCAGAGTCCTGCCGTGGAAAACTGCTTGTGCGGGAAAAAAAACCGGAGGGGGGGACCTGAAAAGGACCATCCGGAACAATACATGAGTTCAGGGATTGAAAAAAAACGAGGGGGGATAAGACAATGGCGTGCCAGCGGGAAAAAACATGGAAAACCGAAGTCCAGAACAGACCTTACCAAATCATGGAATAGCTTCACCCAGAAGAAAGTACGATAAAGTCGAGGTCTGTCCTCGCTTATATAGGCTTAATGTTGACGCGTAAGAGAGAAAAAAGGAGTGCCAAGATTAGATTGCTGTAGAGCCAACGTTGGGATTGCTTCAAAGGACTTCGCCTTGATAAGGCGTCGGATTGCCAGGACGAAAGCTTAGGAGGACCGAAGCAGGGCAGTATAAAAGATCCAGGGAAGAAAAGGGAGGAAGGTGACTTTAAAAGCCGGGTTAAAATAGAAACCATGCCCACTCATCCCATCACTGCACACGAGGTCCATTCAAAAAAGAGAAACTTCAATGGGAGGTGGGACCAGGAGGACCGAGAAAATCGCCTTCTGAGTGTTCAGTCATCGGAGGGGCAGTTGAGTCTTAGGCACCCGTAATTGAGGACTCAAAAAAAAAAAGCTTTCGCAAGATTGCTTGTAGATGACAAGGGGATCCTTAAAACGGGGACTTATGACAGTGAGCGATGTCTGTTAAATGATCGAAGAAAAAGATAAAAGGGAGAAAATAGGAGGTGCGAATGAAAAACACTTACAATTACTTGGAAAAAAAGCTGGAAGGGGCCATATAAGGGGGAAACTCAGGCCAAGGGGCCCGGCAAAAAAGAAAAGGAAGGAGGGAAACGGAATCGTCTTGCAAAGACGAGAGGATTTCCAAAAGGTAAGAAAAGTTCTGTCTTGGCCAAACATCGCGGAGAAGGTTATCAGCAATCCTGAGGAGGAAATGGGGCTCATGCAAAAGAGATTATGCACCGTCGTCGTCGCGGTCTTGCGACGAGCTCGCTTAAAAACGGCGTGGAAAGGGCCCAGAGAGAAAGTACTGAGGATCCTTACGAAGCAGGGGGAACACGTCAGAGAGAAACACTTCGGGAAAAGGAACCTTTATTGTAAGTATGTACCAGTGGGGGTCCAAGTTTAATCTGAGGGGGGCGGGTGAAAGGGTGAAGGTTTGCCAAACTGGCAACCCGCGTTGAAGTAACTTGAAAGCGCGTTTGCAGGAAAATTATCTCCTTCAGGTTTTCTCCATCGAGTAAGGGCGCAAAAAGAAGGAAAAAAAAACTCAAACGATCGGGGGAAGACCATTCAGGGTAAAGACGTGTGAAAAACCTGTTAAACAGTGTTTATCAAAGTGATTTTGCGATGGGGCAGCAGGTCCACTTCAGGAAAGGTCCCCTGGAAAGGTTGAAGACGTTAGATTGGAAAAGAGGCAGATAACAGGAGGGAGACGGAGGCTCAGAAGGAGTTCCCTCATATAAAGCTTATAAAGAATATCCTCTCATGAAAAAAGGAGGGGAGGGGAGGAAGGCGGGTCAACGGATCATGTGGGGCATAAGGAGGTTAAAAAAAAAAAAAAAATAGGGGTTATGAGAAGCCAGTCCTTTATATTGGGGTGGGGGGGGTTGAGAAAGCGAGATCCGTGCGTTGCCAAAAAGTGCAGAACGTCCAATTATTCGAGCATGACAAAAAAACAACCAAAACGGAGGGAATTGGCCGAAACAGTCGAGGGAAACGGAGAAGGAGGGGGCCAATTCATAAAGCGTTTTTGGGGAGGGAAAAAAGGAGGAAGGATCGGCTGCCTCAGGAAGGAAATACAATCAGTAAAATAAAATCTTCCTGTTCAATCTGTAGGGGGACCAAGGAATAGGCAAAGGAAACGGAAGTGAAGAGGAAGCGAGAAGTATCAACCGGAGTAGACCGAGGTCTTAACCAGGTGGCGTGAAAGCTCTGCAGGGAGGAGTGGAAACAGTATCCACACGAGAAGGAAACCAAAGCTTCTCTTGTGTTGCAAGATTGAAGGAAAGAGGCGGGTGCTTAGAGAAGTCCCTGTCGGAAAGGGCACATATTCACTATTTCAATCGTTACCCAATCATACTCACAAAAACAAGGGGGGCACGCAGAGGGCAAAAAAAAAGAATGAAGGAAGGGCATAAAAAAGACAAAGAGAGGAAAGAGGGGATTGGGGGTCATTCAACGATTGGCTCGAAAAGGGATACCTATGGCACATAACCGGGGAACACGCTTTTTCTGCACGTGGGGGGTTGGGAAGAAAGGGCACAAACGCCTAGAGGGGAAGCATCAAGAGCACCCGGCTCCACAACAGGAGAACACTGGTGGCCAGAAAGAGAAACGCAAGACCGGATTAAGGGAGAGCACGTGAACGCTTGGCCCGGAGACGGTAAAAGGAAGGGAAACCAGGGAGGGGGGGACTCACAGAGAGCGACGGTGAGGGAAAGGACCAAGGAAAAAAGGGACAGTAAAGGAAAAAAGGGGACAGGGCAAGCACTTTCTTACCTCAAAACGTTCGATTATGCGCTGAAAGATGTTCCCTGGCAAAAACCTAGGAAGGTGGCAATGCGCCAAGAAAAAAAAAAAACATAAGGGCAAAGGAGGG
>Ga0179593_1604557_pt1 | contig 14334 bp, 19 predicted proteins | sample CZODoug2_1_08_16_FD_185931 | JGI IMG/M metagenome (GOLD analysis project Ga0179593, IMG submission 185931) | Vadose zone soil fungal communities from Angelo Coast Range Reserve, California, USA - CZODoug2_1_08_16fungal (PacBio error correction) | ecosystem: Environmental > Terrestrial > Soil >...
GGGGGGAAATTGAGGGGTGGACTTTGTTTGTAATTGTTTTGGTTTTTTGTTTTGGGTGGGGTTCAAGAGAGGAAAATTGGCGCCGTTGAAGAAGCAAGGAAAAGGAAAGCACAGGGAGACAAACCTGGCAGGAAACAATCCATCGACGGCCAGGGGAGGGAAAAAGACTGACAGAGAAAAAGAAAAAGCCCCGGGGAGGTTTCAAAAAGGGCAAAAATTTCCGGGGGTAAGGTAACGTGTTCAGCCACCAGAACACGAACCGTTTCGAAAAGAAAGGGGGGAAAAGCGGGATCAAGAGGGGGTGGGGGAAGGGGGGTACAGCGAGTATCCCGCGTGCGACAATACGGGAGAAACCTGACCAAGAGCAGCGTCAGTGGGGCCCGGATGGACTCTCACTCATACGGATTGGGGGAGGAAGTTTGGTGGGGGAAAAGAGAGGGTCGAAGGCCGTTTTGATCATTACAGACGTTGTAAGGGAGGGGGGGAAAAAAACGGGTAATACTTAGAAAAACCGAGTTGACGGAGGTAAAGGGGGGAAATCAAGTTGAGCGTTTTTAAGCTGCAGTCGTGAGGAAATAAAACAGAGGAAGGTCGTGGGAGGGAGACATGACCTTGAAACGCAAGGGGTTGTTTGTAAGCACCAAAAAGCATGCTACACGGCTCAGTCTTAGCCCGGAGAAAAGCCAAGATGAAAAGGGGCTGCCTGTCTCGGTTGAACCGTAGAGAACGGTGGACGGAGATGAGACTCACCGCCCGCAATAGACGGCCCAAAGGGTGCCGCTGTATTTCGTAAAAAAAGGGAAAAACTCGAAGGAGCAGCACCAGCGGAACAAAACGACATTCTTCATCGGGTGGGGAGGAAAAATGAAGAAAAAAGGGGGGGAAAAAACCTGCCGCGAATACATTGACACATGAGCCTTCATGGGCCCTTCAACCTTCATAGAAAAAGAAAAAAAAGAGGTCTGAGATGGTGTGGGAGGAGGAAAAAAGTTTTTTTGGGGGGCTGGAAATAAAAGGAACTAGCCCCACGGGCACTAGCGGCGGTGGGCAATGCTGAAGAGGGTAACGCTAAAACCAAAAGTCTTCCAGCCGTGTCCGAAACGAGTGAAAGGAATACGGAAAATCTCAGGAACGTTTAATCACACAAATATGCTGCCCCTATGTGCTCGTAAAATTAGGGAGGACGAAATTGTGAAAAAGGTTGGGGAGAAGGGACTCAAACAGAACACATGGAAAAAGAAGGGTTGCAAGGACAAAGGTGAATATTGTCAGAAAAAGAAAAAAGTCGAATCCTGGGACGGGGGAATGAAATGGGAGAAAAGATGAATGCAACCCGTTTCGAGGCGAACAAAATCTAAAGAACGAGGGATTTACTACTAAGTGTGTAAAGGACATACCGCCCAAAGAATGGTGAAAACATAAACATACGCTACAAGGAAAAGCCGAGGCGAGGGAGGTTGCCTGCTCAAAAAAAATAATGTAATTGCCCGTCTGTCCCAGAGTAGTGGGAGGAGAAAAAGTCCGCGGAAAAGGAGCGGGGTTTGACCTTGGCAGAAAATGAAAAGGCAACAGTTCAAGATCTGAAGAAAAAACGGAAAAAAAAAAAGTGCTAGCGGAGAAGCGAGATGGCTGGTAAGAAAAAAAGTGCGAAATTCAAGCGAGGGTATATGGCGAACGGAACTCATGGAGGGATCTAAACCGCCCGTTGGGGCAGGAAAGGAAAGGGCGACAGGTGGAGGAGACGGCGACCCTAAAAAAATGGGGGCGGTTTTTAGTATCACCCCCCATCTGAAAGAAAAAAATGAACCGGAGAAAAGAGTCCAGGACACGCTCAGATGGCCTACCGTAACAAAAGAGAAAAGCAAAGATTCCGTGGGTGTCTTTTCCTCGGGTTCTTATGGAAAAAAGAAATAGAAAAGGAAGAAAGGGCAAAAACAAAATCGCAGCTAAAAAAAAATCCAGATCAGGCGGTTTTTGGACCGAGGCGATAATGAAAAAAAAATGACAGAGCGGGGGGTCCTGCAACGACTTACTAGCCGTTTCGACTTTGGGGCAGGGCACTGTGGAAGAGCTTTGTGAAAAAACCACCAAACGACCACTGTCTTCAAGGGACGGGGGGGGTGGTCAACGACATTTCGGTGGTTGCTCAGAATCAGTTACGGCCACAATCACTCTGCACGGAACAGGTGCAGCGGGGAAGGATAAAAACGCTGAGAAGCAGGCTTAATTAACATCGTGACCAGTCCTCTGGCAGTTGTCGGTGGCTGCGGGCACCATTTCTTGCTAAAACCCGCGTGATGGGGCAGAGGGGAGGGGTTCAGCGACCTGCACTGAGCATGAAAGCGCACTAGGAGCGCATTGGCACCAAAAACTTCTTTCTCTCATAAAGCCTAATGCACCGGAAACAGAAAAGTAAAAAAAAGAAGAAAGGAGAAAATTAGAAAAACACAAGAGGCATCGCGCAGCTAAAAAGTTCCGAAAAAAAGAAGCTTTGCGAAGATTCCACTAAAAGAACAGGGGCTCAGATGGGAAAAAGATCAAGGGAAAAGAATACGAAGGGATCCAAAAAAAAAGCAAAAAAATACAGAGGAGATCCTGATCTTCAGTTTGAATTTGTGGGGAAAACGCCAAATGAAGAAAAAGACTAAAAAAACGGCCAAAGAGGAAAAAAGCAAAATAACCGTAGTACAAAAAGGGAACAGATCAGGAGTATTTGAAAGAGCAACCCTCCTCTGCCAGTCGGGTGGGAGATAAAAAGAAAAGGCCTGTCTCGAAAAAAAATGCGTACTACCACGAACTGACCTCACTACGCTACAAAAAAGTAAATAGACCGCGGAGAGAAAATAAGATCCTGACAGACTGTGGAGATTAGCAAGTAAACCAGGAGTAAATGGCCCAACTTGCGAAAGTGTGAGAAAATGACAGAAACGGCCTTAACCATCGTAAATGAATATCTATGGGCAGCAAAACTTGGGAGGAAAAAGAAGGAAGCTACGAGAACCTGGTCGAGAGGGCCAGACACATCCTTAGCTATAAAGCGCGAAGAAAAAAATTTAAAGGGTCATAAAAGAAAAGGTACTGGGTGGAAGTTTAAAAGACAAAGAAGTAGCCGAAAGTACGGGAGAAATGAAAAAAAAGAGGGGAGGTGAAAGCACCTGAAAATAAAGGGCGGGTCACCTTAGAAAATAGCTGCATTTGGTTGCCTGCAAAGCCGACATCTACGGAAAAAAAAAAAAAAGAAGGAAAAAAGTTGCCCAAAGTATCGACAGATCGCACTATACAGTTGGCCCTATGGTCACGTCCATTATTGAAAGAAAACGGAAAAATAAGGCAGGGCCAAGTTAGGGACAGGGGCCATAACGCTCAAAGAAGAAAAAAAAATAAAAACACGCGGGAAAATATCTTCCGAAACCAGATGTAAAATGAGCCTATTCAAATAGGGGGGGGAGTCATAGGAAAGAAAAAAACGGAGGAAAAAGGTCGAAAAGGAGATAAAAAAGGCAAAATTCAAAAAGCGCAGGCGGAGCTCGGTTACGGGTTCTGCGGGGATGTCCGGAAGACCGTACGCCCATCCGGATATCAAACTGAGCGGACGGAGGAAAACGTAAGGGGGCAAGCAAAAGAAAAGATGAAGTCGATTTACTCGCAACGGCAAGGCTCGCGGAAATGAGGGTTAATTAGTTGAAATCAGGAGGGGCGAAAAAAAGGCATGAAGTACCGCTGACAACATGTGAATGCGGATAATTTGAAAACCAACAAAAGACGGGTTTGGAGTCCAGTTTTAGCGATACCAAAATTTTTTGAAAGTGCACTCAGGGGGAAGAACAAAAAAGGGCGAGAGTTGTTAAAGGACATCAGATTGCGGGAGATTGCATCTAAACCGTAGCCAACAAATCCCCATCAATTAATCGGCCCATCGAACGGTAAAAGTGACAAGGGGGGAAACAAAACCGGGTAAAAGGATGGTCCCGAGACAAGGCGAGAACTGGAAATAGAAAAGGCTTCGCCGCGTCCAAGAAAGATAATTAATTTACCTCATCGGTCTAGGGCTGTGTTTTTGGGATAAAGGGGGGGGGGCTGAGGGGAATCGACTGCAAAAATGTGAAAAGAGGGGCTGAGTCGCACGAAAGAAAATACCCTTCTTCCAAATCGAGACCTTCGCGAACCTTCATCCTCGGGGGGGTTGAGAGAGGACAGGATAGGCACGAAAGCAAGACCCGGAAAACAGACTCGAAAGCACCGGCGGGGCGAAAAGTCCGTGTCCTGGCCGTGGGTGCCGAGACCTAAACCGAATTGTGTGTCCTTGGGAAAGGGACAGGAAAGAACGTAAACAGCCGGGGGGACGTTCCGCTCATTTGGACACGCTTGGACATCGCGTCCCCAAGGACCCATCGAGAAGAAGAGAAAAACTTAAACGCATAATCGAAGGTCAGCCTCATTCTAAGCGAAAACGCCAGAAACTAAGTCGGATGGGGGTAATGTCTAGTTAAAGGAAAAGGCACCCGCCGCCCCGTGGCTTGACTGCGCAACAACGGGCCGCCGCCACTTGATTCACGGCTGAAAAAAACGAACCGGGGAACAAGATGGAACAACAAGGTGCGACTGGAACACGGCCACTAAGTTTAGACGATACCGGTTTGGAGTACCGGGGAATACCATTCTGCGAAGAAAAAAACGCTTTGCAAACAAGCTAGATGGGGATGGTGGGGAGCCAGGCGAAACTGGGGGGGTCGAAAGAGATCTATAGTGAACCCTGCGAAATCCAAAGCAACAGCAACTGCTACCGTTAGTAGTATCTATCAGGTCCATCAGGAGGAATGTTCTAGACGAATGCCCAGGGCTCGGAATGGGGTTTGCGAATAAAACAAGAACCAAGAAAAAAACGAAGGTTGGACCTAAACCGACAAATAAGTAACAAATCACGAAAAGCCCCGAAAAAGAAGGGTCAAAAAGGGACAGGAGAGATCCAAATGCGAAGAAAAAAAGCACATAAAAACAGAGACAGATAAAGAGCGGAGAAAAAAGGAGTTAAGAAAAAGAGATCGAACTGTAAATAGGACAATTCCCAGGACCCCCTGGTAAAAAATCTGGAAGGCCCCATTTCCAAAAAACTCATGTTAACAGTTTCAGGGCGATGGGTGTCCAAAGAGGCAATAGGACCATACTCCACGCGGAATAACCTGTTACTCGGTCTCCTAATACGTTAGCGCATTTTCCATACAGAAAAAAAGATAGGCGCAGAGTACGGCCTCAGCAGGAATAGAACGGTATCCAAAATAGTCCTTTAATGTCGTGGCTACAGGAGGGTAGGGGCGGAAGAACGGGTGGGGGAGACTTGATCTGGGACAAAGAAGTTCCACACGGCCTGAATAAATTGTTTACTTGACAGAACGATAGGGCATTGGCGGATCTTGCGTTGTAGACGGGAAATGACCTGCCGGTGATCGTGTCAAAGACTAACACGATGTTCACCAGCCACAGTACATAAACGCGCAAAGCAAAGACATAGCAGGATTAGGTATGGGTGGTGGTGGGAAAAGAAGCTTCACATTGGGCCTGGGTACCAAAGGACGCAAATAGCAATTAGAGAAGCGGGGTGCAAAGGGAACATGAAAATCAATGGATCCCCCCAGGATTTAAGGAAGACGGCACTTGACCTTTGCTTTACACCGTGGGACGCCTTAACTTACGACCAAAGCGCCATCGTCCGAAGGGGGTGAAAGCGCACCCGTGCGCGGGAGGGGTGGCATGGGGACACGGGAAGGGGGGGGCGCGGGGCGACGTCTACTTTCCCTTTTGGCTGACCCTGTCGTTAGCCGGTAAGGAAAAGAGACTGGTAAAAAGGCTTTGGGGACCGCTTGGACCAATCTTGAAAAAAAACAGTAATTGGGTTCAGAAGCTTTAGATTGGGACCCCCAAGCCTGCATACAATCAACACGCGGCCTTTCAACTATTTTACATATTACAAAACAAAGCAAAATCCAGCTCGGCACCACCACCAATGTCATTCGCGGAGCTCACGTTATGGGAATAAGGCCAGAGGCAGGGGCCCCTAGCGCAGAAATTTGAAAAGGGCCATAGCTAACCGGTGTTTCCCTTACGAACAAAGAAACACGAACTGGGTGATGTGAACACAGAAGTGTGGAGCATAAGGGGGGGGCGTTGCTGAAATCATTGGTGTGACGAATTGCCATTGCCTCGATCAAAGGGCGGTGTTGGGGCAAGACTCGGGAGAAGGGGGAAGCGATTTAGAAACGAAAAAGAAAAAAACTATGTTCCCTCGGAACAAAAAGCGATGCACCCCGGAGAGCTCGCACTAAAGCATCATCAGCATTAATGAAATGGGGAGAATTAGGAGAAAAGACAAAACCGAGAGAAGGGGGAGACAGTAAGGCGTTAAAATTAAAAAAGAAAAAACATACGTTTTAGACCAAAATGACCACGACGGACAATCGCGACAACGTGCTTCCACGGATGCCCAAAAAAGCTTGCTTCCACCAAAGACCGCTCCACCTACAGGAGGTGTACCAAAGAGTACCGCCATTCAAATCTAATAGAAGAGGCGTATTCCAGGCTGAAAAGGCCACGGGGGGGGAACCTACCGTGGACAAGAAATTGAGTGCTAATCGCTAGATGGCAAAGATAAGAAACGCTTGCTGAGGCACAAGAACTCCACGCCAGTGCGACAGCAATCGGATCCATAGGTAGTAAAAAAGGGTGGTAACAAATGAAAAATGGAATTGGTCAAGAGTACGCCGTTCTATTGCCACGACTTGAAAAATAAAAACGGGAAATAAAATGAAGAGGGGGGGTGGGAAAGACGCTGGAACAAACAAACGAAAGTACCCTGTTTGGGGTAACTCTGGACTAGAAAAAAATCCTTCGAAAAAAAAAAAAGTCAGTTTGGAATACGGCTTCTGTACGCAGAACTGTTTAGAAATTGACAAGGGTTGAAACCAAGAGCGCAAAGCTGAGGAGGCCGGGGGGGGAAGGAAAAGGGGTAAGATACTCGGCCCGGGCAGGCATCGTATGAAATGCTCAGTCAAAAAAAAAAAAAGGGGTGGGGAAAGAGAGAAATGGCTTTTGATAAAAAAGGGGTCAAAAAGGAATAAAAATTATAATTTGCCTTGGTCCGTTGCGGCTGTTGAGGAAAAAAAAAGTCGCACAAGAAAGAACAGGGACAGAACAGGGGGGGGGGTCAAAGCCCCAAGATCTACCCATGTTGTAGGAGAGGGGAGCCGCAAAGAAGGGGAAGAATGCTTTCAGCGCAACAGAATTTCAAAAACGGCGCGTAAGTCTTACCATTTTCTGGGGGGGAAAAGCAAGCACGAAAGGGGTTCAAAAAACAAAAGGGCAAACGGAGAAGATATTCTGATGGCTACTTTGGAATTCCACTAATCGGAAGAAGAGAGCGACAAAGAGAAGTAGAGTCACGAGAAACTTCCGCCGGGGGGCCCTCGATGCGCGGATGAAAAGAGGGGAAGGGAGTGGAAAAGGGGGGGCAATATATGCCAAAAGGCTTGAAGCTCTTAAGGGGGTAATTTCCGGACTTCCAAGAAGGGGGCAGGTCAAAAAAGGGAGGAACTAAGGGGAAACTGGAAAAAGAAGTGGGGAAAAAGACCAAAAAAAGTCGAAGAAACTTCACTCTGGGGGCTACTTCCTCGTCGCCGTAACAGGTAAAGCCAGACATAGAAGGGTAGCCGGGGGGGGGGGGGGGTTGGAAAATAAGGGGGAAAACCTGGGAAAAACAGCCTTCTCTTGGGATGCACGTCCAGACGCGCCCCCAGAAACCCCTTACTGACGGATATTAGGGGACTGGGGAAAGGGCGGAGGCCCTTCAAAACACACGTGGAACATATGGAGGTTTGTGGTTCCGTCGGGAAAGAGCCGGGAAAAAAAAAAAAAAAACCGCAAGCACCACTTCCCAAACAAAAGGGGCCTCAGAAAAGGAGGCGCGGAGGCGGCAACAAATACATACCAGCACACAAAACGACCAGCGACACGTGTGCTAGATCATCGCGGGTTACGGATACAGAAAGAAAAGAAAAACCTGATAGAAACAATTGGGCTTTCCTATTCACATATGACATGCCGCGCGCTTGGCGCTCCCGCCGGCAATTCGACCTAACAAGAAATCAGGAACCGGGGTTGGGGAAAGAAATCCACGGGGGGAGGTGCTAGGGTGTCAATCAAGTCCCGGCCAATGCTCTGGACGGTGTTGATGAAAACTTGAGTACTAGCTAAGAAGACCCTAACAAAAACGGTCTTGGACCACGCGCAAACCGGACCTCAAAAATTTTCCTTGTTCACAAGACCATTAATTGAATAATCGAAATCCCGATAATCGCGAAAAAAAAAAACAACCACCTCCAAAAAACCATAAAAGCCTCTGCAGTAACTAATGCTTCTCTGGTTCGTAAACGGTGAAGTGGTATAAAATATGCGATATGTGAAGTATCGCCGATCTGGGTTTTGACTAAAAAACATCCTAAACGATGGTCGTACCGGCAGCAATGTTTTAAAAAAAAAAAGAAGGCATAACTTGAAAAAACAAGGAAGGGCTCTATGATGGGGAGTAAATGGAAATTCCGGGGGGACAAACCGAAAAGCCGCGAAAGACATATCTGAAAAAGAAGAAATGCAAGGGCGTGGGGAAATTTGATACGTGTGTGCGGGGGGAAAAGCGGCATGGCCGCCAAGAAACACCTTTTCGGACTAACCAATCGAGCCCACTCCTAAATACTCATAGAATAGCTTAGAAACTGGTGGAGCGAAGTCAAGGGGATTATTGCTGCCGTCGGTGCGGTGGGTAATAGGAAACGGGCGCTGGGAAGGATTCTTGCCTAAAGAAGAAAATCACGGTTCGGAAAAACAAAGTAATAGTTTGTGCGGGGAAGCGGTGGGGAAGAAGAAAAAAACAAGGGGGAAGTTTTCGATTCTATGACCTGCACCTCAAAGAGAGGGGTGAAGGTCCGGAAATGCTAAATTTGAAAGACGTAAGCATGAGCCTTGTGAGCCAACGCCGCAAAAGTGCGATCCTCTACAGGCCACTAACTTCGTAAGAGCCACTGCCACTGTTAAAAGAAAAAAAGGTTGTTCACGGGAGTTATGAAAGCAGGGGGATTTTTGATGAGTCACTTCGCTGCAGGGAAAAAAAAACAACAAGGGAGCTGTTGGCTAGTGTCAGTACTCGCCCCGACGGGGGGTTCCTCCACCAAATAGACGGGGGAGGCAGGCCTGGTCTTGACGCCATATGGGAGAAGACCTTAAAAAAATTAATCAGGACTACGACAAAAGAAAGAAATCACAATACACCTCACAATGCCACTCGGTGGGTGCTTGGTGACCGAAGTGTGGATGTGGCCACAGAGAAACATTCGCGGTTACTCGAAAATCTCGCGTTGTACGGCAGTGTAATGTCTACCGAGTCTTGATGATGCCACCCAGGACAGCTCAGTCTAGGGGAATGGTCACGCGACAGAGAAATCTTCGTAACCAAGTTAACATATGCTCAACGAGTGTCGCTACATTCTCTCTGCGTTTAGAGTCTAGATTGCCCGGGGAAGGGAGGGAGAACTTAAATTAAGCGATTCGTACAAGGCCGGCACGGCAGAAGATTTTCCCAGCTCACCCTAAAACCCCCTAGTATAGGCTAAATCCGAATTCGGCTTTACTACCAGGGCAACTTCTAATCCGTGAATGCTAGACGGCTGAGTTGCCACTCTGGGTATCACCGTCTACAAAAGAAAAAAAAGCACATGTGGGGGTCCCAACAAGAAGCAAGGGCGGACCTTTCAGCCTCACTGAAAGGGGACCAAGGGCAGTAAGCAAAGAGGGCGGTATTCTGAGCAAGCATCAACAAGGGGCGTGGAGGCAGGTATGATTTGACAAGCGGAGGGAAAACAAAAGGAGGGGTATAAGGGGAACATTTCCAAAAGCCAGGATAGAGCCTCTGTTGGGGATCTACATAAATGCAAATTTTTTGGCTGACAAAGTGAAAAAAGATTAAAAAAAAAAAAAGAGGGTGAGAAGTAGAAGCAGAACACAGGTACAGCACTCGGCTTTCAAATTGAGCGCTCGACCTACCGTGCAAGGACATTCTCGATGTCCTCCGCAAAGTCCTTGGCGGATAAAGGGAAAAAAAAAACTAAGAGTAAACTTCTAGGACATAAAAGAGCAGGTACAAGATACGCCGTTCCCTCCTCCAAAAATCGGAAAAAAGGCAAAAAGGAGAAATACCGAGGCAGAAAAACGAGAAACTTACGATAGCGAAAGGGGGGGCAAAGCAACATCTCATCACCGATACTATGGTCGCGCAAAAGCCAAAGAGTATGGGAAGGGAAGGAAGGCCGAAAAGGGGAGGAATAGGAGAATTGATTTCTGACTGGGGAGTGGAAAGGGAAGAGACAAAAAACGGCTCCCGGGACTACAAAACAAACAAAAGCAAAAGAAGAAAAGAAAATAGACGTCATCCAAGGGGAAAACACTCTTACGAGCAGAAAGGGGCCACCGGCTGGGACTCGAATTGAATAGGGAACAGACCGCGGTTACCAGCGATACGAATAGCCGCCTGGCATCGGAGAGGGGCCGGTAAATAAAGAAAAGGCTCAAGAAAAAAAACAAAATTGGTCAAAGTATAAAGGCCCCCGAACCGTCGGTGAGAAAAAAAAAGGGAATCAAGTAAAGGTTTTCAGGTAAGAAACTAAAAATTGAAGGGGGAACAACCTAGTGGGTAAGACGAAACAGTGCGGGACGAGCATTTGCCGTGTTACCCACAGAAGAACGGTTCAGGCCACAAGAAAATCAAAACATCCAAAATGGCCTGTCCGCAGGGAAGATTAGGTTAAGATCCCAAGCACGACAACTTAAACTCAAAACTATACCGTTCGCGGCATTAGAAAATAGGGCAAAAGAATTGGGGTCTAGAATGACATCGTCACATACTAACCTGTTCCAGGAAAAGAGGAAGGAAAGTCGGAGGAAAATTCAGGACAGACACCTTGAAGAAGTCCCAGGGCATTCTAGGCTACGCTTAAAGAAACATAAAAAGAAAGGAGAACAAACTAAAAAGAAAGAATATCTCCGAAAAGACGAGGTAATGAGCACAATATTTGGCAAAAAAACGTGGGGAGGAAGACTCTCTCAAAAAAAAAACGGAGAAGAATCCGCGGGGGGTGTGCACTAATGGAAAATTTGACCCCTCGCTTGGAGAGAGGAGGGGAGGGGGGGAGACGCGGGTAGAAAAGATCGAAGGCCAGGAGAGAAAGGTGAAAAGGGAAAAAAAACGAAAGAGAAAAAATGGAATGGGGCAAGTCAGGAAGGTCCGACTCGAAAAGCGATAAGCTCCGTAAGGCCGGAAGGGGGAGGGGAGAGAAGGACCGGGAGCGGAAAAACTGAGTAAAGAGCCAAACGGAGTTCGCGGAAAGAACCGTCCGTTTGAGCAGCGGAAAGGGAAATCAACAGGGGTGGGAAAAGGCACTCGTATAAATAAAACGAGACGAGCCAAGGGGTTGACGAATCAGCGTGCGGGGTTGTTTTCGACCAGAAAAAAAAATTTTTCCAGTTGGAAAAGACGGAAAAAAAACAAAGGGGGACAACCAAACGCTATTCGCATCGGAAAGCCCGGAGTGACGATAACACACATGCGGCAGGGTGGAAAACAGCGCAGAAAGCCGGGTCCATAAAAAAAATGATTGGGTGCACCGTACGACATGTGTGAAAACCGTTTGAGACAAGGATCGGGTGGGAAGGGGGGGTGAAAAAGCAACAGGGATCAGAAGCGGAATGGAAGGGCCACGAGGGAAAAAGAATGCGGAGCCCGACCGAAGAGTCTCCGGGGCTGAAAAGGGTAGGGAAAATGAGGGGGAAAAAAAAAAGACGTTGAGGGAAAAAATAGGGGACACGCAAAGAATCCCCGGGAATCTTGCTGGAAGTGCCGTATTCCTTGGGACTTTATGAGGTGGGAAAGAAGTAAGAGATGGAAGGTAGGCCGCAAGAAACATCTAAAAGGGAGGAGGCAGAATGGCCAAGTGCTAAATGAGTCGCTCCTGTGAAATTTGGGAAAAGAGATCAAAAAAGGGGGGAGAATCCTTATAGGGGAATAGCCGGTCCACTCGCATGGGTGGCGGGGGTCTTAAACCACGGGCTGACCAATCCTAGGTTATGTAACGACTCCAAATCCCCCACGAAGAGCCAGGTCCAGGGGGAACGTGTGCTTCCAAAATGGGTCTTTTGCCCTCACCCACTGTTCAATCTAGGTTGTGGCTTTGCACCTCACAGACGGGAAAAAAAAAAAATGTGGCTCTTGGGGGGTACAACAGCAAACAAAGGTGTAGTTGCTGAGGGGGAGGCATGAAAATAAAAAAGAAGAAAACACGCCTTGAACATCAGGACAGGAGATATGTGTTTGTTCATGACTCCAGGGACTTGTCGAGTGCACAGAACCAGAGAGTACATCACCACTAGCATGATAAGAGGGGGTGAGGCTTAGAAAAGAGCAGTGTCATCGTTCTACTTGCAACTGGGACTCATTTTGAGCAAAAAACTATGAGGGCTCGGAGAGAAAAGTACCGTACAAAAAAGGCAGGAGAACCCGCGGTTTTTTTAGCTGCCCGGACCAAGGTCCAAGCGCACTTTCATAACCACAGCCTATGGCCCTCACATCCTAAAATAAAAATCAAAACTAAAATCAGGCAAAACCCTCGTGAAGATAAAAAAGAATACGAAAAAATGGACGCATGAAGACATCGGGGCATCCTTCAGCGCGAGCGGCAAATGTAGAAGCATACCCGAGGAGGGGCAGGGGGCCTCTTCACCTCGTTTGAAATAAGAAAATTTGGAAAGGCGTCCAAGACTCGGAAAGCGCCGGGGACCCCATTACTCTCAGAGGAGACGGAAAAAAAAGGAACTGAGATTAAGCAAACCACGGCAGGAAAATGTCGGTCCGCGGGGGAGATGGGGAACTCAAAAGGTCAAGAGGGGTGAAGAATGTCCGCACGTAGGAAATGAACAGTGGGACGGGCTTGGCGAAAAGTTGGAAAGGATGGGTGGCGGTTCAATGGTTGGTCGGGAAGGGAAGGGCCCAATGCAAGTCCACACCCAAAAAGAGGCCTCCATGGAATGGTATAGAAGCAAAAGCACCTTCCTTTGGGGCCCCACATTCAAAGAGATAGTGAAAAAAAAGGAAACAAACCCCTGGTCAAAAAGAATCGTAAAATTTTCTTCCACGAACAAGCGAAGAGGGTTGATGGAAAAAGAAAAGGGAGCATAGAAAAAAAGGGGGAAACAGGTCCATCTGCGGCCGACCGTGAGGAAAGCAAAAAGAGAGTTAAAAAAAAACGGGGACGAAAAAGAAGCCAAAGGGACAAATGGAAACTTTGGGAACATCTTTTCAATCTTTCAAACCGAGGACAAAAAGGCAGGGGGGGACCCCAAGGGTAAGTCCAAGGGGTTTTGGGGTTGGTCTCGCATGGGGGCCTCTTCGGGGACAGGGGCAACAAATCGTCAGCAATTTGTCACTAACAGACTCAGGGGGAGGAAAAAAACTAGGGGAGCAAGGAATCGACTGGGGTCAAGGGAAGGTTTAAAGCCGGGAAAATGATGCTGTTCTTTCGAAATTCCGCCCTTTCAAGGGGGGGGGGAAACGGCTAGGGGGGGATCAGGAGAAGAACAAAAAGAAAAGCGATCCACCCAGAAGTCCAAGCAAGCCATCCCCGAAATTGCCCCGGAGAAAAACAAAAAAAAGAAAAGAAAGGAAGGGGGTCAAGGCAAAAAGGAAAATTGGGGGCGCGTTAGGCCGTCATGTCTTCCCTCTCACGAAGGTGAAGAAAAAGAACGCGGAAAAAAGGCAAAAACGATTCGCCAGGGCCAAAAGAAAACTGTTTCAAGACCTAATTAAGAGCCCTGCCCATTAACAAAAAGAAATAAAAGGAAGCCAAAATTGGACCCAAATCGAAGAAAAAAATGGGGCATTCAGTGGGAACGCGCTACATAAAAGGTGCAAAGCGACTCTGGAAAAGAGGAAAACTAAAGATGCCGTCAGATCGAAAAAATCGTTTCTCTTTAATTCACAGAAATCAAGAAAAGCCTTTGAAAAGCGTGTGGTGGGCCCCTCGGAGAAACGGAGGGGGCAGGGGACAACGATTGCCACATGATAAAAAGGAGGAGGGAAAAAGTGGGGAAGAAGGGGGAGTGACGTCACGTATTGCAAACAGGGTGAAACAGAGTTTCATTGTCGCCCCGGTCAGAAGAAAGGGGGTTTCGAAAAAAGAAAAAGAACAGGGACAGGGAGAAAGGGGGCTGAAATTCAAGAAAAAAAGCGGTATTGGGATATAG
>Ga0179593_1433174_pt1 | contig 14333 bp, 25 predicted proteins | sample CZODoug2_1_08_16_FD_185931 | JGI IMG/M metagenome (GOLD analysis project Ga0179593, IMG submission 185931) | Vadose zone soil fungal communities from Angelo Coast Range Reserve, California, USA - CZODoug2_1_08_16fungal (PacBio error correction) | ecosystem: Environmental > Terrestrial > Soil >...
TATTACAGCCTCTTACCACAAGAACACGGAAAAAGTAAGAAAAAAAACCATGGCGTCGAGGGCGTTATCAAAGAATATTGGGGCCCCATAGAAAAATCATCATCCGTTAAAGATTGCGAAATAAAAGGCGGAACGGTCACAGCAAATGTGGTGTTAGATCTCAACAAACACAACTTGGGATTAAAAAAAAGGGAGAGAAAACAAATTAAATGCCTTGTGAAAAGGTCGGGGATGGAAAGTCATTTATATCAGGGCTCAAGTATGGCCAGAGTGAGGGAAAAAATTATAATGGGGGGCAGATTGAAAAAAGGGGGAGGGAATTCAACGCAGGAAATTGAAGCCAAGTGGGGTCGAGACGGAAAGTACACATTTTCCCACGTAGTAAAGCAATCCCGTCCGAAGGGTATCTCATCATGGACCGATCCGGCGGGATCAACAAGCAAAACACAGAGGAAAGTTTGGGGTGGACTCCTCTAAAAAGTTTTGTAATGGGGAGAAGGGGGAAAAGAAAAGGAAAATAAAGTCGGGTGTAAGGGGGGGGGGACGTGGACAATCGATCGGGAAAGGGACATCTCCCACCGGTTGGCCCGAAAAGTATAAAGAGGACAAGAAAGAAAGAAGCGAAGCGCCATCACAAATCCCATTAAGGGTTCAAGAGTCCTCGGCACCTTGAGAGGTGACAAATTGGAAAATCCGGGCAACATATACAGGTCGAAAAAATGAACAGGGAGGGGGGGGGAATGCTGGCACGCAAATTATTGGGAAAAAGAGAAGGGAATTAAATTTCGCAGCATCCAGTGGCAGACTCCCTGAGTGGGGAAAAAAAGATACTCGGCTTAAAGAGAACCCGGAGATAAAGATCACGTTCGTCGCGTGGCTAGAAAACACTTCCGTGAGACAGGGTTTGTGACCATGTTGCCGAAGTGATTAAAATCAACAAACGGAAAAAGAAAGGGTTGGCTGGAAGTCGCGAAATTGTGCAAATTCGAAGACTGAAACTTAAACAGGGGTGCGCCACAAAATTCAGTTAAATTGACAAAAAGGTCTTCATGATGAAAAGAAAACACAACATTGGAGACGCGTCAGCAAGGATAGCGCAAAAAAGCCTTTGCAATTCGCGGAAGAACATTGGGCAAACGAAAACCCCTGGCATCGAGCGAAAGGAGGCGGGTTGGGGGGAGAACGGGGGGTCCGTGGCATCCAGAAGCCACCAGGGTCGTTATAAAAAAAAAAAAACAACTGGCGCCGTGCCGGAAGGCGTCATGTAACTGGAGGGACGATAAAACTCTGGGGGGTTTGTCATGAGTTAGGAACAGTCCTACGCAAGGAATTTGATCCGGGTAACAATGATATGTAAACGAAGCCCGCAAAAGGAGGAAGCTTAAAAAGACGGAGGGGTGGGGGGAGAAAAAAATCGCGACACTGTTTGTTGAAAGATGAGAAGTGTCCTTGGAGAATATCGGGCACAGAAATCAGAGTAGAGTGGGAAAGAGAAATACAAAGCCGACGAAAGGGGTGACTCAGCGAACAAAACCGAAAAGGACCTGGCAGTGCACTTCACAAACATTTTTGGGGGTGGAGGTCCGAGAAAAAACGACGCTAAAGCATCCAAAGCACTTCACCCTCGACAATGGGTGGGACCGCCAAACCGCATCGGGATCTTGGGGCACTAATAGTGGGGGGGGAAAAGCAAGAAGCTGCGAACACGAAAAAAAAGGGACTGGAAAACGACGCCGTCCGAGCACAAAGGCCTTCTTAAAAATTTCCCAACCATGACAAACAGGAAAGACAAGCCGTTGGGGAAAAAAGGACCCAAGTGTGTTTCACGCAAAACCACACACGCCAATCCCAAGACTCCGAGATCACACTTCAACATCCCTCAAAACAAGCAAGGCCCACGCGGGGGAGCAAAAAATTATCAAGATAAAGGGTGCCAAAGCCAACGGGATGGGAGGGGGTGGGTAATGTGTGGAAGAAAGAACTAAGAGGGAAAGCCAAGCGCGAAACACCATGCGGTCAAAACCGGGCATGGGACCGTGGGCCAGAAAAGGTCCGAGAGAAAGGGCAGGCCTTTTCCCAAAAACCAAAAAACAAAGGGGGGGGAGAGGCCGCATTTTGTGCCAAGGGCAGTTGTGGGTCCTGAAGATGGGCCCCGGAATCAGAGTTACAAAAAGAAATAGACCGATCCAAAATCCCGCCGGCTGATAACCCACTCCCTACGGATAATCTGACATGGGAGGGGAACGCTGAGGACAAATAAAGAAAAGGAGGGGGGTGAAGGAGGTGGGGGGGAACCAGGGGGGGAGTTAACGAAAAAAAACCAAAGGCAGCCCAATTTTAAGGATAACCTCAGGGGGAAACTTGGTACAAGGAGAAAGGGGGCAAAAAAGAAAGAAGTTGAAGGACTTGTCGGGAACAAAGGGGAGCTTAGAAAGATGTGTGGTGAGCGAGACAAAAACTCGCCAAGGGGAAAGGAGGGGGGGGGTGCAGCCACCAAGAAAGTAATTGTTAATTATTGCAAAGTCGAAAACAAAAAAGCGAGGGAGCGTTTTATCGGACACGGGCAAGTCGGGGCCCGTGAGGGGAAAAGGTTGGGAGGGGGCATGCCGGGACCGAGTGTGCCACAAGGCGTGTGAAAACGCGAAATTGGGTTGTTGGAGGGTTCCAGAAGGTTGGGTTCAGGCCGCAAGGCGGGGTCGGAAGAAAATGGACACCCAGACAGGAATGGAAGGAGAGAAAAGATCCAGAGGCACTACGGTTCGGGAGAACCGGGGGGGGGGTGAAAGGAGAAGGAATCATTTGGGGACCTCGCGCCAATCCTAGGAAAATGTGCGTCCGTGGGCCCAGCAGGTCGCTGCGGAAGAAGGGAAAATTATTAAGCAAGAAAGACAAGAAATCAGTCAAAAAACAACAAGAGGAGGAGAGAGAAACAAAGGGGGATTTTGTCACAGTGGGGAGGAAAAAGGAAGGGTCGGAATAGCCAAGCGAAGGACGGCGGAAACACCATTAAAAGCCAAGAGGGGAAGGGACACTCCATTTCACAGGCTCATCAACAAACCAAAGCGTCTCAAAACGAAACGGCCGCCCAGGGAACGGATATATGGAGTCCTTAATCTTTGGGGGGAAGGTTTGTGCAAGAGGTTTGGTGGGGAAAAAAAAAAAAAACACCTTTCCTAAGGAGGGGGAGACCAATTCCCACGGGCCCGTTGCTGCAAAAGAGCAGGACCCTGCGGAAAAACGAAGGGTGCCCGCCACGTCAGAATGAAGAAGAGAGGGAAAAAAAGGGGGAGTCCTTGCCAAACCAGAAAGAAAGTGAAGCAAGAGAACAGAAGGGGGGGCTGCCCTACGGCATTGGAAGCGGTCCTGAAACGACGGGCAAGAAAAAAAAAAAAAACCCAACTGTTGGGTAGTGGCAACTGAACAGAAATAAAAAAAGGGGAGGCTTTGGTTGAAACAACCGGGCATAGGAAACAAAACCGGAAAACAGGGGCATCAAAACGCAGAAGAAGGGGGGACGGACAGTGTAATCAGGGGAAAGACAATATCAGAAAACCAGATCCAAGACGGGGAGGGAGCTGATTAATGGAGGCAGTCCAGAAGAACCGGGTAAAAGGAAAGTCGGGGGAGGAGGAAAAAAGCCGGATGGAGGAGAGGGAACTTGGGGAAGTTCTTGACAAGGAAGGGAGTATCACAAAACCAAAAAGGCGTTGAAAAAAAACAAAAAAGCACCTAAAAAAAAATCAGCGGGAAAGTGGCCAAACGACGTTCCGGGGGTGGGGTCGATCAGGAAAGTGGGGGGGGGGGGAGACCCCAAAGGGGCTGCCGTGTGGGGAAAACCGCGAATAGTGGTCAAAGGGCTCCAGGAACGTCGGGTGAAAAAGGGGGGAGACCAATTACCCCCAACCAAAAAGATAACCCCAATGAACCTTAAGCAAAAAAAATGAGAATGGGAAATCTGGGCCTGCAAAACCAAGCGGGCGTTTTGGAGCGGGGGCAAAAACGTGTGTTAGGGAGAGTATGAGGGGGCATGGGCAAGCGGGAAAATGGACTAAAAGAAGGGTTCAAACGCCGGGGAGTCAGGATTGGCTGTAGCGCTTCGAGGAAGAAGGAATTCTCCTCGTTCTCCCCGGGGGAACGGAGGAGGTCCGGGTAAGATTCTTACCAGGGGGGGGCAAAGCGGAGGAGGACAAGATTTCGCGGAGAAAAGTGAACAAGGGCCGCAAAGGCAAAAAAAAACAAATGAGAGTGACGAATCGTAGAGAAAGCGCCCCACAATTCGGGGGGAGGAAAAAAAACCCAGTTCAAAAAAGAACTGAAGAACGACCACCCATTGTATACGCAATTGGGGATTGTCTCGAAAGACAAAAAAATCGAGATCAAGGTAAGAGAAGAAAATTCGGGGCAAGAAAGTGACTTCCAACGTGGGGGCAGACCGATCGACAAAAAAACCAAAGAAAAAAGCAACAAGGGGTACTATGACGGGCGACCGAAAAGGTAACCAACGTACCATGCGAAAACTAAAGTATTGTCTCAAAATAAAAAGGGGGGGGGAAAACCAACCAAAACAGTAGGGATTTTCCGACCATAAAGAAAACACCCTGGATCGGGGGGGGGTCATACCTTCTAGACACATGAAAACGCCCCTTCCCAAGCGAAAAGACGAAAATGTAGGCTGAAAGAAGCGGGGAACCAACATTCGTTTAAGCAAAAACGAAAGAGAGGAACCCCCATAAAAAAAAAAAAGATGGGAAAAGAACACCTTCAAGGAGGGTGGGGGAGGGGGCCTGCAATCGGAAACCAAGAAAATTTTGCAAAGAAAGGAGCTGGAACACCGCCTTGCTTACGCGGGCCAAAAAAAAAAAAAAAAAAGATTTGGGGGATCAATTAAAAAAACCTACCATAAGAGGGGGGGGATACGCCAAATTTGGGGGGGGGAAAAAGCAAAAACAGGACTTCGAAAAGCGGTACATAAAAAAACAAAGACGTGGGGAAAATAGCGCGTCTTGAAAGTTATTCTGTGTGAGGTCTCACAAAATTGGAACACCAAAAGAGCATGAATCACGCCAGTAAGCACAAAAAAGCCGTCGGCGAACCTCTTTCAAAAAATCGGGAGACTTTGGTCACACCTGGAAGAGCAAGGAGTTCAAGGAAAAAAAAAAACACAGAGAGTGCTTTGGCAGCAAAGAAAAAAACCCAGCAACCCGGGGACAAATTATCCGCAACCGGGAGACTGAGGAAGAGAAATGTCTGTCCAAGACAGCTCTCCAAGGCAAAAAGAACCCGTGGGGAAAAAAGGGGAGGAAAAAATAAGGGGTGAGGCAATGGGTCGACGGCAAAAACGACGGGGGATAAAAAAACAGCATCGCAACGTCAGAAAATCATGTGGCCCGAAGATTGGAAGGGACGGATTGTAGCCATGGAAAAAAGGGGTCGTTAAAAAAAAGGAACGTGAAAAAAAAAAGAGGGGGGAAGGTAAAGTGAATCCAAAACCCAGTCACAGGGGTCAGGGGAAATGGCCGGGGATGTACGAAAACTGTAAAACTTAGGGAGAGACAAAAACGACCATTAAAATGGCAGGAGGAAAGGGGCGTCATCAATGCAAAATATTTGGCCCCAAGCTCTAATCAGAAAAAAAAAGAATACGCCCAACAATTGACCCGGAAGAAGGACTGGTCGAAGGCAGAAAAAGCACGGTGGGGACAAGCTCTCAAAAACAAGGGGAAAAAATTGAGGCTAAAGAGGTAAAAAAGAAAAAGCAAAGGCTTGGTTGTAAACCGGAGGAGGAAGTCATTGTTTAGCAAGACCTAAAGAAGAGGGGGCCAGGATGAAGGGGGGATGAGAGAGGGGAAGAGGGGGGTCAATTGAAACAAAGCCGCCAGGGCTGAAGGGGAAAGTTGCACAGAACTGAAGACTTGGGGCACCAGACGGGGACCACGAGGTACGGCAAAACAAACGGAAAGGGAAATCCTATCCCACCGAAGCCAAGGTACGGAAAAAACAGGGACGACCGCGAAACAAAAAAAAAAAACATTTCAATTTGGGGGCTCGTCAACAGGGGTTCCTGAAGCACTCAATCAAGACGGAAAGACGACGGTTACATTCTGGTGGGGGGGGACAGGTTGAAAAAACAATCTGGGGGAGAAAGCAGAACAAAAAAATGGGGGGGCCCCCTAAAATGACAAAGACTAAGGAATGAACCAAACTCCTCACAAGAAAAGGGGGGGGTGGACCTGAGGGAAAAAAACGGGAAGGAAACATAAATTAGGGGGATCCGCCATACCGGTGGTAAGAAAGGGAACGGTGTTGAAAGGGAAGGAATCCCAGAGAGGACAAGGAGAAGTCGAGGGGGAAAGAAAGGTGGGCGGCTCAACCCGATGTGAGATACGCGGTGCGGGGATAGCCCGACGTTCGGAAAAAAAACGAACCTGGTAACGATCCCTGGGTGGGGGGGGGGACCCACAGGGGAAGGAAAAAGAATGACAGGGCAGGTCCTGCCCCAGTCCAACGTGAAAATGTTTTTGAAGTAAAAGTGCGTCGCAAGGTGGGAAACGGATATACCTTCTTCGAACAAGGGTGCCCTATTCAAATGTCCAGGGGGGGAGGGTGGTTAGAAAGGGAAGGAGAAACCACGGTAAGAAAAAAAAGAGCGGCAAGAAGTAAGAACCGGGGGGCGCAACATGGCCCGATTTCAACCCGAACACCCAAAAGAGAACGACGTGCAACGGGGGAAAGGTAGGGCTCAACAAAGGTCCAAAGAAAACCGAAATCAATCTTAGCCGTGCGACGAGGTACGAAAAAAATCAGTACTAATATAAAAGGGTTCAAGAGTGTTGAGGGAGGACAAGTCCGAGAGTCAGCAAAAAGAGAAAATGGGTGTGAGGGAACTCCGGGACAAGAAATCAGAAATTGGGGCCTCTTCAAGGGTGGTCAAGTAGGACAGCCGTACAAAGGGGAGAGGGAAATGTTGGGGGGGGGGGGCGGTAGCGAAAAAAAATGACGAAATGGTTATGGAGCCTACGGGGAAGGGAAAGAAGTCGGCTGACATCATTCGAGTGGAAAAAGGGGGGGGTCTTGGCAAAGGGTGCATTTGGGGTCGTCCAGAAAAAAAAATAAAAAAGTAAAGCGTTATGAAGGGGACGGGTCACGGAAAGGTGGGAGGAAGTTCCTCGAGACCAAAGAAGATTCACTTCAAGAGGGGAAAAAAAGGGCGACGGAAAAATTAACCAAGGGAGGGAAACAGCCAGAGTTGCCCAGAAGCAAAGGAAACCAAATCAGAAACCGGATCAAGCAGTGCTACCTGCAAGCAGCCGGGGGGAAAGAAGGGGGGTTGGAGAACAGGCAAATACCTTACCCTGAGGAATTGGAAAAAGGGCGAAATTTTTCAACACCACTATGGGGGAAAAAAAAAAAGAACAAATGGGGGTACCTCTCAGAAGAAAAAGGAGAAAACAGAAGCCAAAAAAAAATCAACGCCAAAGGTGGAGCAGGCAAAATGGGATCATGAGCCCCTGGCTGGGAAACACTCAAAGCGGAGTTTGGGCTGGTTTTAATAGCTCGAAACGGGGAAAAACTAATGAGAAGGGGGGTAAAAAAAAAGAAGAGCAACTGACCAGGTCAGGGGTGGAAAAAGCAGGGGGGGAAAACCGGGTGGACGTCCGAAAAGGGGAATTTGAAGGGAACGTGAGAGGGGGGGGGGACCAACTTCAAAGATGAAGACTGTGGGGTTGGGGGGGGGGGCCAAAAAATGCAAAAGAGGTGGTTGAAACAACGGGCCGGAAGCACAAGGGGGCCCGCGAGAAGAGAAACGAGAACACCGGCTTATTAACTAAGCCACAAAACTTTATTACAGAAAGGGAATAAGGGGAAGGGGTGTATAAAGGGCTGAAAGAATAGGAGTGGCGAAAAGGGGGGGGCGGGGGGAGTATTGGAAACGCGGCGGGGAAAGGAAAAAGGGGAAAAATGGAAGTTAATTCCCTTGGATGAGAAGAAGGAAAGGGGGGGTCCTCAAGAAGGGGGAACCGTATTCTGGAGGGGCCCCCAAAAAAAACAAAAAAAACGGGACAGAAAAAGGGGTATTGGGGGGTGAGCGGAGGCAGAAAAAAGCATTCCGCAAAAGTAAGTGGTAAAAAAGAAAAGAAAATTTATTTCCGTCTTGAAGGGAAGCAAGGAAAAGGAGAGGGGGCTGGGAAGACGACCAGGTTCAAGGATTTGAAAAGGGGGGCCCAGCAGTATGGGAAAACGTGGGTTTCAAAAGAAGGGGGCTTGGAAAAAGTCAAAAAGGGAGGGTCAACTCTACTGGTTGTTTGGGGTAAGTAAAAAGGTTCCAGAAAGGGGCGGGTTTAGAAGCAACCGAAAGAAAAAAGACTGTGACCAAAAGTCCAAAGAAGGGAAACGAAATATATAAGAGGGCACTGACAAGGGGGTGGCTAGGGAGGACGGGGGGGGAAAAAAGGTATCTCATTAATTGTTGGGAAGAGGGGAGGGATTTTTTTGTTGAGGAAAAAAGGGGAGTAAAAACTGTGAAGGGGCAAATCCGACCTGCACAAGTGTAGACCCAAGGAAAAAAAAAGACTCAAGATAGATAAAAACTGGAGGAAGGAGTAAAGGGAGAAATCCCCAGGAGATTTAAAGGGCCTTTAGACTGTCTGGTGGAAGGGCGATCCACAAAAAAAGACTCAAGCGCCACACAGACCCCAGTTAAGGCCGAAAAAAGAAAGAAGGGGCCCTTATGCGAAGGGACTCCAACCAACGACAGCCCAAGGAAAATTAAGAAAAGAACCGAAAGCTCAAGGGATAGACTAGTGGGAAAACAGAGTTGAGGGATTTTTGGGACCAACCAAAAGAAAGGAGGACCCTTAGGTGGACAGGAAAGGACTAACCCCAAAGGAGTGGGGAAAATGGAAAGGAAAGCAAGGGGGAGGAAGAAATTCAAAAAAAAGGGCTGAGTGTCAAGGCAAAGCAACGGGGGGGGGGGAAACAAGGCCCATCTATGAAGAATAAGAGTTACCCTTCTGGCTGGGAAGGAACTTTGAGTGGGGCAGGATAAAATAAACAAAAGTAAAAAGGGCAGGGGGGGAACTACCAGACGGGGAGAAAGGAAAGAAAGGGAATCGGTTCAAAGACCACATCCACCTCTTTTGTGGAGGTGGGGAAGTCCCGCAGTGACCAGAATAAGGGCGGTGGGGGCCAAAACGTGGAAGAAGGCTCAAAATCAAGTTCAAAGAAAAAAAGAAGAAGAAAAAAAAGAGCCTTAAATGGAAGTAAGGGGTTTCTTATTCAAGGTCAGAAATAATCGCCAAAGAGCACTGTGAGGGACAGAAAGAGGGTAAAACGTGACGGTAAATCCCAATTGATAAGCAAGGGTTAGAAAAATGGAATCCAAAGGGAGGTCTTTCTCTTATAATATCGGGGGGGGGACAAAATCGGGGGGGGGGAGCATGGAAAGGACGCGTTCAGGATGGGGGAAAAAAAAGGGAGAGGGTGGGAAAAAAGAAAACCCGGATCGAGAAAGACCAGTGTGGGTTTGGGGACAAAACTCTTTCCGAAAACGAACAGAAAAGAAAAAGGGGTAGCGCGAAAACCAAGGGCATTGACCGGGGGTGAACCAGAGGGAAAAGGGCTCGGGCGGCTTTACTGGGGCTGAAAAGGATTTGGAAAGAAGGGTCCCTATAAATAAGAAAGGAAAAAAGAAAAAGAGGGAGGGCAGGGAGGAACGAGAAGTCAAAGGGAAATAATTATTAGGGGACGTGAACTAAAAAGTCTTTCCGTGGCGGGGGGGGGAGGTCAAATGTTATTTGGTGAGAAAGAAAAGGGAGAAAGAGTAGTCAAAAGTTGGGTGTGGAAAAGGACTAAAAAAATGAAAAGGTCATTCAAAAATGCTCGGCTTGGCATGGGGAATATTGAGACGGGGGGAAAAAAGGAAGATCGGTCAGTAGGGCGAGAGTTCATACAGAGAAAGAAAGTTTTTTCCAGTGAGGGGTGAGAAGATTGGAGGGGGGTCTGGGCCCAAAATAGAAGGGGAGGGGGGAAAGAGGGACAAGGGCGGACCGGTTGACAGGATGGCAAAGAAGGAAGAAGTTCAGAGAGTGCAATTTCTCGCCACCAAAGGAGGGAAAGTCAGAGAACAGGGTCCAGCCCCGCGTAAGGGAGTGGAGACACACACCTGGCTCACGGAACCCGGCGGGAAGCAGACCAAAATCCACTAAGGGGGGGAAAAAAGGAAGAAGACCCATTAAAGGACCAAGTGGCCGAGGGAACTTTAAAACAGGAACCAATCGCGACGCCGAAAAAAACGCCAACCTAAGAGAACGCAGTTAACGACCCGGGAATGCGCGGAATTGGTTAAAAAAGGAAAGAATTAGAAACAATCAGAAAAGTCGACACGGTGGTCGAAAAACGCAAATAAAAGAAGAAAACTACAAAACCCCCTGGTCGGGGCCCATCTTAAATGAGGAAAAGACTGAGGGGGGAGGGAACGGGGAGAAAGATGGATAATCGTTTGGGGGAGGAGGGCGGTAGCAATACCAAAAAAAAAATCCCATAACCGAAGACAGTCCAGAGGGAGGCACGCAAAGTACAACCCAAGCGGGTGTGTGCGGGATGAAAAAGGGAGCAAAAAAACCCGCGGGAATAAAATCAGGAAAAGAGGGGGATTGGAAGGGTTGAAGAATAATTACACCAAACGACAAGTGTGGAATACTGGGACAGGTTTATCAGGGGACGCCAAAAAACTGTAAGAGGACCGGAAAAGGAAAAAAGACGGGGGAAGGGGAAGATCGGGACATTCTTTGCACGTCAAGAACACACCCGGGACGAAAATCTTTTCGAAAAAGGAAGGGACCTAGGGAGACTAACCTGAACGATTGAGAGGGGGACAAAGAAAGTAGAGGGGAAACCTTGTCACCGGGGGAACGGAAAAGGAACCTTCGCCAAAGAAATTGGGAAACTGACAACGCAAAGAAGAACCGGGACATGAGCAAACAGAAAAACTGGGAAGAGGGGGGAAAAGAATAATTTTCGAAATACCATTGAAGCAAAAGGAGATGAAACCCTTGGGCAGGGGGGCAATGGTGTTGGGAAAGAAGGTTAGGAAAAAAAAGGAGGTAGATTCTGCTATTCATGACCAATGATATGGGCAAATAAAATAAAGACCGATGTGTCCATGTCTTGGAAAAAGGAAAAATTGGAATTACATTCAACCACCAACCGCAGGAGAAACAACAAAGGAGGACTGAGATTGTATGGTGAGAAAGGGGTTTGAAAAAAAAAAAAAAATCATGGGAAAAAAAAAAAGTCTGGGGGGCCAGGCATGGAAAAATCCAAAGGGGGGTCCCAACATGTTGGAGGAAGAAGAGAGGGGAACCAACGGTTTAAATGGACTTCAAAAGAGGGAACCCTAAAGGGGGAAAATTCCAGGGATGTCGGAGAAGAAAAAATGAAAAAGAGAATTAGTATCAAAAAAAGAAAATCCGCCAGAGGGCGCATGATTAAAATGAACGGCAGAAAGGGAAAAAACATGTGGGTCTCTCTCCACAAAAAAAAAAAAACTTAGGAAAAAAAAAAGGAGAGGAGAAAAAAGACGTGAGGTGGGGCCATAGGCGGACCGAAATGTTAAGACATGCGCAATATGGCCGGGAGGATGATTGGGGATTGTGGCCATCTTTTCATGGAGACGAAACGACCGCCGAATACGGTCAAAAGGCTTGTGGTGAAGGGAAAAAAAGGGGAAAACGAGCTTGAAAAAAGGCTTGGGGGCCAGCTATTCGGCCGGGGGCCATACCTGCAGAAAAAAATTAAAAAAAAGCCGTATAAAGGGACCCGGCATCAAAAAAAGGGAGGGAAAATACAACGGAATATCACACTACTGCCTTGTCATGTTTGGTGTAAAAAGGGAACCGAGAAAGGGGGTGGGGACCTGGGGAGCATACATCAGACCAGGAATCAACGTGGGGAAGGGTGTTGGAACTGGGAAAAACTGATTGACCGAGAGAGGAAACCGCACCAGGGGTGGGACCCGAAAATAGCCAGCTGCAGCCAATAAACTCGGGAAAGTTCACACAAAAAGGTGGTCAAACTCCTTCGGCACCGGGAGATGAAACAAAATGTATATAACCCCAGAAGGAAAATTGGTGGTCGGATAATGACCAAGTCTTTGGAATACCAAACAATAGTGGAAGAAAAAGACTCAGAATCTGGGAAGACAAGAGGTGGAAAACACGCGGGGGGGGAGGAGGAAGACCATGAAGCCCTTCGGATTCAACAGTATGCAAGGGGGCTGCAGGGAAAAATTTGGGGGAAACCAAATTTGCCGCTGAAGGGAGAGAAGAAAAAACGGAAAACAGTGTGGGGTTGAGGGAAAGGGGAGAGCATTGTTTGTCAGGGAACTGGGTACGGAAGGGGAACCAAGTGTCCGTTTCATTCACATTGGTCCGGGAGGTGGTGGGGGAATGATGAATCAACCGGGAAAAGAAGAAAGGACAAGGCCAGAAAGCGAAGGGCTGTGGGGAAAGGGAGGGAGCGGTTACTCTGCAGCCCGACCAAAAGCCTGGTAAGAGGGCCAATTGGAGGTGGCAAAGATAAAAAAAAAAAACTATGTGATGACAAAAAAACACAAAGGAAACGGTCTCGAAACAAAGGGGAGTCATTCGATGAAAACAGGGGGCCAGGCCCTGTGTTGGGTGAACGATTCCAACGCCGAAAAAAAAGGTGAAACAGGTAAGGGGAAAATGCGCAGTAACGGCCCGGTGAGCGGGCCAAGTATTCGGTCAAATGGCGGGCTGGGGGGAAGCGCAAAAACTGTATAGTGAAAAGGGTGAGGAACCCTTGAGATAAATGAAGCTTAAAAAAAACTTAAGGAGAAGGGGGGGGTTCCCCGACGACCAGCAAGGGAAGGAGGAAAAATGGTTCGGATGACAAAATCGTCAACAAACGGGCTGGGGAAACGGGCACTGACAAAATTTGGGGAGTAAATCAGATCAAAGGGAAAGCCTAACGAAGCTCCCTGAAGACGGGCAAATTGTGCGCCGAAAAAACAACAAAACAGGGCAGCACGGTCTGGTCATCCGTAAAAAAAAAGAAGGTGCCCAGGGGCAAAGATCGGCACAACGACAGCAGACCGGAAACCGGAAGTGGGATATGCTCGCCAAAGGCGGCTTTCGAAAAAAATGTCGACTTACCTGAAATGCCTTAGGAAAAAGAAAGGGGGTGCACGCGAGAAAGTGCCAAAAACCCGCAAACATTCCCATTGAGAAAAAAGCAAACAGCACGGGATCAGCAAGCCAACCGCAAGACCCCAAAAGGGGGGGAAGACGAACATTGAGCAAACTAGAGAAAAAAAAACCAACCCGAAAAAACCGGTGAGTTTGGAGGGGGGTGGTAAGGGGGAAAGTTATCGAACAAAATCAGGGAAGTTTACCGACGCCGAGCAGATGACTATATGTCAAAAAACTGAGTCCGGGAGGAGAATCAAAAGAAAAGGGTCCAATACCTGTTCAGTTTCCAGAGGGGGCCACGACAGGAAACACCACCCGGCGCAACAGTGGGGGGGGAAAACGCCTTTTACAATAAGGGAACAAACTGGAGAAAAAACTGAGCAAAGAAACCACCCCTAAAGACAAAAGAAGCGGAATACCTCAAACAGAAGGGAAAAAGGGGAAGAACTTGTCAATGGAGGACCAAAAATTTGGGGGACCGTAAAATAGGGTCTCGGGAAAAGGCCGCCAAAGCGAGGGGGACCAAGTTCAAGCGGAAAAGAGAAAGGTGTCAACTTATCTAAGAGTGAAGCCTGCGGAATCCCCTGGATGAGCACAAAAACTCATTTTGTGCCCAACCGCAAATCTGCACTGAGGGCCACGCGTTGACAAAAAGACCCAGGGGATGTGGGGGCGAGGACAGCCGACAGATGAGGGAAAAGAAAAGTCAGTAGGTCCACCCTGGGATGTCAAAAGGGTAGGAGAATGAGGAGGCCTGGGAAAACAACGGGTCAGAAGAAAGTAGGACCTGGACTTCAGGCACGTTGCGCACGAGAGAAAGCCTGGGCGATTGTTGCAGAACATCAGGTTCAAGGGGGGGGGGTCATTCATTTTCACGGGGTTGGACCTCGCACCCGCAAGGTTCGACATCTGGGCAAACCAAAGAAAGCAGGACCAAAGAATATCCTCTGTGCACGGGAAGTTGAAAAAAGCCCTTCGCGGGGGTTTTTATAGAATGAATGGAAAAGGGTTGTGGGTGCACGGAGGGAGGGAGAGCCTTAAAATGCGTCCTGGTGTGTGGAACCAAGGAAAGTCCTACTGAAACCGCCCGGGGGTAAAAAAAAGGAAAAAGGGGCCTAAAAG
>Ga0179593_1438172_pt1 | contig 14333 bp, 18 predicted proteins | sample CZODoug2_1_08_16_FD_185931 | JGI IMG/M metagenome (GOLD analysis project Ga0179593, IMG submission 185931) | Vadose zone soil fungal communities from Angelo Coast Range Reserve, California, USA - CZODoug2_1_08_16fungal (PacBio error correction) | ecosystem: Environmental > Terrestrial > Soil >...
CGGACGGCAATGGAAAGGAATGTGCTGCGATGCAAGTGTGTACCCCTGGCTTAAAGAGAGCCCTGGGGGGGGATGGAAAAGACGCAAGTGTTCCCAAGTCCTGATGAAAAGTTCAAGATAAAGGGCAGAGAAAGTGTGAAAAAGGGTGGGTACCGGGAAATGGCGTTCCTTCCCACGACAATCAGTCCATTACCTCATTGCTCGGTCTGTCTTGAGAAGGTCAAATAGGGGAAAGTGGGAATAGAAGACAAGAAACGGAAGGGTCCGCTAAAAACACGGATGGAAGACGAGGCGGATCTGATGAAGACAAGACAATGGGGAACTATGCCGTCCAAAAAAGGCCCCAAGGCACTAGGGGAGGCCGGGATCATCCGACGAAGTGAAACCGCCGCGCGGACTGGGAATAAACATCTCAAAAGAACCGTGCACCAAAAAAAGCGTGAGGCAGTCACGCGATAAAGCGAAAAATCGTACGCACTTCCTGTGGAAAACTGAGAAATGAAGGAGAAACAAAGGGGCGAGGGCAGCAGCGCCGCGACTCTGGGACATTGCCTGCTGAGTGTTACATGGGAATCCGCTAGGGATATAACGGTCAAACAGTAGCGTAGGTCGAGAGAAGGGGCGCCTTAAAGGGAAGAGCCTTCGCGCACGGAGACAAAAAACGAGAGGGCATGGGTGAAAAGGCTACTGGCTCAGCTAGCATGGAGGCAAGAGATGCAAGACTTGGTCGTGTACTTAGGTTGCATGAAGGTATAGAAAGGGACTCGCAGCACCGGGAAAAGAAGGATAATCAGCGGAGAGGTATCTCGTGTCTGATACGTCAACTAAACCAGCTGCAACAAGCAGGCTGGGACGGGTGTCAGGAAATGACGACACAAGAGTCGCGCCACAACGGCTAATAGGGAGGTAAAATGGAGGGAGATAAAGATTGAAGGTAATGGCGGAGTTAAACGGCTACCTTCCGGAAGAAAAGTGAAAAGGGCGCTCCTTCAAGGTAGACCGTTGGACTGCGTAAGATCTGGCGGAATAAAAAACAAAGTGAGGCCGGCAACGCCCAGGGTGACCTAAAGGGTAAAAATCGGCATCGACAAACACCGAGTTTAGAGAAAGGTCGAAGCCTTATAACCTTGAATTCAGAGGGGAAAGGGACCCGGAGCCGTCGTCGCAAGGAACGCTCACCGATGGAAAGGGGATACTTCTCTGGGGAAAAAATCTAAAAACGAAAAGGCGCTTACCGCTCTCGGTAACAGCGAGCAATGATGTACAGGTCTGAGAAACAAACCAGGGAAAAGTTGTGAAAAAGGCCGCGCAAATACGGATAAAAAATGTAGCGTCAGGGGGGGGGGGGGGAAACAGAAGAGAAAAAAAACGCCGTCACACTACCATCGCATGAATAAAAATTGCAGCGCAGAGGAGGAATGACGCGACCGGATTAAAAACCAATCTCGAACGCATTGCAGGAGATGAGGGAGGGGTGGGGCAAAAGGGCGTTAGCGGAAATGGGATCAGAGGTGTCCGGGGAGACCCCATGGCCCTTGCAGGGGAAAAAATGGTGCGGGTCGTAAATGGCACGAAGAAAAAGACACCGCATGAGGGGGAGTCTCCTCAGGAGAATCGCGGAGGGGGGAGGCAGACAAAATTTCAAAAATCGTTCGCGACCTGCAAAGGAAAAAGTCGGGAGAATGTCATTCTTCAACGAAAAAAAGAAAAATCTCGCGCAAAAAGAAAAAAACCCGCGCAAAAGCATTGTAAACCAAAAAAAAAGCCAAGGGAAGGGGAGAAGGCCAAGGAAAAGAAAAAAAAAAAACGGAAAAGAGAACCAAAGTAAACCAAAGCTGCGCTGTCGGCGAGAGTCCGGCGACCAAAACTGGAAGCCAAAAAAAAAAAAAAAAAGGAAACGGAGCACTAAGATCCGTTAGCCTTGCCGGTAGGCAAGAAGGAAGAGAAAAAAAACTTGGACAGAAAAGAGAGTATCCGCCTACCGCACACAAGTCTCAAAGGGGGGAAAAAGGGAGACGTGACCTTGTTAAAAATTCACTGACAAAACTTGCGGAAGGGGGGGAGGAACGAAGAGAAAAAAGAAAGCGTCATCTTTTACTTAGGAGCTTTAACCGGCTTACGCAACCGGGCCCGGTCCGACCTGAATGTTAGGAACGTGGTTACGGTACACAAAACCTGAAGAGCGGCCCGAGGATGCAGGAGAGGAAGGGACGGGTAGTTGACAAAAGGTTAAAAGCGATCCTCCTGAATGGCCCTAGTCGCGCTAAATGGCCTGGGACAGGAAAAAGTAAGAACAATGGCAAACTAAAAAAAAAGGGGGTCTCGGGAGAGGAGAAGGAAACCCAAACAAATTGGCCCAATTTCAGGGAAAACGGGGTTCTAAAAAAAGAAGAACACGGCACAGCCCAATTAAACCGATACAAACAAAAAAGCAACGCAATCGGATGAACCGGGTTCTTCAGACAAAGGACGAAAGCCGACGTAGCCTAGAGGAAACTGGGAAAAAAAGGGGAAGGTTGGCGATTTTTTACGGCGGGGAGAGCTGTTTACACAGACGATACAGGTTGGGGAGCCGCTGTTGCGAAGCAAAAGAAAAAAAATTCTTGGGGGGGAAAAGAAGGTGGGGGGTGGAGAAAGGAAAAAGTAAACTCCGATTGAGCCGAGAGCGCAGAAGCGCAGTTTGCGGGAGGATTGGGGGAAAAAATCATATGGAACGGAAAAAAAAAAACGGCCAAAAAAACCTTGGGTGAGGTACTGTGAGAAAAGAGGCGCTCAACGTGTCCAGAACAATACTTAAAAGTAAGCACGGCAAAAAAACAGAGAAAAGCGACAAATCGGGTTGAACGTGCCGATTATCTTCAGGGGCGAAAAAAAAGGGTGGAACGGGAAGCCTCACACTGCTTTTGAAGAATCAAAGAAAATCGCTGGGAAGGAAACACAACGTGGGGCGAAATGCGAGGACGACAAAAAAACGGTCTTCACTTAGGGAGGGAGGAACTCCGCCTGGGGTACTTAGAGTAGGGATGAGGGACGAGGAGAGAGGGAGGAAAACGACCTCCAAGCTGCGCAAGGTAAAAGCAATCGAAGTCGGGTCGCAGGGAGAGGTCTCTCTGCAAAAAAACCAGAAGAAGCTTGACAGAAAGCAGCGGAGAGGGGGCCTCTTAGTTGCCGATCAGCATAGAAAACCCAGCGGATCATAAGCGAACGAGAATGTTAAAAGCTGACGCGGGAGGAAAGGACCATTAAAAACAAACGGAAAAACAAAGAGGGGTCAGCGAGGCTACATGCACTGAGCCAAACAAGGTTTGGGGGGGGGAAAGGCGCAAAACCAAGGACTAAAGAAAGCGGTAGAAAACCGAAGGAAGAAACGGGACAAGTTTCAAAAAGAGCCATCTGCTAAAAGGACCGTCGCAAGACGCTCCCAGAGAGGAAGCAAAAATCGCACGCGGGCAACGGGACAATCCGCGCCAAGCAATGCCAAAGGCTGGGCGGCGGAAGAAGACATCAATAACAACTAAATGCGATACCCCGGAGGTATAAGGGGGGAAACCCAAAGGAAAATGACGGACGATAGCTTCAACGTCCCTCTCCAGAAAGGGAAAGAGACACGAGGCTTCGAACGGGGGTCACGCGATGTCGAAAAAAATCCGCGCTGAAGGGGGTCTGCTAAAAAAGAAGGAGAAAAAGTCGGCAGCTTGGGGAAAAAAAAAGCACGGATCGGGGGTCAAATTGACGCGCAATCCGATAAAAGACTTCACTCTGGGTCTTCAAGAGCTCGACGCGGAGAAAAAAAATCGGGCAAAACTTGAGAATCAACCCCGACAGCGTGGGCCGTACAAGAGACGATAAGGCCAGGAATCAAGGGCCAGAGTTCTAGTAAGACAGCCAATCGGGCACCACCATGAAAAAGTCATAGCCGGGAAAAAAAAGTGGTGCACTGAGCAGTGGGGGGGGGGCCATAAGGGGGAGAAAGCCAGAACCAAACTGCGAAAATTGAACGCTCAACCAGAGCAAAGAGACGCCCGGCCCATGCCCGGAACAAAAGAAGAAGGAGATAAAGTGGGGGGAGGAAAGGAATAAATTGGGGAAAATGCATAACCGAGTAAACGACGAGAGTAAACGCGCAAATTCCGAATTCGGTAGAAAGGAGGGGGGTCAGGCAAAAGAGGCAAGAGAACCAAAAGAATGGAAGGCATTGATCAGTGCCGGCGTCAAATCCTCGCCACATTTGAAACTCCAAGGCACGACCGTTACTCAGATCTGCCGCACGCTTCGATGGGGGCCTGCTGTAGTTTAAATAAAAAACTCAGCTTCCAGGGGAAAAGGGACCAGATGAACCGGGTTGACTAATAGGACTTCGAGCAGATCATTCGACAACGGGAGAAAATCTCTTTTCGCAGGGGAAAAAAACGTTCTACTCAAAGGGTTAGGGAAGGAGGGGGAGGTCTTGACGGGACGCTGCCCGGTGTGTGCTGAAACAGTAGAAGAGTATTGAAATTCCGACACGAGATCATAAGTCAAGAAAGAAAGCACGTCGTATTACTTTTTCCGGGATCAAGAACTGTTTCCCTCTTTTGTAGAGGCACAGAGAACGGTGCAATCGCCGCGGGGGGGGACCAAAACTAGGGAGGGGGAAAGGGGTGACTAGGTAAGAGGGGTCAAGGGGGGCCATTCGTACGACCCTTAAATGACAATTGGAGAGAGAGGGGAAGAACAGTCCGCGGTAGAAAGATGGAGGTCAGGAACAATTTCGACATCATAGTCAGTGCGATTAAGCTGGCTTCCCGGGAAGGGGCGGAAAGCAGTCACCGAATCTGTTGGGGGTAGGAAAAAAAACCAAATGCCGGCTAAATCAGGGAGGAGATTAATCTCAAAGCGAAGTGGCCTGCGTATGTAAGGTACGGAGGGAAATCGACGCCAAAGAATCCAACGCTAGGGGACAGGCGTGCGCTAACAGAGTTGGGGAGCAGAAGAGGACGAAAGGGTCAAAAAACTTCTGAAGAGTGTTGGGCTCGAGCATGACGCTGAGTCCGAGTGCCGGGGGAGACTAAAGGAATTTGTAGATAACCTTCCTTTGAGGAACCACCCAATCCTCGCGGCGAGCATCGACAAAATTTGTTGGTATCCTCGATAAAGCCAACTCATCAAAAACAAAAACAAGGAAAGGTGAGTCAAGAGATATGGAGAGACGTGAAAAAATGGGGGCGATGCGAGACACTAATGGGGGGGGTGAAAAACGGAAGGGATCTCCAACAATTGCACGTCGAAGGGGAAGCTTCGCTAAGGAAGGACAAGCCGCCCTGAAGGAAAAAACCACAAGAAAGAAGGAGGAGCGAAAGAGTCGTTGCGAGGAAAAGGAAAATCGATACCTCTGGACGGAGACCAGGGGAGGGGAAAAAAAAGTTCAAGCAAGCAGCCCGCTAGCCGAGCTAATCCGCTCAGGGTCGAAAGTCATACAAGTCTGATACAACCAGACCTCGGGGTAAACCTGACGAGGAAAGGAAACGAAGCAGGGGAAAGGGGGACTCATAAATAAAAGGAGAAGAATTAAAAAACTCCATAGCCCATAGGCCATTCCTTAGGGGGGAAATAAACAAGGCGGCAACCTCGTCACCGCAAGACCTAGCTAAAGTAAAGAAGGGGTGTGTCAAACCTCGGCGAAATCAATCCAAGTGGTTGTTCCGCGTGGGGTTCAAGGGGAAAAGAGTGAAACTCGAAGAAGCATACAAAGAAACACATGCGACCACTCATTGGAGGCAGCGGAAGAAGAGGGGGGGAAATAACACTGCAAGAAACTGTCAAGAGGTTCCTCCAACACCCGGCCCTCTTCCGGAGAAATCGACTGAAGGGAAGGAAAACGGGAGTGGCGGATGGCCTGTGACACTCTGAAAAGAAAGTTGGAAAGGCACTCTCCAGAAAGAAAAAAAGACTACGGCTCTTGAAGTCAACCGCACTCGGATTCCGACCTGTTAGAGGAACCAAAATTCAAGAGAGCGGAAACCTCTGTGAGGGGAAGAAGGAAAAAAAAAAAGGAAGACTGCCTGGGGCCGGGGGTCCCTATGAGGTGAGGAAGACGATAACTTATCAATAGGGGGTAAAGAAGGGGGGATTGGCCACCACAATATTGAGACCTCAGAAGGAGGAAAAGGGAATGGGGGGAAAACCCGTGGCAGAGAGGGGAAACATGTTCAATTCTCTAGAGGATTACAAGGTGCAAAAAAGGCGTCTCGAAAAAACTGGGATTCCAAAAGGTACAGGTCCGGGGAGTAAGTCTGGGTGCGCAAAGGAAGCGAAGGCGGGGGGGGGATGGAGCAAGAAAAACCGCCAATTGCCCAACAAGAAGGGAGGGCACCCTGGGAAAAACGGACCGTCGAAGTGGTCTACTGGGGGGGTGACCGAAAAGGAGTTTATTCACCATAGGAAGCATTGGAAAAAAAACTCTGGAATGTCGACTTTCCGAAGGCTGAAGAATGGAAGAATAAGACAAACGACTCCTGAAGTCAAAGAAAGTGAGCCTGAAGGAACGCGTGAGGAACGGATCGGAGGATTAAAACAAGGGAAATGGGGCAGGCCGTCCGCAAAAACTTTACCAAGGAAACGACGTCAGCCGTATTCAGGTCTCACCGCCAACAGGCCAACTGCCGCGAGGATGGGGGGGGAGGACAGGAAAAGCGCCGACAAACAAAAGAAGCCTGATGGCGTTTCAGGATGAAAAAGGAGTCAGCCACTTAGCGATACACTGACACCTTCGCAAGGAAGGAGGGGTCAAAACACCCACAAGCAAGTCGAGGCATGAAAAAAAAGCTGGGAAGGGACCTAGGAGGAGGTGCAGCCGCGCTAGCGGCGAAGTGATGTTCGAACTGGGAGAAGGACAGTAGCTGGCAGAACGTCTCGCGAGTTCCTGGGAACGAGATAGGAGAAGAAACGAGATTGATGTTGCGAACGCCTACTTGCTCATCGAGCATGAAAACCTCCCGCTGGTCAGGGGAAGGGGCAGGGCAAAATTTATCGACCGAAACTCGCCAAGTAACTTCTGCAAAAAGAAGGAGGGGGGGGGGCGTAAGATCAATTTCTTCTCGGAAAAACGAACTGAAAGGAATCTGCTGCTTTCCAAAGCCGGATTGAAGGGGCAAGAGAAACGGCGACCCCTATAAGAGCTCACCGGAAGGAGGGGAGTAAAAAAAAAAAGATCGAGCAAGCATAGAAGGAAAGCGATTCCTGAGAGACGAGAGTGAAGAACGCTGGGACAGGGAGCTAATGCTAATAGCACAGTGGTGATCGTAAAGGGGATCGTTAAGGAGAAGGAAAAGAACCGGGGGCACGGGCTCAAAATTAAAAGGGATCCGCAAAGGGGTCATAAAAACTCAAACAGGGAGGGGGGAGAGAGCGTGGGGTTAAACGCATGTTCGGAAAGTGGAAGCCGAGGTCACTTCCCAAGGGAGGCAGAAGAGGGTGAAACCCCAACAGGGCCTCGTCAAAGATGGGGAAGAGGGTAGATGTTAAAAAAGCTCACCGAAAATGCGCTGGACGCTCTCGGATCAATCGAGCAGTATGGAACGGATGAGCAAAAAAAAAAAAGTCACAAGAATGGTTGTGGCCGCGGAAAAAGAGACAGCGGCGCAAAAATTGAGCAGGGGTCAGGCAAAAAAAGGAAAGACGACAACATCGCCATCCAGTGAGAGTTTGCAGAGACCAGGAAAAAGAAGGGCGGCGCTAACGTTTCAAAACGGTTGCAAAGAGTCTGAACGGGAATGCAAGAGAGGGGGGGTTAGGGAGTGTAAAAAAATTGGAGAAAGTGGTCAGGGGTTGCAAACCCTCGGGAAAGGAGGGGTGACCTTGGTGGGGGGGGGTGCCTAAAAATGAAAAAGGAGAGGGTGGAGCACATAAAGTCGAATCAGGGGCATGTCCCTGACAGTTGAGAGGGAGGAAAAAGGAGAATTAAGGGAAAGAAATGCGTCAACGGAAAACCCTCAAAGGAATACAGAGAAGGCGCACAGAAGCCAAAAAGACCAGCAAAAGGTGTCAACGAACCCAAGAGCCAAAACAAGTCCGGGAGACGGGCCGTTGCCCGCAAGGGGAAGGGTCAAGAGAAAGAGGGAACAAACGAGAGAAAACGCGGAGGGTCAAAGGGCACGCGGGCGAGAGTAAACGAAAAACGTGGTCACTGATCACTGAGGGGAATAAGTCCTTGCCGGTAACAAGGATCGAATAAAAACTCAACAACCAACGGAGACGAAAAGAGAGGATATCCGACGAAGGAAAAAAAGTATGAAAAGGGAGAAGTGAACCGTGGGGGGGCATCACGGAAAAACGCGCAATTGCGGAAAAAAAAAAATCATCAGGGGGAAGTACAAGCAGGGCAAGGAAATGGGGAGAGTGCGGACGCGAAAAATAGGAACTGGCAACCCCCGGTCTACGCTGGGGGCTAGGGGGGGGTTCGGAAAAACTGAGGCGGAACGAAAAGAGCAGGCTTGCAAAAAGAGAAGGGTGGGCGTTAAAAGGGTAAAAAAAAAAAAGCTATCCTAACTTAAAGGGCCAAATGAGAGTCGCGAATGATGTCAGGGGACAGAAAATACGGAATCGAATGATGAAACGAGATTACGGTGCGAAGGGTCAGTGAAGGGAAGAATTAATAACCAAAAATGGGGAAAAGGAAAGGCGGGGTACGTAAAACGAAAAAACGCGACACTTCCCCACCAATTTCTATAAAAACCGCCATGAAACGAGGGAAGCAAATGAAGGGTGAGGGGGGACAGAACGGAAACGAATAGAGGAGCCGACGTGAAAAGATGCAAACTTGCAAATGGAGGGAGATGGGGGGGGGAAAACGGCAGGGGAACCGGTTGGGCCAAACGCAAGATCATTTTGGGGGGGACCGCTGGGGGCCGACACCAAAACGGATGAAATGTTTGGGGGGGGTTTGCAAGTCAAAAGAATAACTGGGAGAGAGGGGGAAGCTAATGCATTTTCTGATATTGTTTACAGACCAAGAAAGTCCTCAAGGGAAAAAATAAAATAGCGGCCCTTGGACGGAAACACCGATAAGGGGAGGAGAACGTTGTAAAGAGAGAATTTCAAAGGTCGCAAACGGAAAGCACAACCAAACTCAAGCCACAAAGTGTTTAGCGGGCAGGATGACAAGAAGGAGAAAGGTGGGCACGGGTAAGACGATAGCCCCGGCTTGTGGCGAAGAAAAAAAAATCGGGGAGGGAGACGAAGACACAACGGGGGAAGAAAAAGCCAAAAAGAAAAAGGAGTCCAAAGGAGGAGGGGAAAAAGAGGAAATCAGCTCCGTCCTTCATATCGCTCCCGCAGGAAGCAGGGGAAAAAAAGCCCTATTTAAACAGAGAGCCGAGGAGGCGCTGGGAAGAGAAAAGCAAAGCCGGAGGTTGCAATAGAACGTAGGCCGCTTCGGAGTGGAAATAAAAAAAAAGGGGAATGAGACGCAAGCTGATAACACGCAAGGGAAAGCGGCCTAGGTAAAGAGGAGGGCTCTCCCGAGGCCTGCAACAAGCCCGCGTAAAACGACATGGGGAGAGATAGAAAAAGGATCAGATAAGAAGCAACGGCGCCACCGCCGTAGAATCATTCAATTTTCTTAGCAGCATAGGGGAAAGGAAAGACCGGGGGCTTATAAAAGAGCTGAGACCAAGGAAAGCCTGCCGACCACTCGACTCGATCGCCTCACAAGGAAGGTCAGAAAAAAAAAAGTCCCCAAGAAGAAGAATCACAGAGAACTCCGTGCAATCCCCAGAACCATGACAGATAATTGAAAAATGTGCACACCAGCGACCGTTGCTACTAGAAAGGGGGAGCCGAGAAAAGAGGAATACCCTAAGAATCGGGCCGGACAGCAAAAAATCCTAAAGAAGTGAAAACTAGTCTTTAAGCGTAGAAGGATCCATTGCTACAAAAAAGGAATCGGTTAATCTAAAAAAAAAAGGAGAAGGGGGAAACATGGAAAAATCCGGAAAAACAAAAAAAGTTCGCAGGAAAGAACTGGAAAAGGTCGGCTTCAGGTCTGACTGACTTAAAAGACGTCCAGCGAACGTCCCGTAGGGGCAAAGAGGGAAGCCGGGAAAGGGACTGGCCAAGCTTGTCTAGGGTGGGAAGAAAAAAGGCCAGAAGGGGAGGAGTTAAAAAAAAAAGGTCGAACAAACCTCTCGCGCCGCGCGGGGCAAGGTGGCACTTCTTCTGAGTTGGGGGGGGGAATCCATGAGTCTCCATCACAAAATAAGGAGAAAAAAAGAAAAAAAAATCCATCTGGAAACAAAAGGAGGACAGGGCCGGAACAAAGTGGGTCATATCGAATTTTTGGGCCCCTGCAAGGGCGCGAGAAGAGAAGTCTAATGCCAAAGGAAAAAAGAGAACATTAAAGGAGGCCTGGATAAGAAAAGAGCGGGGATGATTACACTCACCGTCTATGGCCGGATGGAACGCGTCATTCCTCGAAAAAATAGGAAACGGGCCCCATGAAAAAGCATGCATGAAAAGCTCTGAACGAAAGTGAAGGAAAGTTCAGAGTGGGTGGGAGGGCGAGACCAGCGTCGGAAAGGGAAAACGAGCCTCTGTTTCCGAATAATAAAGCGCAGAATCCTTCAGGGGGCAAGGGGCGGGACCAATCTGTGAGAGGGGAAAAAAAGCCATCAAGATACACGAAAGTCGACCGACTGGGTCTAGGGATAAGACACTTGTGGGGGAGTAAACTCCGCGCTTATTGCCAGTGTCCTAAAGAAAATGGGCATCGGGGAAAGAAAAGTGAAGCGTATAAATGTACGAGTGAAACTCAGGAACAGCAGGAACAGGTGCTCGACCGCGAAACCAGGGGGATAATCGCCGCGTTGCCATCGAGGGAAGTTAGGGAAGAGGTGAAGGGCGTAGAAGTGGGAAAAAGAAAGGTATCGCCCTTACAGAAATGGAAGAGGGGGGGGGGGAGGGATTTCGTCGAACAGAAGCAGTAATGCTGGGAGAGAAGGGTAGAAGACGGAAAAAAAAGTAAAAAGGCTTCGGAAAAGCAGAAAAACAAACTGGTGAGGGGGGGTAGAACCAAGGAGGGCATAGGAACGGACGAAGGATGCGCCTCTGCGAAAACGGGAAAACTGATTGGGAATTCGGGGAAAGAGCACGCAAGGGGAAGGCCGGAAAAAAGAAAAGCGTTGTGGAGCGAGGGAAAGAGGAAAAAGGAACTCTTCTTTAGCCAAAGGTGGTCTCGGGGGGGACGACTGAGTCAAGAAGGAAGGAGCAAGGGACATGGGGGGGAATCAGTTTCGGGGCACAAAAAAGAAGGGAAGAGAAATCAGGTTTCGCTGGGGAGGAACAACGAGGAGAAACACAACAAGGAGGAGAAGAAATAGATAAAGGGGGGGCCGAGGGAAAAAAGGGACGAGGGCGATCGCGAGGGTCGACCTAACTGTTAGTCAAAAAGCAGCGGAGACGGCAATCGGAAGAGCAGAGCCGCCTCTTAGACCCACCAGATCAAGAATGAGATCGCAAGGGGGGGGAATTAGGGGGAGGGGGGGAGGAAAGAAAAGAAAGGAAAAGCAGCAAACGGTAAGGGGAACGAGAAATGACAGTAAAAGGCAACGCGCTCCGGTAGAAGGGGGGCAAAGAAGGAGCACTGAGGGGGGCGAAACGACCAACGTTCTACACAAAACCGAAAGGACCCAGTGGGAAGGAGGGGGGCAAAAGTAGCGATGAATTCAAACGGTCCATAAATACAAAAGACATGAGCGACTTTTTCGAAGGGAAATAGGCAAAAATCTCCTGAAAGGGAAGGACCGCTTGACCCAAGAAAAAAAAAAAAGGGGGAGATAAACTTCAAAGGTGATGCACCTCGGCTACAATCACCGTGCCGAGGTCGGCAACCTGACGTTCAAAGAAGTCGAGAGAAAGAAAAAACAGGCATACGCAAAGGAGGGGGGGGATCAAGCGCATATGAGTCAAGTGAAGGGCGGTATCTAATGTCTCCAAAACCAACGCCGGGAGGGAAACCGGGGCGCCGCCGTACACAACCGGGATAGAGTCTGATGTCCTGTAAAACAAAAGACAGAGGGCAAAGCCCACATCGCCAAAGAAAGAAAAAGACAGTTAAGGAAAAACTCGACATCGCATTCACAAACCGCGCGGTCAGACTAAAGACAAACCGACGGCAATGAGTACGGACTGAAGAAAAGAAAAGCATGCTGGGCATGGGAAAACGTGGAACCTATGCAGGCGGGGGGGAAAAGCAACGAGAGCCCACAATCAAGTGATGTTCCCGAAAAACAACGGAAAAAAAAGAAAGCCGAATCTTTCACTGGGGGGGGGATCGGCAGGGAATATCGACCAGGGCATCTCGGAAAGGACAGGTGGCCACCAACTTAAGATCTACAAGATTAGCCCCATGGTCAATGTGAATGAGGGGGCGATGACGTCACAAGGAGGTCAAGAAAGGTCGTGTTTGTGAAGAGCGGCATCCATTAGGTGCCACAAACCTCCTGAATGCAACCTGACGAGGGAACGTCAAGAAAAGGGGAGACATGGGGCCGAATGGCGGTAAAAGGAAGAACAAGCTTGGGGCAGGGGGAAAAAAGGGGAAAAAAGGGACTCGCGAGATTTGGGCAACTACGGCGGTCACGCGGATAGGGGTGCATGAAAAAAAAAACCACAAAATGAAGAGGAGGGGAATAGAACGCGTATGCTGCGGAGAAAGCGTCACGGAAAAGTAACCAACCTGACGCTCCACAAGGAAGTCAGACTGGGCAAAAAAGGTATCATTCTGCGGAATCGGGGACAAGGGAGCCAAATGAAAAGGTGGTTCTACAACGCTCTACAAAACAAAGGGTTTCTTGGGGACATTAGAGATTGAAGAACTAGCGTGAAACGTACAGAGGGTGGGTGTGGCAACAGAGAGCCGGATCGCCGAGGGAAAAAAGGGGAAGTGACTTAAGAAGAGAGAGGAGAAGAACGTGCGGGGGTGAGCAAAAAAAAGAGCTCTATGTAGGGACGGAAGGACGAATTCTTTCATCAGGGGGCGACCTCCCTTGCCGCGTATTCCGGGAGGCGGCTGGAAAAGAACAACAAGAGGGCAGGGAGAGGGGGGGGGGAAACCGGGGCGACTGGCGAAAGCGGGGAGATCGTCTTAAATCATGGGATGGGACGATGGGACGGGTTCATGACCTTTGGAACCGCGCGCCGAAAAACGGACAGGGGCCGCGTGGAAGAGAATCTATCGGAAGCTGGAAACAACTCAGAAGGGGCGAGGGGGGCTTCACGAAGCAGAAACGTTTCTTTTGCAGAAAGAAGACCAACAATTCGAGCGCTCCCAGAGGAAAGAGGGAGGGCTAAGACGAGTGATAAGGAGCAATGAAAAAGGAAAAACGCCGTGGAGCCTTGAAAGGGAATTCCACTACTCAGCGCCACTTTTTAGAGACGAGCGGAAGGGTCTCAAACCAGGGGGGAAAGGAATAACTCAACCGGGCCATTTAAAAAGCCAGTTAAGGGCAACAAGCTATACAACCTAGTGGTCGGCAATGGTTTTCAGACAGGAAAAAACATTGAAAGGGATGGGGGAAGGGGACACCGGGAGAGACGGGGAGGACCGCAAGGGAAGCTCCCGGCCATGTTCCTTTTGGAAATAGGTCAAAAAAAGAGAAATAAGTTCGAAGGAGAATAGCGAGGAAAGACGATTGAATTTCTTTCAAAAAAAGAACATCCAAAAAAGGGGTCGGGGGAAAGCATAACGTCGAAAGTACGCAGGGGGTTCAAACATCCGCTAAAAGCCGTCAACAGCGAAAAATAAAAAAGGGAAATTGGAAGAGCAGAAAGGAAAACTGGAATAACGGAATTGGGCAGTCCAGGGCTTACCTAACAAAGTATTGACTCTGCCGGAGGTGCATGCGGTGTATCGAGTGGTAAAAGAAGGGGGGGAAAAAAGCGAGTGGGGGAGACCCCTGAGGGAAGAAAGGGGCCATTTTTGCTCGAGAAAAAGAAGATAACATGATCAAAGTCAAATTGAGAGCAGTATTGATATCTCGTGGGCCAAAAACCAAAAAACACCATGGAAGAACTAGGTAAAGTTCGCGAATGGAGAAAGGGGGCACATAATGAGGGAGAGAGGAAAAAAGAGAATACCCCCTCGATGTATAGGGTAGCAAGCTCGTCAAAGAGAACAGCAGGGGGTGGAAACCTAAACCCACAAAGCCAAAGAATTTAGACCGGACGGATGCCCACAGAAGACGGGAAAATACCCTAGTACAAAGAGGAGCAGGGAGCGAAGATTTCCGCGAGCGAAAAAAAAAAAGTCAGGAACGCCAAAGGAAAAAAACTAGGGGAAGCAGGGCCTTTCAAGGGAC
>Ga0179593_1461077_pt1 | contig 14333 bp, 19 predicted proteins | sample CZODoug2_1_08_16_FD_185931 | JGI IMG/M metagenome (GOLD analysis project Ga0179593, IMG submission 185931) | Vadose zone soil fungal communities from Angelo Coast Range Reserve, California, USA - CZODoug2_1_08_16fungal (PacBio error correction) | ecosystem: Environmental > Terrestrial > Soil >...
ACACGGGGGGTCTCGTTTCACAACTCTTTTGTGCCCTGGGGGGCGAAGCTGTTCACCCGCCTTGCCAGCTCACACCCCGGGGGTGGGCAACCCGAATCCCGGCAAAGGTCCCAGCAAAGCGTCACACGGGGGGTAAGTTGTGAAACCCCACGCCTCAAATCAAGAGGTCCTGAAAATCTAGGAAACACGCCCCTTGATCTGCAACGAGTCCGCGGAAAAAAAGCATTTCAGTCGGGAGGGACACAAAATCCAGTGGCATCGTCTGGAGGGGGCAAAAATTCATAAAACACCTGGATGGGACAGCCGGTTGAGGGGGGTACGAAAAGCGCACAAAAAGACCAAGGTACCATTCGAAAAGAAACGAGTAGCTGCCTCACGCACACGAAGGAAAAAAGAAAAAATATCGGAAATTGCGTTCCAAAAAAGACAGTTCCACAAGTGGCAACACCAGACCTCGGTGGAAGGGGAAAAAATGGAAAAACCGGCGAAAAGAAGGAAGGAACCAACAAAAGGCCCGGTGTAAATTGTGGCGGGCAAAAACACGAAACGACCCGCCTTAACGTAAATCAAACAAAAACCAACGGAGCAGTCCCGAAAAGGGAAAGCAATGGGACCCAGCGGATGTCCTTTATCGGCGCCAAAACGGGGACCTCAGGGGGGAAGAAAGGAAACATGAAACACAGATGTAATCAAGCGGCCCGCCTCACAACGGATCCTCTTTTCAAAACTGTCACGTCACAAGACCGCAAAGAAAGCAGCCCCAACAAACCTTCCAAAAAAATGGATACAAGTTTCGCGAGAATCTGGTCGAAGGGGGGGGGAAAAGCTGGCAAAACAGACAAATTCCGACAGTACGATTTCCGGCAAGGTCTGGTCTCAAACTTCAAAGCCAGTCACGACCTGTCAGTTAAACCAAGAAACCCCGGCTTTCCGACACAAAGGAACGGTTGGGGCGGGAAAGGTCAAAGCTTTAAAAAAACAGAAAAGAAGCCTAAAAACGGGAGGGGGGTCAAACAAAATCAAATGTTACCGTGCGCAAGCTCCGGGAGTAACAAACCGACTGCAGAAATCATCCCTGTGAAAGGTAAATCAAGGAAAAATCTTCCAAAAAAGCCAGGCCTCTGGGGGTCCAAGATCCGTCAACGCTTTGGATACAGAAGGGGAGCAGTAAAAAAAAAAAAAACAGGCTGAGGAGGGGTTGGGCGATAACCGTTTACGGGCTTTGGGGTCATCAGCGACACCGTCAGAGGGGTGAACGGGAAAAAAAACGCCAGCCTCCCTTTTGCTAAAATGTCGCTTCAAAGAGACTCAGAGGGGAACACAACGTGGCCATTCTTGGGGTCATCGGTTTTTTCACCAGCTGATAATCAGGAACAACCTGTTGTGGGAAGGAAAGCCCTTGACATCAAACTAGACTACGACACAAAAGGAAAACACCACTCCGGGGGCGTGTTGGTCCTTTGAAGGGTGGGAAATCTGTTGAAATGGAAACCCCCACCTGCGGGGGCTCGCGAAGGAAGCCCGCAAACCAACCCATCTGGCGCTACACATACGGCGGAAACCGGGAAAAATGCCACCCCTAGATCCAACACGGAGAACAGACACGATGCTGGTAAAAAACGCAAAAATGAAAAACGCCCGCTGTGCCTTTTCTGCCAAAACGTTTGTCCCGGGCAACCCCTAAAAAGAAGAAACCAAGCGCCAACGGAAACTCAGAAACCGATTTCTTTCTTGGCTGAAAATTTCAAAAAAAAGGGAGACACAGTTTTGGCGTACCACTCCCAAAAAAGCCAAAATGGGGAATGCAAACAAAGAAAAGAACGTGTATCCGCAAATCCCTGCAGCACGAAACGGAAAAAAGAGAGAGGAAACCTCCAAGTCCGTAGGAGAACATAAACCAGGACAGGGGGGGGGTGAAACCGTCCACCTCCAACACAACAAACACATCAAAAAAAACCCCCGATTCAACATTGCACCCCTGCAGGTAAAAATCACTCCGCCCATCCCCAACCAAAAATAGCGCGCGCCACTTGTGTTTCTCCACTCGCACTTCCCCCGCACCTCTGCATTAAGGCCGAAAAGCAGCTTCGCATATCCAAAAAAAGGGGGGAAAAAAAAGCACCCAGGAACCAGATTACGCGCCTGCTCAGGGTATTAGCAACGCGATTTACCGAGCACCTTAAAAAAAAACCACGGCATTGCAAGGGAACCCTAAAGTTCAAAACAAAAAGGCTTTTCCGGGAAATACGAACCTTAGGCTTCACAACCAAAAAGACTCTGGGTAGGAGCCCGTAGGACTAGCGGTTGTGTACCAAAAGAACACACAACAGGTTACCCGGACCGCTTCAACGGTGATCCCACTGTCGTAGCCAAACGCAAAAAATCAAAAACAGGCTCTTAAACGGGAAACCTTAGAAAAGCAAGGAGCTCCCATCAAATCATGTCCCGAAGGCAACTGCGACCGCAAAAACGAGGAGGGGTCCCATGTAAACATATCCGACCGTGGCCCGAGGGGGCGAAAAAGGGCTGACACAATTTCACCAAGGACTATCCTAGAAAATCGGCCTACCCTCGATTTCCATCCTCGGTATCAAAAACTTAGAATGAATAAGAGAATGTGGATCGAGTTTGGTATGTCCGAGCGGAGGGGGAGCAAAAAAAAGAGGTGCAAAAAACCGGTAATTGTTGGAATGGGAAAAAAATCTGCCAGGGGGAACTTGGGGCCGGAGAGTAAGATGACAAGGAAGTACCGGTTACCGGAAGGGGGGAAGAGGGGGGGGGGCCCCCCACAGAATCCAAATGTCCACCCCGGGGGGGGGAGCCCGAAACACGGAAAGAGTTGGGGGGGGGGGGAGGCTCTGCTCTGGGGTAAAAAGAGGCTAAAGGACCGTTTGTGGTGGTGAATGGTGAAAAAACGAATTAAAACCGGAAGCGTTGCTGAAGGAGGAATTTTCGGGAGGCCAGGTGGGGACGTGGGTTCCTGTGCTACAGGTGAACATCGCAGGTTGGAGATGCAGACGAAGGAAGGACGCTGGGGGTTCCTGCAAAGGAAGTTGTAAATTAACTTCTAAGAGGAAATTACGGGGTCCCCCCAAGAGCAGTGTCAAAGGGTGGGGAAACTACTTAGCGGTGGGTTGCTGGATTTTTACGCAAACTAAAGGGTGAATGGGGGCGGACTGGTTAAGCAGACCCGAGTTATTACCAACTGGAGTTTTCCATCATATTTTCCTTTAGCTGAACGGATCTCTAAAAGACTCGAGGAGTTTGGGGGGGGAGGGGTAAACTGGGGGGGGTTTGGATTAAAAAACGGGACGAGAAACGGCAAAACTGAGTGAAGTGGGGGCGCAGGGGCATATTGAAAATCTGGGAACGGAGGGGTAAGGGGAAAAGTGGCGAGGGACAAAAAAAAAAAACGATTTAGCGGCCCGTTTGATGTAGATGGAAAGTTCTGACGATTTTTCCTTCCCAACGAGCGATTGAGCGGCGGAAAAAGGGAAGGGGGAGGGGGGTTGTTACGGAAGGGGGGGGGATTTGAAAAAAGGGAGGAGGGACAAATCAAACCCACACGAAAATTGTTTGGGGCACAAAGGGGGGGTTCAGGGTTGAGTGTCCCAGGTAAGGAGGAAACACAGTGGCTTACAACAGATGTAAAGGGGGAAAAAAATGAACAGCCGGTCAAAGTTGGAGCGCTGTAAGCGGGCCCCCTGGCGCAGAATGTTTCAGACTTTTGAAAGGAGAAGGACCAGTTTGAATCGTGGACACGTTAAAGAAAAAAAAGGAAGCGCTGCGGCGTATCAGAAGAAAAGTGGACGCGGCTGGAAGAACTGAGAAAAACATCGAGAGAAGGGGCGTTCAAGGGGAATCCTGAAAAAAAGGGGGCGTTGGGGGCTTGTGCGGCGAAACGAGTTTTAAAATAAACAAGAGGCGGAAACAAGGAGGACACCAAAGTAGGGTTGGTTCAGTGAACATAGAGGGCTGGTGGAAGGGAGCCGGGGCACGGCTTGGGAAAATTGAAGTGATCCGCGAACAGAAGAACCCGTGGAGAAGGGGAATGGGAGAGAGTAGGGCGGCAATCGGGGGGGGAGGCATTGCAGGACCGCGAATTGATGAAAAAGCCGGGGGAAAAGGGGGGACAGGGCTGGAATGGGACACAGACGGGGAAAAGAACGGGTGAACGGGGGAGGGGAGGACTTCGCGGTAATGGTGGCGGGAGGCGGGAGGAGGGGGACTACGCCCGAAGGGGAAAAAGAAATACGGGAATCCGCGGGTCAGAAGGGGGGGAAAAAAAAAAACTTGTTGGGAACTTGACGGCGGTCGCGGGGGGCACCTATGCCGGGAGGGCCGAGCAATTAGGGCATGAAGGTCCGAAACCTGCGGGAGAAGCAATGTGTTGGCGGTCACGCGGAAGTGCGGGGGGGTGCAGAATCGCTCGGGGACCTGGAGCGTGGGGAGTAAAATTTATCGCGGGAAAACCGGTGAAGTCAAAGGGGGACAATGGGAAGTTGGTAGGGAAAAAGTTGAGCGGAAAAGCAACAAAGGCCTACATTTGGGGTTGGGATGGAATTTTCGTCAATGGATTACGAGATCCAAGGGAGACTGAAGTTCGCTGGAAGCCACGCAGGTTGGACCGGTCTTAAGATTGTACGTGGGGAAGGAAACGAAGGAAGGGGAACTGAAAAGTTGACAAGGAAAAGAAGGTGTTTTTTGGGAGGCGGTTCCACCACCTAAGAAAAGGGGGGAACTGGGGGAAACTTTGACGTTTTGTGGAAAACAGGATGGTGGGGGGACAGCCACGAAAGGGAAGGAGGGTGAAGAAAAAGGACCGGCAAAAGAGTGAAAACTCTGAATTAACATCGTGGTAGGAATCTCTCCACGTTCTCCACAAAAAAGGGAAAGGGAGGAAGGAAAGAGATAACCAGATTGAATGAGCCAGGTTCCAAAACCTGACCGGACTCTGCCCGTGGGTTCCAAAAAAACGTGAGGTCTAAAAAGACCTTGGGACCACCGAAAGCGCCCGGACCGGAAAGGGGGAAGGGGGGGTGGAACCCGAATCAAAATCGGGGTGTTCCAACCTGGGGGGAATATGTCACTGGGATGCCACGCCATTAGGGGACCCTGGCACTAAATCCACGGACACGCGAAAGGGTCCTGGGAAGTCACAGGCCCCTTTTTTCAGTATCTTTTACAGCGACTTCGGTAGCCCAAAACGAATCAATTAGAAAAATTAAAGTAAAAAAAAGAAAAGGGACCGTGGGGAGGTCACGCGTGGAAAAGAAAGCAACCAGAATTCTTTCCTTCATTCAAAAGACAGGGGGGACCACCCTGCACCAGGCAACCGAAAAATGAAACTAAGAGGTCGTTTTTTCAAACAGAAAGGGACCAGTCAACGAGCAGAGACAGGAACCCCATCCTTCTCGGGGGGGAAACTGCACATTTCACAAGGAACGAAGGGGGAAATCCCATCCAGCACCGCCCTGAAATGCGTCGCCCATTCCACCTCCAACGGCATCAAAAAAGCAGAAAAAACTCCACTAAAGACCAGCAAAAGCCCATGAACCGTTCCCAGGCTTTCAACCATGGGAGTGTAGCCCATCAGTCGCAATAAAAAAACGCCAAAAGCCACATTCCAGAAAGACCGACCCGCTCACGTAGGGCCAACCGCTGACTCCTTGAACATCATCCCTCCACAAGACCAGAGTCCCAAAAGCCCTCCAATGTTTCAAAAAAAAAACAATTGAAAAGGTCGCGTCACGATCTGCCAATTCAAAAGCACTCATCTATCAAAACAAAGCCTGCAAGGCGTCTAAGGGGGAGGGGGGAAATCCTATTACCACCACAGGCTTTCACCCCCCCGTTCTCCGCAACAACCCCACCGGTGCCCACAAAGGGCCAATTAGGGAGGAAACCTCCCAAAAAAAAGCCGCCGGAAAGAAAGGTCATCAAAATTTTACCTTCGCCAAAAGGAAAAGTCACACAAAAAAACAAAGTCAGAGTTTGGACAGACGAAGACAAAAGACGGGCATTTTTCAAAGTCCAGCTACTGGTAACAATTCCGCAGTCAACAAATATTTGCAACAAGAGACTCTCGCAAACATCCAACGGAAAAAAAAAAAAGAGACAGGGTGGGTCATTCTTTCGCTAACAAGAACGGTGGGGCGTAAACTGTCTTGAACCATAGTCGCCGCCAGGGGGGAAATCAAAGATTACAGCGGGAAATCTGGCAGTTCCTTGTTTCAACCAGACAAAGGAGGTCACACTGTGGGTTCACAAGATAAGGGCAATAAACGAGATAATGCAAACCCTGGGCAACCACACGTTACATGTGTGCGTGGTGTGGTTCTGAGAAAAAACAACCCAGTTCCATCCCACCCCTAGAGCAGGAGGGGCACTCTCTCAACAAAAGACCAACGCCAAACCTGGGGCGCCGCTGGAAATCTCACGGTCGACGGGATTCTCATCTAAAACAAAGAACGATATGATCGCTTCCCATCTCAAAACTCCAGGAGCCAATCCTTGTTATTGGAAGGGGGGCAGCTCAGGGCAGTGGTCCCCAAGGCCCACACCCAGTAAACACGCCAGGACAATACCCCAGCGAACTGACCATCACTACAACCTTGCAGTCTCCGGGTCACGTTGGGGCAACATTCTATCACCGGCCCCCACAACACCCACAGAAGGGCAACAAAAATAGACGGGGAGTTATCTGCACACACTGCGCTCAAGGGAGGCGACGGAAAAGAGAGAGGGAAACCTCCAGGGAAAAAAGTAAAAGAGAAAAAATCATCCTGAACTTTTGGCCGTACCCCGCGAAACCCAATGTCAAGTAGCGCAACAACCCCATCAACATGGGCAGCCAAAAAGGCTCAACCAACCGCTGCCATGAAAAAATTAGTCCAGGAAAAACGCAAGAAAACTTTACAAAAAAATTCAAAAAAAAAAAAGTGACCCCCAAATTCATCCATGGAAGAGTTCCGCCCAAGTGAGATTAAAAACAACATTTGTCAACCAGCACAGAAAAGTAAAAGCAAAACGTATAGCACCACACTCCTCAAATAAACATATCGCAACGAAGTCCGCCGCGCAGAAAAAAAAAAAAAAAGAAGGCTCCCCTCGGAAAACGCAGACACGGGGGTGACCATAAAAAAACCAAATCACTTGGGGTTCAAAAGGGGGGGTTGCAAGTCGAAAAGGGGGGTCATAAGGGGGAGGAAGAACGCTTTCGCAACAAAGAAAAAGCGTCCAAACCGGTAACTTCACCCTTTCCTCGAAGGGTCATCTCAGATCCCGGAAAAGCGCCCCCAAAGGCGCAAGCGGGGAGGAGAGGGTGGGGGGACATGCAAATCCCTGTTAACGAAATACACTATTATCTCTGGAAATCCGGCGGGGGGACCGAAACTTATACCGTCAAAAACGGATCCATCGAAGAAAAGTCAAAAAAACCACAAAAGGATTAATGAAAATATAGGGATGATGGAAGTGAGGAGATGGGGGGGAGAGCGAAGGAGAAGAGAAGAAAAGATTAGAAAAAAAGGGATTTTGTATGGAAAAAAAGTCAAGAGCCGCAAGTGCGCAGAAGGAAGAGTTGTCCTGGTCCTATGCGGGAAGTGTAAAGGTTTGAAAGAGGAAAGGTCGACAGAGAGACGACAGGGTCCTGAATAGAACACGGGGAGACTTCCTGTACAAGAGGGGTTGTTCGTTAGTACAACAATCGGTAATCCGAGGGCTAGCACCGGGGGGGGGGGGAATGGAGGCGGACAATTTCAAGGAAGCGTAACGAAAGGTGGGCGGAGTTTACTTTCATTCGAGGGTTGAGTGACCGGGCCGGGTGCATCGCGTGTGGGGAGGAAGGAAGAGAGGACAAGAGGCTAGGCTTTAATTGGAGTGAATTGGGGGAATGCAAAACGTTGTGAATGCACAGCAGGAGAGGGCGGGCGGTTCCGGAAAAGAAGAGGGGAATTAAAGGGTTGGGGGGTAATCTCGGATTTTCCAAACCTGGTGGAGGGAGGGTGAAGAGAAAAAGAAATGTGAAGATTGGCGCATGGGGTCAACAGGAAAAAAACCGGAGTGATTTGATGGAAAAGAAGTGAGGGTTTTTTTTGGGGGTCCGTATCGGGGGTTGCGGGGAGAGGGAAGGCGCTAATGGGGAAAAGAACAGAGGGTTTTTCGGGGAAGTGGAAACAGGGGTTTATCAAAACTATAAGAAGGGTAAAGTGAATTGAAGGGCTCTTTTCTATTTATGCGGGGGAGGGAAGGTTAGGAAAAAAAAAAAGGGGAGGGGGAGAACGGCAACACGAAATTTATCTGGGCTTTATGAGCAGGGGAAGCGAAAATTGCTGGGGGAAAAGAAAGGGGGGGGGGAAGTTTTAAACCATAGCCCGGGGGGCCTGAGAAGCTTGTCAAGTTCCGTTCGCAACGCAGGTGGGGGGTATTGGGAAAAAAGAAGGGGATAACATAAAGAAAACCACAAGAAAAGGGCGTGGGGGGGCCCCACGGTGGACATAAAGGAAGTGGGAGTGCAAGGGGGAAGAAGGAACAACTGCCTGATTATGAATTCGTGGAAAAAGGAAAGGACACACGTCAAATCGTTTGAAGATCTGGGGTGACAGATGGGAGGAAAGATGGTTTTTTCAAACAACAACGTTCACGCAAGAAAAGTGGTCCAGATGAGATCTGTAAAGGGAGAAACAAGAGGTACGGACCCGCACAGAGTCATAGATAACAAGCCACGCGGAAAAAATAGGGACCAGAGCCTGGACGGGGAAGGGGGGGGGAAGACCCCAGGTGGAAAATGAATGGCCTGTCGAGTTTGGGGTTTTTCGGTAGGGCGGAAAAGGTAAGGAGAAAAAAAAACCGCATGGCAGGCACGTCTATTTCGTTGTCCAAAACCGGGTGACCGATAACCGGGAGGGGTTTTTTATTCCTCGGAGGGTGTAAAGTGTCGCCGAACGGAACGCAAGGGGGGGAAAGAAAAAAAGTAGGAAAAAAAAAGAGGTATGTGCGGAGTCGTAAATCAACAGGTTCAGCCTCAAATTTCATTTGGAAAAAAAAATTCTGTTTTCGTTGGGGTGACTTATGGATTGTGCGGAGGGGGAAAAACGGATGAAGGACTGCAGACGGGTATCGTTGTTACGGAACAGGGGGCAGGTCTGCTTCTGATATTTCTAACTCTGGCTGGCGCACGCAAAAAGATAGGAATCCGCTGTGGGGCACCTGGTGAACTTTGGGCCACGGGGGCAAGGCCGACAGACGTCTCTTGGGGGAATTACGCCGCAGGCAGGGGGGGGGCGACGCATTTAAAAGGGCGAGGGCTCTCGGCAAAAAAAGGGGGAAGGTTGGAAGGTGGAAAAGGGGGGGGGGAAAAGGGAGCGGGGTGCACTCGCTCCGGGGGGGACCTGGAGGGTTGCGACCTAATTTGCGGAAGGGGGTTTCTTTCGGCTTGCGATGCGCGGGGGGAAAACAGGATGGTGGTTGGAAAAGGGAGGGGGGGAAAGAGGGGGATCGGAGCCAGCAGAAAAAAAGAACCTGCGGAACAGTGTGTTAGTGAATTGGGGAAAAAATGGATTCGGGATCCGATTCAAAACGGTCAGGATGAGATTGACGGGGGAAGGAGCCGGCAGTTTTTGGCCCCTCAGGGGGAGAAAAAACCACATACAAAAGGGAGGGAAGTTGAAGGGCAGGACGAAAGGCGTGGGGGGAGGGACCGGAAGAGTGGCAGGAAAATTTTGATTCAAGGTTTTCAACACTAACGGGGAAACGGGCTGGACAAGGGAAGTGTGGGCAAAAGGAGGGGGGAGGCATCACGGGTACGTGGAAAAGTGCACCGGCAAAAATGTAACGCTCTATGGGGCACGACGTTGGGAAAGTCTTCAACAACAAAAAAAGGGGAGGAAAAAATGAAAGGAAAGAAAAACGAAGTGAAATCGAGGGGGCAAAAAAAATCTTTTTGCTGCGCATTCACTAATTTCCACAAGCAAAAGGGCCAGCTCACAAAAAATTTGCAACACCAGAGCCCAAAGGAAAGGGGAAAAGTTCAAAGGGGGAGGGGGGGGGGTGAAAAAACCCGACTCCACAAAGATTGGAAACAAAAAGTACAACAAAAGGCTCCGGATGCCACGCCTCGGGACCTGAAGTCCAAGCTTGGATGAGGACAAGGGGGAAAAAAAAGCAGGCTCACCTCAGAGTCTAACTCAACGAAAAAGAACAAACTGGAAAACCAATAAAGGCAGCGGATAAAAAAGTTTATTACCGCCATCCATAAAAAAAAGGAACCAGAGCAGGGGGAGGGCCGAGTCGCAGGCACCTCCCAAAGAGGAAAAAACATTCTCAAAAATTGCCAAAAATCCTTGCAAACCTCAAGCAAAAGGCAGCAGAAAAGTCCACCGCGGACGTTTTAAGCAACAGAAAGGTCACGAGAGAGAGGGAAACCCCCCCGTGCCGCATGAAAAGGGCAAAAAAAAATGTTGCTTCTCCCTGGGAGAAAGAAGAAAAGACCCGATGTTGAATGCGCCCCGGGGGCGCGCAAAAGAAACGTACAAAAAAAGTAAACTCCTCGTAGAAAAGGCCCTTAAAGGGTCCAAAAAATGAGACATCCGGTCTTATATAAAGGAAAAGTCGCATAAGAAGCCGCCACATTTGAAAAGGCACCAAGAATCAAGACGACTCGTACAAATCAAAGCGAGGCTCCGGCATCAACTCACCATTCACAGAATGGCCGTCAAAACCCCAAGCGACCCGCATGTTGTTCAACAGGACAAGGGGACAAACCGCAAAAATGAAGAAAAAGGAAGAAAAAACCGATTGCACGACCCGTCCCTCCCTCAAACATCCTCACTTAATGAATCGCCAAAGGGAGCTCTTCCGTTCGAAAAGATTAGAAAAAAGGGGCATTGGACCAGCAAACACTCCACCAAAGCCGGCTTCGTTCAAAAAACAATCTGCCGGGGGGGGAAAACGCCCAAAAATCTCCCTAGCCGACCCGGGTCATCAACTGGGAACCTGCACGAAAAAACGGCAAGATGAAAAAAACAACACCCTCCTGAAAAAGTGGTGGGCTTTAACCACTGTGAAATGTTGCAGTCAAAGGGAGGGGTTCAGAAGGCGGACGGGGATCCGAAAGATTGGTTTCACCAAAGAAGGACTCCGCCATCCGACTCACCGTTCAATTTGCAGCACCTGCCGAAAGGAAAGCAAACAAACCTCTTGCATAAAACTCAAAAGGAAAAAACTGGCTCCCCAACAGGTCCCGTTCCCCGCTCAAAAGGGAACCGAGGGGAAGGATTTTACGAACTGACATCAGGTGAGAAAGGGGGGTAAAATCCGCCTCCTGACGCAAAACGAGAGACGTTCCCCAAAACACATGCCCAAAAAAGCGTTGGGTGGGGGGGGAAGGGGGGAGGTCTTGGGTCAAAAATCCTATAAATGAAAAAAACACTCCGACAGAGGGAAAACTCACTCACTAACCAACAAAAACAACCCGAGTGGGCGCCGACTTGAAGGGGTAAAAACTCAACGCAGAGGAAAAAATTCTCAGCCTTCTCCACAAAGTTCGCGGGGGCCCCGGAAAAAAAACCAAGAAAAACCCAAAAAAAGAAAGGGGGTTGAGAATATGCGGGGTCAAAACAAACCCCAACCACGAACTGGATTCAATATAAAAAAAAACATAACACTCGTTTCAAGGTCCGATCCCTCGGTGTGGTCTGAAGAAAAAAAAAACCAATGACAGGGACAAAAATCCTCAAGGTCTCCCCTCTGAGCGATAGCAAAAAGACGGCAACCTGACGGAAAAAAATTCAAAAAAGGGAGTTTACAAAAAGCAACCGTAACTGTTTTTGTGGGGCTAACACAACAGCCGCCCAAGAAGTGCCCCATTGAACGGACCAAATCAACCCGCAACAACACCCGTGCAAATCCGAGCCTGGTTGGCAAAAACCCAAAGCTGGGGCCTGGGAACCAAATCAAAACAGCCCGCATTCGCACCTGCACCTGGCCATGGAAATAAAGGGCCAGGTCATTTCCCCACGCGCCAGAAAACAGCGGGGTAAACCCCCCTGCGCCGTATGAAAAGCTGGCAAAAAACATGGTGGAAAACACTGGCCCCGAACAAAACGCTCCCTGGGCCACCTAAAACGCCGCCAAAGCAAGCTGGGGGCCGGGGAATCGCACGACGGCAAGGAAAAAAAAAACAAAAAAGGGGGAACGGCTTTTTGGGGACACCCTCGGACAAGGTGTGTAAGCACCTGCAGCAAACAACTCTTTGCCCCACTACGTAGGGATTGCCAATCCCGGGGAAAAAGGGTCTGAACCAAACGTTAAAAACCTGTGATCCCTCTGAGACACAGATCAGAGTGAAAAAAGGGACTGTCACCATGCATCATACCGGGGATTCATACCCAATAAAGGTGGCAAGTCACCAGAAATGGGGGCGGGGGGGGGGGGGGTGGAAGATTTGACTTTTGTGTGGTTTTGTGTGGGGGGGTTGCTGTGTTGTGGTTGTGGGTTTTACCCGCCAGAACGTACAGCCATGGCAGAGGCTAAAAACGCAGTCCCGAAAATAGAATAGGATAGAAATGGGAAGAGGAGACATGCCAAAAGGAAGCGGAGAGAACTTAGAAGAGGTAAAAGGGAAAAAGGATAGAACAGGTAGAGGGGGGGGGGGGGAAGAGGGGGGGAGGGAGATCCCCCGGGGAAGAACGTAACATGCTACTAACACCACACGAATGTTTTAAATGAAAAGATTTGGAGAAAAGAAATAACTACAATTACTTGCTGAGCTCATTTGCGGCAACGGCGCTCACTTGACCACGAAAAAAAACAAAATCCACAACCCATCAGAAACCCACTGCTTGCTTGCTTAAAAAAAAACCCCACTAAAACGTCGCGGACGGCATTTGCAACCAAAAACCACTCAAGAAAGTACAACAAACAATAGGGAAGGAAAAGAGAAATGTGGCGAGGGTGAGAGAGTGAAGAAAAAGGAGGGAAGAAGAGCAGACAAGAGTGCCTTAATAACGCGGGCAGATTTTTGAGGGGGGGGGGGGGGGAAACAGAGTCGCGAAAAAGGCGCGGAAGCGGGGGCGCGGGAAAAAGGGGGGGGGGGGGGGGGGGGGGGGGGGGGGGAGGAGGGGGGGGGACGGGGGGGGGGGGGGGGGGGGGGAGGGGGGGGGGGAGGGGGGGGCGGGGGGAGCGGGGGGGGGCGGGGAGGTGGGGGGGGCGGGGGGGGGGTGGGGTGGGGGTGGGGGTGTTGTGGGGGGGGGGGGGGGCAGAGAGGGGGGGAGGGGGGGGGGGGGGGGGGGGGGGGGGAAGGATTGGGGAATGAGAAACCTTCGTATTTTCTGGGTCGCTGGGTGACAGGCAGGAGCCTGTGGCGTAGCCGGGATCTACAAATGATTTCAAGCTCAGGGGGCTCTTTAACCGGGGAAGAGTTGTGGGGAGACGGCGGGGGGCATGATCAATATGAAAAGGGCAAAGCCCGGTTTTGTGTCTGGGGGAATGGCGCGCGATTTTGGCCGGACATCGCATGGGGTATTGAGATGGGTGGGGGGGGCTGTCGGACAAATTCTCGGGTGGAGGGGGGATTCCGGAGGAAAATAGGTCGCGTTAATTGGTTTTAATTTCATCCCTAACGCGAGGGGGGGAAGGTAATGAAAGTACGTTGTTCCAAGGGGGGGGGGGGAAAATGATGGGGAAGCTGTCTTTTTTTGGAAAAAACAGTAAAATGTCTGGGGGGCAGTTAGTTAGAAAAAGAGGGAAGTAAGAGGGGTGGGGAAAGAACGGTCGCAAGGATGGGGGACAACGGGGGGGTTCAAGGACGGGGGATGGGAAAAAGGACAAAGGACGAATTGGTAATCCGGTGGGGTCTGTGGAGAAAAAGAAAAAATCAAAAAGTTCAATGCAGATTGGGGGGTATCTAAGGTAAAGCGGGGGAGTTTAGGATTTTAAAAAGAAAAGGGGATGCTTTTGGGGGAGCCTGGGGGCTCCCATGGGGTCAAAGGGTAGCGTTAAAAAAGGAGAAAACATCGTGGGAGGGGGGGCGGTAATGTGTGTGCGAAAAATTGAAACGAATGGGGGGGGGGGGGTTGGAGAGAACTTTCAATATTCGGTGATAAGGCGTGAGGGGGGATTGTAAGTGGTCGTGGGGTCACGAATGCCCTCCGGGTTCCCATCAACAGGGGTGGTTTCAACGGGGTAACCGTTTAAAACCGGAAGAAGCCAAACACCTACCAACAGAGGAGGGAAGGTGGCCTGGACTGGGGGTTACTATTTGTCATTCTCGTCGCCGCGGGGGCACGCAGCTTTGGCTGGGAGGCAGTGTGTGATCTGCCGGCAAACCGCGG
>Ga0179593_1550625_pt1 | contig 14333 bp, 23 predicted proteins | sample CZODoug2_1_08_16_FD_185931 | JGI IMG/M metagenome (GOLD analysis project Ga0179593, IMG submission 185931) | Vadose zone soil fungal communities from Angelo Coast Range Reserve, California, USA - CZODoug2_1_08_16fungal (PacBio error correction) | ecosystem: Environmental > Terrestrial > Soil >...
CTCTGGGAATCTGAAATCAATCAACTGGGGGCATGGCCAGAGAGCAGGTTGGAGAACGAAACTCTCAGGGAAAAATTCAAAGAAAAAAGAAGGAAATCCAGGAACACCTTCCAGGGGGCCGACCTAGGTCAGGAACGTCCGCAACCAATATTTTTGGGGGCCCAAAAACCCAAAAAACCAAACGCGTTTGGTCCCTAAAGACTGGGGAGAAGAAGGGGGGGGACGCAAAAAGGTGGTACTATCAAAGTGGTGGGGGGAAGACCTCAAAAATTGTTTGAAAAAAGGGGGTGCGAAAGCATTGGGGTGGCTGCTGTAATCTGAAAGCCGCACAGACTCAAACCGACATGGGGGGGAAAGAGGGGTTCAAAGGGGGCCCAAGGCGAAAGGGAAAAAAACAAAACAACAGGGAAAAAAAAAAAGGTGGGCAAATATGAAGAAGAACGGAAAACCCGGAGAGCAAGTACCAGGTACTCATCTCTCCCTCCAACGCAAAGGGAAAAAAAAAAGATAAAAAAAAGAAAATACCAAGACAGGCACAATAAGCAAACGCGAAGGGAAAAACACCGGGAGGAGGGCACGGAACCCCCAAAAACCGGCCCAAACTCGGAAACATCTAATTGAACTGGGACATCGAGTCAGAACTAAGAGGAGAAGTTGCTTTGGGTGAGAAACCAAGAAAACTTTTACAAGGGTTCAGGGGCGTCGAAGCAAAAAGAGGAATTTTAGTTCGAGTGAAAGGGATGTGAACTGATTTGAGAAAGTAAGGGGAAAGGGAACGGAAGAGAACCCACAAAGAAATACAAAGGGAGAGGGTGGAAAGATCAAAACTACCTTGGGAAAGCGAATGGGGCAGGATCTGTTTTTTTAAAGCCGAAAGGGATTTGAAAGACGCGAAGATGAAAAAAAAAGGCGACGGTCTTTGGGGTTCGAGGCAGGGCCACAGACCGGAAAAAAGCTGGCGGAAACTGGACGTACAAACATTGAAGTCCTCCCTCCTTCAAACAAGGAAAAATGGGGAGAAAAAGGGGGGGAAGGAATTGAGGGAGGGAATTCACACCCGAGGTCCCCCCCCCCCATTGGACGCCAACAGGGGATAGAAAAAGAAAAGACAAAACAAAAGGGGAAAGAGAGGAAGATCAGGTGAAGATTAGAACTGCGTCAATACCGCCCCTCAATTTGAGCAAGGGGAAAGCCAATGGAGAAAAATGGAAATGTGTGGTTTCTCTAAGTTGGGGGAAGGGGAATTCCGCTATTTGGGGGGTCAGCGGGTGGCCATCTACTTAAAAGCAAAAGAACAAAAAAGAAGAGTACCGAATAATAGTAAAAAAAGGGGAGAAATAAAGGGGGCGGACGGTGAAGGGATGAGCCTATAGCACATGACGGAAAGCGAGAGGCAGAAATCGATTCGTAGGAGACATTCCTGTGAAAAGGAATATACACTGATTCCACTTGGTGAGAAGATTTCGAAATGAGGATCGGAATTCACAAAGGGGGGCGAAGGGACCAGAACCGAAAAGTATTAAACCATGAGGAAAAGACTAACGAAAAAAAAAACGAGTGACCCTAAAAAAAAAAAAAGGAACGGCAAAAAGAGAAAAAAAAGGACAAGAAGGGCAGGACAGTCCAAAAAAGATAAAAAACCTGGCGTTAAAGGGGGTAAGGGAGCCCAGACAAGGGTTTACCAAAGCGCTAAAGCATAGACGGGAGACGGGGCCCGAAAACCTGGGGGAAGGCAGGTTCTGCGCCTGTTTGGTTGCTGGACGGGCGGGGCCGCGAGGCGAAGGGTAGGAGAAGAGAGGGGAAAATCCAGGGAGGCGGTGGCAGGTTGTCCAATTCGTCTTGCCAGAAGGGAAAGGGAAAAAAAAGAAGGGGAAGCTTGGAAGTTAATGTAGCGCAAAAAAAGGGGAACAATAAGGGAAAAGGAGGGGGGGAAGGAACAGGTTTCGGGGAAGGGGGAAAAAAAAGAAAAACGGGTGACAATATTCGTAAAAAGGGCGCCAAAAAAAGCTAACCAAAAAAAGAGGGTGGCAAGGGGGGACAAAATCCTCTGAAAAAAGGAGGTAATTGGGGGGGGGAAAAAAACAATCCGACTGACCAAGTGGTGGGGGCGGGAAAACTAATGCCAAAAAAGCCGTTGGGCCGATGAAAAGCGAGTCTGATTAAAAGACAGGGGGGGGAAAAGGGGAAGGTTTGAAGGGGCGAGCGTCCTTGAGTGTAACAACTCGAGTAGGGGGGGGAAGATTGCCGGCAGGACCATGTTTCAGGGATGGAAAAAAAAGAGATTGTGCAGAAAAACGCCAGGGAACCAAGCAAGAAAAAAACAAGAAAGGTTGGTGGGGCTCCTTAAAAGCCCAGGAGAGATTGGGAAGTTAAGGTTCCTGGAACACAAGAAAAAAAAGATCGGCGTGTTGTACCGACAACAAAATATCTATCAGTCAACCTTAGTGGGGATTGGGGGAGAAGACTCGGGGAAAAATAGAGCCATATAACCACCAACCAAGAAGAAGATGTGGATGGGATCGACAAGTCCATGTGGACACACTTTCATTAAGGGGCATTAAGGGGGAGAGAAAAAAAGAAAACGCCCAGTGGAGCCGGGGGGAATCAAAAAAGAAAACGAACGGGTCGCTTTTCATCCTTTGAAACTCTGAAGGAAAGGAAAGGACGAAAAATCTCCTAAGATAGAAGAAAGACAGACCACAAAAGTCGATTGTCGAGGAAATTGTAAAGAGTAGGGGATTTTTTGGGGGTGTTTGGGGAGCAGAAAAGGGGGATGGGAGTCGGAAAAAAACACAAAAAAAAACTCATTTTCAACCTGAAGGTTGGTTTTATAGACCGGAAAATCAAGAGGGAAAAAAAGTAATTTCAAAAGGGAAAATAAGAGCGGAAATCCCATCCCTACATGAAGCGGAAACCAATACACAAGGGAAATAGCAAGAAACGACCACACAGTTCATCGGGGACAGGCAACCACAAGGGACGACAATGCCAAAAACAGACGAAAAAAAACGAAATAATCTCAAATAAATCGAGAAGACGGCGAAAAGAACCAAAGGAAGAAACCCCTCTATCAGCCATCGTCAAAATAGACAGAGGCGGGGGAACCCCAGGTCACCCTAGGAAAGAGCTAAAACACCGTGAACAAAAGTCAAAATGCAAAATATAAAGTCCTGAGCCAGGTAGTTCGCCGGTTTCAAAAGGGGGAAATGGTTTGATTCGAGGTCACAAATTCCGAAAAGAAAAAAAAAAGTCGGGGGAACAGTAATGAAACCGGGGAGCCACCAGGAAAAACAGAACAGCAAAAAAAACCCGGGGAAAGAAAACCCGTAATCAAAAAAACTAGTCTGTTAAAGGAGAACGAGGACATGGCCGGTGGAAAAGTAATGGGGCAAGAAACTGTTAGTGCGGGAACCACCCCAAAGAGCCGAGTTGTAATGGGGGTATGGGAGGGGGAGTGAACACAAGAAGAAAGAATGAAGACAGACAAAAAGCGGGGGTTTCGCTTGGAAGAAAACACTCTATCGGGAGTGAAAAACAAGAATGCTGGGAGTAAAGGGAAAGAAAAAAAAAACATGAAACGCCTTCCGTCGAACGGGGAGAATAGAACCCAGAGTAACGTGAAGCTGGGCCGAAACCAACAATTCAATTGCCAAATTGGGGGGAGGGAGGGACCCAACGTGGACAATCAAGATAGCCCTAGTCAAGTCGGGATGCGGATTCCCTGAACCTTTAAAACCGACAGGGGGGGGGGGGCTAAATCCAACAGCCTAGCCGTAGACCCTTTGGGGGGGGGGTCAGGGGGCCAGGGCGACTCCGCAAAGAGTAAGCACTGGAAACTCAAACATACCCTCCCAGCCAGAAAAAAAAAAACGTTTCAATCAACTGGAGAGGGATAAGAAAGGCGATAGAAGAGCAAATCGGCTGAGTTTTCAGGGGGCCAAGGTTGGGCCCCGATTAAATCCCGGGGGGGGGGGCCGCACTAAGAAACTCAAAAAGAAAATCTGCAAAAACGGAACGGGAGGAAAACAGAAAAGGGGTATCAGAAGACTTTGGCAGTGGACACGAGCAGCCGTACAGGGTGTTAGAGTGAAACCCGGACCGGAAACAACGCATCCTTTGCCGTCGCCTAGAAGGTCTACGGCCGGAACTCCCGGCTTCCCGGAAGGAAAAAGGATAATGATGGGGGGGGGCGGAACCTAAGCATCGGATGGAGGGTCAACAAACCTCCTCCAGTGCTCAAGGGAGCTAAAAAGATGTAACCACGATTGACTTTCGGGGTGGTCCGGAGAGAGAGCAAAAAAGACCGTGAGCGGGGGCACAGAGCTTCGGGATGGACAACAGGAAAACCTTTTTGCATTTAATGAAGGGGGGAAAGCAGGGGAAAAAAAGTAGGGGATCTTCAAACAACAAGACAAGGATCAAAAAAGACGATCACCGAGTGCTGGCGGACAAGTACAAAAAAAGGAATTTAAAGTCAAAAAAAAACTGAAGACATTTCCACTCTGGGGGTCCGCAAGGGGAGAGGGGCGTCAAAAGACTCAAAAGCTGTACCACTGCCCGCCCGGCGACACAGAAAAAGGAGGACGAGTTACGAATCGGCTGGGAATATAAGAAAGTCGCAATCTGCGGCGCTGGGCTAAAAGTGGGTGTCGGGGAGGAGCAAAATGAAGAAAAGGGGAAAAATGACCAACCGCTAAAGGGGCAAAAAAAAGTGGGTCGACCTTGGGAGATCGGGAGCAAGGGAGATGGTGAGGATGAACTGGGGAAGGGAAAACGATTGGAGGACTCAAAAAGGGGGAGGAGTACGCGCAACGAGAAAGGGGGGGGAGAGTTCTGCAGCAAAGAACGGTAAAGGGTCACCATCTAGGGAAAATGGGACGGACACACAGTGAACTAACTGGACAATAGGGAAAGAACAACCAAGGGAAAAACAAAATGTCCTTAAACCGACAACAGACACGATCCTATCACAAAAGAAAGTCAAAGGTCCCTTTAATTGTGGGGTAATTGAAAACAGCCATGTTGGCAAAGGATGTGAACACCAGAAACGAAAAACTAAACTTGAAAAAAAAAAAAAAAAAACCTTTTCCCTCGAAACAACCTGGTACGGCCGCTATGTGGGTTGGCGCGAAAGGGCTGGGAGAATTCGATCCGACTCGAAACCAATGCGAGTAGGAACAGGGGAATGTCGATTCAAAAAACTTTCCAGCGGGCCGATTTGGAAAAAAAAAAAATTTGGAAATGGCTGATGGTGAACGATCATAAAAGAAGCAACGGAGTTGATACGAGGGATGGGGATCCTGAAAGGGGAATAAGGAAGTTCTTAAGCCTCGACATTAGGTGCCCAAAGAAAACAAAAACAGAGGGCAAAGGCTGAAAAGAGAAAAAAAAAACCTGGCTGGGGGGGGGCGTGGGGGGGGGGTTTGTTGGAAAAAAAGACGGAATCCGCGGCAACGCTCCATATTACACAAAACAAAAAAATGGGGTCGTTTAGGGGGAAAACTCAAAGTAAAACGGGAAGAGAGGGGAAGCATGGGGAATGAGGGTTCCCAGATTTTCAGTGGGGAAAAAAGGCATAACTTAGGTAAGATTTAAGGACTCACAAATTGGGGTGGGGCGGGGCCACCTGGTGGTCTCTACCGGTGGAAGAACGAAAATGCCAGGGGAAATGACACGAAGACGGGCGAAAAGAAAACTTCCCAAAGAAACAAAAAAAAAAGGGAGGGCTCAAAACTCCAGCCAGGGCCCAGAAGGGCAGCCAAAGGATTGAAAAGTAGTTGGCCCTGTGAAGAAGGAAAAGAGGAAGTGGGGAAAAAAGAAAAGGAGGGGGGGATCTGAAGGGGGGCAAAAGGTGATCTCTTTGTCCTGAAATCGGGGGGGAATCTAACGACAAAATGGCGGGGGGGGTATAAGAAGCTATCTGAGGGGTCATTAGGGGGATTCGGGGCCGGGGGGGGGCTTCAGATGAATTTTTCCGGTCAGGTGGGGAACATAACTCCCGTGGGGATCTGTTTTTGCAAATTCATGGAACACTACGCCGAAAAAAGTAAGGCAAGGAAGAGGAGGCCGCGGTAATCGGGAGCACAACAGAGACCGTCAACGTTTGAGAAAATCACACAAAGTCGCTTACCGAACGAAAAATCCGGGAAGTTAGAATAAATGTCACCCGAAGCCGAGGTCGGGGGTCAGGTGGAAGTCGACGTGCCTTGGGGGGATGGCGGGACTGGACGAGTAAGACCTTACGACAAATCGAGGGTTTACCCTGCGGGGGGAAGAAAGCTGATCTTATGCCCAACGACTCAACTGAGGGGGGCGTGGCACAAAAGTGCTTGAATGCATTAAAGGCCGGAATGGAAGAGAGAGGAAATATCCCAAATGAAGGGGGGTAAGGGGGGTTTGTTTTCTATGGCCTATGCCACTTTAAAGCAAAAACAAATAAGTTTGAGGTACTAGCTCGGAGGGGGGAAAAAAGGAAAACAATGGGGTCTGTGGAAAGCACTGCCTATCACCAAAAAACACTGGGAAAAGGAGGCTCAAGGGGGGGGAATGAGGTACCCTGCCCGGAACGATAGAAAATCCGCAAAGGGGAGGGGAAAAAAGCTAGCAAGTTTCGGAACCCAAGGAAAAAGTGGGGGGGGTAACCCTTAAGAACAAGGGACAAGAAAAAAGCCCATTTAGGGGACTCTAGGGATCTTGAACAAACTCGAGACAAGCTAGGGGGGGGGAAAATGCAAAACAGACAGAGGGTCAAAGCGGGGGTCGAGGGTTTTATCGGGACAAATTATTGACACAAAAGTTGAAAAAAAGGATACCGAAGTTGTACAATGAGAGAGGGGCGAAGCCACCATAGAGTGAGGAAAAAAAAGGTGAAATTTAACAAAAAGCCCGCCCAGTCCTCAGGTTCTGACCGACAGGGTAACGATGCGTTACATTTGACAGCCAGAAGGCAAAGGAAAAAAGTGACTAAGAGCTCCGAAACCGGCAACCAACAAAGGGGGGGATCTGGGGCACACCGTACGCTACAGGGTGCAAAAAACGCCAAAGAAGCGAAAGAAGAAGGGGAGAGAAACCCAAGGGGGGCAGGCCGCTCGCGACGGGGAACACGTGCAACGAGAAACACAAAACCCCATTTGGGGATAGACCATCGAAGTACAGGGTTCCGACCGCGGGGAAGAAAGAGATTCGAGGCGGGGGTCAGGGGGGACAAGAAACCGGCTAGTTACTGGATCGGAGAGGGAAGCAAATAATAATTTTCGCGTACGTCGGGGGGGACAGGGGAATGGGAATCAATTCAGAGAGGGTCAGGTTTATACGAAATAACCAGAGCCCGCAAAGTGAAGATTGAAAGTCATCCCTAGGAAGACGAGCGATCAGTGGAGCGCCGATAAAAAAGGGGGCGGGTCGAGAAATCAAGAAGGTCGTATTGACCCCGAAGCTCGAAGGGAAAAAAAACGGCTTTGGTGAAGCGCTACAGACCGGAAGAAACCACCGGCCTTCGGGGCGGGGAAAAGGAAAAAAAAGGCAACAACAAAAAACCTCAAGGGACAAGTATAACAGATACTGAAAGCACATTGAGGCGGGGAAATATTTGGATTCAAAGAAACCGGGGTATATTTAGAAAACAAAAACGTGTATTATGTATTAAAAGAGAGAGATCATCGGGCCGCGGGGAAAGAGAACTCAATGTGCAGCAGGGGGGAAACTTGGGGGGGTTGACAGCGGCCTTAATGTCTGGTGCTCGGATGGCAATTCTGCTTGGGAAGCCCTGTGTCCTCACGTTCTGAGGAGAAAAAAAGAAAGGAACGAAGAGATCTTTTCAGAATTCGAGGTCGAGGTTGAAGAGAGGGGCAACAGGCGGCGCGCCCAGACCTCACCAAACAAGGATTCCAGCCCACTCGATTCTAGATGAAGGTCCGCCAGGAAGGGGGAAAAAGGACGGGGGGGGAAGGGGAGTAGGGTATTCCCCGACAAACAGGACTTCCGAATCAAGGGGGACAATTGTCCCAGACTTAAAAAGAGGAACCGGCGACCAGTCCCAAAAAAGAAGAAGAAAGTGGGGTTGAAGTGTCCCCTCCTAAAATTAACGCACGGAAAGCAGGGGGAGTCTTTGAAAGGTCAGGGGGATTTAGATACAAACCTGAGGCGGTGGAGGGAGGAACCTGACACGATGAAAAAAAAAAAAAACCAAAAAAACTCCTACGAAACCAAGGAAATAGGGTGGGTACGTGGGCACGGGGGATGGAACAAAGTTTCTTTCCCAGGGGACTGGGTCTTTCGCTCTTGAGCTGACAGGGGGGGGGGGGGGGGGTTTCGGGGGGAGCTCTGTTGAAGAAAGTGTAGGAGACTGGAAAAAGGGGAAAAATAAAATAAAAAATGGGCCTTTTCCGTTCGTAGAAAAATCCAAAAGGGGGGGGGATATTGTTGAGATAAGGGGCGGAGCAACTAAATTCGACATCACCAGGGACAAGGTTCCTGTGAAAAGGTCTGGCTTCCTTTCTTGTTGGCACGGGGGAGGAAAGGGGCATCGGAGGGGGGGAAATGGAGTTCGCCCTTCGAAAAGCCAAACAAAGGTTCTTGTGAAAAAGGGGGAAGGGAAATGACAGGCATTGAAATTGGAGAGAAACAACTCTCAACCCAGCAACCGTTGTGAAAGAAAAAATAAAGGGGGGCATAAAACGAATGCCAAATATGCTTGGGCGGGGGGCGAAGGAGTTGGTGGGAAGAACCGAGTTAGGATAAACTGGGCAGGGGGGGTCAAGGCACTTGGTGTCGAACGGTCTGTGAAGGGGTCACGCTAGGGAAGGGGTTACGAACAAAGTTTCTCATCTGTGGCCATGAAGGACTGGTCACAGGGGTTCTCAGGAGTAGGGTGGAAAGGACGTTTTGCAAGACAAAGTCAAACTGGGCTCCAAGAGAACCTATCAAAAACAAAATTGTTGAGACAGACACAAATTCAAGCGTATGTGTTAAAACTAAAGGGAAGACATCCGACCGAGACCAGGGGGGAAAGGGTGGGGGAATCTCCCATGAGGTTGGTAATATCCATAAATCAAAAAGAAAAGAAAAAAGGAAGGGCATTAATTACCATGGTGGGACCGTCAGATGACAGCAAGAGTAAAAAAAAGGGCCCTAAAGGATCTCCTGGTTTGGGGCAGGAAAAACCGGCTCCTTTTTGGGCGGACGCTTGGACCTGCTGGACGTTCAGGTCCAAGTCATGATAAGAAACGTGGACCTCCCCCAGACCAACGGACGAGGGAAGGGTAATTACGGGGAAAGAGGGTTACCATTTTGGTTTCGAGGGCCAGTTGTTTGTGGGAAAACGCTGAAAGGATTCTGGGGCGGGAAGCAGCTCGCTACCTTAACGCCTCTTCAAGGTCCAAAAGGTCAAAAAACAATGCAAACCCGGGTTGGAGAAACACGATCAAAGGAAAAAAAAGGAAAACAATATCCGGACGACAAAATTCAACTCATGCACGAAATCCTAAAGGCCCGGCTAAACGAATATCATCTAGGAAGGGAGGAGCACTAAAAGGGGAACGATCATCGAACCCCTCGAAAAAATAAAAGCCACCATACAAGTGAAATTCACCGTGGATCTCCAACAGAAAAAAACACGGAACACCAGAAAATGGCAGCCCCGAAAACGTATGAGAAAGAAACGCATGTGAAACGGAAAAAAAAAAAAAGGGGTATTTTGGCTCGTCTAGGGTCGAGTGATTTCTTCAGACCAGGTGAAAGGGGGAAGGGGGAAAAGATACCCACCCAAGCCAAGAACATCAAAAGGGGGAGGGGAAAAGCAAAAAACCCGGAGGGGAAAGTGCCAATTACGAATGGAAGACCAAACAAAAAATGGTTCACAACGATGGAAGAAAAAAAGGGAGGGGGGGCGCCCGACCCACGGGAAGAGGCGGGGAGGGGGGAAATATTGGAGCGGGTTGCCCACGGAGGGACGAAAAAAACGCCCAAGCTGAAAGAGAATCTCAAATAATTCGCTTTTCAGGGTCAACAAAAAAAGGGAGGGAGCGGTTTACGAGAGGAAATTGGGTTACAATCATTACACTACATAAGAGAAGACCATTGGGAGGCGCGTATCCACAAGTAAGGGGATTGGAATGGGAGAGAGCCACGCGAGAAAGGGGAGAGTGAAAAAAAAGGGGGAAAACAGCGACTCGAAACTCAAGCAGTAGGGACAGGCTCGTCGTGGAACGCCGATCGACGGAAAAAAAATTCAGAAAAAAATGAACACCCGGAAAAAAAAAATGCCCAGAGGGGAAGCCCAGAAAGGGGGGGTGGAGGCACGTGTTGGGGCCTAACACAGAGGGGGTAACCGGCCCCCACATTCGCGGTCAGCACAAAAAAAAAAGACCAGCAACGTAAAAACAATCCGGTACGCCTTGGAAAGGGAAGGCTGGAAAGGGCAGAAAAGAGGCGAGTTGCGCCGGCGGGAGCTTGTTTGATCCAGAGATTCAAAACAAGGGGGGGAACAGGAAGTGCCGCCTCCGGATAAAGCTGCAAAGAGGCCCCCCTTGAGAAGAAGAACGCGTAAATCATACACTTTGAGTAAGGGAAAAAAAGGGAACCGTGAAAAAGTTTGGAAACACCAAGATCCCGCGGTTCTTGCGCAGTAGACCAAAGTCGAACAAGCCAGGGACTACCCAAAAAAAAGGAACCGCTGGGCCAAAAAAAAGGGAAAGAAAAAATCAAGGATAGGGAAGGAGCAACCAGCCCACAGAATGGAGGTTTCAGAAAGATCAGGACAAAGGACGCCTGATTAGCACGACTTCAAGAATCGAAGGATGGCAAAAAAGGGGGGGGGAGGGGGGGGGAAAAAAGGGGGGCGGCGTTCAGTTCTATCAGCTTGGAAGAATTGAAAGAGGGAAAAAAGAAGGTCCCTTATAAAAGGCGGCCGGGCATGGGGAAAAGGTGAAAAAAAACGCTGAAAGGGGGGGTGACTGCCTGCTGTGATCGGCTCATCTCATGAGAAAGTCAAGAAAAAAAATAAAAAGAGCGGCCCCATCAGCGGACGCCCCAACTGGAACAAAAAACCACAAAAGCTGGTGAAGACAGCAAAAAAGCTCCGCCAAGACATGACCAAAAAAAAGTAAAAAGCAGCAGAGGAAAAATCGGAGAAGCTGATCAATGAAGAAGAGGAAGGGGCTAAGAAAGCCGAGTGTGCGAGCTCACAGAAAGTTAGAAAAGTACCTGATGCAGCAGACGGGCCGTCCGAGTCATGAGAAAAAGTCGGGAGGATATAGTGTCAGGCGCAAGAGGACGAAGCAAGGCGGTGAGTTCAGGATAAAGGAAGGGAAGGTGGTGAGACAGGAGTAATAGGGGAAGGTTTGAGGTGGGGTAGAGCGGAAGAAGGGGGATGTGGAGCGAGAGGGGGGGGTAGGTAAGGAAGGGGAGGGGGGAATGGGAGTGAAGAAGAGAGATGGGATGTTTACGTAGGGGGAGCTGAGTGTGGGACGGAAGGCATCGAGCGACGTCAGAAACCTTCTTATATTGCGTCTTGACAATACTTTACAGCCTATTTCAAATTGTCTCATAACAAAAAGAACTGCTGAGACGAAAAAAGATAAAAAAGGGCCTTAACCTTTCCGTGCCGATAGTCCGGCGAGAAACTGGAAAAAGAAATTCGGAAGCACATCTTCAAATCCCGAGAAAAACCAAAAAAAAAAAGAGGACGCGGAAATCTGGAGGTACGAATTGGGAAACGCTGGTTCTTTGGAAAGGGCTAGTTGTTCTTCCATAAGAAAATGACAAATCGCGAAAAAGGGCAACTACCACAAACTGGGGGTAAGAAAAGGTAAGAGATTGTCACTTGGCCGGGCCGTTCTGGAAAGGGCATGGAAAATCTAATAAGGAGGGGAGACGACGGCTCTATAAACCTCGCGGCCTAGTATAGATACAATTTCCGTTTTAAAGAAAAAAGCGAAGTTTGGGGGCATCTGAAATGGTTCAGACGATCAAAGGGGTTAAAGAGAGAGGTCAGGGGAATACGCGCCTCACGGGCCCGTAAAAGAAAATGGTGGGACGGCAAGTGAACGGAAAGGGTGTGCCAAGGGGGGAAAGAGAGGAAAAACGAGAAAATTCTGGTGGGCGGCCGGTGTTTAAAAGGAAAAGGGGGGGAATTCAACGAAAAAAATCAAGGTAGTAACACAGAGAAAAAAGGGACTAAGGTGCGGGGGGAGAAAAAAAACTCAGAAAAAATCGAAAAATTGTGATGGTGGGGTAGGCGTCTGATTTTTCATGGGCAAGGAAAGCTTGGTGGGGGGGAAGAAAAAAAAAGGTGAGCACCGTTGGGTGGCAAGGTGGCCAGCTGCCTGGTGGTGGATAAGTCTAAAGAAACTGGGAAATGAAGAATACGCGAAACGCAAAAGAAAAAAAAAAAAAAAAAAACAGGCAAAAAAAAACCATGCGGGCAGCCGTCTATCACGTTTGAAATGCGACCAGGGGGGTAAAAACGGGTGCGAGAAAAGTGGGGAAAAAAAAAAAGGGGGAAAAAGGATGGCACCACGGAAGCGGCGACACTGAAATCTGGGCACCTCGTGATCCTATCGGAAAAAGAACTATCGTTTACGCCATAGGAGCGCGTCTGTGGCACTGCCAGGGGGCCGGGATATAAAAGGGGAAAAAGGGTGGGATCGGGGGAAAAAAGTCAAACAAGGGCCTGATCGAATGCTGAGCTCTGTAGAAAGAAGGGGAAGGATCAAGGGGTATACATCAGAATGAGGGGAAGTTAAACTGCAAAATACAAAAACGGTACTCTCACAAACCAAACATCAAGTAAAAGCTTTATAGGCTGGGAAAAAAACTGGCTCTAGTCAGTGCGGTGGAAGTCAGACGAAAGGGGGGTCGAAAGACAGACACCGAAGACGTTTAAACCCAGGACGAAAAAACCGGGGGGAGAGGAGGATGAAACCCACCCGGCGCTCGTGGCATGGGGAAAAACCCGGGGGAAAGAAAGGGACTGGAACGCGGCAAAAGAAAAGGGAAACTAAGGAATAAAAAAGAACACCTTCCTGATTGGGGTAGGTTGGGGATATTGCAGAAAAGATTAGGGAGGGCCTAAAGCAACCCCTAAGTGCTGCCTCACCGAAAGGACTCAAAGGGATGGGGGGGACGAAGAAGATGTGCGCCCACAGCCTATTCAGACTCAAGGGGGGAAGACAGGGGTTGAAAGCAAACGGTAAGGCGTTTGAAGCCACACAAAAAAAAGAAAAAAAGAAAAAAAAAAATGGAGCAATGAAAAAGCAATGCCCTCCACAGTCGAAGGAAAAAGGTAAAAAGGAACAAGTGCCAAGCGCAAATCCAGAAAACAAAAAAGGGTGTTGGAAGAAGAGATTTGTATCGGGAACCAAAAGCGTCCGCCAAAAAGCTAGGGGTGGCAATTCAAAAATGCACGACGGGGGGAAAAAAAGCCTGAAAGAGAAAAAAATGGTGGGAAAAAAATTATTTCAACGAGGGGAGGATTTTGGGGGGGGGGAAGAGCAAAGGGGGATCGGTTGGGGGAGGGGCAGAAAGACAATGGCCGCTGAAGATTGAGAAGTTTGTTAACAAGAAGCAACGAGAAACCTCGTTTCAAACCGACAAGGGAACCGAGTAAAACAAATTGCAAAGGGGGAAAGGAAAGGAAGATTACAAAAATAAGCCGCGAAGGGTCAATAACGAGGAGAAGCCTGAAAAGCAGCAAGGGGAGATTCACCGTTAAAAAATCAAAATGTTCATAAGAGAAAAAAGAACGCAAACGAGCGAAGAAAACGAGAGGCCAAGAAGAAAGAGACAGGCGCTCGCGAAGGGAGCAACACCGTCCTTTCGCACGGGAGCAAAGAACCCTACCGCAAAACAGCCAAAGGGGGAGAAATCGGAAGGAAAGAAAAGACCAAATAGGCTCGCACGTTTAATTGTGCTCGGAGAAATCAATAAAGAAAAATTGGGCTTCGGAACTCACGTAGGCCGGAATATTTGGGGGAAAAGAATGAGAAAAGTTGACGGTGTTAAGGTCAAAACATTTCGGGAAAAACCATACGAAGCAATGCAGACAAAGGGGGGAAGGCGTTCATCCTAGAACGTGCGTCCAGGGGGGAAAGCGAGGTAGCATCCTCAGGGGAAGGGGGGTCAAAAAATAAAGCCGAAAAAAGGGAAAGAAGATCGGACGATGGGACTGGCGAGGAAAGTAAGAGGCTAAGAATATCTGGCGGAAAGACAAAACAGGAAAGGGACCGAAAAGAAAAATCCCTGGAAAAAGTCAAAAGGAAGGAAAACAACGGATGAACCAAAACCGTCAACAAAAGGGGGGGGGAAAGGATAGGGGGGGGAAAAAGCGGAAAAAA
>Ga0179593_1527627_pt1 | contig 14332 bp, 12 predicted proteins | sample CZODoug2_1_08_16_FD_185931 | JGI IMG/M metagenome (GOLD analysis project Ga0179593, IMG submission 185931) | Vadose zone soil fungal communities from Angelo Coast Range Reserve, California, USA - CZODoug2_1_08_16fungal (PacBio error correction) | ecosystem: Environmental > Terrestrial > Soil >...
GTTCCGATGAGACGGGAAAAGTAGGACGCGAAAATCGCCTAACTAAGAAAAGGGAGCGAAAAGAATGGCCAACGGGGCAAGGGGGCTGTATCCCATAGATTTTGACCAAACTGCCCACGTCGTCACGCAAAAAAAAAAAGGCGCGATGACGCCGTGAAAAAAAAATAGAAGACTCCTCGGACAAACACAACAAAATTCTTGCGTAAGCGGAGTTTCGTACTCTGACTAAAAACAGTTTCTTCGCCGTACCTTTGCTGTGGCATCCTCGGGCAATTGGGAAGAAAAGGAAAAACCCCAAAACAGTGGGGACCTCTCCTTCGCAGAAAAGGAACCTGCTCCGGAAGAAGAACCTTGGGAACTTCGGTTGACACTAAACGACGCAGGGGGGAAGCCCCACCCAAAGAAAAAAGGGAATCAACGACAGAAAGCGGTCTTCCTTTCCAAGTAGTGGAAGGTCTGGGGGGTCAAGGTGGAAAATGGGATATAAGTAGTCCTGCTTCGCGCGCCGAAATCTAAAAATGGGAACAGCAACACACAAAGTTCTAACACAACCCTCGATTTAGATCTGGGTGGAAAAAAAAAGAAAGTCAACTCGCATTCTTGGGAGAATCCAAGGGAAGGGGGGAGACCTTGTCAAGGAAGGGGGCTTGGGGGGGGGAAAGCCAGGGGAAAAAAGCGTTTCACGGCAGCGAACTGCACATCGATGAGAGTGGAAAAAAAACGCGCCGTTGTGGGCCTTGATATTCTGCGCAACCGCATGTGAAGAGGAGGGGGTCTGGTTGGGAGGGAAAATCATATCGGGGACCACACCCCATAGCCGAAGTGTGACTTGGAAAAGAAAAAAACGGCCCTGGGGAAAAAAAGGAGCGGAAGTGGACTTTGCCCTGCGGGGCTGAATAGAAACTTCGAATAAAACTCGAGGAAGGGACCGCCGAAAAAGGGGCGGGAAGGACAATAGGAGTCTCTCGGCGGTGGTCCGAGGGGGAAAAAAAAAAGGACACACAAAAAAAAAAAACTATCAAAAATTAAGCGAGCGACATCTTCAAATTCGTAAAGTCACAGGGGAAAGGAGGGAGAAGGAAATTAAGAGGAGATGTCTTTTGGGTAACCGTCGTTGCTAATTTTGGAAAAAAACATAGAGACAAACCAACGGACTTGCAACCGACTCTGGAAATAAAGAGGAACAGAGACCGGCCGTCCTTTCTCGATTTGGGGAAGGGAAAAAGACAGTTAATTACCCTTCGACGATCGAAAAAAATTCGGGGAGGGGCCGTGCTCACAGTTTGGCCAATGCCGGAAAAAAACATCACCAAAAAGGGGAACTGCAGCCCAACCAGGTTGGCCTCATTGCCGGTCAAAGTCAAAAGGGGGAAAACAAGGACGTCCCATCACGAGGGGGGGGGGGGGGGGGGGTCCTGCCATAAAAGCAAAAGGGGGGAGTCTGAGCGAGACTATCGCTCGACTGGGGGGGGAAATTAGCAGGAAAAAAAAAAACTTCAGGTTCCAAAGGGACGCATAGAAATCCCTATGTAAGAAGTAAAAGAAACTAGGCGGAGTAGGGCCCGAGCCTTCGGGCTTGAGAACGCTTTTAGATGAGGAGAAACTTCAAAATGAAAAGGGGGCATAAGGTAGCTGAAAGGAAAAAGAAGGTCACCCCTACGGTAACAGAACCGAAGGGAAAAACTCCCGGGCAAGGAATAACATCGCATGGCGACGCCCACAGTGTTGGCATAGGGGGGGAAACATTGAGAGAGGACGAAATCTTCTTCCCTTCCCATTGAAAAGTTTTTGACTAACGCTAACGGCATGCGACATGGTGAAAAGAAAAAACCGGATGTGGATACTTGTTACAATCGGACGTCCATGAAGTTGTGAGGGGCCTTTTCACTCGGGGGAAGATGGGGGGGTCCTTGAACGCCATACTTGAAGCCGGAAGGCAAGAACCGCGGAAATCTCTATGCGCGGCAACGCTGAAAAAGTCCAAAGGAATGCCGCCCGCAAGGTCACCTTGTCCGGAATAAAGGAGGCACGGGAAGGGGCGAGATGCTTTTCTTCTCCAAAAGCCGGCAACAACTCCTAGTTGAGCACGAAAGTCCGGAGGGAGGGGGTTGGGGAACGCCCATTGGTTCTCAACACCTTCAACAGAATGCAAAAGGGGGGCATTAGCTTCTTCGACAAAAGAAAGGAGAATTACGGATAGTTGACAACGGAAATTGACTACGCGCGCGGTTGCAGGGACCGCTCTGCGCTCGGACGCCCTCCTGCTTCATCACCGAAAATTCAGAAGGAGAGAAATTGGAGAAAGGGGGGGGGGGGGTCCTGGCTTGAAGCGCCTTCTTGAAATCATCTCTCCACAAAAAGGGGACCAGGGAGGAAAGCAAACTGCGGCTGCAAAGCGACGGGGGAAAAAAAAAAAAGTTGTGAGAAAAGAAGCGCCGATGAAATGTCCAATGTGTGAGGTGAGCGGGCGAAAAGAAAAAAACCGCAGGAATTCCACCGCCGATAACAAGTTTAGGGTCAACTAGACTGAAGTTTTAGGGATGAAGGGGGGGTCTTCAGAGTCTCAAGGGCCGAGAGGATGGAACGAGTGATCATTTGGGTAAAAGAACAAGACTAGCCCAACCACGACAATTGGATAACGTGGGGGGGCAAAGGTTGGCACGATCACTTGGTGCAATTGCAATGGCAAAAAATAAGATTTGGCTCTGTTTGAAAAGGGGGATGTGCCCTCTTCTGAGGTGAAAAGTCAACTGAAGGTACTGAATTCCTTGGACAAATTCTTCATTTTACGAGAAAGTCCGCGAAGGTCAAGAAAGTCCGCTCTGCTAAAGGTGAGTCTAGAGGGGCTTGGGGGGGGACCAAACTAGGGGGAAACAGGGGATTGGGTATCTCAACAACCGAACAATGATATTGAAAAAAGTCGAAATGATGCGGAAGCTAATTACGGGGGGTTCCAGAAAAAACTTTTCAAAGTTAAATGTATCTCAATATTGGGGAAAGGAAAAGGGTGGGGAATGCATCTCCAGGTCCCTCTAAAAGTTCAAAGCTGAGGGGGTCGCAAAAAAAGAGTCGGCTCGAGGTAGTCCCGGGGAAAAAAGTCCAAAAGAAGGATCAAGGAGGTGATCATGTTCCAGCAGGGGTTCCAGGGTTAAAAACTCTGAGTTTTTGGTAGGAGGGGAAAAAGGGAGGAATGGTGGCGACCAGGGGTTTAAAGAGGCAAGAAAAAATCAAGCTGGGCATCAATCTCCCCGTTGAAGAAGGGACCTAGAAAGGGGCAAATTTTCTTAAGCACAGAAAACATAGCCGAGGAGAAAATTTCACGGAAGGGTGACTATCCACTCAATCTTGGAAAAAGGGAAGGAGGATATCGTCAAAAGGGCCAGAAGCAAAGTCTGCGCGTTGGGGAGGTGCAACCCTACAGGTAGGGGCGGAAGGTTAGGGACGACTCTCGGATCTGAAACGACAGTGAGGAAGAAGCAAACTTTGAGGGAAGAACAGGGGGGGGGGGAAAGGTTTGTGAAGGGGGCACGGGGGGGGGGAAACTTGTGTCCAAGAAACGTGAAAGGCAGGAAAATAGTTCGCCGGGGAAGGTGGAAATTAGATCGCCCGAAAGCGAAGTTAAAGACGGCAGGTCAGATGACATGGGAGGGCGTCGTCAAGGCGGGGTTGGGGGGAGGAAGGCGGTTTGCGGGGGGAACCCAGGGAAATCGTCAACAAAAAGAAGAGAGCCTCTCCTGTCTTTTTTTTCATCTGGAGGCGGAGATTGCGGAGGTTCGATAGCGTTTTTTGGGAGGCTTAAAAAGGGGTGCCGGGGGGGAGAAAGAAAAGGAAAAGCCCAGTCGATCAACCAAAACATCTGTTCGGCGCGGTCTCAAAATGGGAAAGGCGGAAGGGGGACTATCCTCCCGGGCAAAACTCTAGAGTTTTCTCCACCGAGTCGCCAAGGCGGGTCACCGTCACCACGGAGGGGGAGGGGGGGGGGGGGGTCCTATAGAGAAAAAGAAGGGAAGAAGGATCGGATGCGTCTTCGGCAGAAATCAAGAAAGATAAAAAAACCCCGAGAGAAGCAAAAAATGAGTATGGGGGGTTTATAGGACTTTCAACGCGGACCAGGGGATTCCTGGGAAAAAGGGAAAAGGCATTAGTTCAGGGCAAGAATGTTGGGGCAGCTCTCAAAAAGTCGATTAGAAAAGACCGAAGGTTCAACGGATTTTTTTTTCGGGGAGAAGCGTGTCAAGGCGTTAGCGGCGCTGCGCTGGCAGACTTAAATTGTTAAATTAAAGGAAAAGGTCGCCCGGATGGGCCAAGGAAGTCCTCGACCGTGCTGTCGGAATGGTGTGGGGAGAAAAGAGGAGACGGGGGTGGAAAAGGAGGTTGGAAACGGAACAATGTCGGAAAACGGACCTTTTCCATGACGCACTATGGGGGGCGGGGGGAGGGACCGGACCACCCCCCCACCAAAAAACCCCCACCCCCAAACACAGAGGGACGTTTGGCGGTCGGAGGACCAAAAGGTCTCTTATTCAGCCTCACCGTTAAGGGGGAGAAGAAGACATGGGAGAGGGGAAGAACAAAGACCGTCAGATAGGGGTGTTTTTCTTGGTCCGTGTGGGCGAGAAAGGGACCTGGAAAAGAAGAAAGCGCGATCAGTGACGAGGCGTGCGCTACGTGTGGACAAATCAGGGGCTCCATCAAAAAGATGGGAAATTCGAAAATAAGCAAGTGAGAGGGAGATGGGGGGGGGGCTCGTGGGAGGGCACTCTACAGGCGGGAACAGGGGGAGCTAATGGGACGAGGCAAGAGGGAAGGAAAAAAAGAAGTACAACACTGAGGTGAGAAGGAAGGGTCAATCGTCATCTTCATCTTAGAGGAAAAAAAAAGGGGCCGCCCGGTCAGAGATCTCAAGGGACCAGGGGATCAGACGTGATTGTCGCTTTAAAACTTTCCCCGAAAACCATAGGGGGGTGGAAACTCAGCCCGTCCGAAGGCGCACTAACCTGCGGAGCAAGGAATGCCAGGAACTCAGCAAAAAGAAAAAAAAAAAAAGCTCCGTCGTGGTTGTCTCTATGGACCTACACAATTTATTGCTGGAGAAGAAGAGGTAACGAAGCTACGAGGGGTCCTTACCGAACCCCCACCCACGTGACCGCGAAGGTCTAAAAAAAAAAAAAGGGCGCAAAAAAATGGAACGGCGGCGCTTTGACAAAAGGAAAGGGAGGTTGACAGAATCAAGAAAACACCCACGAGTTCTCTCCCCATGCACACGACAGAAGCAAAAAAGAAGGGGAAAAATGTGTTCGGGGACATTTTCGGTCTTGGTCAGTGGAAAGGGGCAAGAATTAGGCGCGCCGCCGCGTCCAACGAAAAAAAGGGGAAACGGGAAAAAACCCCAGCGTCGAAAGGGAGGGTTCTTCCGCTTTCGAATGTTGAAGGAAAAAATGGAAACGTCCCTTTTGCGTCAAAAAAATTCGTGCGTCACCGTGGCGGCACCAAGGTGGGAAGAAGGACAAAAAAGGCAAAGATGGGTTGATTCAAACGCTCCAGAGAGGAAAACTGTGAGGAAGAAGGGTTCCTGGGCGCTTCTCTTCAACTCTATGGAATCATAGAAAAAGAACCAAGAAGAAAAAAAGGGGGCGTTTACCGCCTGGAAAGCAAATTCGACGCACGTAGCGGACCGTTGCCAAGAGGGGAGAAAACGGGGACGGGACGCGCAAAACGTCGCCGACCATAAGGGGGGGGGGGGGACTGGAAGGAGCGTGATCTCGGCTCTTGTAGGGGTGCAAAAAAAGGAGGGGGAAAATTCACAAACAGGTCGGGAATAGGACGGAAGAGCCTAATCGACATCTGTCGTACCCCTGCCACCGCAGAAAAAAAACGCCGGCACTTCTTGGTTGGAACCTCGGGGGGGGAAAGTGGGGGAGCAGGGAAAAGGGCAAACAAACGGGAGAGCACAATGCGCAGTGGTCAGATTAACCGAAAAAAATCTTGGTAGTCATGGAAATAAGGAAGGAAAAGCGGTCCCTTCGACAGGTGGGGGGTCCTGACCCGAAGACTTGGGGAGGGGAAGTATCGAAAATCGCCTTTACATAATGCATCACCGAAATTCAAAAAAAGAAAACGGTTGGGGGACGTTTTCAGCTAGGTCGTGAGAATCGCAACAGGCAGAGAAAGAGGACAGAGCGACAGAATACACTGGTCGGAGGAAGGGGGGAAAAGAGATTGAAAGCTTGAGCTTGAGCTTCACACCGGGAAAAAAGAACTGAGTCGATCCGCGGAGAAGCGCTTCAAAAGGGTGCTATAGCAAGAAGGAGTAGGGCGGAGGGGGGGGGTCTAAAGGGCACGAATCCGCTGAATGTCGCCACTGTAATCCTTTACCATCAAATAAACTCGAGGGGAAAAAGAAGACCTTCAACGGGGCGGACAAGCATATCCGGCAGAATTTTTGAAAACTAATTTAAGAAGAACGATCGGGGTGGAGCCCGCTCCTTGAACGTCGTTCGAAAAAAGGATTCAAGGAAGGCCTAGAGGGCCTTTAACTGCTGAGCGCATACCGTGCTGGAAGTGAAAAACCTTCGCAGGAGCCGTTAAAAAGGGTTCAGAGAAAGAGTTGGGATGGGGTCTTGTCCGCTAAACTCGGGCAAAACGTTGCTCCGGAAAAACACATCGTAAGCGAAGTCAAGAGCTTGAATTCATACCGCGGAACGCGAAAAAGGAACGCAGTCTTTGAAGCAAAGAATTCAGGGGTACAGTGTCCCCTCAATCCCGACGGGCAAGCTCGAAAAGGCTGTGCAAATTACTATACTTTTTCTTCTCCTTGGGGGCCCAGTGAAAAGGAAAGGGGAGTGGCCAATGGAAAAGGGGGGAACGTGGCATTTTCTTGTGTTGGCGGTGACCCCAGGGGGGGAAAAAAGAAACCTTAGGAAGAAAGTGGTGTAGACCCTTGAGCAGTCTGTCTACAACGAAGAGGGGGGGCGGGAGGTGAAAGAAAAGTACCCCTATGTGCATGTACCAAGTCGCCATTCGTCCGGCTCTCAGAAAGGAGGAAAGAGGAATCAACCGGAGAGGAGGGTCGGGTTGCACCACCTTTTATTTGTCCTGGAACGTTACTGACATAGAAGGAAAGTCTTAGCAAGGGGAGGGGGGAGAGATAGGACAATGGCGCTGCGAAAAGCCAGGACAATAACAAGGGGAGGGGTTAGCGGGAAGGGGCAGTGGATAAGCGAGAGCGCTCCTCAATAAGCGTCGGAGGGGGAACACAGAATCATTTATTGGTTCACCATGGGGGATGGTTTGGGAGGCTGTCTCAGTGGCAAACTAAAAAAAGCGGATTGAAAGAGGGGGGGGGGTTGGGCCACCTGTCGTCAACGCAAACCAGGGAAGAGGAAGAAAAAAAACGGTTCAGCGCAAGATCACTGGTCGGCCCTTGGGAATGCGGAAGATGATGCGCGATGGCAGTCCCGGAGGAATTGGCGCATTGTACTAATTCATGCGGGAGGAAACGAGGAGGGGTTCCGGGCTAATTCAGGGGTGTCCGCGGTAATCCTCGAGGGGAGGTCGACGGAAGGGGAGTATGGGCAAGTACCAAACGAGTTGGCCCTCTTTAGAAGAGAAAGAAAGAAAATCTAAGGTTACAACGTACGGATTCTTAAGCGAAGGACTTTTGGAAAGGGACTGGAAAAAGGGAGGAGGGCGAAACTGACGGGACTTTTAAGCAGCGTCGGCCCCAGAAGAAGGGGGGGACTCTGAGAAAAAGAAGTCAAAGTGGTGGCGCGCGTACATTCCGACTGAAAAAAGGCCGGAAGAGCTGAAAACCGGTAAGGGGGGTCCTGCGTGGTGGAAAGCGAGTGGGTTGAAAAGAAAAGGGGGAAAACAGGTGGACGACAGGAAAGAACGAGTAACAGCAACCTCACGACGTGAAAGGCGGGGAAAAACGCTGAAGAGAAGGGCTACATCTCGGATTTCAATTAAAGGGGGGGAAACGTGGGGGAAAAATACGCGATTGGTAAAAGATCCTCTGCTAGGAGGAGGACAATCTTCATCAGAAGGGACTGCAGGGGATGTCTTCGTCGAGTCCTCTCGTGCTGGGCGCATGGGAGGGAAGGAGGAAGGACCCTCTGCAAAGGGAAGGGGAGAACGGGAGTCCAATCCGGCACACGCGTATAACTGGGGGAAAGAAAGTTGGGATCCCCCGGAAAAAAACCTTTTTCTCTGCCCCTACAAAAGTCGAACTGAAGGGAATTGGAGAAAGAAGGGTAAGGGAAAAGGTTGGCCGGGCTCGTCAATCCTAGAAAAAAAGTTAAAAAAAGGAGGAAAGGAACCCTCGGGCCACGGAGGTGGGGATCAGAGGCAAGTCCAAGTGGGGGGGTCTCGAAAGCTCACCTTTGATCCCCGATTTTCCCCCAATCTGAGTACAGGAGGGGGGAGCTGGAAGGGTGACATTTTCCAAGTGCAGATTCGCAACGCTCCGTCAAAGAAAAGAGGGGTGCAGAGGAAGAAGGGGAGTATGAAGAACCGGCTATCACGATTGAAGCAGAAAAAAAAAAGGGGATGTTTCGAGGGAAGGCCGAAAAGCCCGAGGGCAAAGGCATCCGCTACTTTGGGAACATGCGACCAGGCGGGAAAAGTCTTGGGGGAAGATGATTCCCATAAATAGGTTTGGGAAGAGGAAAAGAGAATCAAAGAGGGGGGGGGGGACGGGAAAGGGGATCCGGCACAAGCGCAACCCGCGGATTAGCAGGGGGGAAAACGATGCAAAAGGGGAAAATGTATGAGGGAGCGTGCGTGTACCCTGGCTTCCGCCACCTTTGAGGGAAAGAATGGGGGGAAAGGGCAGGGGGGAAAGTGGCGCATAATTGGCCAGCGAGGAAAAGAATGAGAGAATGAATAAACATGTTCGCCATCTGGTTGGTGCTGAGGGAACAAAGGGGGGGGCTCAGCTCGAAGCATGACTGAATTTGGGTGGGGAGAAAAAAAACGACAAGAAAAAAGGGAATACGGTGGACAACTCACTTTCTGTCGTTGAATTGGGGGGAAGGGATCGGGAGGGGAAGAATTTAAAAGGGGGCTTGTACAAAAGGGCAAGTGCCACTTTCCGCAACCGGTCTATTCAAGAGTGGGGCGGGGAGTGACCGTCGCGGGAAAAGACTGTGAGAAAAGGGACTTAAAGGACATTTACCGATTCAGGCGAAGTCCTCTTGGCGGAAAAAAAAAAACCGACGGACTTGGTTGTTTTGGGGGGGGATTTTCCTCGTGGGCGGAAAGAGGCCGGGAAAAGAAGAGAGGGCCGGTCGGAGGGGCAGGGCGAGGGCGCCGGAGGGCGCACTTTTGTAAAAAAAGAGAGGGGGGGGGGGGGGGAGACAGCAAGGGGGTTCAAAGACATCGATGCGCTTAATTTCTTCCCTTTAGTAGGGTCGAGGAAAGGGTTTCCGCTCAGGGGGAAAAGGGTTAATCCTAATGAGGGGAAGGGTAGGGGGAAAAGCCTCTCACACCACACCTGAGTAGGAAAGATGGGGGTCCAAGCGGAGCTTACCAAGGGGAAGGGAAGAAAAGAAGCTCCAGGCAAAGGACGGCCATTGCAGAGCGCATCGAGTCGGAAATTTACCACGTTCAACGGGGATTGAGAGAAGGAAAGTGGGGGGTCACACTTCGCGCACGAACCCGAGAAAGCTCACTGGCAAAAAAAAAAGCAGTGGTCCAACGACGCGGTTCCCTTCAGACGCAGACGCCTCACAAAAAAAAAAACGAAAACAATTCGTGCGGAATGCTGTAGTTTTCTCCGTGACCGACACAGGGGAGGGATTCGCAGGGAGAAGGGGCGGATGGGAACCAAGAGGAACCGAAGCACCACCCACGTAGCGTCCAGGGGGGAAGACCTGCGACCAAGGGGACTAGACCGGTGGAACTTGAAACGCTCCGCCTTGACACCGCACTAAAATAAACGAAGGGGGGGGAAGAGAGCCAACCCCCGAGAGGGAGGGGAGATCAGAAGCAAAAGCCAAAGGGCGAGGAGAAGGTCCAAGAAGTTACGTGTTCAATTCGAGGAAATGTGCCAGGGACGGACGTCCGCTACGCAGGGAAAAAAGCGCGACCGGGGGGGGAAAACCGCGTCGACACAACCCGTGGATTTTAAGGCGCCTTAGGGGAAAAAGGGAAAAGGAACCACGGGGTTTGACCGAAAAATCAAACCCCGGGGTCCCTTGGGGGGCCGCCCGGAAAAGAACGTCAAAAGGGGTCAAGGGTTCACGTCAGCGATAAAGCACATAGATGTGTGCGCGGTGAAAAGGGACGGACAGAAAAACGCAGGGCTTGGGTGCCTTGGATCTTCTCCGCATAAAAGAAGGGGAAGAGTAAAAGGTCGGGGATCATATCTTACAACTAGCCCGCAGGTGGAAGGGTGCCAGGAGGAAAATGTTTGCAAGGGCCTTGCCCCTTTAGGGGGGCGGAGGAGGAGAAAAAAAAACGCGCAGAACATCGGGGGGGAAACGGCCTTCAATAGTGATGGCTTCTGGAAGGGAAGGACCGAAAACAAGGAAAGGAGGGAAAGCTCAAAAAAAAGAATTCAAGCCTAGCTACAGCTTCAAATTCGGGAAAAAAAGCAGCAGGGGGGGGGCGACAAAGAGTTGTGTAAAAACGCCTTTGACCATTTCGCAAGGGAAAGGAGCAAACTGCACAGCCTGCTCAGGTGGTCAGGAGGAAGGCTTTCACTTCTATGGGGGATCGACTAACATTCCTTAAAAAACACGCAGAGATGAGTCCAGGACTTGAATTTCGGGCCTTTTTGAATGGGCCTGGAACAGGTTTTAAATCCTTGACAGTGAAAGGAGAAAAAAAATATGGCTCCGCAAGGGTGGGGGGAATGCTTTTCTCATGGAAGAAGATAAAGAAATAGAAGAAAAAGCCCCATGCCGCAAACTAGAGGGGCGAAAAATACACGAACTGGTCGGCGATGCAAACTGACCCGAGACTTGAACAATGGCGCTGGATTTAAAAAAAAAAAGAAACTCCAGAAACTTCGCATAAAATCCGAGAGGGTTTCCCTGTCGCGGAAGAAAAATTTCGATATTGAAAGGGCTCTAGTCATGTGGCACGAAAATCCTTAGGGAAAGGGGGGAATCGGGGGAGGGAACCCAAAAAATGTCCCGCCAATTGCGGGTACTTTCATCTGAAATACCAAAGATTAAAACCGTGAAACAAGACAAAAGGTCTGGGACAGCTCACGGAATCAGATCAACAGATTTGGGAAAAAGGAAAAAAAGGTACGCGCGGAGTTGAGGGTATAAAAGATTTACTAAGGAGTCAAACCCGAAAGGTAAAAGAATTCGCTTCGATCCTGGATCTCGAACGGAAACCAAGGAAAGCTCCTTCGCTAATCCGGGGCGCAGGGGGAAAAGCAGGGGGGGGGGAAGGGGTGTGAGGGAAATCCAGCGGGAAAAATGGGGACTTCCCACCATCTTTAAGAAATGCCGCGACGATCCGCGCGGGACTAGCGGAATCAAAGCGCTTTGAAGAACCGAAAAAGGAATTACTGAAAAAAAGAACAACGGGGGAGAAAACGGAAATGCCCGCGCACTTTGAAATTCGAGGAAATTCGCAGGGGGAGAAGTCTGACCGGTATTTCCAATTCCTTCGGGGGGGGATCGTTGATCACGTCTTGAGTGGTTGGAGGAGGAAAGGTTGACAACCGGCTCAACGCTTCGACGTTAGAGGAGGTGTACTCAGCTGCGAGGGGGGGGGGAACATCCTCTTATAAAATTCGTAGAGTTGAACAATACAGGGGACGCCTCTGGCGGGGGAAGGGGTCGGTGGGCGGGGAGAATAAAGTACAGAGAAAATAACCGGAGGAGGGGAAAAGTCCATTCTTTCTAACATCCCTTTTTATGGAGACTGGGGGGTTGAATGGTTGATCTAAACAAAAACCCCTGAGGCGGGGAACTATAGAAAGAGCGAAGAAGGCGGAGGAGGAAAGGGATGGGGGCAAATAAGCGCCTATCAATTTGGTAAAAAGGAAGGAGCTTTAGAAAAGGGAGATCATGACGGAAGCAAAAAGGCAAGACAAGTTTATGGTCAAAAGGGCATTGTAGAAGGGGCGAGCAGGCCAATCGAAAAACATGACCGAGGTTGGAGAGGTGGGGGAGAAATTGGGGGGCATAAACGGACGTGATGACAACGAGAAAACGAATTAATGGGCCACGAGGAAACTGGAAAAAAGAGAAAGAAAGACGAATTTCAAATTGCCCGGGGGGAAGGAAAAGGGGGGAGAGAGGACCTAAGGGGGAAAAAATGTACGAATTCCTGGTTGAGGAAAAGAACGCGTTAAACGCATGCGAGGGGCCTCGGTATGACTCCGCGAATTAAAGGGAGTTTAGAAAGGGGAATGACCACAGATGGGGAAAAAAAAAAGAGGCGAGCTGGACAAGATCAAAACAACCCGACGGTGAAGTTAAACGGAGAACGGATGCGTAAAGGGCCGGAGCTTTTACTGGACTCGGGGGAAGACCTTGGACAGCAGGGGGGGGTACGACGGACTGACAATCTTCCTGCCCGCTATTGAAATTCGCGGAAGGACAATATGGACCAGAGGCGAGATTCGCGCTACAAAGAGAGGGTATCTTCTTCCAGCTTGCCAGAAAGGGGGGATCCAGAGGGGGGCGGTTGGATGAAGAACTTACATTGATTCATTGGAAAGTTGGACGCAAAAAAAAGAAAAAGACAAGCCCGACTTGCTCGGGGCAGCAATGCTTAGATCGCAAGTTGCAGGGAGGGCAGGCTAAGAATCGATCTCTGATTTGTTAAAGAAGAAAGAAGGGTGGAAGATGCCGAGAAGGGGGCAGGTAACTCCAGATCGTAGGAATAAACAGCAAAAAAGAGGCGGCTTTTTTGGGGAAAAACGGGGCAGAGGGAAAAAAAATTGGGGCATGGGGAGTTAAGGAGGAGAGTCTCGCACTGAAGAAAAATAAGACCAAGGCAATAAAAGGGGGAAAATTTGGAAGGAAAAGGGTCTACGTTGCAATATGGGGTCACGGATTGGCAAAAAAGGTTGATAAGGAGGGAGAAAGGGGAGGGCAGGAGATCCAGTCGAAGGGGGTAATGGGGAAGGGGGGGGTACGTCCAGCATCAGGGGGAAATACTGCAATTCATCGGGAACACTGTAGAAGGGGAGAGGACGGAAGTCCCGTGGGTCTGGGAAAAACATGTCCCAAATGCGGAAAAGGTGGACCGCAAGAATCGGCTCGTCAAAAGGAGGGGTCCTCGAGGAGGGGGGGGAAGGGGAAAAGGGTGAATTTTCGGAGCATCCGCTCGTTTGGGCTTGAAAGGGGGGGAAGGTTTCGGGGGAGAATATAGCAATGGGAAAGCTATGGGTCGGCTCTTTGCACCGCGAAATTGAAGGGGGGAGAAAAAAGCCCGAGCCCTAGGGGGAAGGAAAAACACGGTGGTGGGGTGTTGGTGCTTCTCCAAAAGAAAAACACAAATTGAGAATGGCTCAAGAAAATAGAGTGAAGCCAGCCAAACAAACGATGAAAAAAATGACATCGGGGAGGAGCGTTTGCATCACGAGCAAAAGTCTATGTGAAAGGGGGAAGACTGGCTTAAAAAAAAATACGCCCGAAGTGGAAAAAGGGACCGTTGCGGGAAGCACAGGGGGGGAAGAAAATGGAGAAAGGGAAGCCCCGGTCTTTTTTTGAAAAAGTACCCGCGGGGGGAGTCAAAGGAGGAGCGGAAAAAAGAACGGGGAGGGGGAAATTATGGCACCTGACAAAAGACCGGAATTGCAACGCCCGTAAGGGGGAAAAAAGGCCGAGACGGAGGGAAAGGCCGAAAAAAAAGCGGGGGGAGATCATTGCAAAGGTCAGTTATGGCATTGAGAGAAAGGCGAAAAGTGAATGTAGCGCACTGTGGGGTCCGGGCGAACCATCGGTCAAGGGGGGGAGAGGGGAAAAGGGGAGCCCAGAAAGGTAAGGGGCTACTAATCCATTGTTTAGACAATAAAACGAAAAAAGAGGTGGGGGGGTGGGCGGTGCTCGCGGGGGCCTGCGTCCAGACACCAGGGGAAAGAAGAGGTAAGTTATCGAAACAGGGGCTGCGCGACTTGGTTGAAATCAGAAGGGATCCAGTGCGGGCAGAAAGGAAAGCTGCAATTGGGGGAAGAGTGTGCATTTGCGTGCGCGGGTTCACTAAAAAACGCTGGAACAGGGGGTGACGATGAAAGATCAAAAAAGGCTTAGAGGAAAAGAGAGATGGCAATCGAAGGAAGGAAAAGAGGAAACCCTGTGCAGAAGTCTCGGAAAAAAGAAAGAGGAAAATCGAAAAAGAAATTGCAGCAGAATCGGATTGC
>Ga0179593_1680193_pt1 | contig 14331 bp, 12 predicted proteins | sample CZODoug2_1_08_16_FD_185931 | JGI IMG/M metagenome (GOLD analysis project Ga0179593, IMG submission 185931) | Vadose zone soil fungal communities from Angelo Coast Range Reserve, California, USA - CZODoug2_1_08_16fungal (PacBio error correction) | ecosystem: Environmental > Terrestrial > Soil >...
TCCCACTGTCAGGGGAGGGCTTAGAACGAAGCCTGTTCCAAAACGGGCTATGAACGGCTCGAAACTTCTTCAGTAAAGGAACCTTTTTGAACTTCAGCGGGGAAGGATCGCCGGAGACTGTTAAAAAACAGTAGTAGTAGGAGCCAGCAGAAACCATCAGAGGGATTATCCGACCAGAAAGACAAGGTTAAGGGACAAGTTGTGACACACCAGAAGGAACGACGACCCGTGATCAAACAGCCAAGGTAGGATGGGCAGCGCCAAACGGGTCTCCGTTTAAACGTGGGCGGGTGGGACTCCCATGGGGGGTTCCGCGGAGCCAGAAATCACCACGAGCGCAAGGACAATGAGAAAAGGAAATCGCCTCAAGGTATGCGCGAGGAGAAAATCACGGTAGACCCCGAGGGGCACAAAAGCACGATAAAAAGTAAAAGCGGGAAACGTTCCGATGAGATTCATCGGATCCTGCAAATCCTAGCGCCTTTCTACGCGACCGGTGCTTGCGAGCGGGAAGATGAGGGAAGGATACGGAGGGATTCTAACAGGGAGAGGATTCTCAGTCACCACGGGACTCACTTCCAAAAGTCTTTGCAAGCAGGAGAAAAAACTCTAAACCAGCCAAAGAGCCGAAAAGAATACGAAAACCTATCACAGCACGACGGCAGGAGATGAAGAAAGCCTTGAGAGGGGTTTTATAAAGGGTCTGAACATGTTTGAAGGGACTAGGGGCCATAATGGGCTCAGAAATTGAGGGTTCCATTGACTTTTCCAGTAAGAAAGGAGAGATGGCCTTCCAAACTCCACTATCAGTTTAATAGGTGCTCGTCTCCAAGGGGTACTCTGCCGAAAAGCCTCACTCCAAAAGATTTCTCTGATAGATTCTCCTCTCACTAGCTAATAAAAGGCACATAACTTTAAGGAGACACTTCCTTACTTGTGGCCGGGGTTAGAGTGGAAAAGTAAAAAGAAACTGGGATTGGGTCTTGTTGGGGGGACATAATAATGGACATCTCCTTCCATTGTCATAACCTTATGTAAGAGAGGTTGTTAGGTGGGGGGAATCTCCGATCATAACGATCCAGGGATGGGAAGAAGGTGGACCAGGACTTTCCAATCCGCGGTCGCGGATATAAAAGAGGTTAAGTAAAGGCGTCTGTCCGTACCAAGAATCTTGAGACAGCAATCTTGGTTCAAAACTGGACCGGAAAGCTCTTCTAGACCGCACGTCCGGAGAGGTTCGGGAGGTCTAAACCCAAGTCTTCTTAGCCTCCTTTTAGAGGGTGGACTATTATTGGAAAAAGGGGGGGGGACCGTACTCGGTTAATTCTCATTCAAGATTCAGTGCAAGAGACTAGATCGGATCCTTATTCCCTCCTTTCCAGGGTGGACGTAGGCACCCGTTTCCAGAGGGAGACCATGTTGGGGCACCTTCAAAGAAGCATCCGAGAAAGGGTATTTAATCTGATTTCCGTTACCTGAATGGCCCGCCTTATCGAAAAAGACGGGGCATCTCGACAGCTTCGGACGAACAAAAGAGGGACCGAGAGGCTCCGATCGAAGCAAAAAAAAAAAATACCTCGAGGGTCTCGACTCGAGGAGTCTTTTCTCGAAAGGTAAAAAGGTTCTCTGAAAAAGCTGAGGAGAACCGATAAAATTAAAAGTGAATCGGGGAGGGGGTTGGGGGAACTGGCAAAACCTTCAACGCATCAAAAAAGGACTTCAGTATTGCTGACACTCTATATATATCCTTGTTAAGGTCTCCCCCTTTCCACAAGAGACTTGAGGGGGGAAGAACAGGTGACGCGAAGCCCCACAACATCAGATCAGAGAGAATTTCGCGAGGTTTGCAGTTAAGGAAAATGCGCCCGAAAACAAAGGAAAACGAACCTAGGAGAAGGGCTGATTCTCTTGCTGGATTAGAAAGACTAACCAGTCGAAGAGTGATAGTCTCCCAGGGAAAGTGGACTGCCGTAACTTCCTCTTCAAGGACGAGAGGAGAACGAGAGAAAAAAAAAAGGAGTGAATAATTCTTGACATAAGAAGCGGCCGAAAAGGACGTCCATTCTGAGGGAAAATGTGGAGCGGAGCCCGACAGACGACGGGAGGCGACTCAGACTTCGGGAGATTCCACGGAGGGATAAGGGGTTCGGGGACTGGCTAACTGGAAAAGAAATAGGAGGCTGAAGGCGGCGGTTCTATAGGAGGAGGGGTGCAATGGTAGGCGGGGACCAATGGTCTCGAACCTCGGGGGAGCCTCAGCTGAAAGAGAGGGTTTAAAAAGGAGTGCGCGTCGTGAGGGTGTGGAAAGGGGGACTCCTCCACAAGACATCATTTTCAAAAAGTGGACGTTTCTACGGGGGCAGGGAGGTAGTGTTAAGTTAAATCTTGCCCATGACCCGAAGAAAGAGAGGGTCATATCAACGGAAGGGATTTTGTCGAGGAGGGCGTCCTCGCGAGAAGAGGGATTCTCTCGCTAAGAGGGGGGAGGGAGATGAAGCCGTGGAAGCTGTAGGCATCGGACGAGTTCGGGAAGAAGTCAACTACTTCCAGGACGGCTGACGTTCGGCGGGACAACGGAGGGGGACGGCGGAATCTGTCCGAAGGGCCTTGGAAGGAGGGAATACTTCTTCTATGTAGAGAGTCTTTCCTTCTATAAAGTTATCGGCCTGGGACAAACTAGTGCTCTGGTCCAAATAGTCAAGAAGATCCCTAACTCAGATCACGTAAGATAACCTGGGTCAGAAACCTCTTAAATCCAGAAAAAGGGAAAAGAAGCCTCCGCTGGGGAAGCCCATCGCTGTAAAAAGTTATGTAAAAAGGGAGGATACAAGGGGCCTATCTAAAACTTTAACTGAGAAAAAGGGACCTATCACAGATCGGCATGTATCGGGTATAGAAGGGAGTAAGAAAACGGGAAGGGGGGAACTGAGGAAGCTTTGGGAAAGTCATTCTCACACGAAAGAAGGGTGCAACAATCGGGGAAGCTTGAACGGACGAGGAAAAAAGTCGGAGTGTCGTGTTCCAGTTGGGCCGGCGAGCTTAAGGGAAGGGGCGAAAGGAGCGGCTCGAAAACGTCTGGGGAGGCAAACTTGTATTTGAGATCGCGCTGAACAAAAGTGGAGATTGAAGGGAAAGGGAAATGGGGGGAGGCCGGGGACTGGCTTTAAAATCGAACAAGAGTTTTTCTGGGCGGACAGGTCTGCTGAGGGGAAAAAGGCATGGAGAAAAATCTTCTGGGGAGGGCGGGACCTCTCCTGAAAGGCGGCGGGAGGGCTTCTCGGAGGCGATGGAAGAGAGGACAGGGCTCAAGCGAGGCGTGCACTGGCAGGTGAAAAAGAATGTTAGGGAAAGGCCCAGCATGCGGACGGGAAAATAAAAAATCGGCTACTGGAAACGACGCAAAGAAAAAAAAGAAGCACAACTCGCAGACAGCGCAGCGAAGGAAAAGGCGCTCTGAAGGTCGGCGTACGGAAAGAGGCGGGATTAGTGACGAGCGAGACGAACGTTCGGGGTGGGGGGGGGCTGGGATCCCGTGGATGAAAAATCGGCGCGATCGGCAAAATGAAAGTTTTCGTCGCTCAAAGATGCGGTGGAAGATAAGAAACCAACATTTCTGAAACTTCGGTTCCCGGGGGAATTGGAAGGAGGCTGGAACCAAGACTCAGGTCCCAGGCTTCCGGCATTAGGGAAGAGGGAAAATCCGCTGCGTAAATCAACCTGGCTCGTAAAAAGCCAGAGGGGCGCTGAGGCGGCGAAGACAGTGCTCCAAAAAAAAACAGCTTGTATAGAGATCTATGAAAGCAAGATACGGTAACGGCTGGAGAAAGCGTCCGGGTGTGGCTCTCGTCTCGCCTTGCTTCTGGGCAGGTATTCAAAGGGGGAAGGGCACGGAAAGTTGGCTCAACCCTACGAAGGTTCTAACGCACCTCTTCGGGGGGGTTCGTGACAAAACCTGGAGAGAAGGTTGTCGCGGACAATGCCAGGCGAAAAGAGACTCGTAGAAGGGTTTCTAGTGTCTCTTTACTGGCGGGACTGGGGACTTCGTTGGCTGATCTTGCAGCTTCGCTCTAGAAAAATCAAAGGAGAAACTAAGCGTTTCTGTAATCAGGAGGATCAGGAAAAGGGGGCGACTCCGCAGGGGAAGGTGCACTTAAAACAAGGTGGGGATACTCACGAGATTGCTAGAAGGAGCAAGAAGAAACGAAAAAAGCGGCGAAAAAGTGAGAAGCCCGTTGAAAGACGAAGAAAGGAGCTGCAGCGCGCGGCTGGCTCCGGGGGGAACGCAAGGAGGTGGAACGAGCCCCGAGCCAAGCGGGCCCTTAGCAGGGAAAAAAGATAAAGGACGCAAGGGGTGGAAGGACTGGAGCCCCTGGGGTCATCTATCTCAAAAAAGAAGTATTGGGGAGGAAATCCTACGGCAAGCGCTCATAAGAGCACAGGCTTCCGTGGCTAGGGAAACTCGGTCTCTGGAAAAAGAGGGTGCCTTCAGGCAACAGTGCGCTTGGGGGGGGAAAACAATCCTCGAAGGGTATTAAGCAATCAGAGGGACTTGCTGCGGGGGGAAAAGAAAACGCGTGGATGATCAATTTTCAGAGAACAGCGGGGTCGTGAGAGGCGAGTAGAGGGAAGTGGACGGAGCGGACTGCGGGAGTTCAATCCGATCGGCTGGAGTCTCACGGAGTGAAATAACATAACCTCTAGGGGGCTTTCTTTCGTAGAACTATCTACGAGCCACAGACCGAAGCCCCTCTCGGAACGAGTGACCCAAAAAAGTGATTTAGTAAAAGACCTAAAAACTTAGGGGGTTCCCTTTGTCCCCGTTATTGTCTTTTTATGTGTTTTCTGGAAACTGCTTTTCCCAAACTTGTAAGGGCCATTTCGTACTTTTTCCTAAAGAACAAAACCTCGGAAAAAAAGGGCAGTTCCGCCTGAACGCAAAGAGAAGGAGAAAGATCAGGCAGGGGGAAAACGTCACGAACCAAGCAGATGTGAGAAATCGTCTTCTGGGGCACTTGACTCCTTGCGTGGGAGGCGCTCAATGTCCACGACGGCAAGGAAGGGGAATCTTCTCCCAAAAGGAGGTTTCAAGCCATCTGGGGATCTTATCTTTGAATCGGGATTCATCGAAGAAGAAACTCATCGCCGGGGGTGCCTTACTTTCAAAGGCTTCTCAAGGAAAATTCCAAGTCGCCACATCAGTAAAGAACTACGTAGCCAGAGAAGCATCTTTTTCAGATTTGTCAAAACAGACTAACCTCTTTAAAAAGCAAAAAAAAACCTATGTAGCTGGATGTACTCTTGGATCCATACAGAAAAGGTCCATCTACAGAACGATTGGACCAGAAAGGGGTCGTGAGAGGCATCACCACTATCGCGCCGAAAAATACACCGTGCGACCTCTCAGCAATAGCGGGAGACCAGGGGGTGCTTCAAGAAAACGAGCGGGAAAAGCGTTCACTGCCGGACGAGGAAAGGTCTCGTCGCAGGGCAGGGAAGGGGAGGAACAGAGCGATAGCGGGATAAAGAGGGGTCTTGAATGTTCAAGCTCAGCTGAGCCCGTAGAATAGGAGCAGTGAGATTCCAGAAAAACAGGATGTAACGCAAAGTCGCAAAGAGAGGACAAAACGAATATCCAGCACGCAAGAGGGCGATCGCCCCTCCGAAAAAGATCAACTGGGTAGCCCGGGACCATCCTTGGGCATTCGGACTACATCCTTTCTAGCGGTAAGGGCTTCCTATCCTTTGGAAGGAGGAGAGGGACCCAAGTCAAATGGCTGAGGCTATCATACTTTCCTGTGACCGACCATCGGGTGGATACAAAGAGCGTTGTTAGGAAGCGATACCGAAATCCACTTGGGAGGACCGAGAGAGCAAAAATTACTCTCCTGGGATGTTGGTTCGAAAGCAAAAGAAAAGTCAGTCAAGTAACGGTAAAGAACTCCTACTGGTGAACGTGCGCGTTGGAAAAATCATCTGGCAGGGGGAAATAGGGGGGGGTCAAAGAATAAAATTGTAAGGTCCACAAGAAATCAGTGAGAACAGTCCGGGGACCAATATTTTTTAGAAGGAGAACGCTCATCCCTCTCCAAGCTCCTCTATGGGGGGGGGGAAGGTCAGTAAACAAAGCCGAGTCGCGCGATATCGGGAAAAAGAAAAAAGATCGTTCTGGAAGAGAGACGGAATTGACTACTAAAATATCTCATTCCTAAGTAAGAGTGGACGGAAGTCTTGTAGATGTTCCTCAGCTCAGGAAGGGAGGGGAAGGGATCGAAAAAATTCAGGAGTGGGAGAATGCGTCGGGGAAGAAGCCGGGCTTGGGTCATAAAAGGGTGTATAAATCGCGCGGGTGACCGTCCAGAATCGTAGAATCGACCAGCTCTTCGCCAGGAAGATTCATGAAAGAAAAGAACTAAGGAGGTTCGGGAGGGAAACTCTTTAAAAGGGATCTCGAAAATCCTTTCCAGATCATGAAATCCTTTCCGGAACCTTCCTATAAGGGAGCTGAGCGCTCGTTTCGGACCGAGACGTCTTATCAAAACTCCTGCAAGAATCTCTCATCCGAGAGAGTAATATCGGAACTGGGCCTATTCCTCCTATCTAGAGAACCATCGTCTACTTTGTTATCAGAGCAAATACTAAGGGGAGGAGATCATTCACACTAGAGTCTTCGCGAACAGGGCTTCGGCTCCGCCGGAAGCTCACCTTTCAGAATTTGAAAGCGCTTGGACGCAACTTCCAAAAGGCTTTCTGGAAAAGGAGGGGGAAGAAGGCCTTGAAAATTCCTGGTTCTCTCCCAGGGCCCGGAGAGGAATCAAGTGCGAGACAGGTCAGCTGAGGGGGGGGGCATCCTTCGTCAGAATTCTCAGGTGGGTGGGAACATCGAAGGACTCCTGAAACAGGATCTCCGCGATAACGAAGCTTGGTATTCTCTTAAACTCCGGGAAAAAGAGGAAGTCTTGTCGGAGGACTCCCAGTTTAAAAAGGGAGGCAAGAAAAAGGGACTCTTAGGAGTAAAATCCTCTAAAAGGATGAAAAGATAGAAGGAGGGAAGGATTAAGAAGCGGAGGGCACGGAAGACGTTCTTCCGGGGGGGAGCATAAGAAACGCTCTAATTGTGGGGGGGGAAACGTAGAGGGGCGCGCAGAACCGCATCAGCACTATGGCAGTTGCAAATGACGCGAGATGGAGGTTCAAAACCGTCTAAAGGCCATTCTTCAGGGAGGGGGGGGATAAAAAAAAAAACACGAGCTGACCTGAGACCTCACAGGGATCGAGGTACATGGGCTCGAGAGCGGCAGATCAAAAAAAAAAAGAGAAGATCGAAGCTTTGGGTTGCTATTGGGAAAATTGCCGGTGGGGCCATCGAAGAAGAAACCACCTACATCATGGAACTGGAAAAGAGGGGAGAATAAGTAAGTCTATTACTAACTAAAACCTGAAGGAAACTCTCGATTTCTAATCAACAAAAGGAAATTGTTTCGGGGAGAGAATCGGCGAAAAGGCATGCGCTCGCGAAGAGGGGAGAGTCTTTTGAAGGATATGTCGTGAAGTTCATCGGCGGAAGCTCCGAGGTAGGAAGGAATCGCAGAGGGCTCAACTGCGCACGGTGCACTCGGCCATGCTCGAGCAGTTCCATCTGGGGAAAGAACGTCCTCAAGCTCGGGTAAGAGGGTGCATAAAGGAGGAGACATACGGAAGACAGAATTTCATCGGCCTGCGAAAGGCGTCGCGTTCCACTCGAAATCCGCCGGATCAAGAAAAGCTATAAAGAGGAGCGCGAGGGGATCCTCTGGACCTAAGAAAAAGCTAAGACGGCGTGCCTGGCAGCGCGAAAGATTTCGTCTAGGAAAATGGTAAAATCAAAAGGGCAAAAGTCTCTGGGCTACTCGTCTGGAAAGGGGGGATACACCTATCACCCTCTTCGTCAGTATTTGAAATGATCGGGATGGAACAGAAATGCGCCTTGACTGGTAAGATGCTCACATTAAGGAGGGGAAAAAAAAAAGTACTCGTTTCAGAGGATAAAACTCGCACTCAGTCACCACTGGGGGGGGTCGTTTCCAGTTCGTGTGCCAGGGACGGTGTGATATTCTAAAAGGAGGAAAAGGGTGGTCGGGTTCTTCATCAAAAGGGGGGGTCTAGCCGCTTAACACTTTCGTGTAGGGGACGGCATTGTCGGGGAAAGAGAATATGTTTTCCTCGAAGTCCTGGATGAGGAAAGGGGAAGCTGAATCAAAAAAAGATCGAAGGCTGGACTCTCCTGATTGAAGGAAAGGCTCGGAGGGGATCCTGCCGGAGTCGGAGGAAGGAAGGGGATCTATTCGTTGCAGAAGGGAAGCGGTGCACATCCCTGTTCGGGGATGACCACAGGGCTGACGAAGGGCTAAAGTAGTGAAAGTCCAGAAAAGAGGACCCACAAGTCGAAGGCGAGGGAAAAGTCTACAGAGGAAAGGAGAAAGTTCATCGGCGTCCGCCCGTTAAAAGGGGGGAGACATCGTTCTTTTGGGGGGAAAGGGAAGCTGGATACCAGGGGTAGGGACGCATCTCGCGCTAACGGGGGAGCTCTCGTGTTGATGAGCTCATATGAAAAAGACCACATGGCTGACGGTTCACCGAAGGTGAATATTGGAAAACAAGTCAGAGAAAGCGGTGGCGGGGGGGTCGTTCGTCTGCATTCTGATGTTCAGGAACTCTATGCCAACTCCGCTGCTAAAAAATGGGGAGAGTCAGGAAAGGGGGGGAGGGCTAAGAAATCTCCGACACTGGGGGGGAGGCAAAAGAGACTAGTAGAAAAGATCTATTCAGATCGAATGAAGACTTAGCAACAGCGAGAACCCTCTCCTTGTTGTCGGGGGGAAGAGAACGTGCGAAAGCAACGCTTCGTGGGCGAGCCGGCAACGCCCGCGGGGGAAAGTGGAACCCGAGATCCTCGGCGCTCTACACCTATGCGGCGGGGACTTCAGCCGGGGAAAAATGGGAGGGAGGTGCATAAAAGATCCAGAGTAAGAATCGGTGGGAGCTTGGCTAGGGGGAGGGAACTAGGGGATAGGGAATAAGGGATCGTTGCTCTTTTCTCGAAGACAGACACGCAAACCTTCTCCAAGAAGAGGGAAGAGGGGATTGCAGGCATCAGTGGGAAGAGAGAAAGCAACCGAAGAATTAAAATCAAGGACATTTGGTCGATACAGGGAAGCCTTGCTCGAAGAGAATCGCGCGAAAAATTTCTGCGGCCCTGAAACTTGAAAAAAAAGCCGTTTACATCGACCCCAAGGAGGCCTTGTCTTATACTCAAAAAAAAAAAGGGGGGGGGGGGGGGGTCGCAAAAGGCGGTACACTTCACCACCTCGCAGGAGGTAAACCCGAGCCCCGAAACCGAGCCCGCCCCGATCCCACGTACAGACTTACTGGTGGAGTCATCAGCGCGCGCGCCTCGCCCAAGAGGTAAACAAAACAACGGAAAGGGAAGGGAAATCTACAGAGGAAGGCACAAGAAAATTCTTCGGTTGCTAGGGGGAGAGGGCTCTTGTCCTAGTCGGCACAGCTGCGCGGGGGGAAGTACGGAAGAATATCAGACTTGAGTATCCAAAGACGAACACTGTGCGACGGATGTCAATTGTCAGGTCAAGAGAGTGATCGGAGGCGATAAAAAGGATCCTCTTGACTGACGACAAATTACTTTCGGGGGTCTAAGGATCGGGGTGAGAAAACCTGAATCCCACTAAAATTAAAAAAGCAGAGGGGGGCGAATTCGCTGTGCGTATCGAGGGGAACACCGATCCCGAGAACGACCACGATCCCCGATCCGCGAGCCAGAACCCGATCCACTAATGAGTCGCAGTAGAAAAACGCCATATACCGGACTAAGCTAAAACCACGGACCAAGCGGAAGGATGGCTTCTTTGTTTCGCCACTTGGACCAAAAAAGTCCGCACGAAGAAGGAACACCGGCCGCACTTCGATGACTAGAAAAACGGCTCTCGGGAAAGAAGCGGGGGTACGGGAAAAAAGGGAATAGTCGGCCCAACCGGCAACTCGTGCGTATCAGGAGGGAAGAGGCTCCCATCAGGCTGGAGTAAGAGCCAGGTGAAGATGTAAGGAGCGGGGTCTTTTTTTCAAGGAAAAGACCATCATAAGAATGGGGTTAGGGGATCAACCAATCCACCGATGAGGGGAGAGCCAGACTCGAAAAGGAAATCGCCGGGACACTACTTTTGCAAGAGGGTGGTCTTAACCAATACAAAAAAACGAGCCGAAAAACGAGCCTATGAGAGGCTATCATCATCAAAGAAGAAGAGGAAACAACATCACGATCGGGACTCTTCACTGGCGACTCCTCTTAACTCGAACAAGAAGGAGGTCCGTCAGTCACCGGGGGAAAAGAGAATGAAACATGGCCGGCGAAAGCGTGTAATTCGGGGGGGAACCCGTCGCCCAGGTATTCGCAGTCTCCCTGAGGGGGGAGGAACTTCCATAACCGGGGAAAAGAATGAAGGAGAAAAAGAGGAGAAAAAGACACACTACCAAATCGGGTGACAGCCTATAGCCATCACGAACTCCAATCAAGAGGGAGGAGGGGAGGACCAGCCTCGAAAAAGTGGGGATCGCGTCTATGGACTGAGAAAAAAGACAGAGTGGGGGGGAGGAGGCTATCCAACGGGGTTAAAATCCCGCCGTGCCACTCCGCCCACGATCAAAGCGTGTTCAGCGCGAAGGCCAAATCCACTTTTTAATAAAACACCACAATCTCAGTGGATGTTTGCGCCGAACCGAATCTCTCAAAGAACTGAAACTACAAGGCTTGGGGGGGACGAAGGAAGAAGGAATCAATGATCGGGGTGGACACAAATATTGTGAAGCAGCAACAAGACAGCCCTGCTTGACAGCAGTCCGGAAAAAGCTTTTGGTGTTAATAAAAGCTCATAAAGGAAAGATCGAAGGGGGGGACCCAGGTGGCGGGACGCGGGGTCGAGACGGGATGGAAAGAGATGGTCCTCCTGGAGAGACGAAAAATCCTTTACCCGCTCAGAGAAAACGCTCTTCTTGGATGATCAGGGGAACGGATCCGGAACACCACAGCGTCTTATCCTCCGGAGGTCCTGCAGGCGATGGGGAAAAGGAGTGGACCGCGACGAGGACCTGCGCATTCCAAGAGGTCTGGAGAGAAAAAAAGAAAAAAAGTATTCAACATAATCGAAGCCGCGGTTATGGAAGTTCAGAAGAGGACCTTGCCGCCGGGCAACACCTGCCTGCCGCATCCTAGCATTAATGGGAAGGGCAGAGGGGTATATTCCGCCAGAGGGCCCTGGAACTAAATAGAGCTCTACCATCGTCTCTGAATAGAAGCCTTATCCGCCGTCCTATCTACAAATCCCGTCTACTGTGCATCTCACAGTCAAAAGAGGAGGATTTTCAATCATTGGAAAAGGGCGACTAAACAAGACCGCTTAGGCTGGAAGGCCGCTAAAACGACGCAACCGTGGAATATACAATTATGGGGGGGAGATTCCAGTAAAAGCAAGAAACTCCGCAAATGAAAGACACTTCTTGATGGGGGATTCTTCTGGGGGGGAAATGTTCGAAAGAAAAAAAGAAATATTGATTGGGAACTAGGTTTCAGCTCGGCATCCGCCTGAAAAGGAGGCTTTCTCGCCAGGGGAGGTTCGTCCAGAACCGTCATTTCCCAAAAGGGAGAGACCACATTATCCCGACTACGGAGGCAGGGGGCGACGAAAATCCGGAACCCAATCTCGTCGAGGAGGATCGAACCTTCCATTCATAAGGGATTGCCGTGGCAAAACATCGAGATGAACGATCAAGAGAAAAAAAAACACGTATTAGGAGTAAAAGAAGAGATTGCGTGAATCCTCGAGATCAGGGGGAATAAGTCTTCTGGAACTGGGGGGGAGGAGAACAAGACGCTCGAAGTTTTTTTCAGGGGGGGGGGGGTTGGGGGGGGGTGGGGGGGGGGGGGTGGTGTTTTTGGGGCGCTCATCAAGAGAGGAGAGTTAGTCCTCTTCGCTTCAGAAAAATTGAAGGGGGAGGAACATGACAAGAGAAAGTTCAAATTAGGAGGGGGGGCTCTTATGCGATCAGGGGAAGGAAGGAGACCGCACATTGAAAGCTGTACATGGTCTCGAACATCTTCATCCGCAGCTCATCTCGGGGAAGAGGGAAATCCTTTACTAAGGGGAGTTCCGGTGGGGAATAACAAAACAGAGCTTTCTAGAAAGGGGGCTTTTACTCGTCGGCTCCTAATCGGGTTCTTCTAATACTTGATCGGTTCCCCTGATAAGGAAATACTATAGGGAGGAGTCAACTTCTACGGGGGGTGTTCTATCCTTGATATGAATCCATTTATACTGCCCGGTAAAAGAAGAATATTTTCAAAAGGGGAAAGTCTTTGGAAGGATAATTCTTGAAGTCGCGGGGGGCGTCGTCCAGGCGGGATCCGCGGAAACGTTGACATGTGTGGAAAGCTCTGCCATGGGGCAAGGGCAGACTTTCCTTAAAGAAAAAAAAAAACAAGCTTCTGGAGGGAAATTCGTCTAAAGAAGAGGGACTTTCAGAGGACCACGCCGTAACATCTTCGAGGAAAGGAATCTCCTGGGGAAGAACGCCTATCACTTCGGCGAAAGAGAGAGAAAGGGGGTTCGGCGCCCGGGCTCACGGAGGACTCGGGAAGAAGAACGCGCTTGGGCCGCAAAGGAACCTATTGCGTGAGCTCAGGAGTATTTTCCGCAGATCTCGCGCCGAAGGAGGAGATCTCAACCTGTTCCCCTATCACAAAGCGCGACTGGATCGTTATGAGAAAAAAGATTACCACCTACACGCTCGAAAAAGGGAAGGAGGAGGGATAACTGTGAATAAAAGCTTCATCTGCCGGAGAAGAGAGCACGAAGAAAGTACTGAGTTTCTTTCCAGGCTGTGCCTGGCGAGGGGGGGTTAAGAAGAGAGGCCAACAGAAGGAAAAAAAGAGGAACTTGTGGCTGCGAAAAGAACCCAAACCCAACGTTTAGGTTGAGGAAAAGAACACGAGGTCTGTTTCTGGAGGGAGGCATGGTCGTTAATTGAACGGAAAATAAAAAAAAAAAAAAAATGAGGCGCCCTTTTCGGTGGCGAAAAGGGAATCTTCAACGGCAGGGACGCGTCAAAAGCTCGAAGGGGGGGCTGGTCGCGCCGCAAGTATTTGGTGGAGTGTCAAAAAAAGGGATGGGAGAGACTGCTGGAAATCACATGAGCTTCGGAGGGCTCGGTCGGGGTGGGGGGTGCGACTTGCACGGTGAAAGAAAAACTTTTTCTTGCAGTTATGGAGAGGGCTTTACTCTAATAAGACAGGAGTGGCTACGCAGGAAAAATAAAACTACTTAGAATCTAGAAAGCATCCAGCAGTCTCGTCGAGGGGGAGGCCTTCCGGAGAAGAATGAAAGCTTCGCTTTCATCTTCTTAAAGGGGGGGGACGAGCGCGACGATCGGGGGTTGTGTGAATCAATATGGCAGAAAGAGGGCAGAGCTCAGGACTTTTCTGGTCGCGCATCAGTGGAAAAAAATAAACAACAGGAAGGCCAACGTCTTGTCACCGGCGGAAAGTTGTCGAGTCTGGCGCCGCTTCACAAGAGAAGGGGGAGTTTTAAACGGCGGGGATTTGGTTGGGCCTTTTGGGAAACTCAGAAAGCCGCTGCTGGTACAAGAATCACCTGTCTCTTGGGGGATACTCCATCCCTTAGGGAGAGAGAGGGATGAAGAAAGATCAGGGAAGGAAACAGCTCTGTCGAGAGCTCAAGCTCGAAGGAAGAGTACGTACAACAGCTGGGGAAACTAGCTCCGTTTGAAGAAGACTCAGAAAGGGGTGGCCTATTAGTGCGCGCAGAAAGGGGCGGGCAAGTGGAGAAACGAGATCGATTCGCTCTAAAAAGAGGGGTTCGTGACGTTCAAAGAGGTCCTGTATGCGGCAAAAACTCCGAAGGGGGAGCGTTGTCTAGTGGCTCGTCTCGGGGCGAGACGGAGGGGCTCGCCGGGGGAGTTTCTCGTCGCTAGGGAAAACGCAGCTTCGCCACTAGCGGGAGGGGATGTATTGCGGACTTCAGGAGAAGCCCCGAGAAGAACACATCCGCACGTACATTTTTAGATACGTAACGGAGAGCGTCCTCGCTCACAAAAAGCGGAATAAAACGTGATCAGGTGACATCGACCCTCCGCAACTTGAAAACGTTGCGGGGAAGACCCAGAAAGGGCCGTACCTTCACAAAAATAGGCAGCACCAACCCTATCCATATCCCCGGGAAAAAAAGGGGGGTGCTCTTCTTAATAAACGAGAGAGAAGAAAAAATAGCC
>Ga0179593_1480090_pt1 | contig 14330 bp, 18 predicted proteins | sample CZODoug2_1_08_16_FD_185931 | JGI IMG/M metagenome (GOLD analysis project Ga0179593, IMG submission 185931) | Vadose zone soil fungal communities from Angelo Coast Range Reserve, California, USA - CZODoug2_1_08_16fungal (PacBio error correction) | ecosystem: Environmental > Terrestrial > Soil >...
TCGACTACCTTAGGGGGAAAACAAAAAACTGAACTGAAACCGAGGAAAAGGCCAAATGGAACCCGGAAGGCACGAGGCGCGTCAAAAGAGGCTCGCGGAGTAAAGTGCCGGGGGGGGTAACAGCCTCCCCGTAAGGAAAGGGACCGGCGGGGTAAAAAACGTGTGCCTTAAAAAAAAAAAAGCAAGGAAGAGTAGAGCAGTCTCGTATAGATAAAAGGCTATAATCCCTGGAGGTGTAAAAGGGAACTATTAAGGTTCCAAAGACAGATGGTGTGATCATACCTTCACGCAATGTCAACGAGCAGCGACCGGTACTATTAAGAAGAAAACGATCCACTTAAGTATCATGCTAGAGCAGGACTATCTCTACTTAGAGGAAAAGCTTTCAGTGTTGTATGAGTTCTTTCCGTCTCACTAGGGGAGGACATGAACAGGTTCCTTTTGGACGAACGGGGGGAAGATGAAAAAAGTCCAGGGAAGAGGCGACACCCCTTTTTAAGAGACAAATTTAGTTGTGGCCAGCACACGAAGAGGAAGTTGCCAAGAGGAAAGGAGAAGGAGGCGAGGGATCGGGAAAAATCGGGAATAAGGCTATTGCGTTATTTCATGTCCTCAACAGTGAAAAGATGACATCTTCGGAAAAAGAGGGCGTGGGGTGGGAAGAAATAGGGCGAGGTCGTGTTGGGGAATAACGTTATGAATCTCAACTCGGAACGACCCGACTACCCTGGTTGAGGTAGTGGGGAGGATTGGGTGGTTTTTATCTGAAAGAAGGGGGGTCACAGGGATAAATTACGGAAGGGAAAGCCATGACTACCTGGTAATGGACTCCTGGCAAAACGGACCTTCAACGAATTCAAAAAAGAAAGCTGTGTCCAAAAAGTTCTTCTAATACGAGAAGAAGGAGGAAAAAGGAGAAGCCTCCCTAGCATGAGGAGGTGGGCAAAGGTTGTGCGGTGCATGCGGTGTCTTCACACCCTTTCCAAGGACGCAAGAGGGAAGGGAAAAGAAGTCTGAGTTTTGGGACGAGTCGGGCTCAAAACCGACATGAAGCCGCTCAGGCCGAAAAGAATCGGACTCCCTCCAAGGAAAAAGGGATTATAAACAGAAAAGACGTGGGTTTAAGCAGCAAGGCTGAGGAGGAGCGAGAGCTCGACGAAACATCATCAGACGGGCGCTATCGGGACAGGGAGGATGGGGAGGGAAAAGGGCTAAGAGGACCGACGTCGGGTCAAAAAATGTGCAGGCTGTTTCTCAAGTTGTGCCAGGAGGTGGGCGATGACCTTGCGATAATAAAGACGTAAAGGCTAATGAATGAAGGTGCAGAACTAATAAAAGTGGCAAACGCTGCGGCTCAGTATCTGAAAAAATTCTCAGAAGGTAATCAAAAAGGGGTGGAGCACCGGATGTTGGAAGTCAAAGTAAAAGAGCGGGTGGTGGAGAAAATTGTTGTCCTCTGAAACAAAGAATAAGAGCCAGCGTAGCGAAAGGTGAATTTGAAATGGCCACGCCCGGACAGGGACGACTTGCGACAGAGGTGGGGCGGCCTCGACGACACGGGGGTGTAAGGGAACGCGTGGAAAGGGGGAAGGGCATGCTTTGAATCGCGGCAAGATGCAGATAAAGCACCGTTCGGCTAAACCAGAGAGCGATCCGCATTAGAAGAAGCTTTGTCGAACGAGTTTAAAAACCACAACGGACACAATTTCCGAAGAAGAAAAGAAGACAGGAACAAGGAAGGGACGTCTCATATAGAGAAAGCTCCCCTCCCTAAGCGGGGATGTTACGACGGCGGCCGACCGGTGGACCCTCCTAGTAGAGAGGAGTCCTCCTGCACCGTGAGCAACTACTACCCTGGACCTGTGGAAGGGGTCGTGCCCAGTGGGGTTGCAAGAGAATGGACGATCATGACGGCCAGAAAATGGGGGGCAGAGGCAAATGAGGGAATGCGGGGGGGAGGCCAACGCATCGGCGACACCAGACGAAAGTGGCGTCGGATTCTTCCTATGGAATAAAAGCGGACATAGAGAGAACAAACTGAGGAAAAGAAAGAATAGACGAGGTCCATATAAGGGCCACTTTTCATTGATGTAGGGACGCTGGGGGGAAAGCAAACGGCATGGTGAGAAGGCGAAAAGGGAACGGCTCGGAGCCAGCGCTTGTAGGAGGCAACTGCATGGGAAAGACCACCTGGAAAAAAAAAGGTCAGAAGAGGGGAAGAACGTTTGCACTTCAATAGAAGGAGAGATTCTGAATAGGCAGGGAAAACGGGCGGCGCCGTCGCAAGTTAATCGCGGCTATTTTGGCGTCGCGTCACTCCCTGCGCACGGGAACTGCTTGTCGGGGAGGGGAGGGGGGGGCGCATGGGAAGTGGATGTATGAAATCGACTCAAGGCGGCTGATGAAAAAAAATGGGGCTCGTCGAAAAATCGGGTACAACGGCTCACCCGGATATGCTCGTCTCCGAGAGCACATAGTTCCTTCCACAGTTCCAGAGGACGAACTTCGAGCCAAGGGCATGCGACAACGTTGTCCTTTTAACGCGAATTTCAGTCAGGGGAAGGTTGGAATGAAAGGAAAAGCACAGACTTTCTCCTTGAAAAAATCCCTCAGGGTAGTCAATGGAAACGAGGAATGGACACACCAACGTAGTACTGTCGAAGAAAGGGGGGAAGAAGAGGGGGGGAGGGAAAAAACCCCAAAAAGGGGAGTGAGCAAGCGGTCAGATAAAGCCGCAGCGTAGCACTGCCTGCAAGAGATGGAAGGGGAGCACCGGAGAAAAAAAAAAATCGGGGGTGCAGGATGGGGCGAGCAAACGTCATCAACGGTGCTCGCCAAATAACCAGCCGGGCGAAAGCGCCGGGAAGGAGGGGAAAAACGAATGAAAACAATTTCCTGGGGAGAAACTCTAAAAAAGAAAGAAGAGCAAATTGCGGAAGCCGGCCTCGACGGAGAGCGCATAACGCGCAGAGGCAAAAAAAGAAAGGTGTGCGGAGCTGAGGAGTCTAAACTTCGGTAACCAGAAGACCTCGCGAGTCATGTGACTGAAGTGACTTCCTCGTCAAGGAAAAAGAAGAAGGGGGGCAATCAGCGAAGGGATAAAGGGGGCTGAAGAAAAAGATGACAACATACCCTCATCCCCACGCCCATGAGGAGACATAAAGTCGCAAACAGAGGAGGAGGGAGGGTGACGAAAGGGGGGCCGCTGGGGGGAAGTGTCCGATCGGATATAAACAGGCGTAAACTATCCAGCCTCAAACGGGTCGCGAAGACAGGGAGGGACTGGAACAAAAAAAGGGGGAGGTCCAGATCGCACGCCAAGGTTAAAACAGAACCTTACACCAGTAAAGAAAAACCGGGACGTTCTCTGGGGAGTGCACGTTTCGTCTCCCAAGAAAAGCCGAAAGGACTGAGGAAAAAAAACGCACCTCAAAGATGTTAGTAACTGGGCTGCGAGTTGACAGAGAGGCGAGGAACCTCAGGAATGTAGCAGCCCCGCCGCCTAAAACTATCCATCGATCGACGGAAGAAGTGATAGGGAAATCGAGGCGAGGTCAACCTGCCACCTCGTCGACGCACAGGGACGCAACAGAGAACGAAAGAGTAGTAACGGCTTACACAGTAGGAGGTAAAGCAGGTCAGGGCGGGAAAAGGAAACGGTGGCCATCTGACAATTCCCTCACAAAAAGCAAAAGACGTCAGAACTGAAACGAGCTAACGTCGATGCCAGGGGAAACTCAGAGCACGAAGGAAGCTAGGGAATCAAAGGTACATCAGTCCACGACCAAGGTGGGGATGACTCGGTATCCGTTGTAGAGAAAATAAATAAACGAGAGGGCGCAGGTGGGTATTTCTGCCACTAGACTGACGTCAACAGTGGGGTCTCCCCTAGCTTAAGCGCCTCGAAAGATAGAGGAAGTACCGTAGTGAAGAAAGAAGGAAACAAATGGTGGCAACCAAGAACAGATGGGGGCAAGAGGCGCTGGAAGGGGGACTTGGGCAGTCTACTAAACAAGAGGTCGGAAACTACGTCCGGTAATCGAAGGGCAGGGACCTGCCTGAAGGGGAAAGAAGTCGGCGACAAGGAAAGGGAAGGGGGAGAATCCTCCTCAACACCAACAGAGAAAAAATATGAGAAAAATAGAAGAAAAGATTCTTAGACCTGGGAAGTTCGAGGAAAAAGAAAAGGAGAAGTCAAAAGGGACCTAAACAATCGAGAACAATACGGCGAGGTCAGAAAAAAAAAAACGATGCTCGCGTCGTAACCTGAAAACCCAGCCGACAAGGACAAAGAGAGGGGGGAAAAAAGGAGGGGGAGAGTACCACGGTTTCCGGAAAGGCCACTGATGAGAGAAAGTGAAAGAGGAGAAAGGAATGAGTGCGAGCGCAAAATAGGGGGGAAACCGGCCTACTCAGTTCCGGAATATAAATCCACAAGAGAAAATAGGCGGTGTGAAATTCGTGAGGTCTCCGAAGTAGACGAAATTGGGACGAGGAGAAAAGGACAACAATTGACCGTCCGGAAGAGGAGGATCAATTCAGAGAAACGCGTATAAATGCCAGAATCTGGGGGGAAGATGGCCTTCCTGGAACGACTGAGAATCCGTTAGGGGGAGGCCAGAGAAGGACAGACTACGTGGACCCTGGTAATAGGGTTCAGCGTCCCGGTGGTAAAACAAAGAGGGGAGGTGGAACCAGCGTCCTACTCAAGAACCAGTTTCCAACCAGCAAAGCCGAATTAACGTGTAAAATGGAATATCGACCCATCGGGAAATCTTTCTAGTCACAAGCGTCACCGGGAATCGGATGACAACACGGGAATGGGCATAGAAGGGGGGGGGAAGGTTTGCAGGGAGGGGTGTTTAAGACAGGATACCAAAACCCTCGGAACAAAAAACGTGTCGACCCTTTTGTACCGAGGGAAAAGTGGAGATGGTTGTTTGTGGGAGAGGCCAGAAAAGGAGACCACAGGAAAAACTCGGCAACTGAATTATGAAGGGGATAGTGAAGCACGTCAGAGAAACGGGACTAAATGCCAAATAAAGCGACGAGAAAGGGGACCAGAGGTGCCCCCAATTGCACGAAGACTTTGAGGAGGAGGGGAAACGCCGCATGCCGTAGTGAAGTATCGGTCTGCCTGCGGGGTCGAAACCAACTTTAAGAACGAAAAAGGGAGGGAATAAGAGTCCAGGGTAAGTAGATTGAACGTCATACACAATGCCTCGATCATGACGCCCGGCAGACCAGGCGGCCGCAAACCAAAAAAAAGGTAGACTCGATCCCCGCGGAGGGGCGGAGAAAGGATGAGGGGAAAGCGAGAGGGAGAAGACAGCTCCAAAAACTGATTTACAATGGTCGAGCTGCGCAACAAAAAAGGGTTCACGGTCGGGAGATCCCAGCTTGGGGGGGGGGGGAACTCTTTCAATGGGGAAGCCCCTTGATGCGATGGGCGATGATGAAGAAAAGGCATTTACTAATGGCAAAAAAGCGTCCTCGGGGGGGAAAAAGATGAAAAGAGGGGACCGAAAGTCGGGAAGCCTTTTAGGCCATAGAATGGGGACGTAAAAGCGAAGGAGTCGACGACGGGCCCTGGGAAATCGTTTGGGGGGGCCCAAAGGTTCTTTTGAAAAAATAGCACACGTAGAGCAGGTGAAATGGGAAAAAGGAAAGGAAAGAAGAACGCTTTCATCCAGAGGGGTGACAGTGGCAAGAACCTTTTTCGCTGAGAGGTTTAGGAAATGAAGAAAACAAGATTACTTAATATCTGAAGCGAAGAGCATAGGAAAAGGGAGAGAACGAAAATCGGTGCTAGCAAGATAAAAAGGAGAAGCACCTGGGGGTGCCTTTATCGGATTGGGAATAAAAGAACGTAAAAAGGGACAAGAAAAGCTCGGGCCTGACAGAGCAGCCGCGACGAAAAAAACCCCCGAAGAAGAAGAAAAGTGAACGTGAGTCGTCCGCAATACACGCAGGGAGAGAACATCGGGCAGGGGTCAAAACTGTAACCAGACTCAAAAAGGACGCTGTTCTAGGGGGTCAAATTTACCAGTTTTTGAGGGAAAGAGAAATAGCGCGTGAACCGCGAGTCCTGTATATCCGAAAATGGGTCCATGATCAGCGGAAGGGAGGAAACACATAGGGGAGAATTGCGTCTAAAGTATTTCAATGCAAACCTGATCATATCTCTCGAAAAACACCAAAAGAGAAGTATACTCGGGGGCGGAAGCCCGGAAGAAGTAACTCAACTGGAAGGAGGGGAGGTCGGATCGAAGGGGGCTGGTGAGAAACAGGATACCGCCAATTGGGGTGAGACGGCCGGTGAAGACTATCAAATGGCTTGGAGGAGAAATAAAGAACAAATCCGAAAATGGGAGAGTTCACGTTAGCATGGACGCGCGGAATCCTCTAGAAAAAACGGCCCCCTGAAGCGTCGTAAAAGAGAGAGGAGGGATAGTGGGGGAGAGCCCTGCAGCATCTGAAACTGCAAATGGCTTGGGCGGGAAGTCGGGCCCTTGTGTACTTTAAAAAAAAGGGGAGGAGACGTCTCCTCAAGGGGGAAAGAAAGGGATCGGGAACGCAAACACTCGAGGTGTTCTAAGAGAGGAAAGACTGCTCCGCGCGCGGGATCGGGAATCCGAAGAGTCAATGCGTCCAGCGACGACGTAAAAAAACGCCGAGGGGGTCCGGGGGCCAGAGAGGAAGGGAATGGGCACTTAAAGAATTACTCTAAGCTCGGCGAGGCTGAGAACAAAATAGAGTCCCTGGAACGAGTACAAAAGGGACGCCAAATCGAGCTCGCCGAGAATGAACGGTATACGCTAGCCAGAAATATAAACAGAGTAATCTCAGAAGTCCGAGATCCAGGGAGAAAACGCCAACGGCCGAGAGCGCGTGGGGGGAAAGCCAAGGGGGAATAACGCCATACGATACGAATCAGCCAGCCTCCCCAAGCAGAAAAAAGTATCAAGGGGAAGACAGGGAAAAACAAATTGAAATAAATTTGCATAGCAAGCTCGACCAAAGAACTGGAACCAATTAACGGAAAATGCCGTCGCTGAGGACTAACCTAAAGAGATCCTGGAGGAGCAAACGACAGACGGAAATAGGGCCGAGCCGAGGTCGTTCTACCCCCCCCCCAAGGGGGCCCGGGGCCCCCCAAAAAAGAGAGGAGTCTCCGTTGGTCTTGACGCGCCTCGTAAGAGCCAATAGGGGGGCCCGGGGAAGAGAGAACTGATTTGACTGAAACCTCCCAACAAATGAAGCACAGTCCCCTCCGGACAGCGGCGTCGAACAAAAAGAAAAAACAAGTGAGCTTGAGTCTCCCCGCTGGGGAAAAAAGGCGTTCGGAATGAAATGAGGCCTAAAAAGGGATAGATGCAGCAAGACCTGACTGTCCGAGCCGGTGGAAAAATCGGAGAAGCGAGCCTTTTGATCAAGCGTTAGGGAAGGAAACAAAAAGGAAAGGCTCCAGAATAAAATTCTACAACGGGAGTCGGGACCTGAGTATACGTTAGTCAGTCGTAAACCGACCGCCGGAACGGCTTCCATACCAAACCTCACACGACCGAAGGAAAGCAAGCATCGGAAATCTATTACATATACGATGGACAAGGACTCAGATGGCTGGCCGCCGAGGGGACCTAGCCATCGTCAAAGCCAGAAGGGGAGGGGAGAGGTAAAATTCGTTGAGCGAGGGGCCCACAACTAGTCGGCGGAACAAGTGACGCCAATGAAAAACGCAGGATATAGGAATGTCATAGGAAAGGACCCGAGGAAGGTCAACAGTTACCAAAACGAAGGGACGACGGCATAAGATCGACGGGAATCCATTCCTCAAACCGCCAGCTTTCGAAGTGAGAGTCGGAGAAGCTCGAACGCAAGGCGTCAAGGGCCATAATGCCAAATCAAAGTCAGGGGACTTTTCGAGCCGAGGAGATCACGGGAAAGGTCGAGAAACGAGAAGGTGATCACTGTGTGGGGGGAGGAAGCTGAATGCGCCTACGGAACCACAGGGGCTGTCGACGAGAGGGGCTGAATGCCTCGAAAGAAAGACGTCCGCATCGTGGGCGTACGGCAAAGGGGGACAAGAACTAGGGGAGGCTGGGGAGGCGCAATGCACGAACGCGAGCACGAGGAAACCTCGACATCCGTTTTTCCTCAAAAGAGGAACCGGGCCAAGGGAAAACGAAACGGGGACGTGGCGACTTCTGAGGTTCGACCTTGCAAGGTCAGAAAGAGGGCAGTCGCAAAAAAAAACCACGGTAGGAAAAAAGAGAGGATTCTCGGAAAGCTCTGAAAAATTTCGCTAAACCCCTAAAGAAGGCTCCCAGCTTAAAGGACCTCACCGGGAAACGGAGCTGGAAACAATACGGAAGACCTGAATTTAGTGTACCTTGAACCTCCCCATCCTCCGAGAAGCGAGGAAAGCGCGTGACATTCCGGGCCGTCCACGATGCAGGGAGTCAGAGAACAGACTCGAAAAAGCGACCCCAAGCTAGTCGAAGAGAGGAGAGCATTAAGTCAAAAGCGAACCTCGCGGTTTGGAGAGAGAAATTCACTTTAAGAAAAGAGGAAGGAACCGGGACGATGCCATAACCTCAGGCCACTGCCTGAAGGAGTCAAGGACGAGAGAACTGGCATAAAGGATCGAATAGCTGCCGAAGCTGGGGCTTTTAGGAAGGATGTTACAACAAAAGGCTCGTGCTGGACGAAGCGAAAGTCAATTTACCGATGCCATCCGCGGAAAAATCGAGGGGGGGAAAGGTACCGGCACAAACTAGTGGAGTTTGTGGGCAAGCGCAGAAGAATCATCGAAAGGGCAGGGCATCTCGCGGAAGAAATGAAGAGGCTCTACAAACAAGGGTCTTTCTAATTTCGGTCAAAAGAAAAAAAATCGTCCCACGGCAAGGGCCCAAGGCGTGGCCTGGGGGCAAAGAGGGGGAAGCAGGGTCGTTACAGAAAAAAACCGTTAACCGAGTGGTCAGGCCCCAGGTTTGAGGGCGGGGAACCTTGGCGGGAGTGGTAGCGTCCAAACCTTGGTACTAACCCAAGGATCTGGCCTAACACATGCTAACTTATAACGGGCAGAGTTCTATGAAAGGGACGCGGGAAACCAGAAGGCACGTTCCGCGACCAAACAGAGGAAAAAACGTGCCGGAAGACTCCAGCGCATGCAAGTTGCAGAATTCGAGGGCCTAAGCAATGGGACAGGAGGGGGAAAGTATTCGGGCGACGTTCTTAGCCCCTGTGGCTCAGGCGCAACCGCAGGAAATCATCTTCACGGTCCGTTGACGAGAAGAGTGAAAGAAACCCGACCGCCGCGCGTCGCCCGGCTAAAGAGGAGCCAAGGAAAGGGAGGGAGGGAGAGAAAAAATAGAGCCCGTCTGATCGGGAGGGCTTCTCTTCGTAGAAGGGAAGACAACATCTACACGTGAGCCGGTCATGGGACGGGGAGGGCGGATCAGCAAAAAGGCGGTTACTTGAAGCACTTGGCTGCAAACGAAACGGTGCCACCGGCGGGGGTAGTTGGCGATCAAAAAGAGGGAAAAATGGCTGGGAGTGCCTAAAGGGAAGAAAGGCGGGCGTAGCCGCGGCTCAGTCTGACTTGCTTGACAGATCGTGTATCCGACCCAAAGGGAGGTAATCCACGATGGGGATAAGAAGGGAAGGTCACGTGGCAGACTTGGGAAGAGGAGGGGGCCCCCCTGCTGTTCTGGAGAAGAAAGAAAAGCAAAAGGCAGTGTCAGGTGGCCAAAGGCCCGAAGGAAAGGAACAAACGGCAAACCGGGAAAGCAGGCATTTCGACGAACGTGTTCACTCGCTTTGACTAGGAAAAAAGAATCAACAGAGGAGAAATCGACGCCGAGCAGAAAAGAGAGGCAGGTACGGCTAAGTCCTAGAGTGGCTATACGAGAAGCTCAGCGATGAAGGGAGATAGGGGGATGAACCCAGACCACTTACAAGGCCAAAAAACCAACCAAGAAAGAAACTGCCTGCAGAAGGCAAGAGGTTCAGGAAAAGCCTCCCGAGAGGAAAAAGGGTTCTAGGAAGGCCAGGCCCGGTTCAGGAAAGCCGCGTAACTCTCTTGAAAAAAAAAATTGCCAACTTACCTCGATCCATGGAACCGGTTAAGGGGAGTTCCCGGGGAAGAAGAGAAAAAGAAAATTTTCTCAAGGGAAGTCGGGGGTTGTCACAACGGGGGACTTGCGCCAAGGGGGACAGCGTGCTACCAAAACAGACCAAACTAATTTAGTCCGGTATGACTCCCGAAAGGTCTATGGATAGCAGGGAGGAGAAAGTATAGGACGCGGGTAGAGCGCATAAACGAAAGACGCCGTCTGGGATTTCTCCTAGGCGGGGAAGGCCAGGAAGAAGGAGGAAGAAAAAGAAACTTCCTTCAGTAAAGGAGTGTGCTAAAAACTTTTGAAAAACAAATGAAGACAGGGAAATGGGGGTTCACTTTGGCATAAAAAAAAGAGCAGAGGGGGAACCAAGGCAGAAACGCGGCGTCAAAAAGGAAGGGGGAAGGTTTTCGTCGAGCTAAAGAGCCCTGACAACAAAAGTCCTGTCTTGGTAATGCAAAAACCTTGACGTGGTCTGGTGAGGAAGCACCGAGGGCCTGAAGGAACGATCTCCGGATAGCCATCGAGAAGGTTAAATTAGCTGCTCAGAGACTGCGAATCAAAAAATCGGCCGTCCTCTACCCTCGTCACAGGCGTACCAGCAGAAAGCCGTAGAAGGAACGCAGCCGGGGCCAGCGTTTTCCGGTCTTTTCAGTGGTAAAGGAAACACTGCGAGAAGCTCGGATCGTCGAAGGAAAAAAGTCCCAGGGGCAATCTGTTAAAGAACCAAACTAGATCCCTACGGGAGGACAACCATCTGATGACCTAAAACATTGTCAAAGAGAAAGGAGCGGAAAGATCCCAGATCCGCGGAAGCAGAGCTTCGAAAAAAAAAGTCTGAGAAAGTGTTCGGCACACACTGACTCAAAAAAAGGAAAACAAAGGCCATACCTTGAAACCCAAAAAGGCAAGTTGGGATGTATGACCCGAAGGGAACCCAGTTAAAAAATCTTGGCTGAAAGCATCTGACCCCCGCAAAAGCGACGTCGCTGGGACGGTCGTCGGGGGGGAAAGAAAACGCGAGAAACGCTCATCAAAAAAGTGCTGGCGGGCAAGGATGCTGGGAAACGCCATGGTGGCCCGTGGCGGAGAAGGGATCGGACGGGAGGCCCGGCGAAGGTTGTGGCTATCGTCCAGCAGTAAAGGACCCCTAAGATGAGAAAAAGGGCCAACGAACAGGGCTGAACCCAGAAACAGCCCAAAAGACAGGCAGTGAGGGCTTTCGCAACCGGGCGCAGGAGGCTGGGTGAGACAGCCCGGAAATTGGGAAGTCCGAAGAAAATGCCTGTCCGCGGCCAGGGTCTATGGCGTAAACTAGCACCGAGAAGACGGAGTCTGATGAAGGCGTGCCTTGGGAGACCGTAAAATGGGCGCACAAAAATACCACAAAACCAACAAGGTAAAAAAAAAAAAAACTACCAGGGGAACAAAAGTCGGACCCGAGTAAAGGTGTCGGCAGGCAAAACCAGCCCTGCCTGAGCCAAACGGGCCCGCCTCCGTTATTCCCTTAACGGAAAGGGGGGGAATCGGGGGAGACCTCGAAGTGGAAACGAACCAAAAGGGGGCAAGAAGACGAGCAAGGGTCCATAGCCGGCGGCGAAACGATCGGTCACCAGGCGCTGCGGGGGACTATGTCCCACAACCTTCCCAGGAGTCGGAAAAAAAAGGGAAGGGGAAACCTAGAAAGCCCAAGGGATACGTACAAGAAAGCGTCTATGAAAAAGAGAAGCTAGTGAAACAGAAGAACGGCACAAGTTCCTCACACGCCAATAAGAAAAGTCCAATACTAGGGTAAGGGGAAAGGGTAAGCAGAGAGGAAGTACTTAGTGGAAGGCGTAAGACCTCGCAGTGATGCGTCTGCCAAGAGAAAGTGGTCGAGGAAAGAAACCGGGGGGTGGCTCCTGGTGTTGATCTTCGAGGGAAACTGTCCTAACTCAACCAGGCTTAAAAAAAAAGAGAGGGAACGGGGACGCCTAAGCGAAAGGAGGCCGAAAAGGGTCCCGGGGCCTCCAAAAACCTCGGCTGCAAGGAGTGGGAGGGGAGGGTAGTCTCTAAAACGGATACTCTTGCGAAAGGCGCAAAAGAAATCGCGACCGGGAGGGACCCGGGACAAACGTGAGGGGAGGTTGGAGAGAAAAGGGAAAATTCGAGAAGAATCCGCAAAAGCAGAGAAAAAAAACCCAGGAGGAAAAAATAGGAATGCCAGGAAACGCGCTGTCAAGACCTGGAAGTGGCGAAAAAAAACAGAAAAGACACAAGGGCCCGCAGAAAAGGGACCCGATTCACAGGGGAACTAGTGCGACGCAGAGTCTCGCGGAAAAGGTCGACTTGCACCACCAAGCTACCCAGCAGGAGAGAAGAGGAGGCAAAAGGTGCCGCGTGACGCCCACGATTCTGCGGGAAAGAAAAGGGAAGACGCGTAACAGCCATCGCGGTGGGTGGGGTCTACTCCGCTTGGCAGGGAAGTGGGGGAAAAAACGATGAGATCAAACAGAAAAGGAGAAGACTCTTGGATCTCAGAAATCAAGGGGAGGAGGACGCATCAAGGAAGATTCCAAAAAGACGAATTTCAGAAAGCTCTAGGGGGGCCTGAGACAGGCTGACGACTCACCTGGAGCCGAAGACTGAGGTGGCCGTATTTAGACTCGAAGGGGCCGGGGGCTTTGCCTGTGAAGGATGGAAAAAAAAAGACGGAGGGGACTTGAAAAGACAACAGAGGTAAAAGGGCGAGGAAAGTGGGTCACGAAAGAGAGGGAATTTTGGCGCCCTCACTCCGCCGGCGCAAGGTGAAAACCGTATCCAGGCTCAACGGAGCGAGAAATCGCTTGCCTAGGGCGGCCCAAGGACTGGAGGAAAAAGTCAAGATTGAATCATCCCTCTCAGGACCAAGCGCCGCAGGAAGAAAATGGTGGGAAAGGGTGCAGAAGGGATGCTGCTAGAACGGCAGTCTCCTGGGGCGACTCTGTGGCGAACCCTGGTGGTCGGTAGACCTTGTATGCTGGGGAGTATCAAAATGGTCTACGGCTACCCAAAAGCGACCCCCTTCCGCGGAAGGGTGGACGCACGAGAGACCTTACAAGCGAAAAAAACTCGCATACGCCCACGGGAACACGAGAACTCCACGGAAGGTTAACGAGGGAAAAGAGGGACACAAATGGCCGGAGGTTAGGAGCGGAAAGGGGTCTACGGTGCAGCGGGGAAAAGGGAATCCTTCCGGCAAACCGAGCGGTGCAGAGAGGGACAGTGGTTCCTTTGAAGGCCGAGGAAAAAAAAAAAGCTCAAAAAAAACAGCGCCAATGGACGGGAGGAAAAGGCCGAAGAAAACGGCCAGGAGTCAGCGAAAGAAAAAAGGGTCGGCGCCCGAGATCGGATATCAGGTCCTCTGCAGAGAAGGCGCGCACCCGCAAAATCTCTAAGACAGGGCGTGGCTAGATTGGACAGCAAAGAAAAACTTGGTTCGTAAAGAAATCTTTCTTTGCGCCGCACTGTGCAACCGGCTGGATTTGAAGAGCCCTGCTGAAGAGTATCGTCTGGAAGGGGTTAGGGGTGCAAAGGGAGAGCGGGGATCGCTGAAGCGCTGGATAATGGCGCTTTCTAATAGAGAGCACACAAAAGTAGGGACATCAGGAAGCACGTAGCGAAAGGACTTAGTGGAGGGGAAAGTTTGTCAGAAAGGTGATGCACAACTGCGTGGCGTGGAATCGATCGAGCGGTAAAAAAGGGGAAGGGACGTGGACCACGGGAAACCAAAAGAGATGGAAAGGAAAAACAGGGGGGAGTGAGCAGGGCCTTGGCGACGACGAGGCGCGAAAGTAGTGAGCGCCGATCGGCGAGGAGAAAGCCTCTCTCGTCAGCCTTCGGCCTACAAGGGAAAGGACGGGTGGCGAGAACGAGGAAAAGACCGAAAGAAGTGGACAGAAAAAACTACCACAGGCCGCCGAAAGAGCCAAAAAAAAAAAAGCACTAAAGGGCGCGACCGCGAAAAACTCCTCCAGAAGAGACCGGGGGAGACCGGGAGGGGTTCCAACAAGCGAAGCGAGGAAGCTCGGAGTGCCAAGTGAACAGCCCTGCCAGAGAAGGGCCATTTTAGCAGAAATGCGCAGGTAGAGCCGGAAGGGCTCAAGAAAGGGTCTAAGAAACAATGCAAAGGAAGGCCCAAAGCGAAAAATAAAGAATCCTGGTCGTCCCAAGCTTAAGGATGACCGGCTC
>Ga0179593_1562768_pt1 | contig 14330 bp, 12 predicted proteins | sample CZODoug2_1_08_16_FD_185931 | JGI IMG/M metagenome (GOLD analysis project Ga0179593, IMG submission 185931) | Vadose zone soil fungal communities from Angelo Coast Range Reserve, California, USA - CZODoug2_1_08_16fungal (PacBio error correction) | ecosystem: Environmental > Terrestrial > Soil >...
TGGGGGGAGCGCTCGGGAAAGGAGGGGGTGCCTGTCCAGGAGACGGCTCTTCTTTGAAATCAGAAGGACTGCGCAGGGCGGCACCGGGAGGAACCCGAGGAAAGAACGCGCGGTTCAAAGGGACACGCAGTGGCGAGGAACCAGGCGGGCGGAGGGGAGGCCTCCTTTGACCCAAATTGGGAAGATCCGCGCGCGGAAGGGGCACGTGAAAAGAGATACGCTGGTCAAAACAGTGACCCAGGCGGGCTCAAGAGTACCATCTCCATGAAACGGGCAGCTCTGCGTAGACCGCACTTCAATCATACCCCGAGGAGAGGCGGGCGTTAACTCGGAAGGCAGCCTGATACAGGAGGGGGAGGACTCGAGAACAAACTCAGGAAGGAGATTCCATGAACCGCGCAGGTCACTACACGGATTGAGCAAAGAAACTCTTGAGGCACCATCTAGAAAGGCGAAGTGTCCTCGCAATCTAAAAGACAAAGGGACCGCGCGAGATTTAAAAAACGTCCCACGCCGGAAAGATGAGCCTTTTAAGGTATAAAAAACCTTCAAAAGGTCGAGCGCAGGAAAACTAAAAAAAGCACGCCGTTCATTTTTCAAAAAAAAAGAGACGGTGAAGGAAGTGAGTGGGGGGGGTAAAGAAAGAGCGGGGCGAAGGGTCTCTTGGCCTTTAAGAGACAGGTTAGCTTTCAAAAGGGGAATGCCTGTGACTGTCTCAAAGGAAAAAAAGCTGCGATCGGGAGAAATTTATCAAGTCTGGAAGGAAATCATGACGGGGGGGGGGCGAAAAGTAATCTCTTCGTAGCCGCGCTCGGAAGAAAAAAAGTGGAAAAAGATCACAGAGGGGGCGGGGAAACGAGTCCTCAAGTTTTTTGCAGGGGGAAAAAAGAAGGGGGGGACGCCGGAGTGAAGAGGGTGGTGAAAAGGCTGATGAGTGTGGGCGGGGAGGAGATACTGGCCCGCAGCGGGTCGGGCCGGAACACTGGTCGACACTAAGAAAAAGCCGAGGGGACTCCTGTCGATTGTCCGTGGGAGGGGTGGGGATATCAAGTTTTCCTAGTAGGAAAGTCAGTCCTGGGTCTCCTCCTCATGCAAAAAAAAAAGAGTAAGTTCCCATGGGCAGGGGACGGTGCAGCCACTTGAAGCGGACTCGAACGGCCGGCGCCGCTTCAGTGGATGAAGGGACGTAATTTCAAGGAGGGAGTGCCTGTAAAGGGAGAGTGCAATAGGGGCTAGGTAACATCGGGGGAAGGAAGGCGATAAATGCAAGAAGGCAAGGACGACGGAAGGAGGAAGGAGGAAAGACGTTTCATGGGACCAGCTTGGCCGGGGCGGAGTCCGCTAACATCCAGGGAACGAATCAGCTGCTGCTAGCTGAGAAACGGGAAAGCGCCTACGGCTGGGGGAAGGATAAGGGGTCTAGAGAAAGGAGATCGGGGCGAGCCACGGGGTAAGCGAGAAAAAAACGCTGGAACCTCGATTCGGGCAGTGGGGGGGGCCCAAGCTTGCGAGCTACGTTCCTACCCGCCTAAAAAGAATAGGTGGAATACGTCCTCACGGACATCGTGACGTGACGCGGAAAGGCGAAGAAGGGAAGGAGGTGCGTATCGGGGAAAAGAGAAAACGTGGGGGGGACTCCGGGTCTTATGGAAGGGCGGGAGCCTAAGAATAAGGGAAAAAGTACGTTATGGAAAGCATCGATAGGTTTGCACGACGCATGCGGTGAAAACGTGGAAAAGTACGTGGGTACGGCGAGGTCCATTGGGAACCTTCAAACATGTGCGGCAGGGAAGAAGGTCATAGGTACTTACCTGGGGAAGAAAACAGGGGAATATAGTAAAGGAAGGAGGACCGGCGGGGATTGGCGCAAGGGTACCCGAGCAAGGAGCCATAATAGGGGTGGGGGTTGAAGGTGCTGCAGGCCGAAAGTGGGAAGGGGTGTATCCGAAACGGAAAGGGAAGGGTGGGCAGCCATCCACCGCGAGTTAGGGGAAGATCTGCGCCAGGCAGAAAAGCAAAAGAAAGCGGCGATCTCCTCTGGGAAAGGAAATATTCAGGGAACGAAGGATCATGAAGGAATGGCGATGCTGTCACTTTTGGCGCATGAAGGAGAAAAGGGGTCCCAGGTGGCGTTGATCGGATGACAGTTAAGAGGAGAGCTTTGTGAGACGGGGGGAGGTACACTCCGACCGGAGAGCACAAGAACTCCATCTACGTTTGAGGCCGCTAAAAATTGGCGAGAGAGCGTATAAACAAAAAACGGAGAGAGAGAGAAATCGCGAGCAGGGTCCCTCGTCGCTTGCGTCGCTGGGGCGGACCGCTCGCAAGCACAAGCACGGTGTTCCGCTAAGGGAAGCTGGGACTCTCTAATATAAAAAGGGAATCCGGATAAACGATAGAGTCAGTGGCAGGAAGAAACAAGGTCAGCGGCAATGCTGACACAGGCCGGCGCAGCCATGAAGGAAGGATTATGTATAGGGGGGCGGAAATAGGCACCGCAGTGCTTGTGGCTTAGCACTGGACGAAAGGGGACAGCACTCGCGGTAGAGGGACGCAGACAAAAAACATCTGACCCAGAGAAAACAAGGATCCCGGTGTCCGCAGCACCTAAAGCTAAGGAGGGGCGGAGCCGCGAGGAAAAAAAAAACTGTATCCGGGGGAGCTGAAAAACACGCGTAGCCCGGAAGTTAAAAGCTGGCAATTCCCTCCTGGTACGGCCAGAAGAAAGTTCCGCATTCAGGGACCGGGGGAGTGGGTAAGGTAAAAACTCCCTCGACAGGACTTTATCGAAGGGACCGGGGTGGACAAACGTACAACGCCATGCGTCGAAAACGTTTTTTACAGATCAGGTCCTCTCTTTCGGTTTCCGCACGCCAATTGAGAAAGCCCAAAAGCCGGACATACGCCGGGCGATAATGTCATTGGGGGCCCTGCCCGGACCTGCGGTCGTCAGGTAACTGAGGCCGTAGTGGAAACCTGGAAATTTCGGGGAGGCACGCAAACTGAATAAAAAGAAGGTTGCACCAGAGCGGGGGGGAGGCCGCGAATAGTGTTGTGGGGGGGATATCGTTTCCAGACGGGGGGGGAAAGGGAAAAGGAATTTAACGCTGCGAGGGATTGTAGACTCCAGAACCTCACGGAGCCACGGGTTGGGGGGAAAAAACTTTCGGACGCACAGAGCGGGAAACGCGTAGTGCGCGTCACACAAGCAGAAAGTCCGCTCCAAAATTGACTTGACTGCGAAACGGGAAAAACTTTGAATGGGGGGGGAAATCTTCCCTCGCGGGTCAAGATCACTAACGAGAGGTCGGCAGGCTCAGAATTTATCGATCCTGCTTAAAGAAAGACGCTAACTCCTATGCGCACGCTGAAGGGTTAGGAACGACACTGTCCGCGGGACCTTATTGATACACCTAAAGAGCGAGGAACGCGCAGGCGTGATGGCGCGAGGGGTTTACGCGCAGGGGAAAATGAAAACGACGCGTTGGGGTCATATTCGGCGAAAAGATTTAACAGCGAGAAGAATGGGAACTCTGGGATGAAACCAAAAAACGAAAAAGGACGTCGGACAGAGGCCAAATCTTGGGAACCCACCCGTCCGGAAACCAAGAGACCTAGGCGGCGAACAAAGAGAGTCATGCGCGCCAATTGAAATCACCTGGGGAGAACACCGTCCCTGGGAAACCCTCAAGCCGTCGGGCTAAACACTCCGTCCTTTGTCTTTTTCAAAGCGAAAAGGGGTTCCCCCGGCCAGGTGTTTACGGGCGAGAAGCACTGGCCGGACAATGACGAACCGCGGACTCATATCAACAAATGACAAATCGAATTTATGGGGGCAAAGAACTTAACAGGTGGGAGAGCGCAGGTGAATTCTTGACAAATGAGCCGAGGAAAGGTCAGCCCTTGGAACTACTCAACTAGGCCCGGTCATCCTGTCCCTCTCATCTAAAAGAGCGCCATTTTGTCGTAAACCAGCTTAGGTAAAAAAGATTCAGATCCTCTCCGTCGAGTAGTCGGGTTGGGGGCGCGTTAGTCACAATGCCCGGCTAAAGAAAAAGCGGTGCAGCGCCGGGCAGGCTTCTGGCTACGAAAGTCGGGGGACAGGAGCGGCCGTAGCGGACCGCGACAGCGGGGCCGTCGTCTAATCCTGCGGGTTCTTCGCGTGATAGAATGTGCTACTTGGGGGAGTTAGCCATAGGTTCGTTATGCGCGGTGCAGGGACGGAATATTCGGTCGGACGGCCAGCTGCGCCTCGGAAGGGGGGAGAGTATGGCAGTGAGGGATTCTTAACGAAAAGGGTGGTAGAGGGTCGAAGCTCACTCATGCGGTCAGAAAGGGGGAGCAGGCGCACGCCTGGGTCGGCACTTTGCTAAAAGGTAGATCGACGCGGACATTCATCAGAGCGGATCGTCCGTGTTGAGGAAAAGCCACGTCTGCCATAGCAAATAGGCAACCAGCGCTCATCTCCCGGCGGCGGTCCGGATCCCCGCGCTGAGTAAACGAGGTGTGAGCGGTCTCCGCATAGATGAAACGAGATCATCGGAAGGCTGCACTTTCTGAAGGGGACTAAACATGAGCACCGCCATCTCTACCTTATTAGTGATAAAAAAAGAGAAAGTAGGATTCGGTCTAAATTTCCTGAAGCAATGAACTTCTCGCGTCGTGTCAATAAGGAAGGACTGCGCAGCATGCACGCGGTTCATGCTCGGGGGGAAGGGGGGAGAGAAAATCGCTGGGGGTTATATTGACTACGTGGGACACTAAGAAAATCGTGGACAAAGCGGTGCAGTAAGCGGAGAGGCGAACTTGTCCCTCCACAGGCATTGCAAAGAAGTCAAGCGCAATTAAGACCTCAGGAACTAATCGCCTACCCAGAGAGCGGGTCTTCTTTGGAGCACGGAAGCTCCATCTCCTACTGGAAAGGAGGCGGCGATACCGCCCAAAATAATTTCCTACCGCATGGAGGTCAGATCCGCTCACTCACTAGGAAAGGAGCTCACCATCTAAGAATATCGCGAAAGGGGGGAGAGAGGAAGGGGGAATGACAGTCTCTCTCTTTAACGATAAGTCCGGCAATGAAAGACCTGTTCATATCCAGGACGGACATGGTCGCAGTTAAAAAGGGGGGGGGAACGCGACCGCCGCAACGAGGCAAGCCCATCTAAACGCAATAATCTACTAAACTGAAAAGGGAGGGTGACCGATCTGTCTTCAGAGCAAAAATTGGAGCGGACGACGATGGAAAGGCGAGTCGCACGGGATAATGCCGGAAGCGAGACGGACCTCTTTACTTCGCGTGCGACCTTGGATGAAGGGGTAGTGCCAAAAGATGAAGTAAGGGAGTCATCAGAGGTCGTCAACGTCGCGCCGTGGAAGGCTTCGAAGAGGGGAAAACAAATCAAAATCGACGGGAAAATTCCGCCCTCGCAGGGGGAAACAGAATTTGGACATAAGGTTTTGAAGGGGGGGACACCAGAGGTGCTTGGGGGAAAAAAGGCATAAAATGTTTCCTACGCGGTGAAGGGTGCCTAAACAGGATTTTTCCTTGTAATCCAGGAGCTTTAGATGTCAGGCCGGGAGTTGGAAGTAGCAATGAAAGTCCAGAGCTGGGTTATCTTCTGGGGCGCCAACCCAAACCGTTGCCAAGCAGGGGAGATTGCGAGCCAAAAACTTCTTAACTAAGCAGACGGGTCATTATGCTCCGATTACGAGGAAAACCAGGTCTTTATACTTGTTTCTGCTTTGCCTGTCCGAGTAGCGGCCTAGCATGGGAGTACATTCACTGTAGAGTTACAGTAGTTAAGAAAGTCTCAAATCTAGACTACATCTCTTCCTGACGGAGAGGTAGCCCTCGAGGAATCTGTAACGGAGCTGGGCGTTTTCTCAGTCGCGTCGCTAACCCTAAAGGAAGCATTGGTCTGAGGCACGCTTACTCTGCAAGAGATCTCCATGACGACGGCAGGAGGGAAGTGTGAAAAGGGCCTCGCTGCTTGGAGAGAGAATTTGGGAGAACCCTGAAAAAAGCTGAAAGGAAGAACCACAAGAGAATGAGATTCATCTCGGAGAAGGGTGGCCAAGCTTGCAGAGAGGTGTCGGGGATACCAAGACTAGGTCGAATCGTTATAGAAAACACTTTAAACAGGAGATAAGACTGCGGTTGCTGAGAAATTCGACAGGACATGAACGAAGTTGAGGAAGAGTACAAAGAAATGCGAGGAGGGAGGGTCTGGAGGGTTCAAGGGCAACGGGCGGAACAAAGAAAGCAGACAGGAGAGGGTCAAAACAGGGGGCCAGAGCATTTCGGCGGGTAAGCCTGTTCTAAAGTGTAGAAGTGAAGACGGGAGATGGCCATTTTACAGGACTCAAGGCAAGTGAAACTGGCCGAGGGTGGGAGGAGTACGTAAAGGGGAGGGGGGAAATAGGGAAAACTTATAGTATAGGCTTCGATTGTGTGCAAGCCGTTACGGCAATCTTTTTTTAAACGAGAAGGGAGAACGGCAAGGGGATGGTGTGTTTCAGGGTAGAGAAAAGAGGGGGTTTCCGATCTGGTCAGAGGGGGGAGACTACCGCGAAGACTAACGAGCTTTGCGCGGGGATGCCCCGGAGGGGAGATGATGAAAGGATAGAAAATGGGCCTTTACGAAATCAGGGACGGGCTAGTCACTGGTAAAAGCAATGAAAGGGGAGGGAGAAAGCCGGAAATAAACTGCCCCGCGTGGCAATATTCGAGCGCTTTGAGGGGGAGAACAGGAAAGGAGAAGGAGAAAAAAAAGAAACTGCGAAAAACAAGAAGCAATTAGGGACTATCGAGAAGAGAAATCTAGGAGACTCGAAAAAAACAACTTGGTCGGAAAAGTGCGGACAGGGAGCGGCGCGATCGGAAACAACTTGGCTTGGGAGTAGCCGGAGTTAAAAAAAGAGCAAAAGAAAGGTTGTGCTCGGACAATAAAAAGAGGGAGGATCAACCACTCGTTGCATCCGTCAACTAAGGGGAGGGGAAGGGGAGCCAGTCGCAGGCGGGACATAAATTGAAAGGAAGTATTATGAAGGGACTAAATTGCTACTAGGTATCCAGGGAGGCCGATGGTGAGGTTGCTTTGCACTGCGAGGAGGGGTCGGCGGCAAAAATCACTAGGCGTGGGGAGGGGAGAAAAACCATACGCTGAAAGGATAACAACGTTCAAATCGGGGGCTCCCAAAAACGCCAAAGGCGCGAGGGCTTGGCGCGAGAGGGGGTAAAAAAAAAAAGGGGGGTAGACTGGAAAAGAAGCAAGACGCCGCACAAGAGGACCCGAAAAGGAGCTATATGCATGTCACTATAAAAGGGCACCCTCCGTCCAGTGCCGCATGACACTAGGGTAAGGCCCCGAACGTAACCGTTAAAAAAAAAAGGAACCTTGGGAAATCAAAAAAGTTACAAGGAATGCGAGAAAACTTAGATTGAGAAGTTGGAAGGGGGGAGAAGACTGCGTGGGAGAAAAATGTTATACGACGGAGCCCCAAAGACCATAATAGTCCGGGGGAGCACGATCATGTCCTGGGAAAATGACCGAAGGGGGACCGGAACCGGGATCTGGGTAAAAAAGGTCCAGTGAGGCCGGAGGTAAGGGAGGGAGACCTTGAAATGTAGTTTGTAGGAAAAGTCTCCTGTACATAGTGGAATGAGGGGGGGGGAAGGGATGGGGGGCCAAACGGGGTTCTCTCGAGTGGAGCCCCAACGCTTCGAGTTCTTAAAAGAGGATCAGAAGAAAAACCGAGCCACTTTGAACCTCCTCTCGGGAGCTCTGCGCGTTGGGTCACAAATGAGAGCGCCCTAAATCAGACGGTAAAGAAAGAGCCCGACTGAGAACAGAAAAAAAAAGGGAGGAAAGTTTGGGTAAAATTGCCCGAAAGGGATGGCGTAAGATCATAAAGGCGAGATGCCGACTAGTAAAGGGACATGAGTGAAACCCGGGAGAAAGAGAGATTTAGGAAAGACCAACAGCAACGTCCCGAAGGATAACAAGTTATGGAAGAGCTAAAAGGTGTGATTGGGCAGAAGGATTTTGGAACACAGCAGAGGGGAACATGCTTTAAACTGGAAGGGGGGGGGGGGGGGGGGGTTTTTCGAGTCACAAGATGACTAACCGCGAAAGTAATTTAACGCAACTTCTCACGAATAGGCCCAGGGGAAGGGTAAACCTTCAACCGGGCATGAGAAGTGTAAGGACCGTAGACAAGGAAAAAGCGTGAAAAGGGGGAGGGAAGAACTAGATTCCTGAAAAAAAAAAAAAAACTTGCACACTCATTCCTCTGTAAATCCATTAACTGGACTTTTCTGGGGGGGCGGGAGGAAAGGAAAGGCATGATGGGGGGTATCTGGTTGAACGCGAAAAAAAGCACTTGTCAGCGACGGCGACGACCGCGATGAATCATACAGTTACTGAAGAGGGATGGAAGGGCAAGAGGATGGAAAGGGGGGAGGCTACTCGCAACGCGTCTGACCCACCTCTTGGAAGCATTAAATACCTTGCCAAAGAATCATTCGCGCCCAGCGAAATCAAGGCGAGCCAAGTTTTTTTAAAAAGAATCCAGGAAGTCTATGGGAACGCAAGAGGGAGGAAAGGGGGGCGGCGTCTCAGGGTGCCACGGGAAAAAACAAAAAGCTGTCGTGCTGGCAGTCTCTGTGCCGGGCAGGGCGCGTAAAAAAAAAGTCAGGGAACCTTCTCCGAAGGAAAGAGCGCAGCCGGAGATGGGGAGGCCGCGGGTGTCGAGGGCGCAAATGTCGTGATTCAAATGATAGCGGAAGGCTGTCGAGTCGCGGGGAAAAGGACCTGCGGCCCGGAAGGGAAAGGCTTCGCGTACACCAAAAAAAAAAGGGGTTAGGCGAAGGAGAGGTCGAAGGCGAAAAGAGCCCTTTAAGGGCTCTGAGGGAAGGCGCACGGGCCTGGGTTCGGACGGGGAAAAGGAAACTCGACCGAAAAACAGCAAAGCAGTGTCCGATTGATCTGGGAATCTCCATAAAGACAATGGCCAAAGGCGCGAAGGGACGGATATTCACTCGACCAACCAGCTTCTATCGTAAATGTGAAAAGGGGGAGGGGAAGGGGGGGAGGTCGCTTCGGAAGGGGGATTTAACCTACTAGACAGAGGGGGTCAAGGCTTGCATTTTCAAATAAAGGTATGGGGCAGAAGGAATACAAAAAAAGAAGATAAACAACAACAACTTAAAATGAAGTGGAGGAAAAATCGTGGTCGGCCGCTCTTTCGAAATGGAAAACCCTCTCGAAAGCTTACCGAAAGGAGAGGCAAACTCCCAGGCTGGGACTAGCACTGAAACCTGTAAAATCAGCAGGGTATCGTGAATCGGGGGGGGGAAAATATACCGTCTCTTGGGAAAAGTGCTATGGAACTTTTGTGATCAAATGAGGGGGTACTATAAAAAAAAAAAGCGGGGGGGCGGAGAGGGGAGGGGTCTATACAGTCAAGCGGCCCATTCCTGGGCGACAAGGGGAGGAAAGAGAAATTCACCTAAGAAGGAGACTTCCTTCGACCTACAGATCTAAATTCGTGGGGAGCCAGGGGAAAGGCGCGTCCTGAGACGGGGAAACGATCCAAAGAGGGTACCCATCTTTCTGTCGATCGAATAATAAACACGCTGGGATCTGAACCCAAAGGGCGCACCAAAGAGAGCCGAGGAGAATCATAAAGGGGGGAAAAAAACAGAGACGGCCTGACCTCTCCTCGACGGGAAAGCGACGGACTCCTTAAAAGCGAGGCTTACAGCACGCCTGCAATGGGCAAGAGCCTCACCCGCGCACCTGAACAAAAGGGAAAAAATCAGCGAAAAGGAAGACTACTTCGAGCTAGGAAGGGGGGGGTGAAAAAAACAGAAGCTGCTCTGCAAGGGAGAACGGAGGGAGACTGGGCTCTTGGGCTGACGGCGCATTTGTAGGGTCCACTGTTGCCTGAGCTGTATTCCAGGAAAAAAAATCGGTAAGGAGAGGTCAGCTCACCGTTGGAAATCAAAAAGATTAAAGAAAGCTGATTTCCAATTTCGAAGAATGCGTCTCGCGGTAAAAAAAAGAAGGCCTGCCGCTTCTCGCCAGGCGGAACCAGCGCACGCCGCCGGAATTTCCAAAAAAGGGGGGAAGGAAATTGGAAAAACGCCAATTCAATGGTGACGAGGGGAAAAGGGAGCGTATGAGTGTGTGAAGGGGGGGGAGGAGGGAAAGGCCGAAGTTAGCGGAAGTCCCGCGTGCCGGTCGCCGGCCAGACCTGGAAATGACTTTGCCTGCAGGACAGGGACCCTCTTTCCAAAGAGGTGGAAAGAGTTGGGGGGTATCCAGAGTTCGAATCCTGCTCAAGAAGGGGTAAGTCATTCTTGGCGAAAGGAACAACCGCCGTTAGCCATCATGGCCCAATGAAGGGTGAACCCTGCTCTTATAAACCTCCTCGTTGGCGGTCCAGGGAGAAGGGGATTTCAACATTGGAACTTGTTATCCTGCGGGGGGGACGTTGAAGGGTCGTCTGTTCCTGTCCTAAATTAGAGAGGGGGGGGGCCGGGGGAAAGATTAGCCGTGGGGGAAAAATGCACATACGCAGGATCGAGCAATGAATGAGCTTCGACGACCTCTCGGAGTGGAGCAGACAGAGAGGGGAAGATTTCTAAAAGCGAGGAAACAAAGTGGCGTTTTCTGGAGGGGGCTCAGCGGAAGAAATGGCTGAGTCTCTCCTGAAGATGCGACGCCAAACGCTCAAGGGAAGGACCGAAGGGAGGGAATCTCCCGTGCAAAGGGGGAGGAGGTCTTGAAGGAGATCAAAGGGGAAGGGGGAAGAGGGAAGCTTTGGGCGAAAGAAAAACCCTCTGACTACCTGATAAACCACATTCTGCGGCAGAGAAAAAAAATGGTGCAAAGAGTGGGAGAGGTTGAATAAAGGATCAAAGGAGGTAAATCGTTATCTACGGAAAAGCATCGTGACAAAAAGATACTAAAGTAAAGGAAAGGAAAGGACTGAGCAGGTCGCCAGGACATGCGCGTCTGAAGAGGCGATGCGCTTAGGGAGGACTTGGGGGAAAACGGAAGGGAGGAGGGCGTGAACCTAGCAGAAAGGCGAAAGAAGCAAAAAAAAAGCAGAATCTACTTTTTCCGCGCGGGCCGGCTGGGGGGATTCAAAAAGGTGAAGGAGGGGTATTTCGAGGGCCAGGGCCACTGAACATGAAGGGCTGCACTGAGAAGGGCGGAAACGGGTCACCTTATGGGAAGCGTGGCAAAAAGGAGCGAAAAAAGGCCGGCTTACGCGGTGGAGGTGAAGTGGTGCCCAAAGGTCTCTTTTTTCCCGAGCCAAGGCGCCACGGCAGCTTTGCGGTTTTGGTGACTGGAAAGGGGGGAGTTTAACGTTGGGGGGTTTCAATCTGCGAAAAAGTAGGGTATCCCCATCTACCGGGGGGGAGTGGACCGTAAAGCTGGGGGAAAAGGCCCGCAGCGGCGGCGATCTCCTCTGGGGCCTGAAAGGGGCCATGGGCAAGACTTCCGAATTCCCGGAAGGGACTTCTGGGAAAAGGGAACTGGGAAAGACCTGCGGACCATTCGTCTAAAAGGGACCGAAAGGCGTTGATACAGCCCCGCGTGGAGGGAAAAAATCTCGTGGTCCGAGCACACCGGCTTGGTCATGAGCCTACCCGACCGGAAGAAAGATACCAAAAGAGGGCGAAAGATCAGGAACACGCTCCCTTTCTCAAAACACCGCAATCACCACATAGAGGACAACAACAACACGTGGACGGCGCGGGAAAGATGGGGAAACTCGTCCGCTTGGCCGGTCCCAGACTTTTCGGAGGCGGTCGGGGAGTTGAATGCCTCAAGAACACAGGAACGGTAGAAAGAGGCTCTTTTCGCGAGGATGCAAAAACGGGGCAACGTATCAACGCTCTATTTCCGGTATAGGGACCCAATGTCCAGGCATGAAGGACGAAAAAACCTTTTATGAAGGACGTTGCCCATGGGGGGGGGGGGGGCGACTAGGGGTTTCAAACGCGCCGGGGACCGTCTTTTCTTGGTTTTGGGGGAAAAGCAAAAAAGCGGGGCAGCGGCCACGCACTACGGGTAAGTGGGAAGAGAAACTACGCTGACGCGCGATAAAATCCGGGAAAGACGGGCAGCAACCTGCCCCAACAATCAATGCCTGGGGGAGCCTTCTCGGAACAGTTACAAGGAGAGGGGGGGACCAAAAAGACAGCACACTCTTAAGCCGGCCTTTTAAATCAGTTTGCAAGATTCCAGAAAGAAGGAAGAAAAATAAGCAGTGGCCGCAGGACCCATAGGGCGGGGGGACGGAACGTTCAAATCTACAGAAGGGGTATCTCACGGAGAGGGTGGAAGTAAACTCGTACAATCCTAGCGAAAACGGGGATTGTGGAAGGCAGAATGCGGCTTCTTCAGGGCCAGTGAAAGGAACGACTGATAAAAAACCGGGGGGGACCAAGAACGCTCATCAAGTCCTTAAAAAGAGAAGGAAAGGTCAATTTTCGAGCTCAAGGAAAAAACGACATTAGTCGTTGAAAGAAGGGGTTTCACTGCCGTGAGGCCGTGGAGCTAAAAGTCGACCTGAGGGGGGGGGCACAACAGCGCAAAGAGGGGGAATATCTGATTCTGGTCCAAGGAAATCGTTTGGTATGAAGGGAGAGGGGGTGGACCATGTTTCTCGCGCATTTTTTTTTTTGACGGACCAAAACTCGGGGGGCGAGTTTCGCCGGAAAAAGACCAAAGCGGCGCCCCAGTGCAAAAATCAAAAATGCGCCGGAGACGCTGCGCGTTTGTTCGCGTCCTCAAAAAGAAGGGAATGCGAGAAGAAATCTCAAGGGTTTTTGGGTGGGGAAGAAAAAGAAGACGGGACGAACCGCCACGCTTTGCAGAGGCTTTGGGGGGGAATGCACTCGCGGGGGAAAGAAGAAGGGCCGAAGTCGTCGAGATTGCCGCGCAAGTCAGGAGTCCTGCTTATAAGGGCAGTCGAAGGAAGAAAGGGGCCCCGAGAAAACGCTCTAATTTAGGCCAGGACCCAAAGAAAAGCAAGGGGGAAAAGCCTATAATCCTGCTTCAAAAAGAAAGAGGAGCGTAAACGGAAGGGTACGCGAAGGGAGTTGAGAGCACGCTCATTTTTCCAAGGGAGGGGGGAAACTTGGGGGACGTTGGGGTGGGGCCTAGGGATCAAATGGAAGGGCCGCTAAAGTAGGGGGGAAAAGGGAAGTATACGCAACGGCTCACGAAGTCGTAACTCTGCCAAGAGTGTTGGAATCAAAACTAAGTCGAAAAAGAGGTTGTAATGCCTTCTACCAAAAAATGCCAGCGTTCGAAAAGGAAATTACCATGTCTGAACGCACAGCCCAAATCCTAATCACGGGGCCAAAGAAAGGAAAATCCGTCCTTTGCGTTGCAAAGGAAAAGAGAAAGGAGGGAAGAATCCAGGCAAGAAGGGGGGGGAGTTGGGTTTCCGCCTGAGGATCAAAAACGCGAGAAAGCGACGAAAAAAGAAGGAAACGGGAACGAAGAGGGAAGATCTGTGAGGGCCGAAGGTCAGGGGATGAAAAGTTACGACGCGAAGGAAAACGTCTGATGAGAAAGGGGGGGAAAAACGCTTCCGTCCTTATCCATGCGCAACTGCGCCTCAAAAATGTCCAAATTCACGAGAAGAGCGAAATGGGTACAGCCTCAAGTTCTTTTTAAAACGACAGTCAGATCGCAGGAGGGATCGTCGCTGGATGCACATGCAACTTCGCGGTCCGAGGTTCAGAGGAAGGGGGACAAGGGCGAAATTCGGGATAAGAAAAGGAAGGGGGGGGGCGGAGGCGTGCCGTCCTCGAAACGCGCAGAGGGAAAGCTCCTGAGACCTTGAGATAGCGGCGGATAAGGGTGGGCGAACGCAAGTGTTTTCCGAAAAAAGTTTCCTTTACTCGCGGGGAGATCGTGAAGGGGATGGGGAGATCAAAGGCTGTGAGAAGCCTCGAAAGACTTCGTTGGGGAGGGGGAGGCAGTACCGCCGCATCGAGCGGTGGGGGGGGAAGGGAGGAGTCGACAGAATCCAGGAGGGCCGATTTCTCTAACTGGCCAGGCTCACGGAAGGGGGAAGGGCATTGAACCGTGCAGGACCTTGACCGCATTCCGGAGGATGGCCGAGGGTTGATCCGGGGGGAGGAAAAAAGGCGGCAGGAATGTGCCACCAAGGGAGAAGCCGAAATCACTGCTCCCCAGCCTGAGAATGGGGGCTCTTGGGGTCATGCGCAGGACTCGGGTGATGTGAACCGAAGGAACATGACGGCGGGCAAACTTTTCTAAAGAAATCATTGCGAAGCA
>Ga0179593_1677386_pt1 | contig 14330 bp, 21 predicted proteins | sample CZODoug2_1_08_16_FD_185931 | JGI IMG/M metagenome (GOLD analysis project Ga0179593, IMG submission 185931) | Vadose zone soil fungal communities from Angelo Coast Range Reserve, California, USA - CZODoug2_1_08_16fungal (PacBio error correction) | ecosystem: Environmental > Terrestrial > Soil >...
AAAAAAGAGCCACGCACGGCCTCCCACGCCGAGCCGACTATCTTACACGGGAAGAAAAAAGGCAGCTAGAAGGGACGGGTGGAAAAGAAAAAAGAGGGGGAAAAGCTCTGCGGTCGCCTTCGGCACTACAACCAGAAAAAAAAGGGGAAAAAAAAGAAGAAGCGGATGAGCGACCCCGTCTCCACTCAGGTCGTAGAAAACCCAAGAAAGGGAAAAAAGGAATAGAGCTAGCTGCATCTTCACCGATATCCGACAAAAAAAAAAAGGCGCAGAAGGGGCCAGAAAGTGTCTTCGTCGTTCATAAAAAACAACCAAGGGATAAGAGAGGAGAGGAAAGGGGGGGGAGGGACCCGGTGTCTTCCCTTCCTCTATAACTTCAGAAAGGAAAAAAAAAGAGGAAAAATGACACTCGACTCCTCTCTAAAAAGGGCAGGAACGAGGAAGATCGAGGGGAGAAAAAAAAAAAAGGGATAGAAAAGCGAGGCGTCCTGTTTGTTCGTCTTCTAAAAGAAAGAAAAAAAGCTCATCGATGCGGGCATGAGCCTCAAAAGCCGCGGGGAAGGGACGTCGGGGAAAAAGGGGACTGCTGAATGTCGTCGCACAGATGGAAAAAAAAGGAAAAAAAAAAGCGGATGCCTTCTTCACCCGTCACGTGAACAGGAAAACCGGGAGGAGGGAAAAAAAAAGGTGGGAGAAAAATGACCCTACCACCGCTGTCAAAAGGAAGAAAAAAAGGTCGTCGGGCATGTCCGCGAGCTGGTCGGCATGGGAAAAGGGAGGCAGGAAAAAAAAAAAGAAGGGAAGGAAAAAGGCCATCCCCGACATGGTGATGAGAAAAAAAGGGGAGGGTAGACCTCCGTACATCTGCCCCAAAAAGGAAAAAATCGGAAAAATAAAAGGGAAAACCAGGAGGCGCCACAATTGGGGGAAAAAGAAAAGGGCATTCGTCGTCCGGGGCTACCGAAACGGGATTGGAAAGAAGGAGGAACGGGGGAGAAAAAAGGGAAGCGGCCGGGCCTACCAAGCTGTCCCTGGAAAGAGAAAAAAAAAAGGGAGAAAAGGAGACACGACTATACCATCGCGAGTCAGAAAAAAAGAAACCCGAAGGAACCAGAAAAGAAAAACAGGAGAAGCTCTACAAGCGGGCCGCTTGCTAAAAGAAAGAAAAAGCGCACGCACGAAGTTCTAGTTCGGTCCGGTCAAAAAAAACCAATTGCAAAAAGAACGGGGAAAAAAAAAGAAACGCGATGGCCTGCGGACCAGTGGAGGGCGGGCCCTACCCCCCCTTCGCTTCGACAAGTCAGGGACTTGGATGAAGGGGGGAAAAAAAAAAAACCAACTCCTCCGAAAAAAAGGAAAGGAAACGTGGTGGATCGGACACTTCGTGCTACGTGAGGAAGAAAGGCTGAGGAAAGATAAAAAAACGGGGGGGTTCGCCCTCCTCTTTTTACAGGGGAAGAGAAAACCCGAAGGTCTGGAGGCGAACGGATTAGGAAAATCAAAAAGAGGAAAAAAAGAGAGTGCCGGTATCTGCTCCAAGAAGGAAAAAAAAAATCGGCGCCAAGGAACGGAAAAGGGGTGTACCTAACAACCCCGGTTATCAACCTGCCAGATCAAAAAAGGAAAAAGGGAAGAATTCAAGAACGTCAAGTTCGTCGACAAGAGAAAAGCATGCGGGGAAAAGGCGAAAAGAGCACGCACTGCCATCTTGCGAGCGGGTGGGGGGAAAAAGGCCAAGAAAAACTTTCCCTTTTCGATCGTGAAAAAAGAAAAAACGAAAAAAAGAAAAGGAAGACCAGCGAAACTGCGGGCCATCAAAAGGAAAGGAACAGGAACCCGGTGGATCGGGAGAGAGCAGAAAAAGAAGGAAAAAAAGCGGAAGGCGAAATGCCTTCCGTCTGGAGTGGGGAGAAAAAAGAGGGGGAAGAAGGAACCGACACGGGAGGCGGGTAAGCTACGAAACAAAAAGGGGGCCACCGGACCTTTTACTAAAAAGGGAAAGGAAGAACTCCTTGTATCCTTCCAGGGGGAGCCTGGAAAGAATTTAAAAAGAAAAAGAAAAAAGCCAACTAGAACAGGCCGCCGCACCCTTTGAGAAAGAAAAGGAAGAGGTCGACGAGCAGGGCGAGGTGCACCTTCCGCTTGGGAAAAAAGGGGGGTAAAAAATAGAAAGCGATACATCGATCACCGTGCTGAAAAAGAGAAGGGAGATGGGCGATTTCAACAGCCTGGAGGAAAAAGGCTGGGTAAAAAAAAGCAGAGGGGGGAGGGATAGGTGATCTCTCTCCTTGTCTCTGAGAGAAAAGACGCCGCCCGTTTCGGAAAAGGCGGAAAAAAAAAACAAAAAGAAAGCCGCCTTTCCCACGAAAAAACAAAAGAGAAAAAAAAAGAAAGTTCCTCCTTCCAAAAGAAAGGAGGGGTAAGAACCTCCCACCACTTGAAAAAGGGAAGAAAGAAAAAAGGACTTCGACGAGCGATAGACCCTTGTCGAAGAGGGGAAGAATCTTTCCATAAAGGACCGACATACCTCCTTGCGGGGAAGAGGCGCAAAGAATCGAAAAGGTGAAGAGGAGGCCTCGGAAACGGTCAGCGGGGGGAAAGGGAAAAGGCCGAAAAAACAAAAAGAGATTTGGGAGGGAAGACACTCTTACTGGCCCAAAGCTCCCCAGCGATGCGTCAAAGAAGACGAGAAAGGAAAAGAGGAGAGATACTTTTACTCCGAGGGAAGGCCGGGGGCCACCATTCCTCTACAAAAAACCGAAGGTTTGTGCTAAAAAACGAAGAAGCTGGTCGACTGTTCTTTGGAAAAAGTTGCTAAGGGAAGAAAAAGGGCGTCCCCCCGTTTCTAAAATGGACGCCTACTCTCCCCTCGCCTTGCAGAAGGGGAATGTCGGGGGCAAAAGGAAAGGGGGCGGGGAAAGGGGAAATATTTCCACCTCTCGACGGGGAAAAAGAAAAAAAAGGAGGGGCATGTCCCCGCCAGTGGGCTGAGGATGGTCAAAGAGGGGCGGGAGGCGCGTTGTTTCTCAGGAAAAAGGCGGAGATTTCGGGGTTTCTTGCCAAGAAAAGGGAAAGAGGAGAGTGCGCTGTCGTCTGCCTATCTAAAAGAAAACGAGCCCAGCCGCCGAAAAGGGACGATGGGGGGGGGGAAAAAAAAAGAAAGAAAGAGGTTGACACTCGCCCATCGCACCGGGATCCAAGGAAGGGGAAAGAGGGGGGAGCGCTCGATGTCCCCCGATCGAAAAGATAGGAGTGAAAAAAATAGGCCATGCGCGCGACGTCTTAATTCTCAATTGACTCGAGGGGAAGGGAGGGAAGTTTATTGGGGGGGGGGTACATGTATCTATTTTCTGTAGTAGCGCGGAATTGAAGAGGAAGAGAAGAGAAGACGGCTCCTGCCCCCTCGCCTTTCTGGAAAAGAAAAACTGACGATTGGGTACCCGGACGTCTGCTTAAAAAACTGTGTCAGAAAAAGGATAAGGAAAAAAAAAAAAAAGAAGAGGAACGCAATCTTTAACTTTTCTTCTATGTGGAGGGGGAAGAAAAGGGGAGGGACTCCCCCTATGCTGCTCGGGATGGTCTAGGCAGAAAGAGGGGCGGGATCGGTCGACCTTTCTGGGGGAAAGTGAGTGCCAAACTTGCCCGACTGCGTTCCCAAAGGAAGATCAAGGCCGAAGAGGAGACTTTCTCCCCTCCATCTCCCACGCAGGGGGGAGAAAAAAATGACGTTGATGACGTATGCATCTCGCCTGGATAAGCGAAGGGTTTCCTCCCGAAAGAAAAGGAACCAAGAGGAGTCCTTTTCTTCGCGAGCTCCAGGAAAAAGGCCCCGAAGGGAAGAAAAAAAAAAGCTGGGCCTCCTCCTTTCTCCTCCATACCGTCGGGGGGGGAGGGAAAAGCGGCGGTCGAACCACAAAAGGGAAGGTGAAACCGGAAAGAAAAAAAAAGACCAAGGGGCAGCTGCAACACGTCTTGTTTCAGTTCTGGGGGAGAAAAAGGAAATAAAGGAGGAGACATTCCCTGAGGTACTGCTTGTAGGAACGCCAAAATTGAAAAGAAAGGAAAAAGGAGAAAAGGGGGTGAGGACCTCGTAAAAGAAACTCCGCGGTCAGGGGGAAAGAGAAAAAAGAGCAAACGGCCCCCTTTCGTATCCATCTCCCTCTTGGAAAGAAAGAAAGGGAGGTGCCCGGCTGGCACATTCGGCGGAAATGGATGGGAAGGTAGAGGAGGGGGGAGGGGGGAAGCTGTCTCCTGCAGCTTGTCGGCAGGAAAAAAAGACGGAGAGGAAAAAGTCTCTCCCGGTATTCCTTCCAAAAAAAGGACCCAGAACGAAAAGGGGAAAGGTAGTAAAAAAGAGGACACTGGAGGGCCTCGACCTGCTCCCGTAACCGCCTGGCAAAAGAAAGGAAAGGGGTTGGGCAATGTCGGAGGTCGCCCCGAACCAAAAAAGACTCAGGATGGGGACGGGGGGAAAGGGAGATGCCGGTCGCTTGCTACGGAACAGCATGCCGGGAGAAAAAGCTCGCGGACCTGCCCGACGACAGGGGGGTCCAAGGGAGTGGTGCCTTGCTCATTTCTCAGAAAAAAAGAAAAAAGAAACGCGTGAGGCCGTTAACTTGTACGGGTCGAAGAAAGGGGCAAGTCGAAGGGGGGGAGAAGAGAAAAGAAGTGCGCCACGCCTCCATCTACTCCTCCTGCACGATGCTGGGGAAGGAGAATCCCGCATCGATTAGCGAGACTCATCACCGTAACTGGAAAAAGAGCCTCGAGGGGGGAGGAAAAAAGAAAGGATACCCTCGGCAGCTCCTCTGCCTCGCCGAGCATGAAGAGAGGGAAGGTGACCCGCTCCAACCGAGAAGGGAAGCCAATTGCGAAAAGGAAGGGGGAAGGACAGCCGCAGAGCCGCTCGGAAGCTCCACGGGTTGCGCGGGGGGAAAACGGATGCGCCACCTTCAGTTCGAAGGGCTCCTAACAGAAAGCGAGGAAGGCGGGTGGGGGAAAAGGAGACGACGCCTCGCCTCCGAGACTCGTCGTGGGGAGGAAAGGGGAGGAAGGGTAGGCAGCCAGCCTACTCGCCGCCAGAACGGGAGGGAGAAGTTCTTGGGGAAAAAGGGGAAGACCGACACGGACTCTTCTCCCGCTGCATCCGCACAAAAAAAAGAGACTTGAGGAGACCTCTTCTGCTCGGCGGGAATGCCGTAGGGAGTCGATATCAAAAAAAAAACAAAGCAAAGACGATGGTTCGGGCGCAACCCTCACGGCATCAAAAAAGAGAGAGGGACTCAAATTCGGCGGCTGGGCCTTCGAGGAGAGAAAACATATTCTAGGGAGGTCGAAAAAGGGCAAACTACAGCCTCTCCCCCTGATATCGAATCTCCGTCTGCCGGGGGAAAAAAGGGAACAGATACACGCAGGTCTTCCTCCCGTACCGAAAAAACGGAAAAATGTGAAAGGTAGGCAGAAAAAGAAACCACCAAGCAGATGTCCGGAGTGGTTCTCCCTTCCCGAAGGGACAAATGATTCCAGAAAAGGAGCGAAAAAAGGAACGTGTGGTGCGTCTTTTCCTTTTTGAGGAAGGAGAAAGGTGGGAACGAGCTTGACTCCTCCCATCCTCGGTGAGAGGTCAATAAGAAGAAGGAAAAAAGGGCTGTCCTCTTCTATAAAAAGGAGGAAGGGGGGGTTCGCCTGCTCCCAGTCGGGTGCTGCTCTCAAAAGCCGAGGAAGAAACAGAAAGGAGATGGAGGCGTGGCGCACCTTATTTCCACCTTGCTGTACCGAAAAGGGCAAAAGAGCTGGAGCCCGCTTCCATCGATCCTTCTTTAGGGCGCTTAAAGGGGGGAAACAAGAAAAGAAAATTGGGTAGACCATGATCAGACCAACGGAGAAAAGGGAGGGGGGAAATCCCAAAAATGTCTTCGGCCAAGTTCGCGAGTCGGAAGAAGCCAGGGGGAGAGAAAATCATCTCTTCCTAAAAAGAGGCCATCCCCGACAATGGCCGGCTAAATGATTGTGAGGGGGGAGACAATCTGAACCAAACAACTTCCCTTTCCACAGAGAAGAAAAAAAAAGGGCGGTCCGGTCCGTCAGTGTCTAGGCCCTCAAGGGGTTGCAGAAAGAGAGAGAAAAAGGGAGGGGGGGGTAGTCCGGGGCTACCCTCTTCGTCTAAAAGGGCGAACGGGGTCCGTCCTGCGGGATAACAAGGCCTCAGGGGAAAAAAAGAGGCAAACCCAACACGAAGGCTAGAACTTCGAAAAAAAAAAAAGGAAGACGAAAAGCTGGGGGCACGCCTGCCCCGTCAAGTCGCCCGTGACAAAAGCTAGTACAAGGAGGGGGATAAAAGAAAAAAAAAAAGGACCGAACGAAGTTCGATGTCTGCCCGTGGCCCCCGACTTTTCGTACGAGGTCCTCACCAAAGGAAGAAACCTTGGGAGGGAAAAAAACCAAAAGAAAAAAAAAGGCGCGAAAATGGCAGGCTGGACCAAAAAAAACCCCGACACTGCCACCAGACCGTGTTTGAGCGTACACGGGAAGACAAACAGGGGCAAAAAAACCAGGCTCTTTTTGGGGGGGGAAAAGAAGGGCGTTTACCCCCTGTTTCCCCTTTGAATCCAACAGAGATTCGGGAAAAGGGTGAGGGGATGTTGATTTCCGCTCTTGCCGGGGGGGGGGGGGGGGGGGAATGCGAGAAGGGGGGAGAGAAAAAAGGTTGGGGCCTTTACCCGGAGGGAACCCGGTGGAGCAACGAAAACAGCAAACAAAAGCATACACGGCAAGTTTTCTTCACATCTCCGGAAAAAAGAGGGGCGAAAACGTCTCCAAGTTAGGCGCCACGGGGGAAAAAACTGGTGAAGAAGAGAAAAGGGCACCTGGGCGATCGGGACCAGAACGGGGAAAAAAAAAAAAAAAGCAAAACTAGAAGAGGCGGCCTGCTCCGCAGCGACGAGGAAGAAAGCAGGAAAAGGGGGGGAAGAAAAAAAAAAGGGTGAATCGGACAAAAAAAGAAACAGGTAAAAGATTTGCGTCCGCGTAGGAAAAACCAGGGGGGGGGGACTAGGAAAAAGAGAAAGCCGACCTTCCACTTGACCTTTTAAAAGAAGGGGTAACAGCCAAAAAGACTGAGGGAAAGGAAGAAGAGCCATTCCCTTGTAGAACAAACTTGCTCTTTGCAGCTCGCTGATTAAAAAGGGGAGGAAGAAAAAATAGCTCCAGCAACTCTAACATTCCAGAAGAGAAGAAACTCGAGTCCCAAGTCAAAAGAAAGGGAGAGGGGCAAACCTTCCTCTTGGTCAATGGAAAAAGGGGGGGGGAGATTCCGGGGACCTCGAAAAAGTCGGAGGGGGGGAGGGAAGGAAAGACCGGTTGCTATTTGCGAGGGGAAAAAAGGGAGGAACTTCGAGATGAAAGAGAAACTTTTCTCGCTTCGTGAATCGAGCCTTTTCTCGATCTGGAAAAACCACCAGGACGGAAGGCGACGCACTTCTTCGGCAAAAGACCCCTCCCATAACGAAGTCCTGTTAAGAAAAAAAAGAACCACCCCGTAAGGGATACCTATAAAAGGAAAACCCCACTTGCCGTTTACATTTTCCCCTTTGAAGGAAAGAGAGATGAGACCAAATTTCTATTCTTTTTATAATTCTAATAAGAAGACAATAGGGGGAAGGGAAAAAGTATATTTCTCTATTCTCATCTGTAAAAAGGAGGGAAGGTCTGCCTCGGGAACTGCAGAGGGATTGGCTAAGGACCAAGTGTGTGCTTGCTCTTCGGGTTTCTCCAAAGGATCCCCATCGAGGCGTCCCCCAGGAAAGCACAAAGGAAGAGGAAAAAAAATAGATACTTTTACTCCAAAAGGAAGCCCGGTTTCCCTTCCGAGAACCCGACGAAAAAAAGTCTCGGGAAGGAGGAAAAAGAGGGACCGTTCTCCGAGCCTCCGTCCAGGCGGAAAAAAAAAAGAACGCAGCGCCCTAGCCCTGCCCGGCTTAGGATGGGGGGGGCATTGAAAACGATAAGGGGACCAGCGCTCTTCATCAGGCTCGGGAAAACCATGGGGCTGTCTGACCATAAGCGACGACGTGACTGAGGGGGAAAAAAAGGTGGGGGCTCCCCTGACTTGGAACAGTCGGGGAGGGGAAGCAGACGGCATTTCGTCGCACCGGGGAGGACTGGGAAAGGAGGGATCGAGCCCATTCCGAAAAAATGCCCTCCCGCCGAAAAGTGGGAAGACTTGAGGAAAACCAAGAAAAGGGGGGGGACCCTGCCATAGGGGCCGGTCACCTAGCGGGCAGGGAAAAGAGGTCACCAGTATCTCCCCATGTCTTGGGGATTGCAAGTCGTAAGGTTTAACAAGGAGAAGAAGTGGACTCGAGGTCCCAGGGTGGGAGTTTCTATTTGACTGGAGGAAGCCATGGAAAAAAAAAATTGGAGCATCTCTCCCGAAATGGACTCCTTCCCTAATCCCGTTCTGAATCTGAAAAAAGGGGACTTCGCTTACCCTCCTCCCGTATTAGACACAGCTAAGAAAAGATGCAGAAAAAAAATCCTGTAACTGTTCAGGCGAGGGGAGGCCCTATCACCGTCGTACAGGTGAGGGAAAAACTGAAGAAGGCGGCGGCATTCCCTAAGGGGAAAGTACGGTTCGACCTTTCGGGTCACGCGAAAATAGAAAAAAGGAAAAAAAAAAAAAAGCTGGCCGTTCCTTTTCGCCTACAACGAAAGAAACGTTCCCACTCCTTTGCCTGGAAGCTGGAACTGGGTAAGAGGGAGCTGCCGGTTTCTACCGGGTGCCTCCAAAGGGCCCCAAAGCTGACGTCCTTTTGCTGCGAGCGCCCGGAAGAAAAAATAACATGAAAGAAAAGGAAAAAAGAATCCGTTCGCTCCAGACGTCTGTTGGATTCAACGGGAACGCGGCGTGCTAACCACAACGGCTGGGGGAAGCCAAGGCCTCGAAAAGAGAAGGAAAAAAGGGCAGTCCTGGTGGCCGTCTGTTTTGGTCCCGCCTGGCACGCGAGAAAGGCTTGTCCGAGCGACTGGTGGTTCGTCCAGCTCCCACTGGGGAAAAAAATTCTGGGGGCGCCAGGGTTACCTCGCCGTCGGGAAAAAAAAACGGCGATTATGAGGCCCCGGCCGCTGGCGTAGCCCGGCCACGCGGTCAAGGATCGGGGCCTGCTCCTCGCTAAGGCGTGCCGACGTCGCCTCGTGGCGGGGTGAAGAGGAAACGGCCTAGAAAAAAAAAAGAAAAAAACAGTCCGCCGGTATTCCTTCCAGCCGGAGCCGACGAGGGGGGAGGACACTGTCGAGCTTGCGTACCACCATGTGGCGCCCCGGGATGGAAAAGGCAAGTTCAAAAGGGGCAGATGTCTTATTTCTCCCCAACGCAAAAGATGCTAAGAAAAAAGGAGGAAGGGTCCTCATTACGACGTCGTATGCCGCGAGGCAGGCTGACGTAAAAAGGGAGAAAAAAGGAAAAAAAAAGAAAAGGTTTTGGATTTCCCACTCCACGGGAGGGGGGAGTAGCGCATGTATCTCCAATTGCCATCCGTGCGGACGAAAAAGGGTCATGGGAGAAGGCAGAAAAAGGGGAGCCAGGCGCTTGGCATCGTGGCCCGACGACTTCAGCAGGGGGCCGTGTGCGCCACGCCTCCATCGACTACTCAGAAGTCAACTCAAAATGACAGAAAAAAAGGGGGGGGGGGGGGAAGAATACTACCCCCCGCTTACTCAGAAAGGGAAAAAAGCTCGGATAGACGCGGAGTCCTAGATCTGCAGGACGAAGGGGAGAAGAAAAATAAAACCGAGAATGGTTATATTTCCCTCTCTTTAAGGGGAAGTTTCTCGAGGCCTTACTAAAAAAAATGTAGACAGAAAAGGTTCGCTTGTGCGGCATGTCCTACGAACCCTTCGGGAAAAAAAAAGAAACCTCCGTACCTCGGTGCGTCTAGTTGTCGATCTCGGTGAAGATGCGCAGAGGAACACGAAAAAGGAGAAGAAGGAGGAAAAAGGAAAAAAAAAGGAGGTGGGATACTGGGTCGCCTCAGTACCTTCTCGCGTCAAAGGAGAGGCTGTAGTTGCCGACTTCTCCCTAGAGCTTGCCGACAAAGAGGAAAACTAGGACACAAGAAAATAGAGGAAAAAAAAAGAACTCGTCGCTCGGCGTGGATCCGTGCTGTGCTCCCTAAAGAAAGAAAAAAAAGAGAGGAGGAAAAGAGAGCGATATTCGACGCCATTGTCGGGAAGGTCACGAAAAAAAAGGGAGCACGAGGAAAAAAAGAGGAATGGAGCGGGGCCGGTGCGATCCGCGTTCGAATGATTCCTTGGCGTCGGAAAAAAAAAAAAAAGAAAGCCAGCGCCCCCTTAATCGAAGCCTCCGTCCTGGGAGAATGGACAGAGCAGAAAGGAAAGCCACGCCGATTTCTCGCGGGCCTATGGCCGGCGGGAGGAAAGAAAGGGAGATCCGCCACCTCGCCCAAAGGCATGAGGAAGGAAAAAGAAATTCCGCACAAGCGCACCCGTGGCGCTCGAGCGTTAGGATGGCTTGCCGGTTGTCTGTCCCGGCCCTCGGAACGTCGAAGATAAAAAAGCGGGAAGCCACCCCCTGCCCTCGCCCTCCGACTTCAAGGAACGAGGAGCTGCCGAGGGACTCCGCGTCTATGCAAGAGAAACATCGAGAAGGGGAAGGGAGCTCTCGCGCTCGAAGGCTGGCATTAGCTCGACTTGCTACCGAGGGGAGAAACGGAGGCCCACCAGTGCGGGACCTGCTGAAAGGAAAACCTGAATCCCGAAAGGAGGGAAGAGAAAAGGAATGCAGCACGCCGGTATTTCTTCTCCCGGCTGGCAATCCTTGGGAACAGGATGTCATCAACCGTGGAGTTGACTCCCAAAAAAGCGGATCTAAAGAAAGGAAAAAAAAAAGAAAAAACGCATCTCGGCCTACGACGTCGGAAAAAGCTGCTCAACCGGCATGATCATCTTCTGGTTCGGGCGGAAAACAACACTCAAAAGAGGGAAAGGGCGGGTCGTTAGCAGGTTCGAAAAAAGAACATGTGGTCCCGCAATCTCGACATGCGGACGAACGAAAAAAAAAAAAAAGGGGGAGGGACTACCTGCTTACGTGTGGCCGTAGAGGAAGAGTCGATGCCTACAAGCGGCCGGAATAAAAAGACAAAAAAGAGGACACGACGAAAACATATCTATTCTCAGTCCTCCGGAAAGGAAAAATCAACCGTCGATCTCTACAATCGGGCCGCTGGAGAATAAGGAAGTTGAGAGGGAGAAAATCTATGTCACCTAGAGGAAAAAACAACCCCCGACTCCTCCAGATGAAGGCAATTTCACGAAAAAGATATCAAAAAGAGAAGGCAGGGCTGTGACCACAAGCCTCCTTCCCCGACCTCCACATACTGGAGGGCACTACTCGAGTCCTACTATCTCCTGACGTGCGAAACGGAAAAGGTTTGGGGGGAGGGAAAAAACTCAGTCTCTCCACGGGGGCACATCTTGTGTGCCCTTTAATCCACCTACGGAAACATAGGGGGGGGGGAGGGAGGAGGGGCCGGCGGATGATTGTTCCTGTTTGATGAAAGGTGGGTGGAGGGAGATAAAAAAAAAAAGAAAAAAAAACAGGAGGCCTGCGCAAGGACTCATCGTTGGGAAAAAACAACAAAAAAAAACCGTGACCTTCGGAGCTCACCCGTAAAAGCCGGACGTCCTGTGTGACAATACAGACAAAAAGAAAAAAGTCGGAGCTGTCTACGCGCAGGGGTGTGTCACAGACAGTAAACTTGCGTGGCGACCGTCGCACAGTGTGACAACGTCTCCTAATCTTCGTCTGTCAAGTACCACGCCGCGGGGGTGCTAGCGGTTGGCAAACGCAGGACTCTTGAGAACGAATGGACTACACGGCGCCTCCTCTCTGCCCCTATCGCACATGTGCTCCTACTCCTTCCTCTTAGGAGGTCGAGGGGGGAGCAGGGGCGCACGCGATGAGTCCCCTGACGGCTGCCCGTTCGCTTCTTCCGCCTGCTCGCTGCTAGATTTCCTTTTTCTCCAACACTCTCTTCTCTCCCTTCCTGCTATCGCCACACGCGCTGCGACAGACACGTGCCTTCTGCGCGCGACAAGAAGAGCCGAGGCCATTGGGCTGCCGAGCGGGTCAGCTGACAGTTGTGTGTAACAGGCGCGGCGCCCCGCGTGAGCCGAGTAGAACCGTGTGGGGTTACGCCCCGGAGGAGGGGACGAAACGTGCGAGACCATATCTGTCAAGCTCGGGAAAAAAGGTGAAAAAACAAATTAGGATCCCTACCCACAGCCCCACGCGCCGCTCTGTCTTGCGGCGCGCGCAAGCTAGCCTCCAGGCTGGAGGAGCGAAGAGCGCACCTCGAAGCCGACCAATACGGGAAGGCTAAAAACTTTAACCTTCCTGCCTTTGGCCAGCCTTACCCGGGTCTCGAAGAAAAAAAACTTGCTGCGAAAACACTTAGCACAATTGGTCAGTCCCCATTGGCGATCTGCTCCACTAAACTTTCTTGCCACATCATGAACGGATACTACCCAGAAAGCAACTCGAACCTTTCCTCCCTCAAAACGCTCTCATCCTTTATCCGGAGGGGGATAGGCTCAATGCTCCTTCAGACGGTCGACGAGAAAGGAACTACTCTTTTTTTGACAATCGGACCTACCTTCTGAACCAAGGTTGGACATTCCGCGACACTGTGGCTAAATCCGGGCGCTAAAATGCGTCAAAACAAGTTTCGGCCGGGTCCGCCCTTAATGGACCGGGATCCCGGGGAGCCCTACTTCCGCATCCATCAAGTATCGTGACCGTCAAAAAAAATGGCATAGCTCAAACAACTGCCAAGTGGGGTCTACCGACCCATGGGAGGGCTAATAATATAGAGGATCTCGAGCCTGGGCTCGATATCAGGCAGACGCCAGAAGACCATACCTCAGGAAAAAAGGTCGGCTGCAATACACCCTCCCTCAACTCGCCTGTTCCCAGAGGGGAAAACAACCTTTAGTCTTCCCCTCCTAACCAAAAAGGGGAAGAGAAATCAGTTTCCCCCCATTCTCGCTTCTGGGAAAATGCCCTGGGAAGAAGGAGGGAAGAGCGATGAGACATTTTCCTATCTGTTAAGAGAGGAAAAAATATGGTGCGGGACCTACAGAAAAGACCGGGCAGGATGGTGGCGGCGCTCGTATTAAGAAAGAAGTTTAGATGTAAGGGCCTGCCTGGACTGCGTCCTCTAAGAACGTACGGTCTTTCTTTCTGCTATAAAGTACACACGAAATAAAAACATAAATTCATACAGGTCGAGAAAAAAAGACACAATACAAAGAGAAAATTAGAAAAATTAGGAAGATCCCAACCCGTATCTCCTCAAAGGGAGGGAAAAAGAGTACTGTGACCCTCGCTGGGGCACCTGGGGGGGGGGGGGGGGTCAGATAGAAGAAAACGAAAAAGGGGCGCAAGGGCTGTTACCACCCAGAAAGGCCGTCCAGGCTTCAACCGGGGCGACGCCACGCAGTATCCCGAAAGGAGGGGAAAAGGGAGGGAAAGTGCTCTATTAGATCTTTCCACCGCTCGGGGAATGAAAAAGAGGCCAGCAGGCTCTTTCCATTGGGGCATTCCCCACCGGAAAAGGGACAATGAGAAAGGGGGGGGGAAAAAAGAGGGCGGTTGTTTCTGCGCGTGGGGGGGAAGGGGGGGAACAGTCGAGCTGTTCTGGGTTCCCTTGCCCGAAAAGACCTTCTGAAAGATCAGGGGAAAGGAGGGGATCACGATCCCGCACCTCCTAAAATGTTTACTCGGAAAGGGGGGACCCCCTCTCCCAAAAAGGTAAAAAAACAGAAAAAAGAACCCTCGCTTTCCGTCCCACGGTGAAAAGGAGAAGAGCCCCAGGGCTGGGTAAGTCATGTCCTTGAAGAAGTTGCCAAAGGCGTCGACCGTCTTAATTCGCATGGACTCGAGGTCGCCAGGGAGAAAACGTGGGGGGGGGGAAGAAAAGGCAGGTGGACGCGATCTTCAGCGCCAAGGAAAAAGGCGAAGGCCGGGCTCCTGCCCGAGCCGTTCCGAGAAGGCCGAGAAAAAGGGAAGAGCTTACCCGGCCTCCCGTGTCGGTCGAAAAGAGACGCACTCCAGAGGGGAGGCCTCAAGAGGAAAGAAGAGGCCGAGGTTTATTTATCTTCCCGGAATCACCTGGGAGAAAAACGAGGCTGCTGCTTGCCCCCTGGGGAGCATCGAGGGGAGGAAAAGATGAGGTTGGCTTCTACGGGCAAAACGTTTTCTGGTCACGCTCTACAAGGACAGGTTAGGGGAAAAACGACCTGGAGGGGGAAAA